>Ga0208197_1004671_pt1 | contig 9981 bp, 9 predicted proteins | sample AD_JPNNA4_MetaG_FD_184444 | JGI IMG/M metagenome (GOLD analysis project Ga0208197, IMG submission 184444) | Active sludge microbial communities of municipal wastewater-treating anaerobic digesters from Japan - AD_JPNNA4_MetaG (SPAdes) (version 2) | ecosystem: Engineered > Bioreactor > Anaerobic >... | reverse complement strand
GCCCTCTTATCGGATAATCCTGTATGTTGTGGTAATGGCCGAATCCATAGGATATCACTTTTTTCCTGCATTTGTCTTCGCGCACCTGCACTTTCTTTTCGCTTAACCAAATGTCAAAGCGTTCTTCGGTTTTCTCAAAATTCTCGACATCGAAGTTGTCTACTATTACGCTTGGCAATATCTCTCTTAATAGTTGATCTGTTTTCATTCCGCAATGATAATGCTATTCATGAATTTTGGGGAATATTCTTGTCGCTATACCAACCCCACCTATCCGCTGATCCCTTATTTATAGCGTAATACATTTATGTATTAATTTCATAAACGAATGTTATATAAATTGTTATTGCTGTCCGGTAAACATTTTTTTTCTTTTTTTCAAAATGTTTACCGGACAGCAATAATTTATATACAATTTTACCCTTACTTGTCTCCTTGGTAAGAACATTACCGCAATTATCGTACGTAAATAAGGTTTTTCCCGCAGAAGGGTGTGTCACACTCAACTTTCGGTCTGCCTTATCGTAAGTGTAAGATGTGATGGCCCCCATTGCATCGGTAACAGAAAGGAGCTGATTGATACCGTCGAAAACGAATGTGGTAGGAGCAGGATCATCACTACTATTCGTATGATCCTTCACTGTCTTCAACGTACGCTCCGAACCATCCATGTATGTATGCATACGCAAGTGAGAATCGCCATTGTTATCTTCGACGGTAGTTTTAAGCATATTATCCTCAATAGAATAGGCTGTAGTCGTAGCGTAAGCACCACTGTTTTTAGAAAATGCTGTTTGCGTCAAAGGTCTGTCGAAGGCATCATAAACAGTCTCATCCAACTTATTAGATACATCGAAACTGCTCTTACCCCAATCATTCAGAGAACAAGTGGTTGGTGCAAAATGGGCTATTTCTCGACCAAGTCCGTCGTAGGTGGTCAGTCCGCTGACAATCATCTTTCTCTCTCCTTTTACCTCTGCATTCTTCTTTACCTGATAAGCACGGCCAAGACCGTCAACAATACTTGCCGTCACCATCGGATTATTCGGGTGCTGAGGGTCGTAATGGTAGGTTCTTGGCATACGGATATTTCCGTTCACATTATACAGAATCGTCTCTATTCAGGTGAAATTATTAATGGAACTTCATTGTAACCTTCATTTCTGATGGTTTTTATTTCAGAAAAATTTTTATCCACAGAATATATTTCTGAGTATTTATATTGAGCATCACCATAAGGTTCAGTTGTATTTACAAATATTTTATCAAAAAAAATCTCAAACGAAACACATCGTTCGCCGCCTACAATTTGATCTATTAAAAGCATTTGAGGAAATGGATTATTACTAATTGACACTAAATATGTCGTAACAGTATATCCATTTGAAACCTGTATTATTTCAAAGTCATTTTGACCATGTCTATATGAACCCAACAAATAATACACATTCTCGTTTCCTTCGAACCTTTTGATGGAGTTGCGAACTTGAAAGTATTTTGTCGCCACAGAGTCACAAGATATTATCGTTTTCTCTAACGATTGTAAGCGTTGGGAATTTAGTTTCTCTAATGAGTTACCGTTAGGAAACAGAGAAAATGTCCAAAACGAACAAAACAATAATGAGATTATTCTTTCCATTTATTTTTTGCTTAAATTATACCTTACTTCTGTAACAATATATTGAGTTGCTCCACCCACACCTACATTGGTGTTGTCATACCACACTGGAATGCCGTTTGATGTCAAGGACAAGTAAAATCTATTATCTTCTAAATTTGTTCCCGTTTTGTAATTTGCGTTATCATAATAAGAGAAGTAGTTTCTTCCCTTAGAGTCAAAGCCCATTCCACAAACATTCAGGAAATGTCCTGTCTCGCCATTTGCATTGCCATGTTTTCCACCAGTCCTAACCCCTGTTATTACAGATTCTCCTTTTAGTAACTGCGAGACTAAATATTCTTGTCCAGCTGAAAAATCTAAAAGGCTATTATCATTTGGATTATACATATCGATTCTTTTACTTGCATATTTTGATATGTCACTTGTATTTTGCTCTTTTGAACTTAACAAGCAGTCGTGATGTTTACCATAAGGCACGTATTGAGAACCCGACAACACATTATTCACTGTAGGAAACAAATCGTCTCTCATTTTTCCACTTTCTATTACACATTGATAATCTTCTGCCGATGGATCAAAATTGATGTCTGACAGCCTTTGAAAATTTTCTTTAGAAAGTTGTATCACCTGATGATCTCCATCGTCAACATAAGTGTGAGAAGAATAATCTCCATCTATAAAGAAATCCGTGTTTCCATCAGGGTCTACCGCCATAATCAGAACACCGCTACGCACTTTCTAATCTCAAAAAAATGAGGTCAGATTTTACCTACAAAACAACAAATCAAAGAACTTCCTGTTACGGTTGTAAAGTTACAAAAAAACTTTCACAAGCAAACAACATTTTTTCAGGTACAAAAACAAAAAAGGAGAACATTTTTTTGTCCTCTTTTCGTGCGTTCTTTTTAGTTTTTGAGTGTTTTAGCGGTTTACAATATGGGTATAAACTTGGGTACTTACAAGCGAAGAATGCCCTAAAAATCGGGCAATGCTTTCAATATCCATTCCGTTTTGTAGTAAGTGGGTAGCCATTGAGTGGCGCAACAGGTGCAGGTAAAGGCGTTTTTCTTTGATTTGCGGGTTTTCGGTTGCTTGCTGTGCCTCTTTCAGCATAACGTGCAAGTGCGATAAACTGTGAACAAACAGGCGATTGTGAGGCAATTTAAGGCGGTGGCGGAAGTTATAAATATAATCTTTTACGGTGTTGCAAACATTTTCATTCATTGGTACAATGCGGTCTTTGTAGTTTTTGCCCTGCCTTACAAAAATGGTTTTGCGGTCAAAATCAACGTCTTTTGCTGTAAGGTTGTAGGCTTCCATTCGGCGCAGGGCGCAACCGTAGCAAAGGGCAAAAATAAGTTTTAGTTCGTATTGTTTTGCCTGTCGTTCCGCAAAAGGTAAGTTTTGGTAAGTGTCGGGGATTGCCTGTTGCAGTTCTTTGATTTCCTCGATTGTAAAAGGTATTGTGTTGTCAATGGATTGTTGCTGTTGGTCTGTTTTTATTCGGATATTCAGCGGTGCGGGGGCTGTGTTCATTCCCATTTCGTAAAGGAACTGACAGAGTTTATCAACGGCAAAAAATATATCGTTCAGTTGTGCAATGCTGTATGTTTCCTTTGTTTTTTGGCTTTTGACGGTTTGCACATAGTCAAAATAATTTTTTATGTGCCTGTGATTTAGCAAAGTGATATGATTGATATATTTTTCTTCTGACCATTCAAAAAACTGTCGTATGATACCTGCATATCGCTTTTGTGTTTTGGGGTTGTAGCCAAGCGTATCAAACCAAAGCGAGTATTCTTGTAATATGGTTTTATAGTGGTCGTTCATTATTAAAACGGATTAAACCTTTGTATATCGTTCATAAGTTCGTTTAGGTCATTTGGTAAGTACATTTCGGTACTTGCTATGTTTCTGTGTCCCGCCAAGTATTGCGCCTTTCGCAATCCTTCGGTTTGTATCCAATGGGTTATTACAGAAGTGCGGATTTGTGCAAAACTTGTAAAATTGCGGTCAATGCTTTTTACCTGTGTTATAAGTTTTTTCAAGGGTTTCCAAAAAGTTTTATCGTACTGTTCGGCAGACATCGAAAAAAACAGCCTGTCGGTTTCTATTCTGCAAAACTCTAAAAACTGCGGGCGTATGCTGTTAATGTAATTTATCAAAGCCCCCATTTGTGTAGCCTGTATTGGTAAATTTCTTATTGTCTTGCCGTTGTTTAAGGTTAATCGGGCTTTCTGCATATCAATATCGTTAATGCTGATTTGCGTTAATTCGGTAGTTGTTAATCCCTGATATACCAAAAATGTAAGCATTGCATAATTGCGGTTTCGGCTCAAAAACGACCTTTCCTTTTTGGTTGGATATTTCATATAACTGTCGTCAAAGCCCGATATAAAAACGTGGTAAAAATTATCGGCAAGTTGCGTAAGTTCTTCGGGCGTATAAATTTTGTAAAGTTTCTTTTTGTTTGCTCCCCGCATTTTTATTCGTGCCACAGGATTATGATTTATCATTTCGGCTTGCATTAAAGCGTTAAAATAGTGGTTTAATGCGGTTAAGGAACTTCTACGGCTGACGTTCTGCTGTCGGGTGTGCTTTTTCAGATAAGCCAAATAATCTAAAACGTCTTTTTTTGTACAGTTTATCGGCTCGTTTCCGTACCATTGCAAAAATTTTTCCACTAATATTATATACGCCGATTGTGTGCGCTGTGCGTGGTTTTTGCTTTCCATATATGCAATAAATTCTTCCATTTTGCTTTTTCGTTTTTTGTGTCGTCTTACCTGTTTTTGTTTAATTTACAGCATTTTACAAGTCGGTCAGCGGTGTTTGTCCTGCTGTCCCGCTGTTGGTCGTTGCAAGCGTATAATAATACTGCCTGTCTTTCCATTCACGGTTTAATTTTCCCTGTTCCCAAAGGGTTTTTAAATATCGTGCTTCGATACATTGGCTTCTTTTTGTAATGGCTGTTATATCGCTTGTATGGTATTGTCGTCCCTGTTCCTGTGCTTCGAGTTCCAACAGTATTTTTAGGGTATATTCTTCTTTTTCGTTTATGCGTATGCGTTTGTAATTGCGTTCAAAAAAAGTAGGTTCTTCCTGTTCGCCGTCCTGTTCGGGCGTGTTTTCCGTTTCAGGTGTCGGGGCTTGTTTTTGCTGTTCTTCCTGTTCCGTTTGTGTATCGGATTTTGTGTTTCCGTATGCGTTCCAAACGCTTTTTAATGTGGTTTGCAAGGTGTTTTCTATGCTTTTGTTCAAGCCGTTGTCTTCTTCTAAATTGGTTATTTTGTATTGGTAGCCCTCTCGGTATTTGTTCCCGCCTATGATTTGGATATAGTTAAAAAGCGTGAGTTCCTGCAAATAGCGGTTTAGCGTTCGGGGGTGTATTCGTTTTGCCTTTCGCACGTCAAGGGCGGTAAATTGGTTGGTTTGGGCTTCTGATAGATATTTTTTGAGCCAATTATAAAAACCTCTTGCTGTTGCACTTAACTCGTCAGCCCTGCGGAACAGGGAGTTTTTGAGCAATGCAAAAGCAAGTTCTATATCTTCGGGGTGGGTTTTTATTAAAACTTCGCCTGTGCTTGTGTCGGCGGTCGTTTCCCGCTGATATTGGCGGAAGAAAGTAATTGTATCAATGAAGTTTAAAAGCAGTAAAAGCGTTTTTCTTGGGTGCGGTAAATCTTCGGGCAAATGGATTAAGGGCGCAAAAGGGTTGATAATGCTTGCGGGTTTGAGCGAAGCGATTACGCACTGTAAACGGCGTTGTATTTGGTTTATATCCGTTTGGCTTATCATTCCCGCCCTGCACTTTTTTTGATATTCCATTACGTTAATATCTTGGGCGTGAGTGTGGTTTAAGTGCAGGCACAAAAACGGCAAACTTAACTGTTCGTAGTTCTTTTCGGAGTAGGCGCAGGCAATCAAACAAAGCTTTGCCGATACTTCAAAAGTGGTACTGTGCAACATTCCGTCTTTGTCCTTTGTGGCTCTTGTTTTTATCAGTTTGCCCTGTGTTTGGAGCGTCGCCAAAGGCATAAGCATTTGGTTTGTCCATTCTAAATCTTCAATGAAAAGCGTTTTGCCGTCAATCTGTTTGCTGTCAAAATAATACAAAGCATTTTCGCTGATTTGAGTGTGGAAACTAAAACTGTTTTTGGGCATACATTCAGAGAGTTTTTGCAATAGATAACTTTTGCCTATTCCACTCTTGGCAAGGCAAAGAACGGAAAACGGATTATCGCTTTTGTGGCTTGCCGTTGCCAAAAACAAAATCAGGGCGTTTTCTTCTTCGCCTAAAATCCCGATTTGCTGTAAATCCTTTTGCAGGTTGCCGATTAAATTTTTGCTTTTCAGATATTTAATTGCCTCCTGTTCTTCTTCTGTGCTTATTTCAAAGGCTTTATCTCGGTCGCCTTGCGGATAGCGCAAACGATCCAATTTGTAACTTTCTAATTGACAGATAAAAGCGTGAACGGATTTTGACACTTCCATAAGCGTAACGCCCCACTTATCGCAAAGAGTGCGGATAAGTTTATCCGTTTGATTGTCGTTGTATAAATCAAGCGTTGAGCGCAACGGCGGATAATTTTTGTAAGTTATTTTTAAAGTGCAAATCATTCTTTCAATTTGCTGTAAATCAACCCCGCCCAAAACGTCAATCGTAAAAAGCGTGTCGGCGTAAATGATATAATGCGGGTTAATAATCTGTAAGTTGTTCGTATTCATTTTCTTTTCTAATAATTAGTTGATTTTCGCTTGTGATTATCTCTACAATACTGCCAATGTTAAAACCTGCCTGTTCCAACCAAATCCCCGATACGGTAAGCCAAGGAACTCGTTTGTAGCCTGTGGAACTTTTAACACTTGGTCGGTGCAGGTATTGCATTTTTATTTTTTTGGGCGTTTCGTTTTGCATAAATATACGTTTGAAATTTGTTTTTATTTCCTTTTTTATGCCCCGCTTTGCGGGGCTGTTTTTCTCCCTCTTTTTTTGCCCCCTGCGGGGCAAAATTTTTAATATTTAAGGGCAAAATAATACTGCAAAATAAAGGGAAATAAATCAGAAAAAAGAATAAAGTTATTAACAGGAAAAACGGCGGAAACCCTTTTCAGACAGGCGTTTCGGAGGAGTGGGCGGGGCAAAAAACAGCCCGAAAAAGCCCCCGAAAAAAAGCAAAAAACCAAAGAAGAAAAACCGAAAAGAAAAGCCCCAAAAACCAAAAATAAACCCGAAAACAACAACAAAAAATGGGCAAACCAAAACCAAACAGCAAAACGCCCAAAAACAACCCGAAAAACTAACTCAAACAAGTATCTAAATCGTTAAATATCAAAGACAAAGAGGGCAAAAAAAATACCCGCTTGAAATGCCCGCAGGCGTATTGGCGCAAGTGGGGGGGGCAACTGCACAGCACTTGCAAAATGCACTTTACCCCCCACCTGCGCCAATACGCTCCCCGCCGACCGACATTAAACCGTTAAAAATCAAAAACATAATCCCGCTGAAAGCGAAAAAAAAAGAGGCGGAAATGTCCCGCCAACGGCGGGAACAAGAAAAACAAAAATCCGACCGAGCGGACAAAAAACACATAAAAACAGATTACTAAACCGCTAAAAACCAAAGAAATAAATCCCGCAAAGCGGGATAAAAAAGGAGGCAAAAACCGACCGCCAAAGGCGGCGGCAAGAATAGAACAGCCAAACGCCAACCCAAAACAAACCTGATAAATCGCTAAAAATCAAAGAAATAAATCCCGCAAAAGCGGGATAAAAAAAAGAGGGGGCAAAAAAATGTCCGCCAACGGCGGAAAAACAAAAAAATACACAAAATACACAAAAAATGCAAACAAATCAAACAATAATAAATCGTAAAATACTGAAAAATAATTAAAAAACAATAGAGAACACAACCCAAACAACAAAACACCGCCAAACGAACAAAAACAGCCCGAAAATAACCCCAAAAAGAAACAAAAACAACAGCCAAAACCGCCCCGAAAAACACCAAAAAAGAACAGAAAAAACGACCAAAAACACCACCAAAAAACACACAGAAAAAAGCCCCGCCCACTCCTCCGAAACGCCTGTCTGAAAAGGTTGATAAAAAAGAGAGAAAAGGGCGGAAAAGAGGGCGCAAACGCCGATAAATAAAGGATTTAAGAGTAAAAAAGCCGATTGTTGATAACTTTTTTCAAAATTGGCATTTTAGAGGTAAAAACGAACCAAAACAGAGAGATTTTAACAAAAAAAACGCCCGACAGACGGACGGCGGAACGGCAAAAATGGAAGAAAAACGGCGAGTGCGCAAGCGGCTTGGCGCAAGTGGGGGGGGATAATCGCACTACGCTTGCAAATCTCACTTAAACCCCCACCTGCGCCAAGCCGCCCCCGACTATTCGACATTTTTTATTTTCTTTTTTCATTGCGGCGAAGCCGCAAAAAGCCCCCCCCCCTTTTTTTGCCGCAAAGCGGCAACGGTTACAAAAAAACAAAAGCCTACCGAATTTGATTAGAAAGTAACTTTTTGTAATTTTCTGCCTGAATAAATGTATAGAATGTTATCGACCAAACTATTAGGCGAAACAAGTTTTTTTTCTTTTAACTTTTGTATTTGCCAACTTTTCCCTTTGTCTGTACTATAAATCAAATCATATTCAACAAACATTCCTTTTATATTACCGACAAAACCCACTATAACTTTTTCATTTGACTGCAAATGACCGATAATTGAGTAATTTTCAATGGTTTGTAATTTCTCAAACTTATTGCTTATTGCGTCAAACTGATACAAATTGATTGCGTTTTCTTGTTCGTTTGTTGCAATTAGCACTTTATTTTCAGCAATTTTTGTAATACTTTGCGGATTATTGATTTCTATTTCCCTATAAACATTCTTATTTTTGATTAACAATGTATTTTTGTAGGTAATAAAATAAGTATTTGTATTATCGCTAATTACACCGTCTTTCTTGATAGTGTAATCAAAAGATTTTAGGGAAAAAGAAGAAAGATTAGTGTCCGTTGTCAGAATATAATGTTGTGGTTGATTATAAAGATTTAAACTAACACTATCGTTTTGCCCCCAAATGTTACCTGTCGCCTCAATGTTAAAATCCAATAGCTTAAATTCTTGTGTTGTTAAATCTAATTTGAACAGATTGTTTTTTGCAATATCTTCTGTATTTTTTATGTAGCCAAATATTGCGTTGCCTAACAAAACAGAACTACCTGAAAATAAATAACCGTTCCCCGAATATATTTGTTTCCAATCTTTGCCGCCATCGGTTGTTTTGAAAACAAATGTATTTGTTTCAGAATACAAATTACCTTTATAGGTAAACATATATCCCTCATTTTCAGTTTTGAAGTGCATATATTCAGGTTTTCCCTGTATGTCGTTACAATCAATTATTGTTATCATATCAGTATTTGTACAAGATACAAGTAACAGGGAAATTATTATGTTTAATGCTAATTTTTTCATTGTTCGGTAGGATTAAGATATGGTTTTAATTGTTCGATAAGTGAGTTTGCCCTATCTTGGATTTCTTGACCTGCTTTTTCTAAAATCATTTTATTGATTTTATCTTGATTTAGCAGAAACTCGCCCGCCCTTTGTGCGCCAACTTTTGGGTTGTTTAACCAATACTCACCCAATTTTCCCATTATTGCCCCTGCTTGTGTCAATCCTTCTTTACTTGTTAAATCGTTCAAATCAGACGTTAGCACAATCGCAAATAAATCAACGGTATTTAGTTTATAAAGTGGGGTTGAGCCGTTCTCATTCCAATAAGCATCAACGTGTGAGGCAAAAGCAAAATTTTTGAACGCTTGCGAATTTAATTCGAGTTCTGTTCCGTCTTGTTGCGACAACCTGCTTTCCATTGCAGTTTGCAAATTTACCATTGTTTCACCCAACCACTTTTGCCCACTTTGTGATAATTTGGCATTAGTTTGATTTTGAAATCTTTGAACATACTTCAAACCATAGTCCAAATAATAACTTGGTGCTGTGGTATTTGGGTTCCTTTCTACAAAATTATTGTACCTCCATTGATAATATGCAGGACGACCAATAACATTGCGAGAAGCCGCAGGAACAGGGTCTCGCCCATCAGGGTCTATAAACATAATCGGATTCCCCGCACAGTACACATACGGGCTCATGTCCGGATATTTCTCATACAGCGGGTCGACTCCGTACCACATCGTGATCTTCGGGTCGCGGCTGCGTGCGCCGTGGTCGTAGAGGCCGGTGATGTCGTCGAGCTCCTTGCCCGAGAACTTGAAGGGGTTCTCGTAGGTGGTGGCGTGCTCGTCTACCAAGGCTTCGCCATAGGGGGTGTAGCACACGAACT
>Ga0208197_1004670_pt1 | contig 9982 bp, 6 predicted proteins | sample AD_JPNNA4_MetaG_FD_184444 | JGI IMG/M metagenome (GOLD analysis project Ga0208197, IMG submission 184444) | Active sludge microbial communities of municipal wastewater-treating anaerobic digesters from Japan - AD_JPNNA4_MetaG (SPAdes) (version 2) | ecosystem: Engineered > Bioreactor > Anaerobic >... | reverse complement strand
ATATTTAAGCCTCATACAACAAGTAAAATATCTTCATTGGAGGATCTTAATAACCTTTTAACAATGGGTTTTAGAGGTGAAGCACTCTCAACAATTGTCTCTGTTTCTGATGTTGTACTTTCATCAAAATATATAGATAGTGATAGTGCATTTGAGATTGAATACAAGGAAGTTAATGATTTTAATATTAAAAAAACTGCAAGAGAGTCAGGAACAGTTGTAACAGTAAAAAACATATTTGCTAATATTCCAGCAAGAAGAAAATACCTTAAAACAGCACAAACAGAATACAAAAAGATTTTAGATATTCTTTATCCATACTTTCTCATATACCCTAATATTCATTTTACACTAGTTAAAGATGAGAAAAGGGTCTTTGACCTTATTAATCTTCCTAATACTAAAGCAGGAGATATATCAAAAGAAAGAGTTAAAGAGGTTCTTAAAGGAGAATTTACTGATAGGATGCTTAAGCTGTTTTTCAATGGAAATGGTATTGAGATATTAGGGTTAACTGCTCACCCACAAGACCATCAAAAAACTTCTGCTAATCAGTATATATTTGTTAATAACAGACCAGTTTGGGATAGCGGAATTGCAAAGGCAGTTATACAGGGATATGAAAGATATATTCCATTTGGTGAGAAAGTTCCTTTTATAATTAATATTAAAATTAATCCAGATCAAATTGATGTAAATGTTCATCCTAGGAAAGAGGAGATTCGCTTTCTTAATCCATTTAGGGTGTATGCTTCTGTAACTGAGGCTGTAAGTAGGGCAGTAAGAGCATCAGTATCGTACAAAGTTGAGAGTGAGTTTAAACCAGCTGAATTTATAAGTGATACTGTTAAAAAGAAAGAATATACAAACAGGGATATCACATTCTCTCCTAATCAGTCAGCTTCAGTGAGAGATAGCCTTCTTTTTAGCAAAGAGGTTCTTGATGAGGCTTCATATGTTAAAACAGTAACCTCTGAGAATACTCAAGTAGATGAAAAAGAGGGAGAGGGTATTAGGAATATATTTCAGATATTTAATAAATATATTGTTATTGAATTTGAGAATGATATTCTTTGGATTATAGACCAGCATGCTGCTGCAGAGAGAATCAACTTTGAGAAATTTAAGAAAGCAAAAGAAGGAAATATTGATAAACAAAATTTGCTTGTTCCTGCAGCTATTCCTGTTTCTGAAAATGAGCTTGTTATATTTGATGAGCTAAAGAGTATTTTTTCTGATTTAGGGTTTGATTATAAAATGGGGAAAGATGAGATTATTATTAATTCTGTTCCTGTTGAATTTGTAAATACTGATTTTAAAAAGCTCTTTGATGAAATATTCTCATTAGGAAATGAGCAGAGTGATGTTTCTAAGGGAGCTAATAAATTGAAAGAGGATATACTTGCTACAATGGCATGTCATTCAAGTGTTAGAAGTGGACAGAGTCTGCATAGGGAAGAAATGATTGATATTTATAAAAGACTCATGCAGTGTGAAAATCCATATAGTTGTCCTCATGGAAGACCTGCTGTATGGAAATTAAAGCTAAGTGAAATTGATTCTAATTTTGAGAGAACATACTAATGAAAAATAGCGGTACTCTTTATTTAATTCCTACATCTTTGAGTAAGAGACCATTAATTGAAGAACTTAAAGAGAGTGATTTGAATATTGTAAGAACTTTATCCTATTTTATCGTCGAAACTCCTAAAATTGCTAGGAGCTATTTTAAGGGCTTGGGTGTTGTTATTCAGGAACTTGATATGAGGATTTTAGATGAACATACAAGACAAAATGATATTCCATTTTTAATTGAGCCTCTTGTACAAGGATTTAGTATGGGGTTAATGACTGATGCTGGTTGTCCAGGAGTAGGAGATCCTGGGAGTTTAGTTGTAAGAGAGTGTCATAGACTTGGTATAAAGGTTGTTCCTCTTGTTGGTCCTTCTTCTATCATTCTGTCTTTAATGGCTTCTGGTCTTAATGGTCAGAAATTTAGATTTCTAGGCTATCTTCCTAAGAACCCTGAGAGTAGAAGGAAGATAATAAAGAGAATTGAGAATGAATCTATAAGGAATAATGAGTCAGAGATCTTTATAGAGGCTCCATATAGAAATAAGAGGCTTTTTGATGATTTGATGAGTGTATGTAATGCCAATACTGAATTAGCTGTTGCTGTTGATCTTACTGGTAAGAATGAAGATATTAGGACTATGAAAATTAGTGAATGGAAGATGTCAAAGAATATTAATATTTTAGATATTCCTAGTATATATATTCTATTAGGGAAAAAATAAATCGGGGAAACAGGACTTGAACCTGCGACCTCTGCGTCCCAAACGCAGCGTTCTAGCCATCTGAACTATTCCCCGATCAGTGCAGATGATTTTATCACATTATTAATTATTTCTCTATTTAATCGAACCTAATATCATTCAAAAAAGATAGTAAAATCATAGTGATTGACTTGTTTTCAATAATATGATTACAATGTATGTGTAATTAATAATTTACTAAAAATTAATAATGGAAAACACACAAGTTGAGAAGATTAATTCTTCAAATAGTTTGAAGAAGACTTTAAGTATGTGTATACTAAGTCTTTTTCTTTTTTTAATATTAATACTTGTATATGAATATTTCCGTATTGTACCAGAGAATGTAAGGTTTACTAATATAACCTCTACTTCTGTTACGGTTAGTTGGAATACAAAGAATCCTATTTCAGCAACAGCAGTATATAAAAAAGGAGATGGAGGGTTTATTAATTTGTTTGGAATAGGTAAACAGGTGTTTTATGATACAAGGGATTTAGTGAAAGCAGAACTTAAGGCAGTAGAACAAACAAGTAAAAATATTGCTAAGAGTGATGATATATCTGTTAGTATGAGTGAAGTAAAAACAGAGGTAAAGGTAACAGATAAGGGGAAGTATTATACACATCATGTTGAGATAAGGGGTTTAGATCCTGAAACAGAATATTCATTTTTTGTTGGTGATGATCTTCTTTACAGGGCAATAAAGGATGTAGACGGTAATACAACAGTTAAAACAGCTAAAATTGCAGAGAGTGTAAAAACACCTGTTCCTGCATATAGCTCAGTTAAGGATGCACAGAACAAAGAAGAAATCAAATATTCTGATCTTACACCTGTTAACGATGGTGTAGTGTATGTTAATTATTTTGATGATTTAACTGGTACTGCCAGTAATCAATTTTCTGCAGTATTAAATGATGATGGTAATTGGTATGTTGATTTATCTACTGCAGTTGATAGTGATGGTAATTTGTTTTTTGAAAAGTATGATACTGATGCAAAAAATCTTAAGATAATTATTACAGTTAATGCTGGGCCTTTAGGTATATGGAGACAGTGGCAGAATGCATATACTATTGCTCCTGCACAGGAGACAGTATTAAATATGACAAATGGTGTAACAGATGAATCTATGGAAGGTGCAGTAGTAAAATTAAGCCAAAATGTTAATGGTGTTGTCAAAGGAATTATGGCAAAAGAGGAAGAATGTGAATGTAAATGTTCTACGAACACTGATGGGACACCTAATTACAGATGTCCAACAGGTTATGATTTTAACTGTAATGAAGGTTGGAGTTGTGCAACCATGAATTCTGTATGTACAAAATATGATAGTTGTACTAGTGAGTATTGTGGAACTCAATCTGGACCAACTTGTTACAAAGAAGTAACAAAAACTCCTAACTGTCCTTCATGTACACCCACATGTCCGTCTGGTTTTGATTGGAAATGCCCATCTGGGAAAGAATGCACAACTATAAAATCGTCTTGTACTCCTATGTATGATGGGAAAGCCTGTGGAAGTAAAATTGAAGGGGATACCTGTTATAAGGTAAAGGAGACTCCACCACAACAGACTTGTAAAGGAAAAATTGTTTCACCATATGCGACTAGATCAAGCTGTATATATTATCTTTCATTTAGTTGTAGTGCTCCCTGTTATTATGTAGATGGGTGTGATTCTGGTGGTAATCCTCATTATGTTAAGTGTGGGAGTAACTTCTGTGACAATACAGGTATTCCTGGTTTAGATTGTAGAAAGGAACCTCCACAAGAAGATTTAAAATGTGAAAATACAAATATAAAAGTTGGAACATATGGATATGTTGATAGTAAATGTAAATTATGTGAATGGACAGTAGTTAATAATTATGGTGGTTATGGATTAAAACTAATAGATGCTGAAGATAAAAATTGTTCTCCAGATCCAAAGTGTGGATGGAATAATGGTAAAAGTTTCCCTAATGGCACAGTTTTAACATCAAACCTATGTTCATCAGGTACAGCTGACTCTACTACAGTTAGGGCAAGTGGGAGTCGCTATAGTTGGAAATGTAAACAGGGGACAAAAGAGATATCATGTTCTGCAACTGTTTCATCAGAGACTCCAGATCAACCAGAAGCTCCCATTGGGTGTGAGAAAGGAACCATACAAGATGGAGGTAAAAAGGTTTGTAATGGTGAAGAATATGTAACAATTGGTTATCGATGTAGTTCTGATTCTCGTGTTGCTAATGGGTGGTATCACTGGGACGAAAATGGAGATTGTGTTTTATACAACTGTAGATCCCCTTATATTCTTATTAATGGGCAGTGTAAGCTAAATGAAATTTCTGTTGATATGCCATGTGATGCTAATGACGACGATGTGTATTGGATTCATAATAAGGTTTTGTATAGATGTAATAAGGTGACATATAAATGGGAAGAATATGATCCATGGGGTCCATCGAATGATTTAATAAAATGTAAATCTCTTGCTTCAAACCAAACTACTAATATTTCATGTTATAATGACGGTGTACGTTGTATAGTTGAGGATAAGATATATGTATGTTCAAACGGTTCTTTCATTGAAGATACAGGACAGCCAGGCACAGGCAGAAGTCCAATAGTTTTTGCAGATCTTGCTAAAGAAATTTCACAGGGGGAGGTATGTAAAAATGGCAACAAAGGATGTACATGCAAATATAATGATCGTATTTTAATACTATCAGAAGCAGAGTGGTGTCCAGAAAAATGTGAAAAAGAAGGACAGGTCTGTAGTATAGATGGAAAAACATGTTGGTGGAACACGACTGCTTCAATGCAACCAGCACATTGGGCTTGTACAGGAGAGATTAAGATTACTGATGATCAATTACTTGATACATTAAAGCGAGAACCTTGTAGGCATGTATCTGGTAATTGTAAGTGTAAAAATGGCCCTGATGAAGGACTTGTGATTTCAAGTGATCAATATTGTGTTGAAGTTAAAGATTGTAATAATGATATTAATAACATTGGTAAAATATGTAAAAATGATGGGACAACATGTGCTAAATATGATACTGGAACGGCTAGTGGGGGTATTGGGTGTGTTGGTGATAAGCCTGTTAATGATGGGCAATTAAAGGAGATTATTGAGAAAAAAGTTTTTTCCTTCAATCTTAATGTTGATTTTCCTCAAGTTCTTGCTCAGTCTCAAACAAATACAAGAAATTCACAGTTCTTGATTGATCAAGCAGAAGGTATGTTTGTAAACATTCAAGATGGACAATATGTATTTGAGTATGAAGGAGAAAAATATTACTTCTCTATTAATGAGATGTCAGGATCTGCTAAAGTTGTAATTGATAAAAATAATAACCAGCAATATGATGAAGGAACAGATATATTAGTTAGTGATTTAGCATCTACAATTCAAATAGAACCAATAGAATTAAAATATACATATGTATTAAAACAAGGATTTAACTTTGTATCATTCCCATTCTTAGTATCAAATCAAGAGTATAGAACAGCAGCAAGTCTTCTTAAGAAGTTAAATGAGGTATATAAAGATACAATATATTCAATTGCTAAATATGATGGCTCATGGAAAGTCGTAGGACAAAATGTTGAGCTATACAGTGCAAATGATTTCCAGTTAATACCTGGACAAGGATATGTAATTAAAGCAAAAGATGATGTAACAATAGATGTATGGGGCAAACCAATTAAGTATGACAAAGATTCTCCTAATGCACCTGTTACACTCTTTAAAGGTTGGAACCTTGTTGGACTGTATGGTAGTGGAGTAAAACAGTACACAGCTAAGACACTGCTTGAAGATATAAATAAGTATGAGAAAGTTGACTTTAGTGCAGATAATGTAAGTAAATGGGATAACGAACTACAAAGATATGAAGGATTCCAAGTAGCTGATAAAAATGGTGTCCCAACAGAGTATGGTTTTGACTATCCAATATACTTACTTAACTCATACTTTATTAGAGTACAAAATGGAGAAGGTAATTGGCAGCCTGAATTAGCACAGTAAAGAAAAGGGGACTGAAAATGTCCCCTTTATATAATCAGCTATTTATTAATAATCCTTAATTAATCTCGCCCATTAGCTTTAATGCAAAATCCGATAAGTATGGGATATCAAATCTCTCTCCCTTTGTAACTTTAAGAATACCAATGATAAAAAGTACAAAGAAAATCATTGAAAGTAAACCTGCTATTGGGGCACCAATAAAAGGAATAAATCCAATAAAATAGACAATATTAAAAAGAGCAAACTGAGTAGCATGATATCTTACAAAAAGATCTTTCTTTTCTACAAACATTAATACTAAAGCTACAATTGGAATACATGATATTATTGCCATTGTAGAGTTTTGAGGGTTATACTTTATCTCCTCTAATGTATATACTTTCTTTGCCCTCTTCTCTGTTGTTTTTGTTTCTTTTTTAACTTCTGCCATTTATAGAATGACTCAAATTAATATATTAGTATACAAAGATATTTAAGAATATGAAAGGGGTATACTATAAGTAGTTGAAAGGTATACTAAATGTAGTATACTTAAATATGGATGATAAACTAACACAAAGACAAGAAGAAGTATTAAAAGCAATTAGAAATTTCTTTTTAGATAATGGTTATGCTCCATCACTTACTGAGCTTCAACAAATGCTTAACATTAGCACTAAGAGAGGAGTTGTAAATCATTTAAAGGTGCTAGAAAAGAAGGGGTACATTATTAGGACCAATAAGGCAAGAGGAATTCATGTTGTAAAGGATCAAACAGATGAGAATTATGATTATTTAGTTGGTATACCAATACTTGGATATGCTAATGCAGGAACTCCAATTGCACTAGCACAAGAAGAAAATCTTGGGACTTTACAGGTTGATAGGTCTTTAATAAACAAGAAAGGGAGGGAGTTATTTGCATTAATGATAAAGGGAGATTCTATGGATATGAAAGAAATTAATGGAAAGAATTTAAAAGATGGGCATTATGTTATTATTCAGAAAGATTCTAACTATGAGGATGGTGATACAGTTGTTGCTATTGTAGATGGATGTGCTACTGTTAAGAATATTAAAAAGAGTAAAGATATGGTAATTTTATACCCTCAATCAAGTAATCCTGTGCACAAACCTATATATCTTAACTCAAAAAGTAACTCAATGATAAATGGAAAAGTAATAATGGTATTGGATAATCCTAATATATAGCTTACCTTATTTCAACATTCTTAACATACTTCTTCATTACTTTTTTAAACTTCTCAAGCTCTTCTTGAGTAAATGAGTTTGTACTGTTAAGTACTGGGTTAATTGTTTTACCTGGTCTAAAATTTTGAATGTAATACCTTTTGCTTCCTTTTATAAGTTCACCAATTCCCTTTACTGAGTCAATAGTATGAATCCCTTTTACATATGTTGTTCTAAATTCATAATCTCGTGCTTTTTCCTTTATTAATGATATACTTCTCTTAATTTCATCATATCCAATTTTATCTTTAAGGTTTTGAATATATATCTCCTTTTCATATTTAACATCCATTGCCCAATAATCAACAATATCAAGGTCTAATATTTTCTTAACAACTTTTGAGTTTGTACCATTTGTATCAAGCTTAGCTAAAAATCCCATATTTTTAATTTTTTTAATAAAGGGAATTAAATCTTTTTGTAAAGTTGGTTCACCACCTGTAATAACCACACCATCTATTAAAGATTTTCTCTTTTTTAGAAAAGAAAATATCTCTTCTTCACTTACTGCCATATTCTTTCTAAATGGTTGTATTACTAACTCTGGATTATGACAATACTCACATCTTAAGTTGCAACCATACGTGAACACAAGACAAGCAAGCTTTCCTGGGTAGTCAAGAAGAGTTGATTTTTGAAAGGCAGAGATTAACATTTAAATATGAAATGTTACCCTATCACCAAATTCAGATTGTTTACCAGGATTCCACTGAGTAACAGGTCTAATATATCCAACAACTCTTGAATACACCTCACACCTTTGTCTTGTAACAACCTTTTTCTCTTTTTTAGTCATATGAATAATAATAAAAATTTAAATTACTTCATTAAACTGCATTCCATCTACATATCCAGCCTCTGCATCACATTTAGGACAGTAAAAGTGTTCACCAGCAATATATCCATGCTTTGGGCATATACTAAATGTAGGAGTAATTGAGAAATATGGAAGTTTGTAATTCTCAGCTACCTTTTTTACAAGAGTCTTTACACTCTGTGTAGATGGCATTCTTTCTCCTAAGAATATATGCAATACAGTACCTCCTGTATATTTACATTGGAACTCATCTTGTAAATCAAGAGCATCAAAGACATCATCAGTAAAGCCCACAGGAAGTTGAGATGAGTTAGTATAATATGGAGCTCCACTACTTTTCTTCCCAAGGTCTGATGCTGCAATTATTTTATCCCCATACTTCTTTTTATCTGCTTTTGCAAATCTATATGTAGTACTTTCACCAGGAGTAGCTTCAAGATTAAACAATTGATTTGTCTGAAGCTGATAATCCATTAATCTTTCTCTCATATGATCCATAATTTCTAAACCGAATTTTCTTCCTTTAACAGAGGTAATATCATTTTCAACTCCTAAAAAGTTAATTAAAGCCTCATTTAAACCAAGAATTCCAATTGTATTAAAATGATTTTTAAAGTATTCACCAAACCTCTCTTTAATATCTTTTAAGTAAAACTTTGAGTATGGGTATAATCCTTGATCCATATACTTCTCAATTTGAGACCTTTTAATTAACAAACTCTGTTTAGCAAGGTCCATAAGCTTATCTAATCTCTTAAAAAAGTCTTTTTTATCTTTTGCAAGATATCCAATTCTTGGCATATTAATAGTTACAACACCAATACTACCAGTAAGTGGATTCGCACCAAATAACCCGCCGCCTCTTTTTCTTAGCTCTCTATTGTCCAATCTAAGTCGACAGTTATGTGTTAAAATTCCTGTTGTTCCTACAGTAAACATGGGAATATCATTTGATACTTCAAAACAGTATGCTGTTGAATTTGGAATCTTTTCTATCTCTTTTATTTTTACCCATAATTTTTTGTCTTTCTTAAACCAAAAATCTCCATACTGTTTTCTTCCTAACTTATATATTAAAACTGCAAAGTTAGAGGCCTTTCCTAACCTATTACTCCTATTATCCTCATATATAGAGGTTGTTGTACCAAGTGTTGCAGCAAGCATATTTAATGACTCAACCATTTTCTTTGATGATGTATATATTCTATTTCTATTCCCACCATCAGTAGCTAAATGACCTTCAAGCACTCCTAATCGGAACTCTTTGGATGTACCATACAGTCTTGCTGTATATGTCTTTTCTGTTTCTTTTCCATCTACATAATCCTTACATAAACCAACTGCAGCCTTAGAGTATATCTTTAGTGTAAAGAGCTTTGTGCTTTTATACTCTTTTGTTGAATAGTTTGCACCAAAATATTCTTGTGCAATATTAATTAACTTTCTTGCTACATCTTTCTTTTGCTCTAAAGAGAGAGAAAATACAACAGTAGTATCTCCATCAAATGAGCCATCACCAGCAAATGCACCCACAAAATATCCCAAATCACTATTACCGCCACTTCCTTCATAGCTATTCAAAGAGTAAGGAAGATA
>Ga0208197_1004652_pt1 | contig 10017 bp, 8 predicted proteins | sample AD_JPNNA4_MetaG_FD_184444 | JGI IMG/M metagenome (GOLD analysis project Ga0208197, IMG submission 184444) | Active sludge microbial communities of municipal wastewater-treating anaerobic digesters from Japan - AD_JPNNA4_MetaG (SPAdes) (version 2) | ecosystem: Engineered > Bioreactor > Anaerobic >... | reverse complement strand
AGAAGCGTAAGTTTTCCTAAAGAAGCAAGAAACAGAATAATAAGTATATTCAGATAAACGATAGCTGAAGAAAGAAAATACTCAACAGGATTACTATTATGTTTCATTCTTTCCACAGTGCTGTGACTTGTCCATTCTAATAAATGCTTTTTCACTATTAACCTGTAGATTGTTTTAAAGATGGAAAGAGTTTTATTTACTGCTATTGCCGGAATCATAATAAAAGACGCTAAAGAAATACGAATTTTTCTTGCTAAAAAGTTAAGGGAGAGAATTATTTTTTCCAGAGCCGGTATTTTATGCGTTAAATATTTCCGAATACTAAAAATCTCCAGTAAAAGATTTCCAAAAAATATGATTAGTGCAAAATAAGTAATAGAATCAGACGCGGAAAAAATCCAATTTAAATAAAACAGAGCAAGAAAAGCAGGTGTTACTAAACTTCTTCTTAAATTATCCACTATCATCCATATAGAAAGCGTGTCTAAGGGATTCTTTATCTTTTTTCCCGATGCTGTTGGAACATTGCGACAAAGCCAAGGTATTAATTGCCAATCACCTCTAACCCATCTATTGTCTCTAGATACATAACTTCGAAAAGAAGTCGGAAAATCTTCTATTAAAGATGTGTCAGAAAGAAATCCCGCTCTTGCAAAACAGCTTTCTATCAAGTCATGGCTGAGAAGAGAATTTTCAGGAAATCTGTTTAACAAAGTTTCTTTTATTGCTCTTACATCAAAAATTCCCTTTCCCATAAAATTGGATCTGTTAAATGTATCCTGATATATATCTGAAATCGCATTTGAATAAGAATCAAAACCACTATTAAAAACGAATATTTTAGTAAATAAAGATTTATTTTCACTTTCCGGATTTATTATTACCCTTGGTTGTATAAAACCGTATCCACGGGTAATTATTTTTCTTTCAGAATCTAAAACAGGCGAATTCAATGGATGAGCCATGGCGCCTATAAGTTTTAGTGCTACATCGGCAGGCAACATTGTATCCTCATCAAGAGTTATTACGTAACGTATCCCGTTTAGTTTTAACAAATCTCCTTCAATAGTGGAAAAAGTTGTCTCAACGCTGTGATTTTCATCTGAAAGCCAGGAAACCAATTCCATTATTTTTCCTCTTTTTCTTTCCCATCCCATCCAAACTCCTTCTGATGAGTTAAAAACTCTTTTTCTGTGAAAGACATAAAAAACGTCAAATCCCTCGGATTTATGCTTTAAATTAAGTTGTTTTATTTTTCTTTTCAAATAAGCTAAATTTTTCCTATCTTCCTGAGATTCCTCTTCATAAGAATCTCTATAGTCACTTAAAAGAGCAAAATATAGATTATGAAAATTATTGGCTAAAAACCTTCTTTCCAAATTTTCTACTAAAATATCTATTTGTTCACGATTAGAAAACATACAGGGCACCGCTACAAGGGTTTTGTACTCTTCGGATATCGAATTTTTAAATTCTAATTTAGGTGGAAGGGCAGGAGGCAGAATCCAGGTAAAAATCTTGTTTATTAAAAAAACACTAACATTTGATACCGGTATTATTTCAATTAGAGCATATAGAACCGTAAGAAAAATATTTCCGGTTATTCTGAGAAAAAAATTAAACGAAAACAATAGTATCAAAGCAGTTATTAAAAAATTACTCCCTAAATAGGCCGTAGTAGGATGTCTTCTTATCCAATCCTTCAAAAGGCCTTTTAAGTGTGGTTTATAACCCAACTTTTTTGTGAATGAAAAATAACCCTCATCTATAAGGTAATATCCGACGTGTCTCTGAAAACTTATATTGGATGCCAGAGAGCTTTCAACCACCTTTCTGGCAATTTCCGATTCGCTAAAACTGCTATTGGCACTTATATCTTCAATTACGTGTCTATATCTATCACGGCTTATATCATCCATCAAAGAATATATTCCTGCGGGATCAGTAGCGAGAGTGCTCTCCACAATACTGACTTTAGTAAAAAATTTACTCCAATTTATAAAAGCAAAATTTCTTATCGAGCTGACGGCATTGTTTAGATTTTGCTTTAGATCTAAATCTCTAAGAACACTTGCCCGAGTAAACTCTTCTAAATTCAAATCTTCTTCGTGAATTTTTGATTCTATTAGACGAAGAGCTTCTTCAACACGGTAATCAAGTTCTCTAATATCTTCTAAAACAAGAAGAAGAACATGCGGTTTAATTTCAAGTTCTTTTATTAATTTTCTAACCCTCCTTACAGGATTTTTATCCTTATCTATATCCGAGGAGATGTCTTTTACAATAGCCTCAGCTAATTTGCTATTTTCTATCTTTTCTTTTATTTCTAAACCTCTTTCTAAAATAGAAGAAAAAAGTTCGAATTTTATCATGGTAGGGAGAATCCAAAGCTCTAAACTGGAGAGAGGATATATTTTTTGGTAACCCTTCAAAAAGGGAATTAGTGTCTCTTCCGAAAAATTATAAGAAACTGCTTCTAAGTATTTTTTAGCAATATAGTGAATTTGAAAATACACCTTGTCGTACTCAGACAATGGTAATTTTGATAATATGCCCGTTTTAAATGTTTCGGAGAAAACTGCTGATTGTTGATTTATTAAGTAATAATTATCCAGTATCCAGGAAGCCGAAAGCGGAACTGTTTCCAAATTTTTTTCATATTCTGTAACAAGATAAGAATACAAATCATCTATATTTTCAAGAAGACTTTTGTAATCTATATTTCTACTTATCTGAAAAGTAGAAAACAGCCTCTTTGAAGGAATTTTTCTTTTTATGGCTACGTCGCGGCCTAAAGTATAAAAATTAATTTTACCATCCATAAATATACTCCGAGAAATATTCTACATTAGATTACAGTTTATGATAAGACCAAAGCAGATGATTAGATATAATTTTCATTATAAATTTAAAAATATTATATAATCACTTCTGTGAAAAATACTTATCTTTCAATAACTTCTCCCAAGGAAGAAAATCTTACGGAACTGCTTCAAAAAAATTTGCCTGATATAGAAATTGAGTTAGCACAAGACAGTTTTATTATTTTTAAAACCTCTTTAGAACCAAAAATCTTTACTAAAATAGAGCCCCCAATAAAAATTTTCTTCTTAATAAAAAAGTTTGATAATCTTGAAGGAAACTATTTTAAGCCGATGTTTCAATGGACAGGCAGACACTCGCTTGAACAAATTTCTGATATAAATAAATATTTTGGGTTTAAATCCTTTAGAATTGTGTTAAAAGATAAAAAGAAAACTTTATCCGGACACAGAAGAGCAATAAAAGCATTAGAAAATAAGATTTCCAAAGAAACAAGCCTGCAGTCAACAGAGTAAATCCCGACACAGAAATTTGGATTGTACATACATCACAAGGATATGGCTTCATAATTTTCAAGATTACTAAATAAAGTATGTTCGGAAAAAAATTAACAAGAAGTAAGAATCTATGAGTTCAGAAATAGTTAAAGATTTAAGAACAGAGCTAAAAGAAAAATCCAAATCCGAAGTAAAAAAATCGTTTAATAGATTCTTTAAAAAGGAGGAAGAAATAAAATGCTATGGATTAAAATCAGAAGAGGTTAGAGTAATCTCACAAAAATACTATAAAAAAATAAAAGATCTTCCAAAAGAAAAAATTTTCGAACTGTGTGAAAATCTTCTGTCATCAGGGTATACAGAAGAAACTTTTATAGCTTCATCGTGGTGCTATAAACTAAAAAACTCTTTTACCAAATCAGATTTTGAATTGTTTGAAAATTGGATTGATAAATACATAGATAATTGGGCTAAGTGTGATAGTTTCTGCAGTAGGAATGTAGGAGCTCTGATTGAAAAATATCCAAATTATGCAAAAAGGTTAAAGGAATGGGCTAAATCAAAAAACAAGTGGCTAAAAAGAGCTTCCGCGGTTTCACTTATTAATACAGCAAAAAAGGGAGATTTTTTAGAAGAAATTTTTGAAATTTGCGATATTTTGCTAGTAGAAAAAGAAGAATTAGTTCAAAAAGGATACGGTTGGCTTTTAAAAGTTTCATCAAAAAAGAACGAAGATAAAGTTTTTGAATATGTTTTACTACGTAAAGATAAAATGCCAAGGACATCTTTAAGATATGCAATAGAAAACATGCCTCCGGATAAAAAGAGGTTATTAATGAAAAAATAATCAGGAAATTATATTAACAAAAAATGAAAACTAACAATTTCACTTTCTGATATCATAAATACATGAAAACAAAGATAATAGCGACAATAGGACCATCTTCTCTCGGAAAAGAAGTCATCAAGCAACTGATAGAAAACGGGATGAATATGATAAGAATAAATACTTCTTATGGAAATGAAGATCAATATAAAACAATATTGAAAAATTTAGCAGAATCAGACCCCCTTTCAAAAGTTCAAAAAATGTTAGATATAAAAAATGAGAAAATTCTTTCTTTTTGCGAAACTAACAAAATGGATTTTATAGCGGTTTCTTTTGCGGAGAGTAGAGAACAAATTTTAAATATAAAAGAAAGATTCCAAGATTGTAAAATTATTTCAAAAATAGAATCTGTAAAAGGAGCTGAAAACTACGACGAAATTATTGAAGTATCAGATGGAGTTATGATAGCAAGGGGAGACCTTAGTCGGGCAGTAACAATAGAGAAAGTTCCTGTACTACAAAAGAAATTTACTAAAATTGCGTTATTAAAGAAAAAATTTGTAATAGCGGCTACAGAAATGCTTCTTTCCATGACGGAAAATCCCTACCCGACAAATGCGGAGGCATCTGATGTAGCAAATGCGGTATTTGATAAAGTTGATGCTGTGATGTTATCAGAGGAAACAGCCATAGGAAGATATCCCGTTGATTCCGTAATAATGATGCGAAAAATAATAGTGGAATCGGAAAAATTTTTGGAAGAAGAGAAAAACTTACTTTAAAAGAATTTTAGATTTTATTATTTCCACTATTAATTTAATCTCTCCCGTCACGGTAAATATCTACAAAAACAATATACTTACAAATTAGGGTTGAAGGCGTCATGGTATATAAAAAAATGTAGTTTCCCCAAAAGATTAGGCAATATCATATACAATCAGCAAAGGAAAAAGATAAAAAATATGAAAAGAAAAGAAAGAATGAAGAGCAAGAGTTACTTTAGAAGAACCATAGATTAATAAAATTAAAAGAAAAAGAGGCTTACACTTACAAAAGAGATTATAGCAATTAAAAAGTAAAAAGATGAAAAAAATCTAGCTACTAAATATTTTTCTTTGTTCTCTTTAAAAATGTACAAAAACAAGCAAAATATTGCAGTCTCAACAATCATATATTTTGAAAAAACATAACTTAGTAATCGATTATCGGGATATCTCCCATTTAGAATCATATCAAAACCATATATTTTATAAGAAAATGGGGCTAGTAGAGCTACACCTCCAAAAACAAAATCTATTATAAAGTGGGTTGATATCCCTATCAAAAAAACAAGAGAAAGTACTTTAAAAAATTTTCTCCCGAAAGCTTTTTTTTCCTGCCGAAAGCTTAAAAGATAAATCAGAAAGAAAGCAGTTAAATAAAGTGGAAAACCATGAGTTATAAAAGATCTATGGTCCTCCAAATTTTTAATAACAGAGTAAGCAATATCTAAATCAGGAAGAATTGCTGATGTTATTCCAACAAACCACAGAACAGTTTTTTCTTTTTCAGTGAAAACATTTTCATATTTGTCAATAACGGGTTTTACTGCTAAAGCCCCGGCTGTAGCGTGATTAAAATACATAGATATTCATTATACAACCTTCATTCTTACTTCCAAATTAAGATTAAACTCCTTATTAGCGTATTTATCTCTATTGGAGTATTACTTACTTAATACTAAAACCAAAATTTTGTTAAAAAAACCAAAAATAGTATTATTAAATAATGAATTCAAAGATATTTACCGAAAACGAACGGTATTTAATGCTTGCCTTGGATCACAGAGAGAGTTTCAGAAAATTAATTAATCCTCAAAATCCGGAAAAAGTATCTAAAGATGAAGCTTCGAGAACCAAGGGAAAAATTATTGAGAGCTTGAAAGATAAATTCAGTGGTGTACTAATAGATCAGGAATATGGATTAGAATCGTATAAAGAACTGCAAATAAATAAACCCTTTCTTCTTCCCATGGAGGAAAGCGGTTATGAACTTGTAGATAATGAAAGAATCAACAAAATAATTTACAAATGCTCAGACATTAAAAATTCAGGAGCTTCGGGAGCAAAAATTCTTCTTTATTTTAATCCTAGTTACGCAAAATCTGCCAAAATACAGGCCGAAACTGCTAAACAAGCTTTAGAGGACGCCCACCAAAACGATCTTCCTTTGTTTTTAGAAATAGTAACTTACCAAGTTACAGATATTGAAAACGTATTAAGATCAGTAGAGTATTTTCTTAACAATAATATTATCCCCGATGTTTTTAAAATTGAATTTCCCGGAAATGATTATTTATCAAAAAAAATATCAAACATGCTGGGTCAAACGCCCTGGATTCTTCTATCGCGGGGGGCTGATTACACTTTATTCAAAGAACAACTTCTTGTAGCTTCTGATAACGGGTGCTGGGGATTTTTAGCAGGAAGATCATTATGGCAAGACTATTTTAATTTTGCAGAAGAGTCAGAAAAAGAAAAATTCCTCAAAGAAACGCTACCTTCAAGATTTGAAGAAATTAAACAAATAGTTTTGAACTCATAAAATAATATATACTTAGTGTATGAAATTTACTGCCGATTTCATTTGGGGTACTGCGATGTCTGCCTATCAAGTAGAGGGCAACAACTCCAATACTGATTGGTGGGAGTGGGAAAGCAATAAGAAAAGAGGGCAGAGATATCCTTTAGAAGCATCCGGAATCGCATGTGATTTTTATAATCGCTACGAAGAAGATTTTGATCTTTGTAAACAATTAAACAATAATGCTGTGCGGATCTCAGTAGAATGGGCGAGAATAGAACCTGAAGAAGGAAAATTTGATTATAGAGAGATTTCTCATTATAAAAAAGTTCTAACAGCAGCAAAAGAAAGGGGTTTAAAAACTTTTGTAACTCTTCATCATTTTACTAATCCCCTTTGGTTTTACAAAAAAGGAGGGTGGACAAATATTAGAGCCCCACATTATTTTTCAAGATATGCAAAAGAATGTGCAAAGGAACTGGGATCTTTAACGGATGTATTTCTCACAATAAACGAGCCCCAAGTTTATGCGTTAATGAGCTATACAATCGGAAGGTGGCCACCTAACAAAAAAAATTTAATAAAATCTTTAATATGTCAACTTAATATGATAAGCGCTCACAACGAAGCATATAAAAAAATAAAGTCAGTGGGAAAATTTAAAGTGGGAATTGTAAAACAAGTTGTGTGGTACGAAACTTACGAGGAAAAACCTTATTTTTGGGATAGTTGGCTGGCGAAATTTATGTTTTGGTTAAACTGTGACTTTTTTCTAAAAGAAGTTAAAAAATATTCTGATCTAATAGGTTTAAATTATTACTTTACGAATCAGGTAAAAAACCTAAGTTTCACGCACCCTCCGGGAATGGTAAGCAATCTAAATTGGTGGGTAAATCCCGATGGTTTAAAAAAGGTCCTAATTCATCTAAAGAAATATAATCTCCCTATCTACATAACAGAAAACGGTCTTGCCGATTCTCAGGATAGATTAAGAGAAACTTTCATTAAAAATATGCTCAAAGCTACATATGACGCTATGCAAGAAGGAGTTCCTGTAAAGGGTTACTTTCACTGGTCGTTGATGGATAATTTTGAATGGCATGAGGGTTATTGGCCAAAGTTCGGTCTTGTGGCTGTAGATAGAAAAAATTTAGAAAGAAAGCCAAGAAATTCTTTTTATTACTATGCGAAAATCTGCAATAATAATTCATTGGACGAATAAAAAATAACAAAATGCCCGATATATTAAAAATCTTTAAAAAAGAATTGAGTTTTAAGGATCAAATGAAAAAAGCCGGGAAGTTAATTAAAAAGCTTTTTTCTCTTAAAGCGGTGAGAACAATATTATGGATAATTTTATCTCTCGTCGCTTTATTTTTAATTCTCTACTTCACCCTGAAACCAAAAGTACAGAAAGACATTAATTATGGGGTGACGTTCAGTAACAGATATGCAGAACAAATGGGTCTTGATTGGAAAGAAGTTTATATTGAAACTCTGGATGATTTAAAAATAAAAAATATCAGATTAGTTGCTTATTGGGATGAGATTGAACGTGAGAAAGATATTTACGATTATTCAAATATCAGGTGGCAATTAGAAGAGGCTGAAAAAAGAAATATTAATGTTATTTTATCTCTGGGAAGAAAAGTACCGAGATATCCGGAATGTTTTGAACCTCAGTGGTGGGATGACCTTTCAAATAAAAACATAAAGGAACAGGAACTTTTGGAATATATAAAACAGACTATAAATGAACTTAAAAACTTTAAATCAATAAAAATGTGGCAGGTGGAAAACGAACCTTTTTGGCCTTTTGGTGAATGTAATAATCCTGAAATCGAAAAAGATACTGTGCTAAAAGAAGTGGAACTTGTAAGAAGCTTAGATAACAGACCGATTTTGGTTCAGGATAGCGGGGAAGGTGGGCTTTGGAGATCCACCTATAAAATGGGGGATTATTTAGGAATATCTATGTACAGGAAAATTTGGTATAACTTTTGGGGAATATTTTTTGGAAGATTTATATATTTTCAATATCCGTTAGCTCATTGGACTTATAAAATAAAGGCGAACATAGTCGGAGTTCCTATGGATAAAATAATAGTTACCGAACTTCAGGGAGAACCTTGGGGGCCAAGAATAAACTCGGAGCTTACTCAGGAAGAAAAAGATCAAACAATGTCTAAAAATCACTTTATTGCCACAATTGATTACGCACAGAAGTCCGGGTTCAAAGACCTGTATCTTTGGGGAGTAGAGTGGTGGTATTTTGAAAAACAAAACGGAAACCCCTTTTATTGGGATGTGGCAAAAGCGCTATTTAAATGATCTTCCAATTCTTCTTTTAAATCAGACGTGTCTTCAAATTCAATGTAAAGATCACATATGCTCCTTACTCTCGGGGAACTTGCACCTTCTTTAACTACCATTATCAATTTTTTTCCTAAAGCTTTTGCATAACCGGCTTCCATAGCCATACCTTCGCTTAGTTCGCTGTGATCAACATAAGCAATCACACCATCACAGTCAGTCATAGCAGAAAAAACCATTTTAGAAGATTCCTCGCGCGGTATTTCTATATTTTGCCAATTTTTTATATCTCTATCAAAAATGAATGTATCGTGCCCCATATCGCTTAAAATAGATGCCAGTTGTTCAAGGTTTTTCTCAAGCCGAAATTTATTTTTTGTAGTTGTGTATTTGTAAATAACACAAAATTTCATAGATTCCTTTCTAATAAAATAAACCCCCCGTATATTCCGGAGTCATCTTCCATTAAAGTTTTTTTAATCTTCGGAATTTCAAAAAAGTTTTGCTTTTCCAGCTCTTTCATTAAGAACGGATAAAATGAATCAAAATTATAAATTGCTAACCCTCCTCCTAAAATTATCACCTCCGGGTCCCACATTGCAATAACATTTAAAATACCTGCTGATAGATAGAAAGCGTATTTTTTCCAAACATCTTCTCCGGCTGTTTTATCAGGATTTACTCCATATCTCCGTTTAAAATATGAACCGGAACAAAATGATTCTAAGGTACCTTTTATGCCGCTTCCGTCTTCAATATCGTCTGTTTTTTCAATTACTTGGTGCCCCGGTTCCGAATTTATTAATTCATAATCATTTTCATTTTTCCCCTTTACAACCCGGGCTCCTCCCACACCCGTGCTTAAAGTTAAGTAAGCAACTATTTTGTTATTCTTTCCGGAGCCAAAATATGCTTCTCCCAACGCTCCTAATGCCGCATCGTTTTCTACTATTATTCTTGCATCCCTTGCTTTTTCCGGCAAAAATGAAGAAA
>Ga0208197_1004643_pt1 | contig 10033 bp, 14 predicted proteins | sample AD_JPNNA4_MetaG_FD_184444 | JGI IMG/M metagenome (GOLD analysis project Ga0208197, IMG submission 184444) | Active sludge microbial communities of municipal wastewater-treating anaerobic digesters from Japan - AD_JPNNA4_MetaG (SPAdes) (version 2) | ecosystem: Engineered > Bioreactor > Anaerobic... | reverse complement strand
AGAAATTGAAGACAACGCCAACGCATCTGGAGCAGGCGCCTCTAACAGAGCAGCAATTTCGTCAGGCAAAGGAAGCCTGGCCTCAGTTCCAGTATCTCCATACAGAATGGCTTCTAGAGCAGCCAACTTAGTTTCATCGACCTTAGTAGAGTCGATCGTAATAGAAGCAGTCGGTTTAAAGCCAGTCACAGAAACAGGTGTGGTGGTAACTTCCCAAGAGAAAGTGATAGCTTCTGGGCTATCGTTAATAGTGGAATAACCCTTCTCGGAAGGAGCAGCCAAAGCACCATAAATAAGATGTAGTTTGTATCCGTAGTCGGTACCATCAACATCATTACCAAGTGCGGTCTTATAAGAGAGACCAAAGACCTTGCGGTTCTGTTGTCCGATCATGACACCAGTAGCGATTTCAGCAGAACCATCACACTGAGCAAATTCATCCGGATACGTATAAGCCTCAATGGTAGCACCGAACTCCTCGGTGGAAAGGAGATTAAGATACTTGATATTATCAGCGTATATAGGCGTTGGTTCAGCACCGGAAGGACTTTCGGTAACGGATATAAGACCATTCCAGGCGACACCATTAGAATATGTGCCGTCTTTCCCCCGAAGATAGAGAACGCCCTGATTTACACCGGTTTCGTAAAAACGTTCACCGGTCTGATCCCAAACAAGTTTAGACATGTTTTTGTCCTCCTTTTTTTAAAATTGTAGAATGAAAACGTCATGGTTGAGGTTATCCGATTCGAAATGTCGATTAAAACGACAGGAGGGTAAAGACGCAACTTTACCAACAATAGGACTATCAGGATCCTCATCGATGACGGTTACAGAATATTTTCTTTGAGATAAATAAACCCCGTCGTTTGCAAATGTATTCTCGATATCTTCGAGACCGTAAACAATGGCAGGATATTTCATTTTAACTGACTCAGGGGGTTGAAAATACACATTTCGACTTCCGAGTAATTCCTCTAGCAAAGTCTGTAATTTAAGCCTACTAGGCATTGTATACACCCCCTATAGTCAATATTAGTCTCGGGTACTGAACTTCAACATTTGTAATCTTCCATTTAGCACCCATAAACTCAACGTAGCGCATCGAATGAAAATTCTGATTGGCAAACGGATCGGCTACAATGCTGATCTCATTTGCAACATTGATGTTGTCGTTGAGTTGGTCGGTGGTCTGAAGTCTACGAGTATTTCGGACAAGTTCACCGTAATACATTTTCTCGGTAATCTGCTCCTTCCACACTCCTGGCTTTGTTTCCACCGTTTCAGCGTAGCCGATTACTCCGTAAAATTTAGCCATTTTGAATTATCTCCTTTGCTAATTAACCTTCGGCTGTATACTCTTTAGACTTCAACGTTGTTAGAACCGCTGTGGACGCAGTTGTGGAGTCGGCCTTCACGTATGTGATAGTTCCAACTTTAGAAGATTCCGCATAACTGGTCGGTGAATACTCAGTTGTACCGTCGACGATTACTACCCCCTTAAGAAATAAGTCCCTTAGATCATCTGAAGCGATTTTAACAGTTTTGTCGGGGTCTGCGTATGCATATGGGTCGTTCGCCTTAGCGTAAACGTATGTCTTTCTAACATGCAAATCTTCATATCTCTCATAAACCTTAGACATATTTGCATCCTCCTTATTAATTAACTGTGAGTTCTAAAGCGATAGCAGAGTAAGGCTTAATCAAAGCACCAGAGCAGCGAGTCTCAATAAGGTACTTTTGAGCATTGTAGTCGATATCGAAATCATCGAACATGTTAACAGCTCCACCTTTATCGGCACCGATATTGTAATCGGTCAAATTGACGATGATACCCATAAGACCATATGTAGTACCATTGTCGACTCTGCTGAGATTTTCCATTACTGGAACAGTTACGATTTCCTTAACGCGAAGAGCAGTAGCAAGCTTCGAAACAGAATCGTAGATAACTCGACCAATGGTGTCTTCCATAAGCAGACAATCGGTAAGAACGTCCTCAGTGGTGTACAGGGTTGGTTCGCCGGAACCCTTGTAGTTCTTGCGGGATTTAATGGTTGCGCGGATAAAAGCCTTAGCCTTCTCGTCAGCTGTGGCATTAGCAGCAACAGTTACAGGAGCTTTGATAGTATACAGATCATCATCCTTCCAAATAGGACGAATGTTCTGCTCGTTGATCTTATCATCAGAAGAGCTAAGACGACCGTCACCGACAAGAATGGCTCTGGCAATTTCCTCATCAAGCATCATACGCATTTCGGATTTGAGCCAAGCAACAACATCAAAATCAGTGATATCAACTACATCATCACGGTCCAGCTTCTGCTTTTTATAGATAGTGGTCGGAGTAGTAGTACGCTTCAGCAGAGTGAATACTTCATCCTTCTTCAGATTACCCTTGATGTAACCTTTAGCTCTGGCATCATCCTCTGTAATATCGGCCAGAATAGATTTAATACGGGAGAAGGGAGTGTGATGGACGGAGTTCATAACCTTCTGAACCCATCCCATATCTCTCTGAATGAACTGAGGAGTATTTGTAACATTCTTTGCATCAGGGAACAGATAGTCAATCTGCTCGATACCGTGTGCGAGAACACTGTCTTTAAGACTTCCATAACGTTTAGCGTCGGCGAAGATGGCTTCCAGGTCGGAATGACTAAGAACATCCTTCTTAGTATCTTCCTTGTCAAACACATTGTGCTTCATAGTTTTATTTCCTCCTTTAGAATCGTCATTATTGTTGTTATCTTCGGACTCTTCTTTTTCTTCAAGAGCCTGTCCGATCATTGCATAAACTACCGTTTTCTGTTTTTCGGTAAGAGTGTTGAAGACGTCGGCAACGGTTTCCTCGTCTTCAGATTTTTCATCAACTGGTTTATCTTTCTTTTCATCGGCATGAAATAGAGAAATGTCTTCACCAGTATAGATAATAGCTTCATCATCAGACTCTTCGCCGTGACTCATGACAGAATCAATAAATGCCCCGGGATTTGCTCCTGCCAAAACAAGACTAATCTCACGAATAGCTCCATGTATAACATTAGAACCCTGCTGTTTCAATTGATTTGCATAAATGGAAAGTGCGGATACATCCCCATGTTCAACTAGAAGCTTTGCATTTTTACCCGATTCTGTTTCATTGAACTTGCAATAGGCATAAACTCCTTCTTCGCGATTCTCGAGCAAAGCATGCCCAAGAACGTTAAGAGGGTCGTTGTGCTGGTGATTCCATACAAGAGGAACAGTCTGCCCGTCATTATGTTTAAATGCATCTTTCATGATGGTTCTTCCATCAGAGCATCTAAGATTATTACGGGTAGCCCAGCCGCCGAAATCATATGTCTTCATTTTGATTTTTCCTCCCTTTCTTATTAGTCAGACCATTCGAACGTCCATTGTGTTACAGACTCAGCTGAGAATTTATAACCTTCATCTGGAGTAGCTGTAACTATTACTTCTACATCTTTCGTTATAGGTTCTTGTGGACCGGCTACTAATACGGTGTCTCCTATTTTATAAATGCATCCGGTTTCCGAAGGAATTGTTATAACTCCGGTAGAATCGTTAAAAGTAGGCTCAGCAGGTGTTACTTCTATTCTTGTGTCGATTTCCCACACAAATACGGATTCTGGGTCAAATATATAACCTTCATCTGGTTTAGCCGTAATAGTAACACTTTCGACCCCAATTGCTAATGCTGTTTGGGCGCCAGGAACCAGAGCGGTCTCCGAAGAACCCTTAAAATACAACACTCCGTCTTGATCTGGTATAGTTATAACTCTTGTAGTTTCGTTATAAGTTGGAGACAATGGGAATACTTCGCCATCTTCTGAAGAAAAGACATAAGCTCCAGTTTCATCATAAACAACAACATTGTATTCGTTTGTCTCTGGATTTTTTGATAGTTTGACCGGTTTGTAAAGATTGCGGCCATCGTCGATCATCAAGCCTTTTTCGAATAGGTTTTTAAGTTCCTTTTTAGACACTAAATCTTTAGGGGTCATGTTTTTTGAAAAATACAATAAATTAGTATCCAACGACGCATATATAATTGTATTTTTAACAAATTTTTCGTGATAACTAGCATAAACTTCGTTTCTCATATTATTAACAACCTCCCTTTATTTTTTATTTACCATCTCGATCTTTTCTCCAGTCGCATCATTTGATGGGTAGGTTTGATCATCCTTAGATTGACTTAGATTCTTATTCCTGAGTTCGTCTGCTTTCGGGTCATCCGACGGCTTCATTCCAATGATCTGTCTAATTTCGTTCGACGTCATTATCTCGTTTCGAGTAAACTTGTCAGCAATTTCAGAAATTTCGTTAACTGGAACAAGCTTGAACGGATCTCTGAAGAATGAAATCGACTGCAATTGTGACCGAGCGGTTTTGGTTAGAAACTTTCGTTTCATTTCATCAACGATAGCCGAGAGAATAGGTTCAATTGTTCGGTTGTAATAATTGAGCATTGTTTTATCGTCAGCAGTTCCATCTAATATACTCTGAGTGATTCCTAACTGGCTGTATAGCATACTCGTTAGATATTCAATCTGTTTCATTAGATTATTTTCGACTGAACGATTCAATTGGGTAATACGCTCAGTACCATCTGTATAGGCGATACCATATTTAGAACCTGCCAATTGATTTTCTATATCTTTACGCCGATTTTCGGCTTGTTGACGCCTTGCCTCTGTTTTAATTACATATGGTAGTTGAATAATCAAATCCAACTTACCAGAACTGCTTTGTTCGTCTACAACATCCAAAAGGTTAAGTTTACGAATAAGTCGCTGCATAGTTGAATTTGGTTCGTTAATAACCGCGTATAGAGGGTTTTCTACAATACCAACTGTATTCTTCGGTACCACAATATCCTCTTTACGACCCGTTTTCTCATTATAAACACGAACTTTTACATGACTTGGATACCATTCCAAAATTTGTCCGGTTCGCATCGATAGAATATCATAAGAACCAGTAATTTCGGGATTAAAGGTTGTGTCAACTGGAACAATAGCCACACTTCCTTCATCCAACATTGACATAACTATGTCCTGAATAAAGGCTCTTCCGGTTTGATCAAGGTTAGCTTCAACGGTGAGACAGTTGTTTAACCCCGAATCGATAACGGATAGGAAACGATTATTTTCGTCAAGTCTTACATGCTGAATGCTAACTGAAGAAGCGTCTAAACCAATCCGATTGTATACTGAAGTTACTATCGAACGCTCATTTCCGCGTGTTAGTCTCGGTCTATCCGGACGATAAGTATAGCTAGTTCCAACATTTTTGTAATAATCGGTGGGGTCTTTGTTAAAAAAAGCATTCCAAGCATGTTTTAGTCTGGTACCCAATGTTACCTCCATTTTTGTCATCACCTCCTTTCCTAACCAGGATTCTTAATTTTTGGAGTAGTTAAAGATTTTTCTCGGTCAAAAATAATAATTGGTGATGAAGAAATCTTTGCTAATCGATCACCATCATCAATTACCATGTTATACCCATCTTTTTTAAGCTGGTTAGAATATACCTCTCGAAGCTCAGGCTTTGCAACCAGAAGGTAGCTAAATCGTCTATAAGCTCGATCTATGTCTTTCGGATCTGTTAGATTTTCAAGACGCTTTTTAGGTATAAACAGTAAAGGAGATGCTTTCTTAAATGTAGCAAGAGCTTGTTTATCCTTACTCATTAACTTGACAAACTCATCCACTCTTTTCTTCTCTCCTGGCGAAACCAAAATATCTTTTACTTTGTATTCGAGATTAACATACGAATTCTTTCCAAAAAGAGAAGCATATCTTTGATAAGTCTCTATATCTTCTTTTTTAAAAGCGGCATATGCATGACCTGTTAAACCCAGTTCTTTTGAAGCCCATCCTTTTGGAACGACACGATTCACGACCGTACCTTTCTTAAGAATAATATCATCTGAATGAAAGTTTGACTTTCTATCTTTTCGAACACCCAACTTTCTATCTTTTCGAACGCCCCACTTCATGCCTTTAACGCCGTAATGATAAAGTTCGTTAGGCGTTGGAGGTGATAAATATTGCCACATTATATCCCTCCTTTACTCAAAAGCATCTTTATTTAATTTATAGGCGATATAAGCGTCCATCATAGCAGCAACAGCGTCGATCTTCTGCTCATATCGTCTTTTAAGTAATTTCCTATTACCGTTCGTATCTTCAAGAGTTATACAGTTACCCATAGCAAAAGACATAAGTTCTTCATCAAATAAAAGCATCCGCTCCTCAGAAAGCTTCTTAAGCTCACCTAAAGGAACGGACTCTGTTTTTGCACCCTGTATAACCTTTACAATACCAAATGGACCGTTTTCAGATTCCCAACGCTCTACAAATTCCTTTGCGTTATATGGGTCGAAACCAAAACATCTAACGTCATATCCACATTCGTTTATATGATTATCCAAGTCTTCATAAACTTCCATCATGTCTAAAACAGTTCCCTCAAGGACAATTAAACTTCCCTCTTTCATGAAATGATCGTATTTGATTCTCATGGCAGCAGGGAGCTTCATTAGTGTTAGTGAAGTTATGTAGTTTCGAGTTTTTACACCGAAGCACCCATTAGATAAAGGAAACAGAAATGTAAATGCACAAAAGTCGTCTCCTTGGGAGAGGTCGGCGCCCAACGCACAAGGCATTTGCCAGAAATCCCTCTTTCTATGAGGAAGGGTTTCTTCATAAGTGAAGTAGTAAGTATAACCCTCCATGGGAATGCCAAAACGTTTTGCTAAAATATCGTTTCTGGCTGCCGGAGCTTTTTCTGCTCGTTCAACATCCAGCTGATATGTTTCATAGCTAACGGTCTTTCCTAAATTCGGATTAGCCTTTAGCCACATTTCGGGATCAGAGACTTCATCGATCGAATCGAGTTTATACCACCAAATAGAAACATGTGGATTGATGTAGTCTCCTTTGAGAATGTCCATCAACTCCATTTTGATTGTGTCTCCGCTACCATTACGAACCGTACCCTCTGAACTAGTCGCAATGATTAGATAATCATCAACTTTAGAAGCACCCTGCTCGATTGCACCGACAACGTCTTCTCGTATATCTCCTGAAAGCCATTCGTCTACTGTTGCAATTTTACATCTAAGTCCTTGAAGCTTATTAATAGACATCGGACGAATCTCAATCAACGAACCGGTTAAAAAATTCTCAATTCCTTTCTTTGTAGAGGTCAATTTTACACGATTGGCTTTTAAACCGGTTGTGTTTTGTAAAGAACCTTCAGTTAGAAATTTAAAAAGCGGTCCTCTAGACCGCGTAATAGCTGTTCGTATAGGAGACATTACCTCTTCGGCAAGTTTCATAGTTGGAGCTGTCGTAATCTGATGAGTAGTAGTTGTATCGACATTGAGGAAATATGATTGCATACAAGAGTCATATAAAGATTTAGCCGCGCCTCTTCCGACGATAAGATATTGTTTATTAATCAATCTTTTCTTTATCGTCTTTTTAACGTAACGACCTCCGTGTCCATCGGGATTCGGCTCATATACACTTCTCTCTACAAAATAATACCATCCAAATACCTGTTCTCCCCATAGTTTAAAACTGTCAAGCAATTTAAGATCAGAACCATCTGTTAATGTCAATTCATTTTCGCAATATCGAATCCAACCTTCAACTGCCTGATCATCATAATATATGCCAGGATTCGCTATGAGATCATCTATACGGTTCATCTCCATTGAAACTTCTTTACATACTGGAATTTCTCCTCGAATTACGGCATCTCTAAACATGCCGTAATACTTTGGAACGGCAGTGTTTGATAATGCCATAATTAATTCTCCTTATCCTTTTTTTTCAAGAATGGCCTTAATTTTATCAACGTTATTATAAATAGTAAGAACAGTAGTAGTAACAGCCGCTACGGTAGTACCAGCTTTGAAAACTTTTTGCGCATATTCTTTACCTTTATTAATACTGCTTTCGGATAATTGAGAATACTGTCGTTCCATTTGAAGACGATTTAGTCGATTACGAAGCTCGGCGTCACTCATAGATTTAATACGCTTTGGTGTGTGGGCCTTCTTGTAATCTTCATGCGACTTATCAGTCATAGAACGTCTTCTAGCTCTCGCGAGCTGTTCAGGAATTCTTCGAACACCCCATTTCATTCCGAGAATACCATAATGGGTTAAATAATAGTTCAAGTTTGTCAACCTCCTTTTTTTAAACAAGTTCTATCCGTGTTTTTAAATATTATTCTATCTACCCAGTAAAACGTTGCACCACCTATAAAATTTGCAACGATTGTGTTTATAAAAGGATTAAACGGTAAAAATATTAAACACGCAGCCAATATTGGACTAGATAGCTGCCATCTGCCTAAATATAGAAGATATCTTTTCATTCAACACCTTCTCCTTAAATTATGTTTTCTACTGGGTCGGCCGCGACTTGAATCCTCCATTCAAGCTCTGAAATAATTCGGTTCATAGATTCGATTACGGAAGAGCTAAGAGGAGGATCGAATAACAATTTAACCTTCATGTATGTATAAGACTTTACACTTTCCAACCTTTTATTATCCTGAATAAAGTCAGTCCATACATCGGTATCATCTTCGATCGAGAAACCTTCGGAGGGACCAACACCAATTTGGGTTAGGATTGCAAATACAGAATTGATGTGCATAATAAGGTCCGCATCGAAGTGTGTATACTCTTCCGCAATTCCAAGCATTTTTTTAATTGATGTTAGTATACTCTCCATGGCGTTTCTCCTTTACTTCTGAATTGTAATAAAATTTTTCATACAGAATCCTTCAATTCCGGCAGCTGTAAAAACTTTATAGAATTCTTCCGTTGATTCATTTTCGTCAATCATGAGTTCCGTTTGATAATCAACTTCGCAAACAATAGCGGAATCTTTTTTGGGTTCCTCTCGAACGTTTAACTTTTTGCAATTTGTAACAAAACCCATTTTCACATCTTCGTGTTCCTCGATTCGATAGTCATCTTTAAGAAGATTATCATGATACATTTATTGTTTTCCTCCTTTTTATTTATGTCTCCATGGACATGTATCGTTTTTAGTTCGTTCTATCGGTGCTAGAATTAATAAACTTTCGTCGCCATAATGGATTGCATTATGTGTTGAAAGCTTTGTTGAAATTACATTCTCTGGATCAAAGACAGAAGAACTTCTATTTATTAAATCATCGTAAGTAATCGGGTTGATATGATGAATAATAATTGGTCCATAAATATTAAAACCGTCTACAGCCAAATCACATCCATTATCTCGAACGATTATCTTATCCCTAAATCTTAACCAATCATCTGAATGATAAAATTCCTGATTCACCCATCTTTGAAAACCAAAAGTTGCTTCTCCTACTTTTCCGTTTAACTTTAAATATCGATAACGCTCTTCAAAAGTAGGAAATTTAATTAATTCCGAATATGTCTTAATAGTCATCCGGATCACCTTGCCCACTATAATTTCTCATAGCGTCAAGAGCATTCTTATAAAGTTCTTCAATTCTTTGCGCCGACTGTAACGATTGTGTTTTTGCTTCAATCAACTCTTTTTGTTTTTCGAGAATTTCTTTTTCTATTCTTTCTTTAGTTGATCCAAGCTTTAAATAATGAGTGATGACCTGAGAAGAAGCAGTGCCGTCTCGCAACTGTTTTTCAGCAAGATCCACAGCCAAGGACACTAACTGATTCTCTCTGACTTCTGGAGATAAAGCCGGTCTCATCTTTCTCGAAGATTCGGAAGAGGTTACAACCTTAGCTTTCTTCATCCTTACTGCCTCCTCTCGTTTAATATTTACTAAATTATTATTATGTTTTGCTTGGAATTTACTGAGTTCATTCATACTTCGATAGCACTTAACAGAGCCCATAAGGCTAACCTAAAATCTTTTGAAAGGAGGGGAAAAAAAGATAATATAAATTGTTAAACCCTATGAGCTCTGTTAAAAGCTATAAAAAGTATAGAATGATACTCAAAAAATACCCTCCGGAGATTTTTTTAGG
>Ga0208197_1004637_pt1 | contig 10040 bp, 10 predicted proteins | sample AD_JPNNA4_MetaG_FD_184444 | JGI IMG/M metagenome (GOLD analysis project Ga0208197, IMG submission 184444) | Active sludge microbial communities of municipal wastewater-treating anaerobic digesters from Japan - AD_JPNNA4_MetaG (SPAdes) (version 2) | ecosystem: Engineered > Bioreactor > Anaerobic... | reverse complement strand
GCACCTCCCACCAGATCAGCGCGAAGTAGAGCGGCACCGCCAGAACCGCCGGGTTCTTCAGGTCGTCCATCAGTTCGTCCCCTCGTTCTCGTTCGTCAACAACACGACGGTCAGGCCGTCGAGCAGTTCGCGGAGCCGCTCGTGCTGCGCCGGGTCGGGCAGGGCCATCTGCTGCACGACGAGACCCTGCATCGCGAGGAGGGCCAGATCGACGGCGCTCCGGCGACGATCGTCGTCGACCCCGGGAATGAGTGCGGCAGCGAGCTCGTGGATGCGTTCGACGTGCGCGGCGACGACCGGTTCGAGCGCCGCCCGCAGATCGGTGTCGGTACGGGCAGCCGTGTAGAGCTCGTAGGCCGCAGCGAGGCGGGCGTCGAGCATCTGGTCCCACAGCAGTTCGATCCCCGACCGCGGGTTCCGGCGTGCGGCCGGCAGGTCGATGAACGTCGACTCGAACTCGGCGCGCAGTTCGTCGAACAGGTGCTCGGTGACCGCCGCGAGGAGGTCGGCCTTCGTGTCGAAGTGCTTGAACAGCGCGCCCTGACTCAGGCCGGCGCGTTTGCACACCTCGGTGGTCGTGAAGCCGGCCAGGCCGTCGACCAGCAGCTGCTCGAGAGCTGCGACCATCAGTGCGGCGCGGGTCGTTTCGCGACGCTCGGCCTGGGACCGGCGAACGGGAGCGATGCGCTTGCTGGCTGCGGGCACCGGCCGAGCGTAGACCGCCACTTAGAAAGTGACAAGTCACTTTCTAAGTGGCGGCGATGGGCACCCCTGTTCAAATCGCAACCAACATGGGAGTCTCGAAGCGAGGGTCGTTTACCGTCGACGAATGGCGGAGCCGCGGACACCGGTCGTGATCCTCGAGAGCACCGACCTCGACGAGCTCCGATCGACGGGGCCGGCATCGTGATCGCCACGCCTCCAGGCCGCGCCCTCGTCCCCGGGTACGAACGCACGACCCTGGCGGCTCGCGGTGGAACCGCCGCCGTCTATCGGGCCGTGCGAACGGAGGACTTGTCCACCGTTGCCCTGAAGGTGTTCGACATCGGGACGGATGAGGCCTATCGCCGACAGCTCCTCGCCGTCCGACGCCTTCACGGCGTGCACGACATCCACGGGGTGCTCCCGATCCTGGACGCCACCACCCTCGAGGACGGCCGTCGATGCATCGTGATGCCGTATGCCGAGGGAGGCTCCCTTCAGGACCACGTCGACCGGGTCGGCCCGTTGCCCGCCGCGCAGGTCGTGTCCTTCGGCGCCCAACTGGCCCACGCGGTGGCCTGCGCCCATCACCTTGGTGTGATCCACTGCGACATCACGCCGTCGAACCTCCTGGTGACCGACCCGGACAACGCGGTACTCGCCGGCTTCGGGTCAGCGTCGTTCGTCGACGCCCCCGGTTCGTCCGGCTTCGCGCTCGGCTGCAATCCGTTCGCCGGGTCCGCGACACGGGGCCTTCGGTTGGTCGACAGCATCTGCACCCGAGGCATCCCCCGTTCTGCCTTCGACGAACTTCCGGTTGGCCGGTGCACGGCACTGCGCCGTGCGGCCCGCCGTCGCAACGGGAAACGAGCCTGGCTCAGGCTGGCGCGTCCCTGAGCGTCGACGTGGGCGCGGCGAGCGCGGCGCGGAAGAACGCCTCGTCGTGGAAGATGCCGACGTCGGACATGTACATCTTCCCGTAGCGCTCGAAGTACATGAGCGCCTTCGTGAGCAGGAACATGCCTCGCTCGAACTCCGACTCGTAGATGCCCTCGGCCTCGGCGAGCAACCGCAGCTTCCGCTGCTCCTTGAACCGCTTGTAGATCGAAGCGATCGACCGGTTCTCGACCTCGAGCCCCTTGGCCTCGGCGACCTTCGCCTGCGGCGCATTGAGGATCTCGACGAGGGACACCTCGCCGAAGGGCGCCTTGAGGAGCGGCTCGAGCATCATCCGCATGAAGGCGGTGGTGTCCTCGTGGTTCATGCCCATGCCGGTCTCGAGCAATGCGCCGTACTGCTTGATCGTGTGGGCGGCGATATCGCTCCACGCGTCCTCGTCGCCGAGGGCTGCCTCGACGATGCGACGGAAGAACATGTGCGTGTCCTTGTCGAGGCGACCGACGATGCCCCAGTCGATCACGCCGACCCGACCGTCGCGCAGGAGGAGCAGGTTGCCGGCGTGCACGTCCCCGTGGAAGAACCCCCAACGCACCGTCGTCATCAGGAACCCCTTGACGGTCTGGGACACGACCGGCGCCGGATCGAACCCGTACTCGGCGATGCGCGACATGTCATCGACCGGAACCCCGTCGAGGAACTCCATCGTCAGCACCCGCGCTGCGCTGAACGCCGGGTAGACCTCGGGGACCGTGACGAGCGGCAGCTCGACGACACGGAGCAACTTCTGCATGTGTTGGATCGCCCGAGCCTCGTTGCGCAGGTCGAGCTCCTCGCCGAGCTGCATACGGAAACCGTCGAACATCTGCACGAGCTGGCCGGCCGCGTACTCCCCTGTCGTCCGGGCGATGATCGTCAGCATCGGCTCGAACAGGTCCATGTCGATGGACACCCGCTTCTCGATGCCGGGCCGCAACACCTTCACCGCAACGTCGGTGCCGTCGTGCAACGTGGCGCGGTGCACCACGGCGATCGAGGCGCGACCGATGGGTTCGGGATCGAAGTGGGCGTACGCCTCTTCGAGATGCATGCCGAGCTCGGCCTCGACGGTTCGACGAACCTGCTCGAATGGCACGGCGGGACCGGTGTCGAGGCAGGAACGGAACTCTGCCGACACCTCCTCGCCGAACACGCCCGGCGACGAACTCACGAGCTGGCCGAACTTCATGAACGTGGTCCCGAGCTCCTCGAACGTGAGGCGGAGGGGCCGGGCGAAGGCATCGGGGTCGACCTCGCGCTTGCGGGCGCTCCGGATCGCGAGCGGCGTGAAATGCTTGGCCGTCACCCAGGCGATCTGCGTGGCGCGTCGGGCGATCTCACTGCGCTTGGCCGGGAGCAGGTGCCGGGGGAAGACCCGAAGTGCCGACGCAGAGACATCGGCGAGACCGCCATCGGTGGGCTCAGCGGGAGGCGACTCGGTCATGCCGAGAGTATTCCCGCCAATCGCACCGCGCCACAAGCTCGCGGGCTCAGGACGATCGCTGAGCTCCGCTCAGAGGTGGTCGCTGAGCTCCGCTCAGAGGTGGTCGCCCAACATCTCCAAGAGCGCGGCCTTCGGCCGGGCTCCGACGATCTTCGCCTCGAGTTCACCCCCGACGAACAACAGCATCGTCGGCGCCGAGGCGATACCGAACCGCACCACGAGGTCCGGCACCTGGTCGACATCGACCTTGCGGATCACGATCGAGTCGATGTGTTCGGCGGCGATCTGGTCGAGGATCAGGTCGAGCGCGCGGCACGGCGGGCACCAGTCGGCGCCGAAGTCGAGCAGCAGCGGCAGCTCGGTCGACGCGATCAGCTCGTCGACATCGATCGAGCGCGTGAGGTCAGAGGTCGTGGTCATGTCACGAGTCCGTTCGTTGGTGCGGCCCGTCAGGAGCCGACGAGTCGGAGTTGGAGGCAGGCCGAGCCGTCGCCGTGGTCGCACAGGTCGATGAGCTGGCGCAATCGGCAGCGGGTCTCGGCGAGCTCGGAGATCTGCGCCTCGACCGCGGTGAGTTTGGCGCGCACCGCGGCGGCGACGTCGGTGGTGGTCGCAGCGAACAGCTCGGAGATCTCGGCGAGCGTGAAACCGAGCTCCTTGGCGCGGAGGAGGAACTCGATGCGGGCGACGTCGGACGCGCCGTACTGGCGATAGCCGGCCTCGGTCCGCAGAGGCGGCTCCAACAGCCCGCGCCGTTCGTAGTAGCGCACCGTCTCGACACCGACGCCGACCGCATCGGCGAGTTGCCCGATCTTCATGAGCACGCCCACGGCACCTCCATCTGCGTTCACACGACGACGGTAGACCCCGGACCATGGTCCAGGGTCAAGCCGAAATCTCTTGCTCTCGACGAGTCAGATCTGTACCAGTTGGGAACGGGGCGTCGGGCAGGCGCCGAACCGAGCAGGGGGACGCCATGGGCACACGGCCACGAATGGACCACTCGATCCGCAACGCGATGCTCGTCGCTGCGCTCGCCGGCTTGGCGTCAGCAGTGCGCCGCGAGCTCGATCACGGCAGGATGCACCAGCCGCCGCGCATCGGCGAGACCGCGCTCGGCGAGCCGGGCGAAGTGCTCTGGTACTGCTGAAGGTCAGCGCATCAGTCACGTCGGTGGCTCCGGAATTCTTGTCAGCTTCGCCGACGAACGAACGGTCCTGACGGGGGCGAGGCGCGACTTCGTCGACCTCGCCCGATCCGGGTCACGGATGGTCAGCTCACAGCTTTCGCAGCCACTTGTTGCCCTGATCGAGGCGCGTCTGCAACTGCTCGACGGTTGCCTCGGTGATCTTGCGGATGCCCGCCAGCCGGTTGAGTTCGACGTTGACGGCCCGGTGGTCGAGGTTCGAGAACCGCACCAACTCACGGACCAGTTCGGCGTTGGCGTCACGCAGCTCGCCCTTGAGCTGCTTGCGGGTCTTGCCGTCGGGCAACGCGGCGGCACCGGCCGCACCGGGTGGCGGCGGCACGGCGAGGCGAACCTCGAGGGCAGCGTCCATCACGGCGTCGGACTCGTCGTCGTCATCCCAGCGATCGGGATGGTCGTCGCTGAACAGCGAGTTCTGCACCGTCGACTCCTCGGTCGCGACGGCGGAGATGACGGCGAACAGCGACATCTGCTCCTGGTCGTTGTCGGCGGCCTCCATGGCATCGCGGTCGTCGAGTTCGCTGCCGTCGAGGCCACCGAACTCGTCGTCTTCGCGTTGGCGCTTCTTCAGGGAATGGCGACGCTGCTCGGCAATGCCCGTGGCCCAGCGGCGCAGACGGGGATCGTCGGGGATGAACAGGAACGCCTTCTGCGACCGGACGCCCTTGGTCCAGCGCACGAGCCGACCGACGGCCTGCCGGAAGAACAGCTCAGTCGTCGTGTTGGTGGCGAACACGCCGATGCGGAGCCGGGGGATGTCCACACCCTCCGACACCATGCGGACCGCGATGATCCACGGGTCGGTCGACGACGAGAACGCGTGGATCTTGGCCGAGGCCATCGGATCGTCGGACACGGCGATGGTGGGACTGACGCCGAAGCGCTGCCGCATGAGCCGCGCGATGCCCTGCGCGTGCTCCTGGTCCATGGCGATGACAAGGCCCCCGGCGTTGGGGTGCTGACGGCGGATGCCGAGCAACTGGGCGTGGGCCTCGGCGAGGACCTTGGGCAGCCATTGGCCCTCGAGCGACAGCGCCGTGCGCAATCGCTGGTTGGCCCGCTGGAAGTCGAGCGCGTCGTCGAACGACGCCGAGAACTCGGAGCCGTCGGGGGCCACCCACTCCATGTGCCCACCGAACGCCGGGAAGTAGACCGGACGGACCACCCGACCGTCGGTGAGGGCGTCGCCGTACCCGTACTCGAAGTCGGGGCGGGCCTCGTCGAGGTGGTAGTCGACGAACGGGATGGCCGAGGTGTCGGACCGGAACGGCGTGCCGGAGAGCATGAGCCGACGGCGTGCGGAAGCGAACGCGGTGAGCACACTCTCGCCCCACGACTTGTCGTCGCCGGCGTGGTGCACCTCGTCGAGAATCACGAACGCGCCCGCCGACAAGGTGCGGAGCACCGCCGCGGACGTGGACACCTGTTGGTAGGTGGTGACGATGCCGTGCATGTCGGCGGGGAGCTCGCCGTCGCGCGCCGACCACTCGTGATCGAGGTGCAGGCCCAGGCGATGCGCCGATTCCGCCCACTGCAGCTTGAGGTGTTGGGTCGGAGCGACGACAACAAGACCTCGACAACTGCGATCGGCCAGGTGGTGGGCCGCCGCCGTGAGCGCGAACGTCGTCTTGCCGGCGCCGGGCGTGGCGACCGCGAGGAAGTTGTCGGCATCGCTCGCCAACAGCTTCTCGAGCGCATCCTTCTGCCACGGCCGGAGCCGGATCGACGTCGTCATGGGCGGAACATTCTTGCAGCCGCCACCGACACCCAGATCATCCGGGTCGCGTGTCCTTGACCGTTCGGTCAAGGGAGAGGGCTAGGGTGGGCGCTGCATCACGGACCAGGGGGGACCACGATGACGACGGCTCCGATCGAGATCGACACGAGCGGGATCGATCTCGCCGACCCACAGTTCGCGACGATCGAGGCGTGGGCCGACGGCTCCGCCACCCGCGCCGCCTACTTCAAGAAGCTCCGCGACGACGCTCCGGTGATGTTCGCCGAGGAAGCCGCCATCGAAGGGTTCCCGCAGGGCCCCGGGTTCTGGTCGGTGACCCGCTTCGACGACATCATGCACGTGTCCCGCCACCCCGAACTGTTCTGTTCGGGGCTCGGCACCAACATCCCCGACCTGCCCGTCGAGATCGCCGAGTTCTACGGCTCGATGATCAGCATGGATGCTCCCCGCCACACCAGGCTCCGCCGAATCGTCTCGAAGTCGTTCACCCCGCGCATGGTCGCCCGCATCGACGAGGACGTGCACGTGAAGGCCCGCGGCGTGCTCGCCGAGGTCGGCAGCAAGGGCGAGTGTGACTTCGTCGCCGAGATCGCGTCGGTCCTCCCCCTCCAGATCATCTGCGAGATGATGGGGATCCCTCGCGAGTCGTGGACCCGGATCATGGAGCTCACGAACGTGATCCTCGGCGGTGGCGACCCCGAGCTCACCCCCGACTTCGGCACGCTCCTCGCCGCATCGCTCGAGATGGCCGCCATCGCCCAGGCCGTCGGCGAGGACCGGCTCGCCAACCCCCGCGACGACCTCGTCTCCGCGCTCATGCACGCGTCGGTCGACGGCGAGTCGCTGACACCGCAGGAGATGGCGAGTTTCTTCATCCTCCTGGCGGCGGCCGGCAACGAGACGACGCGCAACGCGATCAGCCACGGCGCCTGGGAGCTCCACAACGACCGAGCGCAATGGGACGCCTGGGCCACCGACCCCGAAACGCTCTCCCCCACCGCCGTCGAGGAGATCGTCCGGTGGGCCACTCCGGTCATCCACTTCCGCCGCACTGCGACCGAGGACACCGAGATCAGCGGCCAGAAGATCGCCAAGGGCGAGAAGGTGGTCATGTGGTACGAGTCGGGCAACCGCGACGAGCGTCACTTCGAGGATCCCCACCGCTTCGACATCGCCCGCACGCCCAACGACCACATCGGGTTCGGTGCCGGCGGTCCCCATTTCTGTCTCGGAGCGAACCTGGCCCGCCGCGAGATCCGCGTGATGTTCGAGGAGATCTTCCGGTGGCTCCCCGACCTTCGCATCACGGCGCCGCCCGACTACCTGCAGTCACCGTTCATCCACGGCATCAAGCGGATGCGGTGTGAGTTCACCCCCGCCGACGTGCCACGCTTGCCCCATGCCAGTCCTGCCTGACGAGTTCCCCCCGCACCCCGCCCGCGACGCATCGCTCAAGTCCATGACCGCCGTCGAGGCGGGCGATCGCGAAGCCTGGCTCGACCTCTTCGCCGACGACGCCGTCGTCCAAGACCCCGTCGGCGTGTCCGCACTCGACCCGACCGGGCTCGGCCATCGCGGCCGCGACGCCATCGGTGCGTTCTTCGACAACGTGATCGGCCCCAACGAGGTCCGGTTCACACTCCGCGAGTCGTGGGAAGCCGACCACGAGGTCGCCAACGTCGGCCGCATCACGACCACGATGGCCGACGGCCTCGTGGTGCACACCGACGGCGTGTTCACGTACCGGGTCGACGACGAGGGCAAGGTCGTGTCGCTGCGGGCCCACTGGTCCGTCGACCGGCTCACGTTCGGGTGATCACGACCGATTGAAACCGGGATGACCGTCCTCCTCCTCTCCTGCCCCGACCGCCCCGGTCTGGTGGCCGCGACCGCCGGCCTCATCCACGAACGCGGGGGCGACATCGCCCACGCCGACCAGCACGCCGATGACCGGCACGGCTTGTTCCTGCAGCGCATCGAGTTCTCGTTCGCCGACGACGCCGACCACGAGCGATTCCGCGCCGAGTTCGCGTCGCTCGCCGAGTCGCTCGGCATGACGTGGGAGATCGTCGAGCCTGGACAACGGGCGAGGGTTGCGCTGCTCGTGTCGAAGGAGGGGCACTGCCTCCTCGACCTCCTGGCACGGATCCGCCTCGGCGAACTCGCCGCCGACGTCCCCGTCGTCATCTCGAACCACGAGGACCACCGCGAGATCACCGAGCACTTCGGGGTGCCGTTCCTGCATCTTCCCGTCGATCCCGACGACAAGGCGGCCCAGCAGCGGGCGCTCCTCGCGGCGCTCGATGAGGTGAACGTCGAGCTGGTCGTGCTCGCTCGCTACATGCAGATCCTGCCGCCCGAGATCATCGAACGGTTCCCCCGGCAGATCATCAACATCCACCACTCGTTCCTGCCGGCGTTCGTCGGCGCCAAGCCGTACCACCAGGCGTACGACCGCGGGGTCAAGATCATCGGGGCCACAGCGCACTACGCGACCGCGGAGCTCGACCAGGGGCCGATCATCTGCCAGGAGGTCACGCCGGTCAGCCACCGCGACACCCCCGAACGACTGATCCGGCTGGGCGGCGATCTCGAGCAGACGGTGCTGGCCCGGGCGGTGCGCCTCCATCTCGAACGCCGCGTGCTGACCTACGCCAACCGCACCGTCATCTTCGACTGACCTCACGGGTTGTGTACTGCGAGGAGCGCCGCTCGTGGCGTTCCTCGCAGTACAAAGCCCGAGGCGTCAGGACCAGAGTGCCTGACGAACCGAGAGGCTCACGCGCCGCTTCTTCGGGTCCACCGAGAGCACCTTCACGTGGATGCTCTCGCCTGGCGTCACCAGCTCGTCGGGCCGGTAGCCGGGCAGGTCGGTGAGCTCGCTCATGTGGATGAGCCCGACGACATCGGTGTCGTCGAGGCGGGCGAACACGCCGTACTCGACGACACGGGTGACCACCGCCGTGGTGACGACACCGGCCTCGACCCCGGCGAATGGGTCGGCTTCGAGCTGACGGAGCGACAGCCCCACCCGCCGCTTCGACTTGTTGACCTCGATGACGACGGTCTCGATGGTGTCGCCGACGGACACGACGTCGGCGGGCCGATTGACCCGCCCCCACGACATCTCGCTGCGGTGCAGCAGCGCCCGAACTCCGCCGAGGTCGACGTGGGCGCCGTACTCGACGAGCCCGACCACCTTGCCGGTGACGCGCTTGCCCACGGTGAGGCTGGCGAACACGTCGCGCTCGGTACGACGACGCTGACGACGCAGATGATCGCGACGCGAGACGACAACACGGTCCTGGGCCCGGTCGACCTCGGTCACCACGACGGTCACCTCGGTCCCGACGAGCGAGGCCGGATCGGTGGTCTCGTCGCCGGGCTGGTGCTCGTCGATCATGGACGCCGGCAGGAAGGCCCGGAGGCCGAGGTCGACGATGAGCCCGCCCTTGATGCTTCGTGTCACCGGTCCGGTGAGCGGCTGACCGCTCTCCTTCGCGGCTTCGACCCGCTCCCATCGCTGGAGCTTCACGGCCCACGAACGGCTGAGGACGACCCGTTTCTGGGGGTCGTCGCGCGCCAACAACGCTGCCTCGATCGTCGACCCCGGCGACGGCATCGGCTCGTCACCGAAGTCGGCTCGTGAGATGACCCCCGCTCGGCCGTCGGCCAACTTCACCTCGATCTCCGACGGGCTCGACGCGACCACCTCGACCGACACGATGCGTCCGACGGCGACGGCCGGGCGCGACGCCCCGACCACCGGCGGAGGCGGAGGCGCTGTTCCGGCGGGTGCCGAGGCGCCGACGACCGGCTTGGGCGCAGCGGTCGGCTCGTTCTCGGCGACGAGCGCCTCCGGTTCCGGCTCGGCGACGAGCGTCTCCGCTTCGGGCGCAGGTTCGGGCTCGGGCTCGGGCTCGGCGATGACCGCCTCCGGTTCCGATTCGGCGATGACCGCCTCCGGTTCCGGCTCGACGGGTTCGGACGGCACGAGAGCCGGCGACACCGGC
>Ga0208197_1004635_pt1 | contig 10041 bp, 7 predicted proteins | sample AD_JPNNA4_MetaG_FD_184444 | JGI IMG/M metagenome (GOLD analysis project Ga0208197, IMG submission 184444) | Active sludge microbial communities of municipal wastewater-treating anaerobic digesters from Japan - AD_JPNNA4_MetaG (SPAdes) (version 2) | ecosystem: Engineered > Bioreactor > Anaerobic >... | reverse complement strand
CAACATACGGGCCAAGAAATAAAGACTATTGAAAAAGATACTGAACGTGATCATTATTTAACGCCCCTTGAAGCTAAAAACTACGGCCTTATTGATAAAATTATCACTCGCTAATAGCCGTTCACAATTTTATTGAATAGCCTTGCTATGCGGGGTCTTTTCTAAAAAGACACCAAACATCACCGCAAGTTTTAACGGTATTAAAACCAGCCGCAGAGTAAAAAGCTGTCTGCTGGTCAAAAAAATCTTGAGTAACACCCGCTCGAAAAAGAAGTACCAATGAACAACTTTGTGGGTCATTCCCCAATCTTTTTCTCAAATACCACTCTACTATACTATTATAGCCTAGACCAAATTGATTATCACCCAGACAAAGCTGACCATCATCAATGGTTGGTGCTAATTCTTTTAACAGTCTAATATCTCGTTCTCCTAAAATGAGAAGTTGGTTACAAAAAAAGCTTAAATTTTGCCAGGAAAGATAAGCACCCACTATAATAACTACCCCGGCCACTACAAGGCCAAGAGGGCGTATAAGTTGATACAACCGATAAAGTAAATAGGCAGAAAAAATTGCTACTGCCGGAGCAAAGACAATGACCCCAAAAGGATGAGTTATCCATTGATAAAAACGCCAAGCAACAACTAACGGCGCTATAAGCCAAACAAAAAGCCAGCCAAAATTTTCTGGAAGACGACGCGAAAAATAATCTACCAAGAACCAAATAAGACCTAAACCGGCAGTTACCAAAAAAAGCCAAGTATAATTCAACACTCCTCGATCAACGACAATAGTCTTAAGCCAATTAGAGAAAGGGATACTACTAATATCGGTACGAATACCATAAGCACCCTTTAAATCAGTTAAAAAACTAGGCCCTTTTAAAATATAGAAATGGAGAAGATTAAGGGCAAACAATCCAATAAGGGCAACGGGGATAAAGATCAATAAAGACTTACGACCCGGAATCTTCCGACCAGCCCGAAAAAGTAAAATGAACACCCATAAAGCCGCGGCAAAAATATAATAAAACCAAGCAAATAAACCGCCCACGACCACTGATAGCCAAAACAAAACAAGATATAAAGGACGCCGTTTAGACTTAGCCTGAGCATAAAAAACTAGCAAAGAAAAAGAAGTTAAGGCCGTGGGAATAGTAAAGACGGTTAGTTCAAAGCTACGGCCATAATAAATCATGCCGGGCAAAAGAGCAAAAATTAAAGTAGTTAAAAAGGTAAAAGAACGGCGACGAGAAATCTTAAATAGGGCAAAATAAAAAAGTGTCAGGCCTACAATCATGCAAAATAATAATCCTAAACGGGTCGTTACTTCACTTACTCCAAAAATGGCATAAAAAACTGTGGTCGGCAAAAGAAAAAACTGGGGATGATGAGTGTAGGGTAGCCCAACAGCCCCCCACCGGTCAAAAAACCCAAACTTCAAATTAAACCAGCCATAACGATTAAGATTAATGGCCGCCACACCATTAGCACCTGCTACATCATCGGCCACATGAATAAAAGGTGTATCAATTTTATAAAGAGATAGCAAAATATAAATTAATAAAACAACGACTAGTCCTCCAATAGTCAGCCAGTCTGGACCTTTATCTTCTAAACGGCCACGTAATTGAAATAAAAATTTCAAATTCATCCAGCCATGTTTCCAGGGAACAAGCTTAGAGTTACCAGTACGGGCAGCATAGGGAATTGGTTTTTCAGCAAAAGCAATATCCTTATTTTTAGCAGCTAAAATTTTAATCTCTTCCGAAAAAGGCATATTATTATGTTGCGGGCTTATTTTGTCTAAAACAGAGCGTCGAAAAACCCACATCCCTGATTGAGAATCTTTCAACTTTAAACCACAGATAACTCGCACAGCGAGATTAAAACACCAATTGCCAAAACGTCTAATAAAAGGCATGGCCGTTTTATCTTGAAGAGGAAAACGAGCCGCAGAAATAAAATCTAACTTTTCTTGCTCCAAAGCGCTCACTAAATCCGGTATGGCTTCAACCGGATACTGACCATCACCATCAAGAACTACTAAAATATCTCCTTGCGCTTTCTTAAGCCCATGTTTTATGGCCGCACCATAACCTTGAGTAGTTTCCTGATAAACCTTCGCTCCAAACTGACGGGCAATTTTAGCGGTATCATCTGTAGAATTATTGTCTACAACTATTGCCTCAACATTGTCAGGTAACCTTTTTAAAACCTTGCCAATGGAATCAGCTTCATTATAACAAGGGATAATGACAGAAATTTTCATATAATAAAGAGGGGGTTAATGCTGGTATTGTAACATCTTTTAAACTAAATTGCCAAACCGTAAAACTCTTGCTTTTTATAACCAAACGTGATAGGCTAAAATCAGTTTATTTATATACATTAAATTGAGTTTTGGTTTCTGTCAGCTACGGTCGGCTAAATCTGGGACGGCTCATCTTTTTCTTTTTACACCTATAAAATATTCTATTTTCTACCAAACTAAACACCGTTAAGGCTATCTTGCTGGCTCTAACCAAAGCCATTCTTATTCTATGAATTATATTATTGGATTAGTCGCCATTATCATTGGTCTAATATTGGGTTATTGGCTTCAACGCCAACTAGCTATTAAAAAAGCAGCCAATGCTGAGCATAAAGCCGAAAACATTATTGACGAGGCTAGGGCTAAGGAAAAAGATATTCTTCTTAAGGCACAAGATAAAGCTCTTAAACTAATTGAAGATGCTAAACAAGAAAATGATGCCCGCCGTAAGGAAATCACCGCCTGGCAAAATCGTTTAGAAAAACGGGAGACAGCCTTCTCTCAAAAAATTCTTGAATTACAAGACAAGCAGCAGGAGCTTTATGATAAAATTAGTGAAGTAGAGACGACTAAAGCAAAAATTAACCAACTAAAAGAAGAAGAACTAGCAAAATTAGAAAAAATTGCTGGGCTTAGCACAGAAGAAGCCAAAAAACTCCTACTAGAAATCGTGGAAAAAGAGGCTTCAGATAGCATAATGTCTCGGCTTAATAAACTAAACGATGAAGCTAGCGAGCAAATTGAAGAAAAATCCAAAAACTTAATGGCCACCGCCATGGAACGTCTAGCTTCTACTTTTACTGCGGAAATGACCACAACAGTGGTGGACCTCCCAAATGATGAAATGAAAGGCAGGATCATTGGACGTGAGGGTCGTAATATAAAAGCCATTGAACAACTGACTGGAGTAGAAATTATTGTAGATGACACCCCTAATGCTATTACCATCTCTGGCTTTTCTGGTATTAGACGACAAATTGCTAAACGAGCCTTAGATTATTTAATTAAGGATGGACGCATTCATCCTACTAAAATTGAAGACGCCATTGAAAGAGCTAAACAAGAGCTAGCTCTAGACATTAAAAAGGCTGGTGAAGATGCACTTTATGAATTAGGCATCACCGGATTTGATACTAAATTAGTCCAAATTATTGGCCGACTGAAATATCGTACTAGCTACGGCCAAAATGCCTTAAAACATAGCGTCGAAGTGGCTCACTTGTCAGGACTTCTAGCTGAAGAGTTGGGGGCCAATGCGGCTTTAGCTAAAAAGGCTGGATTACTACATGATATCGGTAAAGCAGTCGATCATGAAGTAAAAGGCACTCACCCGCAAATTGGTGGAGATATTGCCCGCAAATTCAGCCTATCTCAAGAAATTATTGACCCAATTGAGACCCACCATGATGACCATCCAAAAGGATTAATGTCGGTTATAGTAAAAGTAGCAGATGCTATTTCATCTTCTAGACCAGGAGCGCGTAATGATAGCCTGGATCAATATATCCAACGGCTAGAAGAATTAGAAAAAATTGCTAACAGCTTTGAGGGTGTTGATCGATCTTATGCAATTCAGGCTGGTCGGGAAATTCGCATTTTTGTTCAACCAGAAGAGGTCAATGACCTATCGGCTCATGAATTGGCAGTGCAAATAGCTAACAAAGTTGAGCAAGAGCTAAAATACCCTGGTGAAATAAAAATTAATGTTATAAGAGAATTAAGAGTCATTGAATACGCGCGCTAAAAACATGTCTATAAAAAAAATATTCAACAAGATAAAAAGACAGACAGACAACGATCATCCAGTCAGTCAACACGTACTTGATCAAGAAATTGTTTTTCGTCTATCCAAGGGGCGCTTACCAGGCCGCCGACAATGGCATTATCTACCTAAATTTTTATCTAAGAAAGAAAAAATTCTCATTATAATTTGTCTTTTCATTATTCTGGCCAGTTTAGGTCTCCTATCATATAATTACTATCAAAAGCACTGTGAAAAAATTCCTCAAAGTGGAGGATATTATGTAGAGGGTCTTATTGGAACTCCTCGCTATATTAACCCCCTGTATTCATCTTTTAACCAAACTGACCGCGATTTAGCGCGGCTAATTTATTCTAGCTTATTTACTCGTGACGCTCAGGGCCACCTTATTAATGACTTGGCCGAGAGTTATGAAGTAAGTCCTGATCATCTTACTTATATAATTAAAATAAAAGATAACGTCAAATGGAGTAATGGCCAAAACTTAACGGCCGAAGATGTCCTTTTTACTTATACGGCCATTATGGACCAGGCCTATGGCTCTCCGCTACGTAATTCTTTTAGTGGATTAGAAATAAACAAAGTTGACGACTTAACTATTAAGTTTACTTTAAGCCAACCATATAATGCCTTCCTGGATCTCTTAACTATTGGCATCATGCCTAGGGAACTATGGGGGCAAATTCCAGCTAGCAGTGCTAGTTTGGCTGATCTGAACCTTAAGCCAATCGGCAGTGGTCCTTACCAATTTAAATCTCTAACTAAAGATAAGGCCGGTAATATAAAGTCCTATGAACTCACTGTCAATCCTTATTATTTTAGGCAACTTCCCTACATCCCTAAATTAACTTTTAAATTTTATAATAATTATGAAGAATTAGCAGCTGCTTTAGGTGACGGCTCTATTGATGGTGCAGCTTATTTGCCCCAAAAAACTGCGGAAGACTTAATAACTACTAGACGCTACGACCTTAAATATCTAGGTACTTCTCAACTAGTAGCCATCTTCATTAATAGCGAGGACAAAGTTCTTAAAGATAAAAATATCCGGCGGGCTCTAGCCCTATCTATTGACAAAAATAAAATTTTACTAGACAATAATAACTTAATTGGGCATCTAGCCACCGGGCCAATATTAAACCATAACCCATACTATGATAAAACCATAGCCGAGGTTAGCTATAACCCCACCGAAGCCCAAAAAATTCTCACTGACAGTGGCTGGAGTTTAAAAACTATCACCACTGACGATGTATCTGCCGCTCAGCAAAAATTACAAAATAATCAAGGTGACCAAAATGAAGCTAAAACCATCATTGACTTAGGCCCAGGCCAATGGTTACAAAAAAATAATCAATACCTTACCTTTAATCTTACAGTAGTCAACGAGCCAGACTATCTAGCTATAGCCCAACAGATTGGCCTTGCATGGCAAAAAATTGGGATTAAAACTTATCTAGATGTCGTTGATCCAGAAAATATTAATAATCAAATTATTCGCCGAAAAAATTATTCTCTCCTGCTTTATGGCCAAAATTTAGGCTCAGAAAATGATTTAACCACCTTCTGGCACTCCACGCAAAGCGGTCCCAACGGTCTTAATTTAAGTAATTATCGTAATGAACAAGTAGATAAAAGTCTGGAGATTTTAAGAACATCAGCTGATGAAGAAGCTAAAAAGAAAGCAGCCCAAACCCTACAACAACAAATTACCAATGATTTAGCGGCTATTTTTCTCTATAACCCCACCTATCTTTATATTCAAAATAAAAAAATCAAGGGGTTTGCTATGGAGGTTATAATTGAACCAGCTGACCGATTTAACCAAATTAATGAATGGTATATAAAGACAAAAATTAAGTGGCAAAAATCTCACTAAGCCCAAGTGGCGGAATTGGTAGACGCGCAACGTTCAGGTCGTTGTGTTCGTAAGAACATGGAGGTTCAAATCCTCTCTTGGGCACCAAGATAAACTCTTTTATTATTTAATTAGGCCAAATAAATGGCACAATCATTATGATGACAAAATACCAAACCAGAAACTATGTTAGCCGTCCAGCTAACAAATCTTACAGCTCCTCTAGAAAAACTAGACGGACTAGCAATTATTCCAAAACATTAAGTCCTACTAGATCAGAAAGCAATAAACTAAAAATTATCGTTCTTGGTGGTTTAGAAGAAGTCGGCCGCAATATGACTTTATTAGAATATAACCGAGAAATTATTATTATTGACATGGGCCTTCAATTTCCAGAAGAAGATATGTTGGGAATAGACTACATTATCCCCAATACCGATTATTTAGTTGGCAAAGAAGATTGGATTAAGGGCATTATTATTACTCATGGGCACTATGACCATATTGGAGCTATTCCTCATTTACTAGGTAAACTTAAAAATCCCCCTATGTTTATGGGTCGGCTAACCGCTGGGCTGGTAGAAAAAAAGATTAAAGAACAGCCCCAGTGCCCTAAAGCCGCCATTACCATAATTGACGAAAATAAAGCTATCCAATTAGGCAAAAACTTTAATATTGAATTTCTAAGAATGAATCACTCTATTCCGGATTGTTTTGCCCCAATTATTCATACCCCGCTAGGGACTATTATGCATACTGGCGATTTCAAAATTGATTATTCTCCAGTTAATGATAAACCAGCTGACCTTCAACGTATTGCCCAATTTGGCAGCCAAGGTATTCTGCTATTAATGTCTGATTCCACGGATTCAACTCATCCTGGCTACCAGATTTCTGAATCCAGCATTGGCGATGAAATGAGTCGGCTCTTTGAAAAAATTGAAGGACGTATCATTATCTGCACTTTCGCTTCCCAAATTAGCCGTATTCAAGAAATATTTACTCTGGCGGAAAAATTTGGCCGCCGTATTTATATCCAGGGCCGCAGTATGAATGATAACATCGAGATAGCTAAACAAATTGGCTATATGAAATTTAATTCTCAGACTATTATTCATGAAAATGAAATACACCACCTGCCAGACAATAAAATAATCGTCTTGGGCACTGGAGCTCAGGGGGAAAATAATGCCTTTCTAATGAGGGTAGTCAATAATGAACATCGCACGGTCCGACTTAAACCAGGAGATACCATCATTTTTTCTTCTTCAGTTATTCCTGGCAATGAACGCAGTATCCAAAACCTTAAAGATCAAATTGTGCGCCAGGGTGGCAAGGTCATTCACTATGAAATGATGGATGTCCATGCTGGAGGCCATGCCAAGCAAGAAGACTTAAAACTCATGATGCGTCTCCTAAAACCAAAATATTTTATGCCCATTGAGGGTAGTCATTTTATGCTCCAGGCGCATGCTGAACTGGCTCAGCAAGTGGGTATTCCCACTAATAACATCTTTGTCGCTGACAATGGTCAGGTAGTTACCTTTGAGGTTCGTGGTCACGAAACCATTGGACAATTAACTAAAGAAAAAGTAATGACTGATTATGTTATGGTAGACGGCCTGGGGGTAGGTGATGTATCCGATATTGTCTTAAGGGACCGCAAAACTATGGCCGAAGATGGCATGATTGTAGTTATTGCCACCATTGACTCCAAAACTGGCGACCCAATTGGCAATCCAGATATTATTTCCCGTGGCTTTATTTATATGAAAGATAATAAAGATTTAATTCAGGATACTAGAATGCGGGTCAAAAAAATCATTAAAGAGTCTGATCCTCTACTATTAACTGGCACCCGAGGATTGGGAGAAGATGACCAGCTAAAAAATAAAATTAGAGCCGATGTCAGCCAATTCTTATTTAATAAGACTAAACGACGCCCGATGGTCTTGCCAGTTGTCATTAAAGTCTAAGATCTTCTGGACTAAAAAACAAAAACGCCCAAAAAGGACGCTTTCGTTTGTGTAGGCTTTGACAATAAAGCTTTAATAATTAAAGTATAACAAAAATAGATAGTAAGGTCAAACTATCTATTATCTCCACTGCCATGAAGCTGACCCCTCTCCTGACGAGATAATAATTTATCTAGATTATTCTGAGCAATAGCGTCTAGATCTAAACCTAGTTCGGTTGCTAGCTGTGCCAGATACCATAAAACATCACCCAATTCTTTAGCTATGGCTTCGCGTTGTTCTTCGCCTACTACACCATCCCCATCACGAAAAACTTTTTTAATCTTTTCAGCCACTTCGCCACTTTCACCTACTAAACCTAGAGTAGGATAGACAAAACCCTTTTCCACCACCGGATAAACTGCGGTTCTCCGGCTTTTTGTTTGATACTCTTTAAATTCCATAAGTTTATGTTATTATGGCCGTTGCTCCAACGGTCAAGATAGTTACAATAATACCGGCAGCAATAACACCGCTAAAAATTGGCCAAAAAGCTTTTTTTAAAGGAAAGCCAAACAACCACGCGGCAATAGAGCCAGTCCAGGCACCAGTACCAGGCAAAGGAATGGCCACAAACATAAACAAAGCAATAAGGCCATACTTTTCTAATTTTTGCCAAGTTTTCCGACGGGTACGCTTAAAAATTGACTCTAAAATCTTTTTAAAAAAAGAAGAGTGTTTTTCTACAAGCTCTACCAATTTATTAAGTCCTAAAATAATAAAAACAATAGGAATGCTGTTGCCAATAATAGCTAAAATTAAAGCTGTAAGTGGAGGCACATGCCAGACAGTAATAGCTAAAGGAATAGTCGCTCGTAACTCAGTTATTGGTATAGCTGAATAAATCAAGGTAAGCAGTTCCTTTGACCCAATAAGTTCTTGTAAAAACTCCATATCATTTTTAATATGACGCCCTGAGTTTAGAAGCTAACTCTTGAAGGTGTTTTGGATCAGCTAGGGGACCGCTAGCCGAAGACAACCAACCTTCATAAGTGGAAAACCATTGTGCTGGCCCAGAAGAATAAGACCGCCACTTACCTTCCTTTAAATGTCCAGTCCCATGCATTGGAATAAGCTTGAGATGAGCGTGATTAATACCCATGCCCTCCATAATAACCCCTACTCGCCCAACATCGGCATAATAATTTTTAAGAATCTGAGCTACCTGTTTAGTGGCTACCATGAACCTGCACAATACTTCATCGGGCATGGCCAGCACATCGCTGTCATAATGTTTTTTAGGAATAACACAAGAAAACCCTTCAGTATTAGGGTCAATGGCTAAAAAAGCCATAAAATCACTATCTTCCCAGAAAATACCGGGGGTAGTTAACCGACCACTGGCTATATCGCAAAATAAGCAGGAATTATTTTTTTCTTTTGGAGAGTGATTAGTCATACTATTAATTTAAATTAAGATACACTAAATTCAGTTTAACTAATATTAGCCCTAATTATTGTTTCCTTTTTGACAGGCACCGGTATAAAAATCATCAGCTAGACAGGAAGAGCCATCCTCAAAAGTACAAACAGCATTAGGAACGGCAAGAGTATGGCCACCAGACCAAGCACAAAATTTTTGGGCTTCAGTTTCATAACCAGTAGTTTTAACTCCACCTATAGGACAATCACCACGGAACATCGCCCATTCCTCGCAGGCTCGATTATCGTCAAAATAACATAGTCCGTATTGGCTATTATCCGGCCGTGAAGCTATCTCCAATTGCCCTCCTTTTTCTTGGCAATAAAGACTGGCTGGATTAGCCACAGTAGCTACATCAGGAGTTGTAGTGGTTATTGGCTCTTCACTGGCGATACAATCCTTTAAGGTAGTCGTGCCATTTTCTTCAATAAAAGCCTCGTTACCTTTATTCCAAAAGACAAACATTTCATTTTCGGTAGCATAACGCGCTCCATCAGCAGATAAGGCCTGGGGCACACGAAGTAAACGTCCATCGGGTAGGGATAAATCAACAAAACTATTTTCTTCATTATGAAAAACTGCATTGATTACCTCACCACCTGGACAAATGAAGGTAGCATGAATTAGAGCTGTACTATTGCCTGTCTCTTCAGGAGCTGATGAACTAAC
>Ga0208197_1004632_pt1 | contig 10045 bp, 9 predicted proteins | sample AD_JPNNA4_MetaG_FD_184444 | JGI IMG/M metagenome (GOLD analysis project Ga0208197, IMG submission 184444) | Active sludge microbial communities of municipal wastewater-treating anaerobic digesters from Japan - AD_JPNNA4_MetaG (SPAdes) (version 2) | ecosystem: Engineered > Bioreactor > Anaerobic >... | reverse complement strand
ACAACGAAATCTGTGAAAAAGACGGTTTGTTTGAATGTACTTTTACTCGGGCTCGTGATTTCTTTGGGCTTTGACAAAAAGATCGATTTACAGAGGCTCGCTGAATGGTGAATTGGTAAGGGGGCTATACGGGTACCTATCGGACCTGATGGGATCAGAGCGATGAGGGGATCACTCCGTCGCCCTCCCACCATGTGAACCAGGGGCCCTCGATGGTGCCCCAAGGCAGGGCAGAATCAGGGTCAGGGCATTCCTCCACCGGGACGAAAGAGCATAATGTGGACCAGCGGGGAAAAATTTATTCTGGTCTCTTCTCTTCGGCCTGGGCCCCCTTCCGTCCCTTCCACCACCGGTAAGCGGCGCAGGCGACCAGTGCGAGGACGACAAGCGGGATGATCGAGATCAGGATGATTACGAGTGCGGCAGTCACCCCGAGGAACCCTGCGATACCCTCGTTGATGACTGACGTGACCGACGGTCCGCCCCCGGCGCCCACTGGCTCGGGTTCACGGAAGGAGACGGTGATTGTCGCGTAATCGATCCTGTTGTCGAGGTATTTCAATCTCCCGTCAATGCGGTCTATCTCCACCTGCACGCGCTCGATCTGCTGCTGCACCTCCAGGATCTCGGAGACGTTTCCTGCCCTTTCCATGATCCGCTGGTACTGGGCGCGCTGGTTCGCAAGGGCCATTCGCCGCGCCTGGAGGTCAACATACTCCTCGGTCACGTCATCTGCCCGCACCGCCTGGGACTGAAGTCTCCCAAGCGCGGCGATGGATGCGAGCGCCCGTTCAAAGGATGCGGCCGGGACCCGCATGACAAGGGAGCCAGAGAGGCGGTCGCCGCGGTACCGGTCAATCGAGAGCGAACCAATGTACCCTTCGTTCGCGGTCGCGATGGACTGCAGGGCGTCCCGTGTGGCCATCACGTCTTTTACTTCCAGGTCCACGCGGGCTGTCCTGATGATCTTCTGGTCGTCGCCTGCCCACGCACCGGCGCCGGGTGCGGGGGCGGGCGTGGGGTAGGCCGCTATCGGAGCGTTCCAATGGTCCATGCCCATCCCTTCACTGCTCGCTTTCTGGGAGGACATCATACCCGGGATATCGGGGGATATGCACCCCGCACTCCAGAGCCCTCCCAAAAGGATTGCCATGAGAAGAAGAATGGAAAAGATCTCTCTGTTCTGCATACAAGTCCCTCCCTGCCGGAGAAGAAAAATGATTCCGTGAGTGCGATTCTTTTCGCAGTCTTTTTTTCCTGGGAATGGGGTCGACGGGTGCAACGTGGTGAATATTTATCCCGACGGCTCACCCTTCATTATTGTAAATACATTCCAGATGCGAGTGTGACTGAGAGGCCAAAAGTGACCGACTCAAGATCGGTTCTCGCAGGAGTTCGCAGGTTCGAATCCTGCCACTCGCATTCAAGCCTCAGTTTTCATTTTTATCTGCCTTCTCATTTCTGTACTTCGCCATTCCCTCCACCTTTTCCGCCGCCTCCTTCACTTTTTCCTGTTGCCCGTGTGCCAAGCCCATCACATCCCCACGCGGAAGTCTTTTCCGGACACAGACCTCAATTCCCTGTCGGCGATACACTGGTGACTGCACATATTGACCCCTTGATGCGGACCGCCAGGAGAAGATCAGGCTCCTGAACATTCACGACGCGAAGGGTTCTGCGGCCCGGACCATCTGTATGCATACACGCACACCCACAACAGTCCAGGAGTTGGAATTGTGAAAGGTGTAATGGGTAATAGAGCGGGGCGTATTCTGATATGCGAATGCGGCTGTCATAAAAAACCTGCAGTATTTCATGATTAAGTCTGTCCCTTACCACCCCTCCCGCCTGCCATTTTCTTTCACACCGGATACTATTCAAGGCGGTATACCTGGAAATCGATAAGGGCGAGGTAGCGGGGGATCATCCGGATCGAATCCCGGTCTTTTTCCTTCTCCGGTTCTGGCAGATCGGCATATGGCACCATCAGGGGATGTGTTTTCTCCTGCTCATCTTTTACTGGTCCAAGAGAAAATCCCTGCGTTCTCATCGCCTCCATCCAGCGCATATGCTCCATTTCAGCCAGGTATTCGATCTCGTCCGGAGTGAATGAAAAGGAGAGTGCCTTCCAGTCAGTCAAAGGGAGAATATCACAACCGATGGCATGCAATTTTTTCAGAATATCTTCTGCCTGGAGCCGGTTGGATTCCCTGAGTCTTTCAGGGAGCTCATCCCAGGGGCCCATGGCCGAATCGTTCTGTTCAGTATCGTGCAGTGATTTATTTGCCAGGTACTGATCATGGATCGCTCGTGCCAGGATTTCCCGGATACCGCCGAGAACAAGGTCAGGCCGTGCGGCAAACGATAGACTGTTGTAGGGAATAATTGGCACTGTCTCTGGAGACATCTCTTTGACAAGGGCGGCGAGACCAGGGTTATGGTCCATCCTGACAAGTATCCGGGCATCCCGCCCAACAAGATGGTGGGAGAGGGCGAGTGCTGCAGTCAGGCCAGCCGTATCGTCATCGAGGCAGATGAAGACGAGAACAGAAGAGTACGGTCCGATATCTTTCAGATAACTGCCACTCTGAAACTCGGCAGACCGGACATCAACAGAAACGGTACGGATGTTCGCGGTATCCCCAAGACATGGGTATGTCATGAAAAGGCGTTCCTTGATCTCTTCGGCATGCATATCCACAAGGAGAACCTGCAGGGGGATGAACTGTGATCTCGTTTCAAACCATTTTCGGGAAGCTCCGGCAATAATGTTCTCTCCGAAACTGCCGGCACCGACAACGATCAGGAGCGGTGAGAATGCTGACCCTGTGCGCACCTCGGGGAAAAAATAGGATCCAAGAAGATAACGCGCACCAAGTGCGGGTCCGTTGTAGAAATCTATCCTTACCGCAGAACAGCTCTCCGGTAAAAGTACCTGTTGACGTATGATCTTCCAGAGTCCTGCGTTATTGATCTGAAGAATGCAGTTAAGTGGACCTTTTTTTCTTTTCTCCAGTATTTTCATTGCAGAAAGGGCTATTTCTGCATTCATGCCATCGGAGCCGGTCAATGCAAGCAGGGTGCTGGCCTTATTCAGGCGGGCGAGGGAGAGCATGGCAGGATTTTTAGGATCACCGGAAAGCATTACTGTGCTGAAGTTCCGGATGTTCTCTGCCTGATAGCCGTTCTCTCTTGTTCCGATTACCACTGTTTTTATTTTTTTATCCCTGAATTGTTGCACGAGTGTTTCGGTGGTTTCATTGATTCCGCAGAGAATCACGTGATCGTTGCAGAAAAAAAGAGGAATCTGACGGATCTTATCCCGAAAATAGATGATAATGACCCCGGCTGAACCTGAGCCTGCAAAAGCAGCTGCCAGGATCTGGAGGAAATTGAACTGGCCCGACCTCATTTCAGAATAAAAAGGGATAACCCCGAAACGAAGCAGGGAGCCAAGTGCATTAAGGATATCAATAATTGGGTTAGACATGGCAGGTCCCAGTATCAGGGAATATCAATAACGATACAGTGATTCAATCATAAAAAAATGTGGTGAATTTGAGAAAAGTGCAGTGAAATGGGGGCATCCAGGATTTTTCCATAGGTACCGTCCCTAATAAGCTGTAATTTCAGATCCTGTATCCGCAGATGATATCTCACCCGCATCGGATAAATACCGTCTACTCGTGATCCACTCTTCATTGATATCCATGAGGATAGATCCCGCAATTCTTAGGAGGGACGAATCATTCGGGAAAGCGCCAATGGACCGATATCGACGTTTTAATTCCTTATTGACACGTTCAAGGACATTGGTAGTACGAATTCGTTTCCAGTGATCAATCGGAAAACTGCGATAATTCATCACATCGTACTGGAATCGTTCTATGGTGTCCGCAGCGCGGGAGAATCCACGAGATTCAAGTTCAAGGATACATTCCTGGAGTCTTCGAGGATCATTCAACGAATCCTTAAGAATCGCGACAACGAACTTGTGATCTTTCGTCGGTATTTTCTTCAATATAGCCCTGATGAAATGGACCTGGCACATTTGCCAACTACACCCATGGAATGAGCGTTGCACAGCATTCTGGATGCCTTTATGGCCGTCTGATATGACAAGTTCAACGCTCCTCAGTCCACGATCTTTCAGATCGGAGAACAGGTCCTCCCAGGTAAGTTCATTTTCACAATCTGCAATCCTGGCTCCCAGGATCTCCCGGATCCCGTCATTCCTGATGCCAGCAATCACGAGCAATGCTTTGTTGGTGTACTTGATTCCATCCCTGACTTTGAAATATGAGGCATCCACGAAAAGGTAGGGGATATGCGATTCAACGGGGCGTGAAAGAAATTCTATGACCTTTGCATCAAGATCTTTCGCAATGCTCGACACATACGAGGCTGAGATCTTTTCAACACCGAGAGTAGCGATCACATTCTGGATCTTTCTTGTTGATACTCCCTGAAGATACGACTCAATAATCGCATTCTCGAGTGCCTTCTCTACCCTCGAATACCGTTCAAACACCTGTGTCTTGAAAGGGATATCCCGCAATAAGGGTTTATCGAGGGCTAATGAGCCGTATCGCGATTTGAGGGACCGAGACCTGGTCCCATTCCGATAGGTTCGCCTTGATCCTGTTCTCTCGTATCTCCCGGCCCCGGCCAGCTCATCTGCTTCTCTCTGCATCACCTCGTTCAGAAACCAGGTGATAACATTCCTCATTCCTTCTTCGTTATCGGTAAGGTAATTTATTACCAGGTCTTTACTATTCATTGCCCTGTATTCCTCCGTTTCTCAATTCAGAGTGGATACAGGGACTCTTCAATTTTACAGCTTTATATGCACACTACCTTTCCATATCGTTTTTTTTTTGAAATTGAATGAGAGTATCTCCGAGTTCTGGGCCCAGGATACCGTATTTCCTGTTTTCCGGACCCCGAAAGCCCCTTTTCTCTAATACTGTGGATGAGGTCTCGGGTTTTTCGCGTCTCAAGGAGTACCGTTACAGTCCTTCTTTTCGGTTCAGTGGTGCTTTTTGTCTGGGGCGGGAGATCTGGAAATCGATCAGGCCAAGATAGCGAGGAATCATCCGGACCGCGTCCCGGTCTTTCTCTCTCTCATGCTCGGGTAACTCGATATAAGGCACCATCAAGGGATGCGTCTTCTCCTCCTCGTCTTTGACAGAACCAAATGAGAAACCCTCATCTCTCATTGCCTTCACCCACCGTTCATGTTCCATTGCAGCAAGGTATTCAATTTCTTCAGGTGTGAAAGAAAATGCCGTTGCCGTCCAGTCTGTCATTGGAATGATATCGCACCCTACTGCCCTGATTTTCCTGAGGATGTCTTCTGCCTGGAGGCGGTTGGATTCCCTGAGGCGTTCCGGCAGTTCTTCCCAGGAGTCTGTGGGAGTGTCAGCCCGTACCGGTGCAATCCTTGATACTGTTGCCCGGTACTGTTCATGAATAGCCCGGGCCAGCATTTCCCGGATGCCTCCGAGGACAAGGTCGGAACGGGCTGCAAGGGAGAGGCTGTTGAAGGGAATGATCGGTATCTCTCCCGTGTCCTGATCCTGAACAAGCCGCGCGAGTCCGGGATTGTGGTCCATCCTTACAAGAATTTGGGCATCCATCCCGATGAGGTGATGGGACAGGGCTAATGCAGCGGTCAGTCCTGTCGTGTCGTCACGAAGGCAGACAAAGGCCAGTGCATGGGAGAAATGCGCATAATCCTTTAGAAACCCAGGCGCCTGGAATCCGGCAGACAGGACATCTTCTGATATGGCATGGATCTCGACGGCTTCCCTGAGATGGGGATATGTCGCTCTCAGGCGGTCCCTGATTCTATTTGCATGGAGATCCACAAGGACGATAGTCAGCATCGATCTCTTCGCATCGAACCATTCGTGGGCAGCCCGGGAAATAATACTCTCCCCGAAACGACCCGCACCCACAACAATGAAAAGGGCTGAATGACCGTCCCAGCGGGGAATCAGGGGAGAAAAATACGAATTTATGAGTATCTGTGCCCCCAGAGCCGGTCCGTTATAGAAATCGATACGAACGGCACCGGTGGCGACTGGTGAGAGTGCCCGTTCGCGGATAATCTTCCAGAGCCCGGGATGAGTGATCTGAAGAATGCATGTAAGCGGTTTTCCTTTCCGTTTTTTTAAATTCTGCATTGCAGAAAGGGCAATTTCTGCATTCAGGCCATCGGAATCCGTCAGTGCAAGCAATGCCCTGGCGTTTTTCACCCCGGCACGGGAGAGTATTCCAGGATCCTGCGGGTCGCCGGAGAGGACCACGTGGGACTGGCCCCGGAACTTTTCTGCATCACGGGTGCTCTCTTTTCCACAAATAACAACAGTTTTCGTTTGTTCGTTCCTGAATTGTTCCACGAGGGTTTCCGTTACTTCATTGAGCCCGCAGACAATCACATGGTCCCTGTAGAAGAGAACCGGGATCTCACGAATTTTATCCCGTAACCAGATAATCTCTGCAAAAATTGCGACAAACGTCCCCACTCCGGCAACGATAAGAAAAACAGCGACGATTTTCCCTGCCCCGGTACGGGGCACTATGTCACCGTATCCCACGGTCGCAATGGTAACGACAACGAAATAGAACGCATCTGTCGGGGATAATCCTTCTGTCAGAATGACAGCGACCGTACCAAGGACCAGCACGGCGAGCAGCAGGACCAGATACGACCCCACCCGGTTAAAAGAGCGTTCCATGGGAGTATATTGAATGACTGAACTGATATGAATCCTTGGGAACTCCTGGTACGGACCACTCTATACAGAATCCCGCAGCATCCTCATATGAAGGCGATCTGAAAGGTGCAGCCCCGGGGATCTGAACCGGAAGATCCACACGCATGATATGCCAGGATCATTCCGTTTGTATACCCCTTTCCCATCTCTGCTCCGAAGAATGAGGAGAATAACACCGAGTACACAAACTGAAGGATCGTGGCTGAACGAAGAGGAGAGGGTTATTCCTCTCCCACTTCAGCTAAAGTACCATAGAAAGTGACGTTGCGCTCACGGACGACCCGGGTCCATTATGTTTGGCGTCATCGTGATCCCGTTGCCATTTCTCTTTCAGTGAGAGCACGGACACTCTCGATGAGCGCATCGACTTCGGCGGGAACAGTATAACATCCTACAGAAGCCCGGATCGTCCCTTCACAATGATAAGTGCTTGCCAGGGGCTCTGCACAATGCATCCCGCTCCTCACGCAGATTTTCCTGTGCTCGTCAAGCATACGTGCACACTCGTCCGGGTTCTTCCCCGCGACATTGAAGGACACGACGCCGGTCCCGGGAGGGCTGTATATGCTCACACCCGGGATCTCTTCAAGTCCTTTGTACATCCGGTTGCCAAGACTCCTCTCATGCGCATGGATGTTCCTGACACCGAGGGAACTGACCAGATCAATCGCGGGCCCTAACCCTATCACACCCGGAATGTTGGGAGTTCCTGGTTCGAATCGTGAAGGAGGGGGAAGAAACTCCACCCTCTTGTGCGATACCGACACGACCATTCCCCCACCGTAGATCGAGCACCTGAGGGACTCGGGGTCCTTCATGTAGAGTGCACCGGTTCCCTGTGGACCAAGAAGCCCCTTGTGCCCGGGTATGGCGAGATAGTCGATATGGGTGACATCGACAGGGAAATGCCCGACCGACTGCGCCCCGTCGACGAGAAGGGGGACCCCTGCATCATGCGCGATTCGCCCAATCTGTTCGACCGGCTGGACGGTGCCGAGGATGTTTGGCATGTGGGTTACCGCAATCAACCTCGTTTTTTTCGAGATTGACTCCTGAATAGTCCGGGGATTGAGATAGCCATGTTCGTGGGGAACGATGGTCACCCGGACCCCCTTCTTTTTAAGCATCATCCAGGGGAGGAGGTTCGAATGGTGCTCAAGCCACGTCGTAATGATCTCATCCCCCCTCTTCCATGAAAGGCCGTTTGCGACCGTGTTCACGGAATCAGTGGTATTCTTGGTGAAGATAAGGTGGTCCGGGGATACGTTCAGAAATCGTCCCAGGCGTGCCCTGGTCTCTTCATATTTTTCCGTGGTCTTCCTGGCCAGGTGGTGGGCGCCTCTCCCGTGGTTCGCCGCATACTCAAAGAAATACTCACACATTGCATCGACAGAACACCGTGGAGTCTGGCTCGTGGATGCACTGTCCAGATAGACGCATTTTGACAGAACGGGGAATTCCTGGCGTAAACTGTTGAGATCATACATATCCATCACCTGGGACCGATCAATTTCTGTAACGGGTGTACCAATACGATAGGCATGGCACAAATATATCCACAATTGTTATTTCCCTCCGGTTATCCCAGTGACACCCCTGTACAGCAGAGAGAAGAGCGGAAGGTTTCCCGGAACTCGGCATGGCGGCGCACAGAGAATCAGTCAACTGTCCATGGAAAATGGGGGGCTATCTGTTTTCGGCCATAAATTTTACAGGCTCCATACCTTTGATCAATTCATCACTGGGAACTTGCTGTGAGGCAGAGCGAGAATGTTCCGTTCAGAAAAATAGCCATTCACAACTGTGCAAGAATATGCCCCCAATCACATGAGGAATGACCGACATACCGAGGGGAATCGGGGGAGCGTGCGCATGATCAGTCCCGCGTCTGGTGTCGGCACAGTCGGATGATTCTTTTAGTGCCAGGAAGAATATCACAAAGGTCTGCATGGAGGAGAGGCGGTCGGGAAACGGGGTCACCAATCACCATGAAATACTGACAGGCCCCCCTTTCTACCTCCCCGAGTTTGAGAAGTCATACCGGTACATAATAGATGAATACGAAGTGGAACCCCGGGAGATCGGAATTTTCATCCCGTGTGCAGTCAGGAAACCCTACAGTTCCAGTCCAAGCCACCAGCTGATCAGGATGATCATCTCGCAGGTCCTGGACCCGGACCAGTACCATATCATTGTATTCGGAACCTGCGGGATCGTCCCTTCTGAACTGGAAGAGATGTACCCTTATGCACATTACCATTACGTGCTTGGTAAATGCAACGACGATACAATCCGAAGGGATTTTCTCCGCATTGAGACCGAGAGGGTGTCGGAGTATCTCCGGAAAACGAAGGATACCTACCGGTATCGTGTCGGTTACTGCCTCGGCCTCTTCAGAGAGGCGCTTCTCAGGGGCTCACGGGAATCGGGAATCCCGATCGACCTCCTCCTCCCAAGTCGCGAACGTATTACGAGGGTAATCGAGGAGGAGGAATGCACTTTCCAGGAAGGGAGCCTCTCGATGGACGTGTATCTCGGGGAGTTCTGCGATCGCCTGGTTGAATTGAGAAATTCTATCCGTGGATCCCGGCAGAAAGGGGTGATACGGTGAAAAGTGGGTGTGATCAGGAGGGTTTTGGACAGGGTGGACCTTACCTCTTGGCCAGGCTGCGCTGGCATTCACCCTCTTCATCCTTATCAAGGCCCGATGAAGAACGCCAGCCAGTATATTTCCTGTAGATATCTTCACGCATGAAGAAGGCGAGGAATTTCGTGTTCAACACTATTCACCATGGTATTTCACCAGAAAGGCAGGGATAAGGGAAGTCCGGGGCGCAAACCATTTTAAGAGTCCCGGAACATTCACAATTGTGAAGTCCACACATCTATGGATGAGAGCAGAGAGAGAATGAAGAGATGCAGGCACCCTGTCAAAAGATAGTCTGGGATGTCCTGCCCGCGATCAGGGCCGCGATTGCGGTCGAGCTGGTCAGGTCCGGGGTGTCAAAGATCCAGGCTTCAAAGATGCTCGAGATCGCTCCTTCTGCGGTATCGCAATACCTGTCCGGAAAAAGAGGGTACCGGATAGAATTCGATGACGGGGTGAAGGATTCGATCGAACGCCTGGCGCAGGACCTCAGGAGAGGAAAGGTGGAGAACCCCGTTGCGCGGATCTGCGATATCTGCAGAAAGCTCAGGGAAGGCGGCGACCGGTGCGAGGGAGATACGGCGGAGTGCGGCCCCTTCCCCATGGTCATGCCTCC
>Ga0208197_1004625_pt1 | contig 10061 bp, 10 predicted proteins | sample AD_JPNNA4_MetaG_FD_184444 | JGI IMG/M metagenome (GOLD analysis project Ga0208197, IMG submission 184444) | Active sludge microbial communities of municipal wastewater-treating anaerobic digesters from Japan - AD_JPNNA4_MetaG (SPAdes) (version 2) | ecosystem: Engineered > Bioreactor > Anaerobic... | reverse complement strand
GCCATCACCCGCAATTGGGGTCAACTGCTCTTTGACCACAGTGCGCTGGCCGGGCTGTTGTTTTATTGGGCATTGATCGGGCTGGGGGTCAAAGCCTTCGGCGTGACCCTGCCGCTTTCCAACGGCGTGCTCGGCGGAGTGGCGCTTGTCAGCGGCGCGGCGTTGACCTTCTCCGAGCCGTTGGAGACCTTGCTGCGCGGCCAACGTCCCCGCTTCCCCGATGGCGTGGGGACGTATTTGATCCTGGCGTTCTTCGAGCTCTTTGAGACGCTGCTGACGCTGTTCAGCAACACCCTCTCGTATGTGCGGATGGGAGCCTTCGCCGTCGCTCACGGCGCTCTGAGCCTCGTGGTTTTCATCATTGCCTCCATCCTCACCCGCAAAGGCAGCGTGGGCTACTGGATCGTCATCGCGCTTGGCAACCTTTTTGTCATCGGCTTTGAAGGGTTGATCGTCAGCATCCAGACGCTGCGGCTCGAATACTACGAATTTTTCAGCAAATTCTTCACCGGCAATGGCACCCGCTATCGTCCGCTGACGTTGTTGCCCAAAGGATAAAGGGCGCGAACGTGAGAACGTGGAAACGTGAGAATGTAGAAAGGAGATTGCAATGCATATTTTCATAGCTTTGGTGGGACTGTTGCCGTTGATCCCCCTCTGCGCCTACCTGGTGGGCGTGGGGCGCCCGGATCGCACCCCTGTGACGCGCCGCCTGACCTTGGGCCTGAGCACCGTGAACATCCTGATGGGCTTGCTGCTGTTGGGACTTGGGTTGGTCTGGTTCTTCGCGCCGGAAGTCGCGGTGGCGGCAGGGATGGCGCAAACTACGGTCGCCGATCCGTACCGCTCCCTCGCAGCGGCGCTGGCGGTGGGCGTCGGCTCGTTAGCGGCGGGCTACGCGGTCAGCGCGACCGGCGCTGCAGCCATCGGCGCCATCGCCGAGCGACCTGAGACCTTCGGGAGGGCGCTGATTTTCGTGGGGTTGGCCGAAGGCGTCGCCATCTACGGCCTCATCATCGCCTTTATGATCCTCAACCGTTAGTAGCGCCATGCGTTTGCAAGTCATCGGCCATCAGGATGCCGTGTGGGGCTTTGCGCTCGTGGGGGTGCCGGGCTGCATCGTCACCACGGCGGAGGAGCTTCACGCCGCGCTCGACGCAGCCCTGGCCGACGCCACGGTGGGCATCATCATGGTGACGGACGATGTGGCTGCGCTGGCCCGTGAGCGGATCGAAACGCTTAAAGTCCAACCGGCGCCATTGCTCATCGAGATCCCCGGCCCGGCAGGCCCGCGGCCCGATACCCTCTCGGTGAGCGCGACGTTGCAACGTACCCTGGGAGTCAAAATATGAGTGAAGCGACCCGGTTTGAGCAGCTGCGCCGGGTCATCCTGGAACAGGCCCGGCGGGACGCCCAGCGCGTTGTGGAGCAGGCCAAAGCGGAAGCGAGCGCCAGTTTGCAGCGCGCCGCTGTGCAGGCCGAGCAGGAGTCGCAACGGCAAGCGGCGGCTTTGGAGCGCCGCCTCGCCTCGGACATGGAACAGGCCCTCGCGCAAGCGCAGCTGGAGGCTCAAATGCTCTGGTTAGAACAGCGCGAGGCGCTCCTGCGGCGCGTGTTGGCAGGCGTGACAGAACAGCTGGCGAGCGTCGCCGCGTGGCCGAATTACCCCCAACTGGCGGTGAATCTGGCCCGCGAGGCCGTCGTCCGCCTGGGCGCCCCCGAAGTCGTCCTCGAAGCCGACCCGCAAGCGCAGAGCGCGCTCGATGCGGCGACCTTGTTCGCCCTCAGCGCTGAACTTGACGTCGTCGTGACCCTTGGCCCGGCGCTAGAAACCGACCTGGGCGTGATCGCCCGCACGCCAGAGGGCCACCGCCGTTACGACAACACCCTGGCAGCGCGTCTGGAGCGGCTCTATCCCCAGCTCCGCACCGACATCTACGCGCTGTTGGTGGGGGAAGACTCGCAGGCGGCTTCCAGCACCCTGTCTCCAGTATCGGCAACCCCTCATGGGTGAGGGGTAATAAGGGATGGGTAACCAGTATCCAGCATTCAGTAACCAGTACCATGAGCGAATCACAACAAATCGGTAAAGTCATTTGGGTGAATGGTCCGGTGGTCCGCGCGCGCGGATCGCGGCAGGTGGGCATGATGGATGTGGTGGAGGTGGGCGCAGAACACCTGATCGCCGAAGTCATCGGCTTAATGGATGACCTCCTCACGCTGCAAGTCTATGAAGAGACCGCCGGCCTCAAGCCTGGCGCGCCCGTCTTCGGCACAGGCCACCCGCTCACGGTGGAGTTGGGGCCGGGTCTGTTGCGCAGCATCTTCGACGGCATCCAGCGCCCCTTGCCTGTCCTGGAATTGCGCAGCGGGGCGTTCATCGGGCGGGGTATCAAGACCACGCCGCTGTACCGCAAGCAACCGTGGGCCTTTACGCCTACCGCGACCGTGGGATTGCAGCTCAGCGGGGGAGCGATACTCGGCACGGTGCCGGAAACGGAGCTGATCGAACATCGCGTGCTGTTGCCGCCGACGGTGAGCGGGGAGCTGTTCTGGCTCGCGCCGCCAGGTGAATATACCCTCACCGAGCCGGTGGCGCGCGTGCGGACGTCGGCGGGACGTGAAGTTCCCATCACGATGCTGCAGTTTTGGCCGGTGCGTCGGCCACGCCCGGTACAGCGTCGCATCTCGCCGGCGGAACTGCTGACCACCGGCCTGCGGGTGCTCGACACCTTCTTCCCCCTGGCGCGCGGGGGCACGGCTGCGACGCCGGGCGGCTTCGGCGCGGGCAAGACGCTCACCCAGCACAGCATCGCCAAGTGGAGCGACGCCGACATTGTGATCTATGTGGGCTGTGGGGAACGCGGCAACGAGATGACGCAGGTGCTGCAAGAATTCCCGCAGTTGAGTGACCCTTGCAGCGGCAAGCCGCTCCTGGAGCGCACCGTGCTCATCGCCAACACCTCCAACATGCCCGTCGCCGCGCGGGAAGCCAGCATCTACACGGGCGTGACTATCGCAGAGTATTACCGCGACATGGGGTACAACGTCGCGCTCATGGCCGATTCGACCTCGCGCTGGGCCGAGGCGCTGCGTGAAATTTCCGGTCGCCTGGAGGAAATGCCCGCCGAGGAAGGTTATCCGGCGTATTTGGGGGCGCGGCTCGCGGAGTTCTATGAGCGCGCCGGGCAGGTCATCACCTTGAACGGCGCACGCGGCTCCGTAAGCCTCATCGGTGCGGTCAGCCCGCCCGGCAACGACTTCTCCGAGCCGGTGACGCAGAACACGCGCCGCTTTGTGCGCTGTTTCTGGGCGCTCGATAAGTCGCTGGCGGCGGCGCGGCATTATCCCGCCATCAACTGGCTGGAAAGCTACAGCGAATATGTGGAGGATCTCGCGCCGTGGTGGCAAGCGCAGGGCTTTGTCGAATGGCACACGTTGCGGGCACAGGCCCTGGGGATTTTGCAGGCGGAGAGCCGCTTGCAGCAGATCGTCAAACTGGTGGGCGCGGACGCGCTCCCCGACGAGCAACGGCTGACGTTGGATACCGCCCGTCTGTTGCGCGAGGGCTTCTTGCAGCAAAACGCGCTCGATCCCGTAGATGCCAGCACGCCTTTGGGTAAACAACTCGCCATGTTGGCGGCGATTTTGCATGTGCACGAGCGCGCCACAGCCATCGTCGTTCGCGGCTGCCCGACGGAGCTGCTCCGTGCTCTGCCCGGCATGAGCAAATTGCTGCGGATGAAAACCGCCGTCCCCAACACCGACTACGCGCCCGCGATTGCCGCGCTTCTCCAGGAGCTGGACGGACAGTTGGATGAATTGGCGCAGAAGTATGAGGGTGTAAGGAAGTAGGAAGGAGCCGCCAGGTGCTGGCGCACACTGTCCAGGAATGAAAATGCGAGTCGTGAGGTGTGAGTCGTGAGCAGAGGCTGCGACGGCCCACGGGTCGGTTAGGGATGGAATCCCCAGCCTGACACGAGCTAACGACGCTGAAGCGCGTTGGTGGGGGACTGTCAGACCCGGAATTCATTCCGGGGTGGCCTGAGAGCGGCCTGAAGTTCGCGGTACATGTGCGACGCAAGTGATTTTGAGGTTCGCTGATTCGCTGACCGCTGACTCACGGCTCTCTACTCACGGCTCACTGATTTCTATTTTTGAGGAGCCAAGGAATGGAAGGTGGACAAGAGGTCTTGGGCGTCAGTCGCATCACCGGCCCGCTGGTGGTGATCGAAGGCCCGACCGATGCGGGCTATGATGAAGTCGTCGAAGTGCTGGACGCGCAAAACCGACCCCGTCTGGGCCGTGTGCTGGAGGTTGGCGAGCAAGCAGCGGTCATCGAGGTATTCGCCGGCACGACGGGGCTTTCCATTGAGCGGACGCGCGTGCGTTTCCAGGGCCGCACCTTTCACCTGCCGGTGGCGCGGGAGATGTTGGGTCGCAGTTTCACCGGCCTGGGACGTCCCCTCGATGGTGGGCCGGCGCCCCTCCCGGAGCGCTGGGCCGACATCAACGGGCAGCCCATTAACCCGACGGCGCGGAGCTATCCCCGCGAGGCGATTCAAACCGGCATTGCGGCGATTGACGGCCTCAATACGCTGATTCTGGGGCAAAAGCTGCCCATTTTCTCCGGCAACGGGTTGCCGCACGACATGCTCGCAGCGCAAATTGCGCGTCAGGCGCAGCTCACCGGTACGGCTCGCCAGACCGATTTCGCCATCGTCTTTGGGGCGCTGGGCGTCTCGCATGACACCGCCGAGTATTTCCGGGCCGAGTTCCGCGCCAGCGGCGCACTCACCCGCGTCGCCATGTTTCTCAATCTGGCCGACGATCCTCCCATCGAGCGACTGATCACGCCGCGGGCTGCGCTCACCCTGGCGGAGCATCTGGCGTTTACGCATGGGATGCACGTTCTGGTCATCCTGACCGATATGACGAACTACTGCGAGGCGCTGCGGCAGGTCTCGAACATTCGCGGTGAAGTGCCCAGTCGCAAGGGCTATCCCGGCTACCTCTACAGCGAGCTGGCCGCGCTTTACGAGCGCAGCGGACGACTGCGCGACGGCAGCGGTTCGCTCACGCTCGTTCCCATCCTCACCATGCCCAATGACGACATCACCCACCCGGTCCCGGATTTGACCGGTTACATCACCGAGGGGCAGATCGTGCTGAGCCGTCCCCTGCATCGCAGCGGCATCTATCCGCCCGTTGACGTGTTGCCGTCGCTTTCGCGGCTGATGAAGGACGGCATCGGGGAAGGCCTCACGCGCGATGACCATGCGCATCTGGCGGCGCAACTGTACGCGGCGTATGCCCGGGTGCAAGATGTGCGCGCGCTGGCTTCGGTCATCGGCGCGGAAGAACTGCCGGCGGTGGATCAGGCCTACCTGCGTTTTGGGGAAGCGTTCGAGCAGCGTTTTGTGGGACAGACGCCTACGGAGAACCGCAGCTTTGCAGAGACGCTCAATCTGGGATGGGAGTTGTTGCGCCTGCTCCCGCGTGAGGAGCTGACGCGCGTCACCGAAGCAGAGCTTGCCGCGCATTATTGATGGAACAACAGATCACACCCACCCGCAGCAATTTGCTGCAAACCCGTGAGATGCTCGCGCTGGCCCGCGAGGGTCACGAGATCCTCGACAAGAAGCGGGAGGTGCTCACTACGACGCTGCTCGAGGTGGCGCAGCAGGCCCAGGAACAGCAGGCCACCCTGCAGGCAGCGTTGAGCGCGGCCTATGCGGCGCTCGCTAAGGCGCGTCAGGCGCTGGGCCGCGAGCAACTGGAATGGGTGACGCTGGCTATCCCAAAGAACTTTAGCGTGGACATTACCCTGCACAGCATCATGGGGGTGGCGATTCCGACCGTCGCCGCGCATGGGGAACCGCCGGAGATCGCCTACGGTCCCGGCGATACATCGGTGGCGCTGGATGAAGCCGTCGCGCAGTTCCGCGCGGCCCTGGCGTTGTTGCCGGAGACGACGGCGACGCTCACCACCGTCTGGCGGCTGGCTCGTGAGCTGCAAAAGACACAGCGGCGGGTGAATGCCCTGCAGCACGTGCTCATCCCCCGCTATGAAGCTGCTGTGACCTGCATCGAGAATGCCCTGGAAGAGCGCGAGCGCGAGGAGACCTTCCGCCTCAAGCGCTTGAAGCGACAGCAAGAACGATAGGGTCTGGAGAAAGCCCTGGGATTCTCCATTTGCCGGCTACGACCAGGTCTTTCGCCATCCATCCCACGGGCCGACCCGCCCATTTCCCAAACCCGGCCGGGTAAACTGGCCGAGCGCTGAGAGCTGCCATTAATCGTCGGCGACCAGGCCATGCTGCAGGGCCAACAGGGCCGCCTGGGTGCGGTCGGTGACGTTGAGTTTGGTCAGGATCGAGCTCACGTAGTTGCGGACCGTCCCCTCGGACAGATACAGGCGCGCGGCGATGTCCGCATTGGTCAGGCCGCGAGCCAGCAGCTTCAAAACATCCATCTCTCTCGCGCTCAAGTCGGCGCTGATTTCGGCTGCGGGACGTGGCCCGGTCTGGCTGATGTGCGCAAATAACTTGCCCGCGACGTCCGAATCAACGACCGTTTTTCCGGCGGCGGTGTCCTGGATAGCGGCGATCATTTCAGCCCGGGGTGTATCTTTTAGCAGGTAGCCTGACGCGCCAGCCCGAATGGCATCGAAGACCCATTCATCGGCGTCGTATGTGGTCAGCACCAGCACCCGAATTTCGGGCCAGCGTTCGTGGATCGTCCGGGTCGCCTGAATCCCATTCATGAGCGGCATTTTCAGGTCCATCAACACGACATCGGGCCGCAGTGTCTCCACCACTTCCAGCGCCTGAGCGCCGTTGTAAGCTTCTCCCACAATCCGAATATCGGGGACGTGACTGAGAATTCCCCGCAAGCCCTCACACACCACAAATTGATCATCAACGATGACTACCCGGATGGTCATGAGTCACCTCGGAATTTCACAAGGATATTTGTCCCGCTGCCAGGCTGGCTGGTGAGGACCAGCGTCCCGCCCAAGCTGGCCACCCGTTCCTGAATACCTCTGAGCCCAAAATGGCCGGCGCGGGCCGTCGAGGGGTCAAATCCGCGCCCGTTATCGCTGAGGCTAAGGGTGACTGTGCCAGCTGTGTCTCTGGAAAGCCGGACTTCAATTCGAGAAGCGGAAGCATGGCGGGCAATGTTGTTCAGGGCTTCTTCGGCGATACGGAAGATCGTCTGTTCGACCTCGGGGCTGAGTATCAGGTTGGTGTCGAGGTCCAGCGACAGCTCGGCCCCGGTCTGTTCGGCAATGGCCTCGGCTGCTCCTCTCAGGGCCAGCGGCAGGCCTAAATTCTCCAGGGGCGTGGCGCGCAAGGCCTGAATCGCGCGCCTGACTTCCGTCAAACCGTTCCGGGCGATGCCAGTGGATTGCTGGATCATTTTACGGGCAGTTTCCGGCTCTGTGTCCAGAAGCGTGTTGGCCCCTTCCAGTTGCACTGCCAGGGCGCTGAGGGTATGGGCTAGCGTGTCGTGCAACTCGCGAGCCAGGCGATTCCGCTCGCGGCTGGCGGCGAGTTGTTCCATGGTACTCGCGTAGCGCGCCAGTTGGCGGTTGGCGTCTTTCAGGATCTGGCGTTGCTGCCGCTGCCCGGCCATCAGCCGGGCCACGACGGCTCCCTCTAACAGGAAAATCGCGCTGCGCAGGAGGATCGCGCCCAGAGACCGAAGCAGGGCGTCCTGGCCAAAGAGCAGGGCCCTGGCCACGTTAAACGAAAATTCCAGGATAGCGACGCCGGCGGTGAAACCTATCACAGTGTCAAAGTTGTACTGCCACGCCACCAGGAATAAGGGGAGAGTGAGCAGGACGGTCACTTGCCAGACGTCGGCTGCCGGCGCGGCCCCGGTCGTGCGTGCCAGCAAGGGGCGCTGCAGGCCGAGCGTCACTTCAACGATGGGCCCGAGGGTGGCCGCCGCTAGCGCGAGGGGCAAAAACCACCGGCCCAGTTTGTTGTGAAACCAGGGGATGGAAAGGTAGATGAGGAGGAGTGTCAATTCCACCAGCGAAAAGAAAGTCCCTGGTTCTACCTGCACCCTGGGGCGCACAAAGGCAACCAGAGAGGTAAGCCCTACCAGGATCAGACGAAAGACGATATACAGGCGAAAAACCTGTATCAGGTCTGGTTCAAGCTGTGACTTGTCCATGATTTTAAATTATATCACACCACTGACGTCTGTGGCCGTGACTGCAGTCATGAGATGTCGTGATCCCGGTCACCTCAATTTATGATCCGGCACACTACCGCCATGGCCCGTTTTCTCTTAGACTACCCGCATACGGAAAGACGAATCCGTGTCCGTCATTTAAACACAGGAGGAACGTATGAGAGGGAAAGGGTTGATATCCAGAAAGTGGCAAGGGATTGTGGCGGCGGTTCTCGCTCTGGTGCTGCTGGTGAGTTCCAGCTTGCCGGTAAAGGTTGCGGCGGCGACGGCTGAATTCGGAACGCCGGTCCGAGCCATGCCGGACGGGGAAAGGTGGGAGCCGTTGTATGACCGCCTGATGCTCGCGGCTGATAATCAGGGCAACCGCATCGAGTATGCACAGGCGATTATCGAAGATGCCGGGGAATGGATCAACAACTTGAAAGAGGGGGGGCAGGATGTGAGCGCCCTGGAGGAAGCGCTGGCCACGTTCCGCGGCAAGATTGCCAATGCCGAAGAGAGCCATGGCCTGGCGGTAGAGGTGTTGAGCGCTCATGCCGGGTTTGACGAGACTGGCCATGTCATCGCTACAGCCGAGGCACGCCGAACTATCCTCAAGGCCGCCAGCGATTTGCGTCAGACCCATCTGGTCTTTACCCAGGCCACCCTTGACTTCCGCCTCGCCCTCCGCACCTGGCGCCAGGCGCACAAGGGTTAGGAGGTGATTTGCCATGTTCAAATGGAACAAGAGGTTCATCATTTTGGGGATGCTGGGATTGTTGATCTTGCTCGGCAGCGCAGCGTGTGGGCGTGACGGGAAGGTGAGAAATGGCATGGACCAGCCAGCGACGTCCACAGCGCTTTCCCCGTCCTCCGCTACCCAGCTGCCTTCAGAGGGAGGCGTCTCCGAGGAAAGTGTGGCCGGCGGAGATGAACTTGAGAATAGGCTGAATGAGCTAGACCGGATGAATCAATCGGCTGATACCCTGGAGGATGTGCCTTAATTCGACAGGACAGCTTCTGGAACTGCACATGATCTGGGCCCATTGCTGGCCCAGATCATGTTTTTGTGGGCCAATTCCATCCCGATGCGTGTTGTCATCACATTTGACAACGCTGGTCCCCCAAATGGGGTGCCAGAAGAGGCGCAGGCGGGCAACTGGCCGGCCTGACGTCAAGCAGCTTTAGCCGCGCAAGGCGCCTGAATGCGTGAATGCGGGTTTGTGTTGACATCGCTGGAACAATATCATATAATGGTTGAAGTAATCGGGATCATCCTCACTTCATAACTGATCCACCCGGCAGTGGTCATTTCTCTGGACGAGGGCAAACACCCTGGCGCAGCTTCTTCAGAAGGTCGTCTACTGGCATTTGATGTGGAGCTATTGAAGGCGTCCTTTACACTACGCAGAAAGAAATAATTTTATGTTCTCTAAAATTTTCCAGAAAAATAAAAAGCCTGTCGAGCCGACTGAGGTATATCACAATCTGCGCCGCCAAATCCTGAGTCTGCATCCCAGTGACGCCGGCATTGAGCCGACGCCGGAAATGCCCAACGTCTGGGGCGTCTTGATGGAGACGGGTTATCCTGAAGCGGTTGTGACTTTGCTCTCACTTGCCGATGGCACAACGAGCCTTTATTTCAGTAGCGGTGGAGGGCTGATAGGCGGTGGGCAACATCCGACCGTCGCCCAGGCCAGTCAATCTTTTGTAGCGGCAGCAGGGGCTTATTACCAAAAAATGACGCTTACCTGGTCTTTCCCATTGCCTGGCGTTGGCAGAGTCAAGTTTTATGTCCTGACTTACTCGGGCATCTATACGGCTGATGCGGACGAAAACGAATTGGGACACAGAAAGCACGAGTTGTCTCCCCTGTT
>Ga0208197_1004620_pt1 | contig 10068 bp, 6 predicted proteins | sample AD_JPNNA4_MetaG_FD_184444 | JGI IMG/M metagenome (GOLD analysis project Ga0208197, IMG submission 184444) | Active sludge microbial communities of municipal wastewater-treating anaerobic digesters from Japan - AD_JPNNA4_MetaG (SPAdes) (version 2) | ecosystem: Engineered > Bioreactor > Anaerobic >... | reverse complement strand
ATCAAGGATGGCATTGACATACTCATCATCGGTTGCCAGCCCCAGAGAGTGTCATACCCGGTAGTCGAGTACGGTTTGTCTGATCCAGTCCGGAATGCCATCCCCAGGGCGGTCGGGATCGTTCATGCCGTCATAGGCACAGGCGCGGGTCTGTCAGAAAGGGATTTAATATGCGAATTGAAGGGAGAATTGCGGCATTCCCGGCTGACACCTGCATCAATCCCGAAACCATAGGGTGGAGGGTCGCTTCCGGAGAAAACCCCATCACAAAAACAAGATGATCTCAATTTTCCATCAGGTAGAATCAATTTATGATAAATCGGTTCCATTCGCTTTTTAATTATTTTAAATTACGTATACACTTTTTCGGTCACTATCCTTTTCCCCCTGAACAGACAATTCCAGAACATGAATACAATTATAGAATACTGGATTTTTACCCTGATTTTACAAATTAAACTTTTTAAAAAGGGATATTAAGATAAAAAATTTTTGAAAAGCATGTTTAAAATAATTTTACTTCCTCATAAAGGTCTTATAAATTAATACATATTTGAATTTATAACATACAATATTTTACAATTATATTACAAATAATAACATTTATCTTTTTTTAAGCCCATGCTGATGCATACCCACGGGGATGCGATCCGTGGATGGAGTACTGCCATGAAATCTCTGACAATTTTGGGCATTCTTGCCCTCTGCATGCTCCTGGTACTTTCAGGAGCGGTATTTGCTGCAAACACGGCTACCTTTGAAGGTTCAATTCAACAGCCGGCACCCACCGCGGCGTTCACGGCATCGCCGCTCACCAACAGCTGGGTCATCGGGGTCGCCCCCCTGACCGTGACTTTCACGGACCAATCCACGGTTCCCATCGGGACAATCGATTCGTGGAAGTGGGAATACAACGCCGGCGCGGGCTGGGTGCAGTTCTCGACCGCGCAGAACCCGGAGTATACATTTAATACGCCGGGGGCTTACGACATCCGGCTCACCGTATCAAACAGCGGGGGGAGCAGCACAGCAACGAAGACGCATTTCGTTGCCGTGGCATACGAGAGAGACCCGCTCGTAACAGTTGCCAGCGGAACAGTCTCCGGGGATCTCTACTTCAATTCAGTCAGCCCATGGCCCGCGACTGAGACAACCCAGTCCTTTACCCTGCCTGCAGCAGGGAGCAACATCGCATGGGCAAGGGTCTTCGTGAACGACTACTCGGGTTCGGGTGATAATAACTTCTTTGTCAAGCTGACAACCGAGATCGATGCGAACGGCGACGGTGACTACCTTGACGCCGGCGAGGTGCTCGGCGTCGAGATCTGTGACCTCCAGTCCGAGAAGAACGGTCACGCTTACCCGCTCAACGATCACGTGATGAAGGTCTATTCTGATTACGAGGCCTGGTACGACGTAACCGGCCTGATCACCTCGACCAACCCGAGCATCCATGTCAAGGCTGAAGCTGTCACCGACCCTGCCGGTTCGCAGGGATTCGACGGCAGGATCAAGGGAATCACCCTCGTGGTCGCTTACAATGACGGCGATTCCGACCAGGTGAAGTACATCGTGAACCACGGCAACGACTGGATGGGACCGGCCGGTGCAACCGGGTCGACAACCTTTGACGCAAGTTCGTTCGGAAGCGGCTGGACGGATGCAACCGTGAAGTCCGTTGCCCATTCCAGTACCGATGCAACCTACACATTCAATGCAGGCTCCCCGACAAAGACTCAACTCGGGACGAATTCCTACTGGAAATACAATTCCTTTGACGTGAAGAGCCTGCTCACCTCCGGGCCGAACACCTTTGGCTACACTGCCGTTGGCTCATCATTCAAGATCACGACCGCAGCCCTCACAGCAAGGTATACCGCCCCCACCGCTGCATTCACCTGGACACCCACCTCGCCCGACAAGGGCACGTCCGTCTCCTTTGACGGCAGCGCCTCGACGGGCAGCATCACCAGCTACGCATGGGACTTTGGGGACGGCAACCCCGGTTCCGGTGTGACCACGAGCCACACGTATGCGAATGCAGGTGATTACACCGTCAGGCTGACCGTCACCGGTCCGCTGGGCAGCAACTCTGTCGAACATACCATTCACGTCAAGGAGACTGCGCCCGTTGCAGACTTTACCGCGACCCCGCTCTCGGGTAACGCCCCGCTCACCGTCCAGTTCACGGATGCCTCCACGGGTGTCGTGACCGGCTGGGCATGGGACTTCGATAACAACGGCGTCGTGGACAGCATCGCGCAGAACCCGACCTACACCTATACCACACCCGGCACCTACACGGTGAAGCTCACCGTCACCGGTCCTGACTACAGCGATGACGAGGTGAAGGCGAACTACATCTCCGTCGGCACCCCGACCATCACCGTCGAGGTCAGTCCCGAGACCGTCAGCTTCGGCCAGATGGTTGTCGGTGACAACACCGGGTCCACGAGCGTGGCCGTGACAACGGACGGAGGCACCGCGTGGTCGGTCTCGGCAGAAGCAAACAACGGCGGATACATGAAGGACGGGGCAAAGACCCTCGCCCAGGCATTCCAGCTCGCAAACGGCGGCGGCTCGTTCCAGGCGATGACCTCGCCCTTCACCGGGTTCATGACCGGGGCAGCGGACGAGGACAGGACCGACACGGCCAACGTGAAGCAGGTGAGAGAGAGTGGCGACCAGCCGGGGAGCTACAGCATCCAGCTGACCTTCACGGGATCGTTCGTCTGAAGGGGATGAACAGGGGGTGAGTGTATCTCCCCCTCCCCTCCCTTCGATGGAGATACTACCCTTCGAATGCGGCAAGGGCCGCACGAGAATAAAAAGAGGAGTTGAAAAATGATGAATGGAAATAAATTGATTGTCATTCTGGCCATGCTTGTGCTCCTGGTACTACCAGGCACAGCAATGGCTGCGGATCTCTCCGTATCGGGGAAGATCCTTCAGAACTCTCCTGTTGCAGCGTTCAGTGCATCGCCGACTTCCGGATTCAGGCCTCTTTCAGTGACATTCACGGATCAGTCCACCAACTCTCCCACTTCCTGGACATGGGAGTTCCGCATCACCGGAACAGAGACGTGGACACAGTTTTCGACCGACCAGAATCCAACATACATCTTCACCAATTCCGGTACCTACGATATCCGGCTCACTGTTACGAACAGTGGTGGCAGCAGCCAGGAAGTTAAAACCGGATTCATTACGGTGAACGCCAACGTTGACTTCACCATTTCCGGCCTCGTGAACACTGTCCCAGCTTCGGCCATATTTGCCAAAGAGACGAACGCGGTTGTGGTCAACAACGTTAAAAACCAGGGGACCGACCCGGCAAGTAACATCGTCGTCAAGGTCTATGCAAGTGACGTGGACGGCGGCAACACCGCCATCGCGGAGACCACCATTGCGTCCCTGGCAGCGGGTGCACAGACCACGCTCAACCTCGTCGATCCAACCATCCGGACCCTCGAGGGCGGCACGGTCACCTACACCGCGAAGGTGGACCCGGACAACCTGATCGCCGAGACAAACGAGGCGAACAACAACAAGGCGAGCGCGGCCAAGTCCCTGAAGTACAACGGGTACAAGGGCAAGCGTTACTGGGAAGGCGGGAGCGACATTACCACGAAGATGACCTTCGACCTGAACGGTGACGTTGTATACTACACCCAGCCGGATGGCGCCTACAAGGGGGTAGGGTGGACCGATCGGACCGAGACCTGGACTGCAGCGAACCTGCCCATCCCCGAGACCGCCACCGTTGAGAAGGCACTGCTCTTCTTCTCGTACAACTGGGACCAGACCGCGGGCGGCTATCCAAACCTGGTGACGACCTTCAACGGCAACAGCATCTCCCTCGGGACACCGTACCGTGACTGGAGCAACTTCGGCACCTACGCCGACTACGAGTACGGCCTCTACCCGGCTGTTGACGTGACCTCCCTGTTCATCAAGAACGGCGAGAATACGCTTGTCACGACTCCGGGCAATGGCGGTGCGGATAACCAGGTCGCCCTGTATCCGAGCACGCTCGTGGTCATCTACAGCGACGCCTCCAAGACCCGGAAGCAGATCTTCATCAACGAGGAATGCGATGAACTCGGAGTCTCGCAATCATCCTATGGCACAACCATGGAAGAGGCGACCGCATATGCACCGTTCACCGGCATGACCATCGACACGGGGAGCGTCCAGAGCGCGACCCTGCACAGCTTCGCCGGCAGCGCCGGACCGGACGAGGGTAACCTCCTCTTCAACGGCGCCACAGTGGCGACAAATGCATGGATGGGGACATCCAGCACCGCATCCGCACAATCCTTTGATGTAAAGAACTACCTCACCGCAACCGGCAACGAGGCCGGTATCCAGGGAACCACGAGCGGCGGCATGGACGCGCTCCAGCAGATCCTCGTCGTCGAGTACCAGGCAGGAGCACCAGTCGCCGACTTTACCGCGACCCCGACCTCCGGTGACCGGCCCCTCACTGTTGCGTTTACCGACGCCTCGACTGGAGTTATTTCCAGCTATGCATGGGACTTTGATAACGACGGTTCGACCGACAGCACCGTAAAGAACCCGAGCTGGACCTACAATGACCGCGGAACCTACGCGGTGAAACTCACGGTCACCGGGCCAGGCGGATCGGATACAGAGATAAAGACCGATTATATAGTGGTAAAGGAACCGGCACCGAACATCGACTTTACCTATGCACCCGCAAGCGGCACGGCACCGCTCACGGTGACCTTCGATGCAACGAACACCGGTGGCACGGTGACATCATGGACGTGGGAGTACAGCGCCAATGGCGGATCGACATGGACCCAGTTCGCAACCACCGAGGACGCGTCCCACACCTTCGACAGCGGTACTTACTCCATCCGCGTGACCGCGACGGGACCTGACTACTCGGACACGGAGACGAAACTGAACATCATCTCCGTCGGCGAAGCGACCATCAGCGTGACCGTCGATCCCGCGACGATTGACTTCGGCACCATGAGTACATCTGCACCCTCAGAGGGGACCAGCACCGTCTCCGTGGATGTCACGGGAGGCACGGGGTGGTCGGTCACGGCGTCCGCGAACAACGGCGGATACATGAAGGCCGGAGCACTCCAGCTTGCCGATGCTTTCCAGCTCTCGAACGGCGGGGCATACCAGTACATGACATCGAACTTCGGGAACTTCCTGACCGGGAACGCAGGAGAGGACAAGAACGGACCGGCGAACGTGAAGCAGGTGATCAGCAGTGCAGACCAGCCGGGCGACTACAGCATTACGCTGACATTCACGGGAGCATTCAGCTGATCCGATGAATGAGCGAGGGTTCAACCCCCCTCATCCCTCCCATCACGGGAAACGAGAGATACCAAAAGTAACTATGGAAGAGAGAGACCTTAGCACCATGAACCGGAAGAGTGACATATTCCGCTGGGCAACCACCATCGTCCTGGTCTGCACCGCACTCACGCTGATCGCCACACCCGCCCTCGCCCTCAAGGTGGAGGGTGCACGCATCGCGCTCGACGTCGAACCAGGAAAGATCTATACCTCGCCGATAGGAATCTCCATCGGCGAGAACGAGGCGGGCGGCGACTATGCGATTGAAGTGCTGGGATTTGGGCAGGCATCTACTGACGGAAGCTATACGGCTCTCGAACCAGCCCGCGACACGAGCCCGTATTCGGCCCGCCCGCTCATCACCATCGATAAGCCGTTGGTGAGCCTGAAGCCTGGAGAACGGATCGTCGTTACGGCAACGATTTCCATTCCTTCCGGGACACGGGACGGGGGACGGTACGCGATCATCCTCGTCCATCCAGGCCCCTCTGCATCCGGTGCTCCGGCATCTTTTGCGACCGCGGTGGCTATCCCGGTCTTCCTCACCCTGAAGACGGGAACGATCGCGGAGACGGGGGAGATCACCGGATTGGTACCACATGTTGTAGAATCCGGGAAACCTTTTGCCGTGGAAACGACGTTCCGGAACTCCGGCAATTACCACTACTATGGTGTTATCCACAACGTCACCATTACCGATGTTCAGGGCAGGGTCGTGGCCTCGGCAAAATCGGAGCCCTCTGTCCGCGCGATTGTTCCCGGACAGGAGGTCACCTTCACCGGGTCTATTACCCAGGGTCTGCCGCAGGGGTCGTACCGGATCACCGCACGGGTGGAGAAGCAGGACGGGAAGGTGCTTGCCGAGAAGGCGGCGACTCTCCAGGCCGGAACCCCCCCGATCCAGGCAACCACAGTTGCCCCCGGTAAAGGTTTCCTTCCCGGGTTCGGGCCAATGCTGACCATGATGGGAATTGCTGTCGCGCTATGGGGAATACTCTGGCCAAGGAAAGGAAAACAACGATGAGAGGATGATGAACAGGGCCCACCGGCTCCAGGCTAATTATCCCCCTTTCTTCTTCTCTAGGGAGAAGGATGGTGTCCGGGCACAGAGAACCGCACACTGCGAGAGCAAGCCTGGCACCGGGGGAGGAACCCTCGCAATCCCGAAAGATAACGGAGTTGACACATGAAACGAATTTCGAAAAAACACGCAGTGAGTCTCCTGGTACTCGTACTGCTCGCTTGCCTGGTCAGTGTGGCGTCGGCCGATACTCAGGTCGGCGGTCTCCCGCTCACCACGGTGCAGACCGGCACGGTGACCGGGGACCTGTTTATTGCAGGGAGCCCTCCGTCAGCGGACTTTCTAGAAGTCGTGGACAGGACGTTCACCCTGCCTGATGCCGCAGTTGCAGAGAGCGGCCGGATCAAGTGGGCAAGGCTCTATGTCTCCAGCTATTGCGGGAACATGCAGGAAGCGAGATATATTACTTACACCACGAAGGTGGACTGGAACAACGATGGCGCCTGGGACACCACCTGGACGGAGACCGACCCCGGCCAGATCTTCTATTATCTGCAGGGAGGAGATTATGGCGGTGGTGGCAATGACAACAGCGAGTTTCCCGGGCATGGCACCGGAGAGCCATACCTGATGCTCAACGACCACACCACGCGGGTGACGAGCGACTACCTCAGCTGGTATGATGTGAAGGACCTGATCCAGGTCGGACAGCCTACCATCAAAGTGAACGTAAATGCCACGGGTTCCTACGACGGTCGTATCAAGGTTGTTACGCTCGTTGTTGCGTATGACGACCCGGCATCCACAACGGAGACCCTGTACTGGGTGAACGAAGGACACGACTCATGTACGCGCTACACGGAAGATAACGAAGGTATTGTTGCTGTGGGAACAACTTCATTCACCACCGGGGTCATCTCGGGTATCACGTCTGCCACGCTCATCGTAGACTACATGGCTAGCCTGAACGGGCAGTATGGTTTCCCCACGGCAGACAACAATTTCGATGCCAGCGGTGGATTTCCCGGAACAGGAGACTTTACCAACATCGCGCTCGACCGGGTCGCTGACTCGCAGGGACTCTACTCCGGGCGGGATTCGTGGATAGTGACTTCATTGGTGGAAGGGAAGAACAGTGTCACGCTTGGATATTCCCGGTATCTCCCGGGAACAGGCAATGCCGCGTTCTACAAGATCCCGCTCGCGTTCCTTGTCGTGAAGAGGCCGCTCTCGGTGCCTGCTCCTGTTGCCGACTTCTCGGCCGATGACACGACCCCGGATGTCGGGCAAACGGTAACTTTCACCGATGCGTCCACCAACACCCCGACTTCATGGCAATGGACTATCGAGGGGACCGAGAACACAGACTACGAGTATGTGGACTCGACCTCCTCCACATCCCAGAACCCGCACGTAAAGTTTATGAATCCGGGTGTTTATGACGTCACGCTCGTCGCCACGAATGCCGGCGGAAGCGGCACGACAACGAAGACGGACTACATCACGGTGACAGCACCGTCCGTACCTACCATCGAGGTCACTCTGAATCCAGAATCCGTCTCCCTCACCAACATGGTCCCCGGACAGGATGCCACCGGCTCGGCGACGGTGAACGTTGTCGCGAGCAATGGGAACAGCTGGTCGGTCTCGGCATCGGACGGGAAGACGACGAACAAGGGGTACATGGTGAATGGATCGACGGTGCTTGCGAACCCGATCCAGCTGGGGAAGGATGGATCCAATTACCAGGCATTGACATCCGATTACACGAACTTCATGTCCGGGACCACCATGGGAAGCTTCTCGGCAACGGCCAGCCTGAAGCAGCCCGTGGCATCCGGTGACGCGGCCGGCGACTACGCGATCACCATCACCTTCACGGGGTCGATCTCATGAGGAGAGAGAATCGATGGGGGGGCATTATCGCCCCCCTCGCGATCCTTTTAGCTCTGGTCTTCTTCGCCGCTCCCGTCTTCGCCGGGAACACCGCGACATTCATTGGCGAGATTCCGGCGGGCGAGCCCCCGGTCGCTGCTTTTACCGGCTCTCCCACATCCGGGGCTGCGCCACTCACCGTGGCGTTCACGGACCAGTCCATGGGAGAGATAACTTCCTGGGCATGGGACTTTGACAATAACGGCGTCGTGGATAGCAATGTGCAGAACCCGAGCTGGACCTACGCGACCCCCGGCACCTACGCGGTGAAGCTTACGGTCACCGGGCCTTATGGCACCGACGACGAGGTGAAGGCGAACTACATCACGGTAACCGCGCCGGTGAAACCTGTCGCGGCGTTTACCGCCACACCCACTTCCGGCTATGCGCCCCTGACCGTCCAGTTCACCGACCTCTCCACGAATAATCCCACATCATGGAAATGGGAGTACCGAAAGAATCCGGGCACATGGGTCCAGTTCTCGACCGCGCAGAACCCCTCGTTCACCTTCAATGAGACAGGGTTCTACAGTATCCGCCTCACGGTGACCAATGCGGCCGGGAGTAATACAGTTACCAGGATGAATTATATCATCGTCACCAGACTGCCCAAGCCGGTGGCAAACTTCGTCGCAAGCCCCACGAGCGGTTTATCGCCACTGACTGTGCAGTTCACGGATGCCTCCATGAATAACCCCGTGACTTGGAAGTGGGAATACAGGAAGGGTTCGGGCACCTGGGTCCAGTTCTCGACCGTGCAGAACCCCTCGTTCACCTTCAATGAGACAGGGTTCTACAGTATCCGCCTCACGGTGACCAATGCAGCCGGGGGTAATACAGTTACCAAGGCGAACTATATCACGGTCAATCCTGTTCGAAAACCAGTTGCACTCTTCTCCCAGGACAAGGTATTCGGAAGAGCACCACTGACCGTATCATTCAGGGACCGCTCCCTCTATAATCCAACGGAGTATCTCTGGACATTTGGAGACGGGACCACGTCCACCGAGCAGAACCCGGTCCATACCTATACCCGTTCCGGTCTCTTTACTGTCCAGCTCAGTGTATCGAACGCCGCAGGCAGTGACACGGCCAGAGGAATTGTCTTTGTCCTGAATACCAGGGGGTTATGGTGAGAAAAATCCCTTTTTCTCTCTTTTCCGAAAAGATAACGGTCTTTTCCCACTCTGGGACATGCTTTTTAGGGGAATCAGCGCCAGCGCATCGCTCCATGGTCAACATCCTGCCGTTTCCGGTTAAAAAAAAGGGATTATTAGCCCCCTTACCAACTCACCATTCAGAGAGCCTCTGTAAATCGATCTTTTTATCAAAGCCCAAAGAAATCACGAGTCCGAGTAAAAGTACATTGAGACAGACCGTTTTTTTCACAGATCTCGTCGTATACTTGTGGATTTTCCTTAAACCGAATGCATTTTTCGCCGCTTTAAACACATCCTCAATACGAGATCTCTTTTCCAGAAAAGGTCTCTCATCCCTAAGATGCGTGAACAATCGTCTGGCCAAGTTGGAGAACCGTTTCATAAGTTGCTTCGTATCTGATCTGCCAAAAATCCAGATGGGATAGTTGAGCCTTTTCATCAGTTTCGACACAGAGAACTTCTTTTTAGAGAAGATCAAGGGAACAACATTGAACTCAAAAATGCCCTGGACATAGTTATCGTATGAGTAATAACCCTTGTCAAAGACGACAATATCTCCAATACGGGTGATTCTACGTCTTTTCAATTCTGTCATGATCTCTTCAT
>Ga0208197_1004596_pt1 | contig 10110 bp, 6 predicted proteins | sample AD_JPNNA4_MetaG_FD_184444 | JGI IMG/M metagenome (GOLD analysis project Ga0208197, IMG submission 184444) | Active sludge microbial communities of municipal wastewater-treating anaerobic digesters from Japan - AD_JPNNA4_MetaG (SPAdes) (version 2) | ecosystem: Engineered > Bioreactor > Anaerobic >... | reverse complement strand
AAAGGAAAAGGGAAAAACAGGGCCGTGGATTCCAAGGGTGATGGCAAACGGAGAGACAATGCCCCAAATCATGGCTCGAAGCCGTCATGTCATATTGAAGCACAAGTCCAAATGGAATGATAGTCAGGCGGCAAGAGCCAAGGTGCTGTTCGGGCAGTTCCCCGACCTGCAGGCCGCATACGAACTGTATCTCGATCTTATAGACATATTCAACAAGAGATCAGAACCGAACGTGGCGAGGTTGCACCTGGCAAGATGGTACAAAAAGGTGGAAGAATTTGGCAATGCGGAATTCAACAAAGTCATCGAAACCTTCGAAAATCACAACGCGACAATAATCAACTACTTTGAAGAAAGGCTCACGAACGCTTCTGCGGAGTCCTTCAACGCAAAAATAAAGGCTTTCCGAACACAGTTCAGGGGCGTGGCAGACGTGAAGTTTTTCATGTACAGGCTTGCCAAACTTTATTCTTGAATCTGGGGATTCTTGTCCTTGTACCAACCCCACCTATCCGCTGATCCAGTAAATGCACCAATACACCTTTAGAAACACATAAAGGATGACAGCAAAAAAAATCCAAGAACCATACGATTCTTGGATTTTTTTTATAAAATGAAAATAAACTATTTCGTTTCATTTTTTAATTCTGCCAATTTAGCTGAATTATCTGCAATCTTCTTCTCATTGATATTGTAGAAACAAAGAGCAATGATTGCAATAAAAGAGCCAACGAGAGGGAACCAAGCAAATATCATAAGGATAGCATCCTTAGTATCCTCAGTCATATTGACGTCATTTGCGACAAAACCGATAGCACCCAATGCGAACAAAGGCAAAGTATTAGCCAACGTATTACCTAACTTTTGAGCCATTGTAGCAGAAGAGAATATCAAACCAGTTGCACGACGACCTGTTTTAACCTCAGCATCATCAGCAACATCAGCATACATACTCCACATGATAAATCCTGCAGGACCTATGAATAAAGTAAACAAAGTCTGAAGGATGATAATAGTACCTAAAGACTCCTTAGGAATAAAACAGAACAAAACCGATGCTATAGAAGCCAAAACGAAGCAAGCTATCCAAGTCGGTTTCTTTCCAAATTTAGCAACAACAGGACGAATTAATAACGTTCCTATAATTGTAACAAAAGAAGAAATAGAAAGAAGAATAGTAGACAAAACTTCCCAATTCAACTTAAAACCAAGGAAATTACCATCAACAATAAAACGGACACCCTCTGGTTGAGATGGATCTGCCACCATGTGAGCCACATAATATTTAGCATAATATGCAGTCAAACCATTATGAACAAAGATAAACACAAGCATCATAATTCCTGCAACCGTCAATGCGATCCAAGGTCTATTGTTCAAAAGATCCTTAATATCATCACTCAAGTTGTTTTTCTCCTGTTTTACAGGCTCTACTCTCTCTCTTGTAAAGAAGAATGTACACAACAATGATATCAACACAACAATAGCATAAACTCCAACAACCCAAGAGAATGCTTTCTGAGGAGCCATTTGATATGAATCTTGAATGGCACGAACAGAAGTAAACAATGTACCATAAACGACCAAACATCCAATCTGAGCACCAATATTACGGTAAGCAGAGACTGCAGTACGTTCTTTAGGATCTTCAGAAATAACTCCCATCAATGCTCCATAAGGCACATTGACAATAGAATACATCAACATAAACAAAAGATACGTAACATAAGCATAAACGATTTTCAATCCTTCTGAAAAGTCAGGAGTAAAGAATGTAAAGAATCCTATTACACAGAAAGGAACCACACCATAAAGGATCCAAGGACGGAAACGTCCATATTTAGTCTTCTTTCTATCTGCAATTGCGCCAATAAACACATCAAACGTAATATCAATACAACGTACGATCAACATCATCGTAGCCGCAGCAGCAGGAGCAATGCCGAAATAATCAGTATAAAAAACAGAAGAAAGGACTATCAATCCCCAAAACAGGTTACAAGCCATATCTCCTGCACCATAAGCACACTTCTCTAAAAAAGAGAGTTTTTGATTGTTTTCCATATTACTAGTTTTTATTTAAAAAAGTTACTTCTTAAAGTATTTGTTTGTTTCTTTCAAAACCGAAGTGTCTTGAACGCCTGCGTTAACTACAGCCAAAACCTTCTTCATATATGCACCAGATGGAGTTGTTGCATTCCAGTCGCCCTTAGCACAAGCACCAGGTACCAAAGCAGCTGAAGTCTCATCCTTATCAGAGAAGCTCCAGTTACAGAAACTTACCTTTTGGTTTCCTGCATTGTTTCCAGACAACATAAGCAACCATTTGTCTGTACGGTTAAAGTCAGGATCACCTCCTCCGTGAGCCTCAACACTTCCAAACTCTGAGCAGAATACTGGAAGTTTGCCAAGAACATCATACATGTAAGAGTACATATCATAATAGTTAGGCTTACCCTCTTTCTCAAAACCTTCGTTGTGGCTCTTTGCATAGAAATGGAAAGCATACATTACATTGTCGAATTTAAGACGAGCATCTCTTGCTGGCAATGGATCGCTCAAGTCCTTATTGTTTCCTTGGAACATACCCTCTTTAAGACAAGCATCAACCAATTGATCCCATTGTGGAGTTCCTACGATTACGATTGGATGAGCAGCCTTTACGCTATCGGCAGCAGAAAAGATGACAGGAATAATCTTGTTAGCATAGTCTGCAATAAGATCCCAATCCACATTCTCCTCTCTTGTACACTCCCAAGGTTTCTCTTTATTCTCTTTGGCCTGACAGTTGTTAGGCTCATTACAGATTTCATAAAGCACGTGGTCTGCACCAGCGTATTTATTTGCTATGAAACGAAAGAAGTTTTCTGCATCAGCATATTTCTCCGATTTAGGGTTGCCAGGATTCAAGATATGCCAGTCAACGATGCAGTAAATACCCAACTCACCACAAATGTCTATTAAGTTGCACATCATGTCACGATATTCAGCAGGGTTAGTATTGTAACCACCCTCCTCTACATACATGGCAAGACGTAAAACATTCACATTCCAATCTTTTATTAAGGCAGCAACAGACTCTTTTGTATAGCACTCTTTGCACCATTGCCATCCCATTGTACTCATACCTGCCAACTGTACAGGATTTCCGTCTTTATCACTCAGTTGAAGTCCTTTCACCTGTAAAGCTCCATATTTAGCAACTGGAGAGTTTGCAGGATATTTAGATGATACTGCTACACTATCTGCAGCAGATTCAGAATTTTTTTTAGATCCACATGACGTAAGGCTCAATACTGAGGCCATAGCTAATGCCATGAAACCAATAAATAATTTCCTCATTTTAATACTGTTAATCATAAATAAATTATACTTAGAACCACAAATTCCAACAAAAGAAAATAAACATTTATAGAAATGCCAAAGACACAAAACGATTAGTTTTGTGTCTTATGGCCTTTTTTTATAGGATTAATTAACCCATTATAACTTCAACGTTACATACAGAACCTGCAGGCTGCATTGGGATAACGTTTCCGGCAACTTCTTTACCGTCCACAATTAGCTTCTTAACACCCTTCATAACACCATTGTTCTTGATTTCGATGTTGTACTTAGCACCACGGAATTTACGTGACACTTTGTAACCCTTCCAGTCTGCTGGAATACATGGATCAATTTCCAATCCGTTATAAGCAGGTTTGATACCAAGGATAAACTGAGTGATTGCATACCAGTTCCAAGCTGCAGTACCTGTCAACCAAGAGTTTTTAGCCTCTCCTGGCTTGCGGGCATCCTTACCAGCTGTCATCTGAGCATAAACATAAGGTTCTACCTTGTGCAACTCAGAGTTCTTCTCCTCAACGTATGCAGGACAAATTTTCTTGTAGTAATCCCAAGCATAGTCACCACGACCAAGAACAGTCTCACCGATGATGATCCATGGGTTGTTGTGAGCGAAGATTCCGGCATTCTCCTTGTATCCAGCTGGATAAGTAGAGATCTCACCGTACTCGTATACATATTTAGTGAATGGAGGATTGTTCAACACGATACCGTGCTCGCAATCAAGCATCTTCTTAACTGAATCCAAAGACTTCTTAACCATACCGTCCTCAAGACCGATACCAGCCATAGTACACCAGCCTTGGCTCTCAATGAAGATCTTAGCTTCTTCATTCTCATTAGAACCAATCTTTTTACCATAGAAATCGTAAGCACGAAGATACCAATCTCCATCCCAACCATGCTTCTTAACGGCATCTATCATTGAGTTGACAAACTTTTCAGCGCGGTCTGCCTCAGCGTTTTTGCCAAGTTGACGACAAAGTTCAATATAATCTTTTCCGTAGATAACGAACTGTCCGGCAATCATCAAAGACTCTGCCTTGGTGCCTTTAGAGTTGTTTTCTGTAGTTTGGAATGATTCATTTGGATCCCAAGAGAAGCAGTTCAAGTTCAAACAGTCGTTCCAGTCAGCACGGCCAATCAATGGCAACATGTGAGGACCTAAGTTGTTAACAACGTGATCAAATGATACTGTCAAGTGTTGGAACAAGCTAACCTCTGAACCTTCTTTGTTATCGAAAGGTACCATCTCATCAAGGATTCCGAAGTCTCCAGACTCCTTAATATAAGCTACCGTACCGAAGATCAACCACATTGGATCATCGTTAAATCCACCACCGATGTCGTTGTTACCACGTTTTGTAAGTGGCTGGTACTGGTGGTAGCATCCTCCGTCTGAGAACTGAGTAGATGCGATATCGATGATTCTCTGGCGTGCACGTGAAGGAATCTGATGAACGAAACCAACCAAGTCTTGGTTTGAATCACGGAATCCCATACCACGTCCAATTCCGCTCTCGAAGAATGAAGCTGAGCGAGAGAAACAGAATGTGATCATACACTGGTATTGGTTCCAGATATTGACCATACGGTCAAGCTTATCATTACCAGAATTAACGGTAAAGATATCCAATAGATTATCCCAGTAAGCACGAAGTTCCAGGAATGCAGCATCAACCTTAGCAGTTGTGTCGAATTTAGCTAGAACCTCTTTTGCCTTTACCTTATTGATAATTGGAGATGCGTTAGTAGAAACTTGAAGACCACCATCAACGATTTTCTTGATGTCAGCCTGCTCTGTAGCTTGGAACTTCTCCTCCTGTGGCATTTCAATGTAACCAAGAGTGAAGACGAAATCCTTGCTCTCACCTGGGTTCAGTTCAACCTCGATGTAGTGAGAAGCGATTGGAGACCAACCCATTGCAACGCTGTTGCTTGGTTTACCAGCCTTAACAACCTGTGGATCATCAAATCCATTGTAAAGTCCGAGGAATGCCTCCCTGTCGGTATCAAATCCGTTGATAGGAGCATTCACGCTATAGAATGCGTAGTGGTTACGACGCTCCTTATATTCTGTCTTGTGGTAGATGGTAGAACCGTCGATTTCGACCTCTCCTGTAGAGAAGTTACGTTGGAAGTTTTCCATATCGGCAGCAGCGTTCCATAAACACCATTCAAGGAAAGAGAATAATTTAACACTTTTCTTAGCCTTTGAGTTGTTGGTAAGAGTAAGTTTTGTAACCTCAGCATGAGTTTTCAATGGGACAAAGAACAAAGCTTTCGCTTCCAAACCGTTCTTCTCGCCAGAGATGACGGTGTAGTTCATACCGTGACGGCACTCGTACTTGTCTAGTTCGGTTTTGCAAGGTTTCCATCCCGGATTCCAGATTGTTCCACCATCGTTGATGTAGAAGTAACGGCCTCCCGCATCCATAGGGACACCATTGTAACGGTAACGGGTGATACGACGGAATTTGGCGTCTTTATAGAAAGAATAACCTCCTGCGGTATTAGAAATCAATGAGAAGAAATCTTCATTTCCCAAATAGTTGATCCAAGGCCACGGAGTGCGTGGGTTTGTGATTACGTACTCTCGACGCTCGTCATCAAAATGTCCGAATTTCATACTTCGAAAAGAGTTTAATTATTTTTGATTATTAATATTAATTGACGTTTTATTGAAAACGTACAAATTTAGAATTAAATTTCAAAAAAACAGACTTTTTTAAAACTTAAAATATCAACATTGTAAACAAAAATAACTTTAAAAATTAGCCTAAAAACAAAAAATCCACACTTTGCGCGTTATGCACAAAGTATGGATCTCTATATTTATTTCTATCTGATTTCTACCTCACTCTTTCACGATGCGTTTGATAGCAACACCATCTGAAAGATAGATGTGTACGAAATAAACACCTTCATTCAAATCTGAAACATCCACATTATTGATTGACCCATCAAAAGTATAAACTACTCGGCCCATCATGTCTACAATTTTCAAAGATTCAACCTCAGTATTTTCCGGCATATTTATAGTAAATTGATCTCTTGCTGGATTTGGATAAATAGAAACCAAATCATTGTAAGAATTCTCCTCTACGCTGTTCAAACAAGCTGTAAAATTATTTGGTTCTGCCAATTTACCCTTAATATACTCACCTGACTCCGTAACATTGTCCCAATCTTTACTATCACAAGAACCCACTTCCAAAGCTGCAGAAACCTCATCTTTTGCCGCATAACTCCAGTTACACCAACTGATTTTACGTTCTTTCATCCAGTCCATCCAAACATCACACTCATCAAGATACGGACCTCCATTTCCACTTGACAAAGAAGTGCCAAACTCTGTTACAAACAAAGCTAAACCTTTATCAATAGCAGTCTGACCATAACCTCTTACATCGTCAAAATGAGTTCCAGAATAGAAGTGCAAAGTGTACATAATGTTGTCATAAGACAAAGGATCCTGAGCTGCCCAATCTACACGTTGACTCCAAGTAGGAGTTCCACATATCACAATTGTCTTTGGATCATTATTTCTAATGATAGAAACTACAATATCTGCATACTTTTTTACTTTAGCCCAATCCACATTGCCATTTGGCTCATTACAGATTTCATAAAGCACATGTTTGTCATCCTTGTGTTTATTCGACATATAATCCCAAAAAGGCTTCGCATAATCAAGCGTATAATTAGGATCACCACTGCCTTTATTTAGAATATGCCAATCTATGATACAATAAATACCATATTTACCGCAGATATCTACCAATTCATCGATATATTGATGGTATTCATCTGCAGATTTCCATTGATTAGTTGTATAACCACCCCATTCATGAGTATAAACAGCTAAACGGAAAATAGAAATATTCCATTCTTCGACCAAATTTTTAATTGATTCATCCGTATAACACTGAGGATACCATGCCAATCCATGCGTACTCATTCCTCTCAATTGAACCGGCGTACCACATTCATTAACCATTTGGGTTCCTTCAACTCTCAATTTTCCATTAAGAGCAACCGGAGATCCTTCTGGATAAGATCCTGCGCTAGCAACGAAAGTTGACATTAATGCACAAAAACCCAAAGCACACTTTTTTAAAAGATAATTTTTACTCATACTCATAACTTTACTGAAACATTATACTAAATATTACTATTGTGTTATCATGTGTTATCATGGTCCGTATACATTCAAAAATTGCATATGAAAGCTAACGGGAAAAACAGTTCTTTTACGTTTTCAAAAATAAATTAAATTTCAAAAAATCACTTAACATTATTATTAACATTTTTCCAAAAACAGAAAAATGTGAGGCTTTTTTTCATTTTGCCAAATCCATCGAGAAAAATGGCACACTCTTTTGCATAAAAAAAGAGAAACAATATCTTAACTTTGTAAAAAGTAAAATATAAATGTATTTGTTTTTATAAATGGATAATTATTATGATGGACAATTTTAGTTTCGCGAATCCCGTTAAGATTCTCTTCGGAAAAGGAATGATTTCTAAAATCAATGAAGAAATCCCTCAAAATTCAAAAGTTCTTGTAACATACGGAGGAGGAAGCATCAAGAAAAACGGCGTTTACAATCAAGTCAAAGAGGCTCTTAAAGGTTTCGAATGGTATGAATTTGGTGGAATAGAGGCCAATCCTCACTTCGAAACTTGTATGGAAGCAGTGAAAATAGTTAAGGAGAAAGGAATCACATTCCTCCTCTCTGTAGGTGGCGGTTCTGTTTTGGATGGAACTAAGCTTATCTCCGTAGCTTCTTTCGTCGATTATGATCCATGGAAAATCATGGTTGAACATAAAGAGGTGAAGAAAGCACTGCCTATCGGAGCTATCATAACATTACCTGCTACAGGTTCCGAAATGAACGGAAACTCCGTTATTACAAAGGCTGCAACCAAAGAGAAACGTGATTTCTTCAGTCTGCTAGTTTACCCTAAATTCTCCGTATTGGATCCTGAGACTACATTCTCTATGCCTGCCAGACAGATTGGGAACGGTGTCATCGACACTTTCGTTCACGTAATGGAGCAATACCTCACCTACCCTGTAGGTGCTAAGATTCCTGATTATTTTGCAGAGTCTATTATCCGGATTTTGGTAGAAGACGGGCCTCAAGCCTTAAAGGAGCCACGCAATTACGACGTTCGTGCTAATTTAATGTGGGCAGCTACTTGGGCTTTAAACGGATGGATCTCCAAAGGTGTGCCTGAGGATTGGGCTTCTCATATGATTGGCCACGAAATCACAGCCCTTTACGGACTTGACCACGGACAGACACTTGCCATCGTACTTCCTGGCGTAATGGAAATTATGCGCAAAGAGAAAGGTGACAAAATCATGCAATTGGGAAGCAACGTATTCAACATCAACGAAGGTTCTAATGAAGAGAAAATCACAAAGACCATTGAGGCTGTTGACCAATTCTTCCGCTCTATGGGTGCTGGTACAAGATTCGCAGACTACAATCTTGCTCCTTCTGCCATCGACCCAATTGTAAAAAGGTTTGAAGAGAGAGACTGGATGCTTGGCGAACACCAAAACATCACAGCACCTGTTATCAGAAAGATTCTGAGCAACAGGTTATAACATCAAAGCCCCGGATAGAAAATCAACTTTCCGGGGTTTTTTGTACCCAATCAGCACCATTTACAACAAATTATCTTTTATATTTGCAGATATAGTAGTAAAAGTCACTTTGTTTTTGTACCTAAAATCAGTTTTCTACTTGATTATTAACTATTAAAAAACAACAAATGAAAAAAGAAATTTTCTATTGCGCTCTTGCTGCAGGGCTTTTAATGTCCTCTTGTTCGCAAAACTCACAACCCAAAGAAGAAACAACTGTAGAACCTGCTCCTACAGAAGAGAAAACAACAAGAACCAATAGCAGGTCTTCGTATTCTCTAAGCCAAGAAGAGTTGGCAAAACTAACATTAACGTTCGGATTCAGCATCTATTCGACAGACAACACCTTATTATATAGCAAGGTGTACGATTGGTTAGGGACTCCATACCTCTATGGAGGGACAGACAAAAGTGGAGCAGACTGTTCTGGTTTTATTTGTTCAATTTATAGAGAGATTTACGGAAAAAGATTGGAACGTCAAACTTGTAAGATTTTCTCCGAAAACTGCGAACGTATAGACAAAGAAGAACTTAAGGAGGGCGACTTGGTTTTCTTCAACACAAATGGAAATACCAACGCAGATCCAAACTACGCAGGTATTTATCTAAAAAACGGTAAGTTTGAGAGCATGAGTTCCAGCAAAGGCGTTATCATCAGCAATCTGTCATCCAACTATTACACAAGGAATTGGGTAGCTGGCGGTAGAGTTACCATAGATTAAAAAAGCGGATCAAGAGAAAATATCCGTAGACAGTTTTTGACGACGAAATATTTTATTTTTGGTCAACTAAATTCAGGACAACACATTGAGATAGATCCTGAATTTGAGATACCCAATGGGTTTTACTCTTGACAACAAAAAGCAACATTCTAAAAAGCAGAAAAGGAGGATGCAAATCCATGCACCCTCCTTTTCTTATATTTAACTGTCACGTCCTGAAATAGCGTTACAACAAAAAAGTAACGAATATGAAAGGGAAAGAAAGACAGTACGTTAGACGTTCACAAAAAGACTACCCGATGAGCTTTAAGCTTGCGGTAGTAAGAGAGTATGAAGAAAATAAGATATCTTTAGGATCTCTTCATCGGAAGTATGGCATACAAG
>Ga0208197_1004594_pt1 | contig 10111 bp, 11 predicted proteins | sample AD_JPNNA4_MetaG_FD_184444 | JGI IMG/M metagenome (GOLD analysis project Ga0208197, IMG submission 184444) | Active sludge microbial communities of municipal wastewater-treating anaerobic digesters from Japan - AD_JPNNA4_MetaG (SPAdes) (version 2) | ecosystem: Engineered > Bioreactor > Anaerobic... | reverse complement strand
TCTTCACCTACCAGGTGCCTTCCCGCTTGAGAACTTGAACTCTCGCAAGTACAAGTATCTCGTTGCAGGACAGGCACTTTGGTGCATTCCGGGAGCGTGTCAACCCCTCAACCATGAACAGCCGAGGCTAGTTGGTGCATTGCCCGATCTAACCGCGCTGGGTCGTTTAGCCACTGCTCCCACCGGCCTAATCGATCGGCTGCTTCAAACCAAGCTGGCCGGTTGACTAGGGCCATCACAGGCAGCGCAATCGCCGTATCAGACCAGGCGACAGTTTCGATCGCTTCCCAATCCTCCGGTTCCGCATCAAGCCGCTGGAGGACGCCGGCAACGACCCGCTTGAGGTGGGCCCGGATGGCGGGCGACGACAACAACTGAGCGACGACCTGGCGAAAGCGAGGTCGATCCGTGCCCGCGAGATACTCGAGAACCTGACGCGCCTGTGCGCGGCGGAAGAGGAATTGGCCTGACTCCGCAAGGAACTGGTGCAGGTCCCCGTTGCCGGCGACGAAAGCTTGCGCGAAGAGGTAATCGAAGTACGACTCGTGGAAGAAGGACACTCCCTCTGCGTCCGAGGTAAGCAGGCCTTCCGAGACGAGGGCGTTGACCTGGATCGGGGAGAACTCTCTGAGCTGGTCTAACCTCACGGTGAGTGACTCGTTGTCACTCATCCACTGGACGAGCCGCGTCGTGATGCCTTGCCAATCCAGGGCGCCCGCCCTCACCTCGGCTCGTCGTCTCACGTCGTTGGTCAGAGCGTCATACAGATCCTGAAGTGTGCGAAACGCGTGCTGCCGAGAGGCGTCATCCAGGCGCATGTATGCCGAGAGGTGCAGGGGGTTCCTGAGCAACTCCACGGTCTCGCGCCCTTCGATCTGCACTCCGTGGTCGCTCAGGTACGACGCCAGAGCGTCGGAATTCAAGCGCTTCAGAGTCCGTCGACGCGTCTCGCGATCACCACGGAGCAGAGAGGCCAGACGGGGATCGTTCTCGACGTCAGCGGTCCGGCAGACGAACATGAGCTTCAAGTTGGGCTGGCCGCGGAGCTCTTCGACAACTTCGGCTACAGCATCGAAGCTATCCGACATTCGACCGCTGAAGAAGCTAACTGCGTCGAGTTGATCCACCACTAGGAGCCCTGGAGAACCAGCGGTCACACCTGCGAGCAATGTCGAGGGGGACTCCCCCAGGCCCATGTGTTCGCCAAGATGCTTGGACGTATGGAGCGTCGATGCGTTGTTGAGTCGTGCCACCGCCACGTGCCAGCCGAGTTCCTCGAGTTGCGCGGCGACCTGCATGGCTACGGCGCTCTTGCCGAATCCGGCGGGCGCGTCCAAGAGCAGCACGCTCGGGCTGCCATCCGCGGTCAGGTCGTCAACGATCTCTCGGGCTTCGGGGCGGGGAACGAAGCCAGTTTCGGGGGCCGACGCGTGGACCCGCGTCTGTTGGCGCTCGACAGTCCGATGGAGAAGGCGACGTATGGTGTTGTCCCCGGCCAACAACCGGTCGACGAAGCGCATTCGCCTCAGGTATGCAGCAACCTGAGGGGCCCGCAGAGTCTCATGGAGGTGGTCTCCGCAGAAGGCGGTTACCGCAGCGATGACGAGGTCGGGATCGCCCGCATAGAGGATCTCGAACGCCTGGCGAACGGCCCGGCGTAAGGATGCGTACGGATGATGCTCGACTCTGACCTGCTGGAGCCGACGCCAACATCCGTCGGCAGGATCGACCCAGATCAACTGAAGTTCCCGGAAGTCGGAGCAGAGCTTCTCCGCGAGACTGGATTCGAAAGCATCCAAGGAACTTGTGGCGCGTGCGCGCTCCGACAACTGGTCCAGTGCGGTGGCCGCGCTGGAGGTAATGAGTCGATAGCCGACGCCATTTGCGACTTGGTGCTTCGCGGCCGCGAGAACGCCCTCGTCACGGAGCCGCTTGATTGTCCATGTGGTCGCACTGTGCTTGGTCTGCTCTCCCCAAGCTCCGTCCGCGAGTTGAAGTTGAAACTCGATGCCCAGGCCATCGTCGCCCACCGGCTCGATCTGAAGGCTCGACGCTTCACCCCGCAGTAGGTCCGCGATGCGCAGGGCGGTCCACAAGGCTTCGTAGGCGTTGCCGCTCTTGTCTGCCGCTCCACCGGGAAGAGCTGTCATACCTTCGCTCCGCAACGCCAACGACGAGGTAAAGCGCAGGGCTTCGGCGTCGCGACAACTACCTGGCTACCGGAGAAGACATCAATCACTGTTGGACCCGAGGACCTGGTACCGCTCAAGAGCCCATCGCTGACGGCTAGTCTCGCGGTTGAGGCGATGCTTTGGCGTGTGGTCATGGGACGCTTCCGGAGTTCTTCCAACCGCTGCACCTCCCTTGCGAGGCGGGTTTGGGCGCGCTCGAACTTGAGACGGCACTCGCGCGAGCAGAAAGCGTTGAGGGCGGTGCCCTCTTGAGCCCTTGGCGGGATAAGCACAGGGCTTGCCGCACTTGGGATTCAGGCAGGGGTAAGTGCCCTTGGGCAGGTCGGACAGGCCCTCGGCGATCTGGAGGATCCGATCGATGTCTGCGTCCGGCTCCTTCGCGAGGGCCGACTGGAGCGTCACTGGCACTGAAGAGGCCTGCCTCTTGAAGTGATGGTCAGTCGCACGCTGTGTTGGTGAGTCCAACCGTAGCCTCCTCAATGTCGCATCTATGCAACGCTACCTACTCTTTGGTGCATAGATAAGGTCACACGCCCTGACCTGCGAGGAGGTTCACCTAGACCGGTGGTAGACGGAGCACAGCAAGTCCCAATGGTGGAGGCTTAGGGTCGGTCGTGGACGTAGGCCTCCATGACGACCGCGTGAAGGGCCTGGTCGATCATCCGCCGCCGCGGCGACAGGATGCTTGGGAAGAACGACCCGGCGCGCAACTTCGGGATCGTCAACTGGACATTACCGGCATGCGTGGTGAGCAGCCGCGGACGCGACCCGTTGCGTTCGGTAACGCGGGACTCGTTGCGCTCGTAGTCCACCCCGATGACATGCAGGCCGCCCAGGCCCACCAGAAGGTCGCAACGGTCGCAGTAGCCACCCCGGACGCGACAGCACAACGTAGGCTCGCTCATCGTCGAGGTCCTTGAGATCAGGAGAGGTAGAAGTCCTCTGATCCTCGGGGACCTCGACCATCCCCACCTCACCCCGACCGTTGGCGCGCCGTGCTCACCCCACACTCACCGGCGAAGAGCCGAATGAGCTAACGCTATACATGTCTGGCGCGTCTTGTGCCAAAGTTATGTGATGTGGGAGGCGCGATCGTGTCGAGTCACAGTTCGTCAAGGAGCATTCCGGCCACCGACCGGGATGATGACTTTCCAAATAATGCTCTTGGTTAACCGCCAAGGTTCGCTATCGAAGACCCCGGTTCCGCGGCCAAGACGCTTTGGGGGTGTCCTCCTATTGAGCGCCCCGACGTTGAAATGTTTCATTTAGCAACGCAAAGGCGGCCGATACTGCGGCAGACGCGACCACCGCTGTGAGCGTGACCCAGAGTAACATGGTCCAGTAGGCGCTGGAGTTGGGTACGGTTCCCGAGACGAAGAACTGAAAATTAGTCTTCGAACTGCCCTCGGAGACCCAAGCCGGGTGTAGGTAGTTCGGTGAGTCTGCGGTTGGCGCTGGGATAATCGTGGTGGGGACCCATCCCGGCGGCGTTGAGTCGAGATGGGCGCGAAGTTGGCGATGGACAGCAGCGGACCAGAAGGCGCTTGTTTCGTCGGTGGACGGCAGCACGTTCAGTTCTTTGGCGATCTCGAACGCGCCAACACTGGTCGTGTCGTCTTCCGATGCACCCTGGTAGACCGAGTTCACGGCGGGTGAGAGAGATGTGACTTGATTCATTCCGAAACCAGTTGCGGACTTCGGAGCCGCTAACGTAAACGTGAACGTGCACGGACTGGGAAATGGGAGCCCTTCAGTCTCCTGAAGTCGCGAATCCCGAATTACGAACCCACCGCATTTGGAGACATCCGGCACCCTCATGACTGCCGCGGAGTACGAATGGGGCCGTATTCCTGGGCCAAACCCGAAACTATACGACCCTGTACCGCTTGCGACCTGCAAGCCGTCTAACCGACGAGACGCTTCGCCGAGCGTGACGCTTGCGTTGGAATCGACCGCATACGCGACCACGGTCGCAGATTCTTCAGCCCGCTCCTTTTTGTCCCAAGAGATGCCCGCAGTGCAATTCCATTGTTGCCCAGATTGCTCACTCAGGACTATTGCGCAGTCGAGATCAAGGGGGGCGTCGGCTCCCAGGGTCGAGAAGTACACAGATCCGCGTGGGGCTACCGGCGAGGCGGCATCTACGGCCCTGCCTTGGAGGAGGAATAGCCATATGAGAAGGAATGTGGAAGCGACGGCAATCACTCCGTACAGCCATTGTGCCGACGATTCACTGTGAGGGGTGCGCGACGGTTGTTGAGTGGCGCATACAGCAGGCGAGTCGCTGTGCCTCTCCGCCCGCCGCTGCCGCTTGATGAAACCGCATATCACTAACAGCGACAGGATCCGCCCCCACGCGCTCACAAGCACTGACCCTACGGGATCGTTGGGGTTGGAGCCGTTCGCTTGTCGTCAGTCGGCATGTCGACCGAGTGCGGCGGGACAGCCGCTCCTCTCAGATCCACCCTTTGTCGGCTCTTCACCGCTCAGTTGGGGTCACACGGGTAGCCCACCGCCCATGAGGAGCATCCGGAGGCGGTAGTTGTCTCGGTTGCGGAAGCCGCGGGCGATATGGCGGTGGAGTTCGATTAGCCCGTTGATCGCTTCTGTGCCGCCGTTGCTCGCGCCGTGCGTGTCGAAGTTACCCAGGTACTCCGCGCACCCGGTCATGAGGGTCTTGCCGAGGCGGGCGATCTCGGGGATTGAGCACGAGGCGAACGTGGAGATGATCTTCTCGGCGATCGCCTTCCCGGCGGCGTGGGTGTCTTGGTGGAACGCGGGGCCGACCTGTTGGGCGCAGTGCCAGGTGAGTTCAACCTCGACGTGTCGGTCGTCACCGGCCGCGCCGCGGCGAGCCTGCTGCCTGTCGGTGAGGTTTCTGGGCCCCGCCCGCAGGATGTTCCGGACAGACCCCCGAACTCCGGTTGCTTTGGGACGGTTCAGCGTTGATGTGCCTGTGAAGTTGTGCCAGCTCGCACTTTGCTTTTCTCGGCTGTATCGCCCTGGTTGTCCAAGGTACCCAGCATGCGATCGTGCAATCTTGGCTGAACCTCGCCACTAACTGTTGCGCATCAGCTCGGAGCACCGCTCATCCTGGGCTGCGACGACCCTTCGCGAGGTGTCGAGCACGGAGGACTGAACTGGTGGGGGATGCTGGTGCGCGTGGATCTCTCTGAGCTTGCCCGGGCCATCGACGAAACATCCCGACTGACCGGAGAGTTCACCCTCCGGTCCGGCCAGGTCGCCACCGAGTACTTCGACAAGTACCGCTTCGAGTCCGACCCCGTCCTCCTTCGTGCGGTGGCTGAGCAGATGGTTCCCTTGGTGCCCGAGCGGACGGAGCTCCTCGGCGGCCTGGAGTTGGGCGGCATACCGATCGTGACGATCCTCAGCTCGCTGACCGGCATACCCGCCGTGTTCGTCCGCAAGGAGGCCAAGTCTCATGGCACCTGCCGCTTGGCTGAGGGCGCCGACGTCGAGGGCCGGCAGGTCGCCTTGGTCGAGGACGTGCTCACCACGGGTGGCGCGGTCCGCGACGCCACGGCAGCGTTGCGCGCTCTGGGAGCACGTGTCGGTGTTGTCCTGTGCGCGATCGACCGCAGCGGGCAGGCGGGGGGTCCCGTGCCGGACATCGGCCTGCAGACCAGGGCCGTTCTCACCAAGGACGACCTGAACGCCGCCCGCGCCGGCCATGAGGTGAGGTGAGGTATGCCGCTGACCAACCCGTGGCTCGCCGGTCCCACCCCTGACCGAGACCTGCCACGGGAGTTGCTCGAGGAGCGGATCATGAACCTGTTCTCGACGCACAACACCGCCGTCATTGCGACGGTCCTCGCCGACGGGAGCCCGGTGGCGACCCCGGTGCGGTACTTCAGCCTCGGCTTCGAGATCTTCTACACGAGCTGGAACGACTCGGTGAAGTCCCGCAACCTGCGGCGCGATCCCCGCGTGTCGGCGGGGATCGTCGCCCCACCCGTCGGACAGGCCAGCAGCCGAGGTGCCCAGCTGTTCGGTACGGCGCGCACGCTCAAGCGCGATGACCCGGAGGCCGACGCCTACTGGGAAGCCGTGCGTTGGCAGTCCGACCATGTTGAACGCGGCCGTTCTGTCCACGAACCGCCGACCGACCCGCTCACCATCGTCACACCCGCCCGGATCGTCTACACCGAGCACTGGCTGCGGCGCGACGGAAATCGCCCTCGCCAGACGTGGCGGCCTGACGGCCCGTCCTCCGGCAGCCAGGGTCGGGTGTCGGCGGACTAACGGCTCTGCTCTTCACGGACCTCGGGGCTACTGCGGCCTGGTCGCGGCGATCGCGCTGAGGATGCTTGGCAGGGCGGCCGGGTCAGCCAGGTCCAGGCCCTCGAGCTCGCTCGGTCGGAACCATCGAAGGTCGTCATGCTCTTCTGGCGCAAGGTTGGCAGGCTCGCCGTCCCATCTGGTGATGAGGAACGCGTGCATGTCGAGCGTTGGATCGCTGAACGGCATGGCGAAGGGCTGGGGATCGTGGACGAGCACGCCGAGCTCTTCCAGGCACTCCCTCACAACGGCCTGCACAGGCAACTCGCCACTTTCGACGTGGCCTCCGACGAGGTCCCAACAGTCGGGGTACCCCTGCCGCAGCGGATGGCGATGCGCGAGCAGGACGAGTCCTTCCCGCACGAGTACAGCGACGGCAATCGGGGTCCGGACGACCATCCGATCACCCTACGAGCCCCGTGCCCCGCGGGGGCGAGGGGGCTTGCTTGATCTGATACTCGCGCGCCACGTCCATTCTTCTGCCCTGCGTAGGTCCTGATTGTCAGACTCCCGCCATGTTGGAACTGCGTCCCAATTGCGAGTGCTGCGACCGGGACCTTCCTCCCGGCGACACGGAGGCGATGATCTGCACCTACGAGTGCACCTGGTGCCGCCACTGCGTTAATGACTGTCTTCGGGGTCGTTGTCCCAACTGCGGAGGGGATCTTCAACCACGGCCAGTGCGTCCAGCGGCACGCCTTGAGCAGAACCCACCATCAGCCCAACGCGTGCATCAGATCGGGCTGCATCTGGCTGACCAGTAGCGCAGCGCACGCTGGCTCCCGGTATGCCGTCAACGACATCAGCCCGTGGTCAAGCCCGTCATCCACCTACTCTGGCGGCATGAAGATCGTGATCCCCGGGGGGACCGGTCAGGTCGGTGGGATCCTGCGGCGGGCGCTCGCTGCGCGAGGGCATGAGGTGGTGGTGCTCAGCAGGCACGCGGGTGCGCTGGAGCCGGGCGTGCGGCATACCCCATGGGACGGGCGGAGCTTGGGGGCGTGGGCGAGCGAGATCGACGGGGCCGACGCCGTCATCAATCTGGCCGGGCGAACGGTGAGCTGTCGCTACACCGAGGAGAACCTTCGGCAAATGATGGATTCGAGAGTGGAGTCCACCCGGGTCGTGGGGGAGGCGATCGCGAAGGCTGCCGCGCCGCCGAGGGTGTGGCTCCAGATGAGCACGGCGACGATCTATGCCGACCGTCGGGACGCGCCGAACGATGAGTCGACAGGGATCATCGGCGGTCACGAGCCCGGGGTGCCGGGATACTGGGAGTACAGCGTCCGGATCGCGCAAACCTGGGAGGCGACCCAGCTCACGGCGGACGTTCCGGAGACGCGGAAGGTCCAGCTGCGGGCAGCGATGGTGATGAGCCCGGACCGCGGAGGCGTCTTCGACGTGCTGTTGCGGATGGTCCGGCTGGGGCTCGGAGGGCCCGTGGCGGGGGGCCGGCAGTACGTGTCGTGGATCCACGACGAGGACTTTGTGCGTGCAGTGGAGCTCTTGTTGGTGCGGGAGGAACTCTCGGGTCCCGTCAACCTCGCGGCGCCGGAGCCGCTCCCGCAGCGAGACTTGATGCGAGTGCTGCGTCGCGCCTGGGGGCAGCCGGTCGGGCTCCCGGCCACGAAGTGGATGGCCGAGATCGGGGCCTTCGCGTTGCGAAGCGACACTGAACTGCTGCTCAAGAGCCGACGAGTGGTGCCGGGGAGGCTGCTCGACGAGGGCTTGGAGTTCGCGTACGGGCAGTGGGGTGCGGCGGCCGAGGACCTCGTCCGGCGCGTTCGGTCGCGTTGAGCCAGCGGTGGGCACACGGCATACCAATGGTTGGCGGTCACCCGCGCCCACGTGCTCACCGCCCTGCCGCGCCGTGGACCATTGGTATGCCGTGTGCGCCGGGCGACGCAGGCACCGACCGCAGAACGGGACGACGCCGACTCAGCGCGGCTGCGAGCGGGACACTCGCCGCATCCGGGTCATCAGGGCCGCGGAGGGAGTCACCCGCCCCGACCGGTAGGTCGAGAGTCGGCTGACCGATGTCCCCATCCGGCTGGCGAACTCGGTGAGCGACAGGCCCGACTGCTCGACGAGCTGACCGACTTCCTCGGCAACCAACGCCCGCTCGGTGGCCTCCGCCTGGCGCCGAGCCCGGGCGATCGCCCGGGTCAGCAACGGCCCGACGCCGTAGGGCTGCTCGTAGGAGAGATAGTCCTCCACCTGCCGCGCCACCGGGCCCCATGGGTCGGCGGTGATAGCCCGGATGAGGATCAGCCAGTCCTCCAGGGTGCCCCGTTCGATGACGGTGACGATGGCCTCATACGGCCAGCGCTCGACGGGCGCGCTCGGGTCGACGTCGACATTGCGGAACGCGACGCCCATCAGGCAGCACCCTGCGAGCGGCGCTCGACAATCGCGTCGGCCAGCGCCGCACAGTCGTCCACGACCGTGCCCCACTGCTGCCACCGGGCAACCAGGCCCTTGTATGCCGCCAACTGGGTCGTCACTCGGGAGTCGCGTGGGTTGGGTTCGGATAGCCGCTGGACCAGAGCGGTCACGACGGCGTCCGGTCCGTCAGACCGATCGCGGTAGTACGCGTCGAGGTCCGCGAGAACGGCGGCGGAGTCGGGGACTCCGAGCCGGTCGGCGAGGGCCACCGTGTCGAGGTAGTCGCGGACCTGATTGCGCTGCACGACAAGAAAGGCCTTGATGCGCAGGCACTCTGGCAGAGTCGGAACGCGCAGGACACGTGTGCCGACGCGGACTTCCTCGACCTCGACGGCTCGCGTGCGGCGCAACTGACGCAGCCCGGCCTCGACTCCGTCGAGCGACCCGAGCAGCGTGAGAGGAGGGGAGCTGGCGCGCACGCTGGTGACCCAGCCGTCCGTTGCCTCGATCGCCTCGACGACCTCGGCATATCGCTCGGCCAGGTCGTCCAGGACGTGATCGTGGTCGAAGGACTCTCGGTGACCGGCATACATGGCCGCCGCCGCACCGCCAACGAGAACCGCTCCGGGCACGATCTCCTGCAAACGGGCGGCGGAGGCGAGAACGTCATCAAGCATCGCCACCCGATGATCTTATCAGAACCGATAACATCCGGTCCAGGTCTGGCGTTCGGACTGCCGCTCTCGACGCCTTCGGCCGTCGGCTTGGACTTCCGGATACCGTCGGCGAACCTGTCGGCTTCCTCGACATGTTCCCAAGACGTGTTAGGTATCGTCGCGATTTCTTAACACGTTGAGCGGCCGTTGGTTGGAGTGTCACCCGCTGGCCGGGCTCGTGGAGCTATTCCGGGCGGGTGAGGACCTGCAGCAGATCACGGTTGAGGAAGACGACGTCGCGGCCGATCTTGAGGTCGGTGAGGAGGCCCGCCCCCACAAGCGCGTGCAGCCAGGTGGAGGCGGTCTGCCGCGACACATCGCAGCGATCGACGACGGTGCTGATGCGACAGTAGGGCTGCTCGAAGAGGACATCCAGGAAACGCGAGTCGCGACCGCCGGGGGTCGCGTCGCGGGCGCGTTCGGCGATGTCGTGTTGGCTGGTGCGGATCGCCGCGATCTTGCGGGTCGTGGACTCGGCCGACTCACGGACGACGTCAAGCATGTAGAGAACCCAGTCGG
>Ga0208197_1004589_pt1 | contig 10117 bp, 7 predicted proteins | sample AD_JPNNA4_MetaG_FD_184444 | JGI IMG/M metagenome (GOLD analysis project Ga0208197, IMG submission 184444) | Active sludge microbial communities of municipal wastewater-treating anaerobic digesters from Japan - AD_JPNNA4_MetaG (SPAdes) (version 2) | ecosystem: Engineered > Bioreactor > Anaerobic >... | reverse complement strand
TCCATGATCAGCTCCACCAAATCCAGAGAATCTGCCTGCAAATCCTCGCGGATCTTCGCCTCAGGGACCACGCGCGCCGGGTCAATGGAAAGTCGCCCGACTATGATTTCCTTCACACGTTCAAAAAGCTCATCCGCCATTGTTCTGCACCCCCTTGAGATGACTTATGACTACGATTGGCAAACTGCTTCATCCACAGAGCTTAAGGCTATTGTATCCGGCGCCGTGGGAAATGTCAAGTTAACGTCGCGGGAAAAGGCGCGCGGCCCTGCCTCGCATTGACTTTGGGAAGCTCTTTTGGTAAGATAGACACGAACGAGAACCAGCGCTGAGATAAGGGGAATTTTCATGCATGACGATATCGGCCATCGCAAGGACGAGCATATTCGTATCAACCTGGAAGAGGACGTGTCCTTCGCGCGCCTGACGCCGGGCCTGGAGCGCTACCGCTTCATCCATCAAGCCCTTCCCGAGCTGGATCTGGAGGCCGTGCGCACCGAGGTGACATTTTTGGGCCATCGGCTGACTTTCCCCCTGCTGATCGGCTCGATGACGGGAGGCTCGCCGGCAGCGGGCCGCATCAACCACATTCTCGCCGAAGCGGCGCAGCAGGCAGGCGTCGGCCTGGCGCTCGGCTCGATTCGCGCCGCGCTGGAACAGCCGCAATGGACGTGGACGTTCCAGGTGCGGGATGCGGCTCCCGATTGTCTGCTGTTGGTGAACCTGGGCGCGATCCAGCTCAATTACGGCTACGGCGTCGAGGAATGCCGCCGCGCCCTGGAACTCAGCGGTGCCGACGGCCTGATCCTGCACCTGAATCCCCTCCAGGAGGCGCTACAACCTGAGGGCAACACGCGCTTTGGAGGACTGCTGCACCGCATCGAAGCCATCTGCGCCGCCCTCACAGCGCCAGTCATCGTCAAGGAAGTCGGCCATGGCCTTTCGGAACAGGCGGCCCGCCAACTTATGGAAGCGGGCGTCGCGGCGCTGGATGTCGCCGGCGCGGGGGGGACGTCGTGGAGCCAGGTGGAGCTGCATCGCAGTGAGACCCCCCGTCAGCAGGAAATCGCCGCCGCGTTCCGCGATTGGGGCATCCCCACCGCCGAGGCTCTCCAATACGCGCGCCGCGCCGCGCCGCAGCTGCCCCTCATCGCCAGCGGGGGGGTGCGAACCGGCGTGGACGTCGCCAAGAGCCTGGCGCTCGGCGCGGACCTCGCCTCGATGGCGGGAGGGTTGCTCCCGGCGGCGGTCGTCTCGACCGAGGCAGTCCTGGAACGCCTGGGCATCCTCGAAGCCCAGCTGCGCATTGCCATGTTCGCCGCCGGCGCCGGCAGCATCGCCGACCTGCGCCATACGCCGCTGGTCAAAGACCCGGCCTGACGGGAAAAACACCCCATCCGGCTGACACACTGCAGGCAGAAGTATTTTCTGCAAATTCCACGGAGGCCCCAGCCTCATTTTTTTGCGGAGGTGAGTTGACATGGATCCTTTTGCACGTTACCTGCCCGCTTTGGAACAGGAACTGCGGCGCGTCGTGAGCGCTCCTGACGACAAGGCGACGCTGCTCTACGGCATGTTGCACTACCATCTGGGATGGGTGGACACGAATTTTCGGCCCCATGAAGCGGACGCCGGGAAGCGTCTCCGCCCGGTGTTCCTGCTGTTGAGCTGCGAGGCGCAAGGCGGCGACTGGAAACAGGCGCTGCCCGCCGCGGCCGCCGTCGAATTGTTGCACAACTTCTCGCTGATCCACGACGACATCGAGGACCGCGATGCTACACGACGCGGTCGCCCCACCCTCTGGGCCATCTGGGGGGAGGCGCAGGCGATCAACGCCGGCGACGCACTCTTTGCGCTCGCCTACCGCGCCCTCCTCAATCTGCAGGAGACCATGATCCCTCCCGAAACCGTGCTCGCCGCGGCGACCCGCTTCCATCGCGCCGCGCTGCAGCTGACGGAGGGACAATGCCTGGACATGGCCTTCGAAAAAGAGAGCGCGGTCGAAGAGGCCACTTATCTGCGCATGGTGGGCGGGAAAACGGCAGCGCTGCTGGGACTCGCGTGCGAATTGGGCGCCTTGCTTGCGGACGCGCCAGCCTCCCATGTCCAGGGCAGCTACGAATTCGGCTTTCAACTGGGGCTGAGCTTTCAGATGCAGGATGACCTTTTGGGCCTGTGGGGTGATCCGGCACACACCGGCAAACCGGTCGGCTCTGATCTGCGCCAGGGGAAAAAGACGCTGCCGATCCTCCATGGGATGGCGCAAAATCCACAACTGCGCGCGCGCCTCGAGGCGTTGACGCAGGCAGCGGCAGACGACGTGACGATCGCCGCGCTCTGCGACGCACTCGAAGCCGCCGGAAGCCGCGCCTACACCGAAGCTCGCGCTCGCGAATATCAAGCGCGGGCGTTGCAGGCACTCGCCCGCTCTGGGGGGGAGGGCCCGGCCGGCGACGCGCTGCGCACCCTGGCCGAGCGCCTGCCAGGACGGGAGCGCTGAAACCGCCGCGAAATGCCCCGGCGTGCGGCGCTGCCCATCAATCCGCCAGCGCGCCCCGGATCTTATCAGCGATCAGCGCCCGGCAGGTTATGCGTCTAGTCCATGAGGTTGGCGAGTTCGAGCAGGACGGAATCCAGCGGTTTGAGCTGCTTCACTGCCTCAGTTAGAGGAAAGAGCTCCAGCTCACCGCCGCGTAACGCCACCATCTGGCCGCTCGCGCCCTCCAGCAACGCCTCGACGGCTTTGGCGCCCATGCGAGTGCCCAGCGTGCGGTCGAAGACGGAGGGGCGCCCGCCACGCTGCACATGGCCCAGCACTGTCACCCGCACATCGAAGCCCAGCTCCTCCCGGCGGTCCAAGAGATACTCCTGTACCGCCTTGGTGCCAGGCTTCCAACCCTCGGCAATGACGATGATGCAGTGCGATTTCCCCCGCAGGTAGGCATTGAGCACCGTCTTAGCGATGTCCTCCAGGGCAGGCCCCTCGCGTTCCGGCACGAGGATCAGCTCCGCGCCCCCCGCCAGGCCGCTCTGGAGCGCGAGATAGCCGCAATTCCGCCCCATCACTTCCACCAGGAACGCGCGCTGATGCGAGGAAGCCGTGTCCTTGATGCGGTCAATCGCGTCCAAAATGGTGTTCAACGTGGTGTCCACGCCCACCGCCATGTCCGTCCCGTCAATGTCGTTGTCAATGGAACCCGGCACCCCCAGGGTAGGGAAGCCCCCATCTCGTGCAGAGCCTGCGCCCCCGCCAGCGAGCCATTCCCGCCGATCACGATCAGCCCCTCGATGCCGCGCTGATTCAGATGGCGGATCGCCGTTCGCCGCACGTTGATGTCAAGGAATTCAGGACAACGCGCCGTCCCCAAAAACGTCCCGCCCTTGCCCAGGATGCCGCTGACATCCCGGCTGTCGAGTGAAGTCATGTCATTGTCAATCAGGCCCGCGTAGCCCCAGCGCACGCCGAAGACCTCCACGCCAGCCCGCAAGCCACGTCGTACCACCGCACGGATACAGGGATTAAGGCCAGGGCCATCGCCGCCGCTGGTCAACACCGCGATACGCTTCATAGAACCGCCTCCTGAAACCTTGCCCCTCCCGGCTTCGTTTCTCCGCTGACGCGGCACACAGCTCAAAGGGCGATAGGTCAATTGCATTGTATCCAATTCGTCCTGAGTGACAAGGCGCCAGCCCGCAGCGGCGTCCCCGAAAGTACCCCTTTCCCCCGCACAGCGTGGGGGAAAGGGGCAGGGGATAGGTGACAAAAATTGATTTTCAATCTTCAGCAGTAGCCATGAAATATTGTGTTTTTAGTCGGTGGCTGGACAGTTACGGATTACAAAGATTCGTCCGGAAACATGGCTCACGGAGGAAATTTAGCGCGGCGGGAAAGCAGCCGCCGATTGCAGCGCTTCCCCCCTATGGTATACTTTGAGCATGAGCATCTGGACGGCTGCAGGCCTGTTTCTCCATGCCAACGTGTTCTTCATCCTCAGCCTGACCGTAGGATTTCTGCGGTACAGGAGTTGGCGCATCACCTTGACCCGGCAAATCAGCTGGCTAGGGATATTCGCGCTGTGTGAAGCTGGCGTCGCCTGGAACGATCTCCTCGCACCGCTTTTCGACCGCACCACCCTGCTCCCGCCCGCCCTTCGGACCGCGCTCCTGGCATTGGGCTACGCCTTCCTCCTCGCCTTCGGCATCCAGACCCTGCTGCCCCACGATCTGCCACAGCGCCGCTTGCGGGAACTGCTCCTCGGCGCGACCCTGGCCTGGGTGCTGCCCTATGGCCTGGCGGTGACATTGACCTTTCCCGATCTCGCGCGCACGGCCCTCATCGGCGAAGTGTTGGCCCGCTACCTGCTGGCCTTTCCCGGCGGGATGCTCACGGGCCTGGGCATTCGCCGGCAAAGCTATCAGACGCTGGAGCCGGAATGGCGAGAGCACATCCGCCCCTACCTGCGCATGACCGAGGCCATGTCGGCAGCCTTCGGGCTGTTGAACCTGGTGTTAGTTCCGGCGGCGCCCTTCTTTCCGGCGAACTGGCTCAACGTGACCCGCTTTTCCATGGCAGCCCCCCTGCTCTGGGCCGGCGTCGGCGCGCTCTGGATGTCAGGCCTGTTGCTCACCTTCACGCACATCCAAACGCAGATCGAACAATGGGTCGAAAACGTGGAGCACTTGCAGACCCTCACGGCGGACCGCGAGCGCATCAGCCGCGAGCTGCATGACGGAATCATTCAATCTATCTACGCCGCCGGGCTGATGCTGGAAAGCACCCAACCGCTGCTCTACACCGAACCACACAAGGCCGATGCACAACTCCGGCGGATCATGGAAAGCCTCAACCAGACGATCCAGGACATTCGCCGCTACATCTTCGATCTGCGCAGCGACACGCCCGATGACGACCTGGAGCCGGGAATCCGCCGCCTGCTGCGCGACTTCCACATCAACACCCTGTTGGAAACGCAGCTGCACGTTGAAGGAGAACCGCCGCGACGTCCCCTGACGTTGGAACGCCGCCGCCATCTCTTTCAAATCGTGCGCGAAGCCCTGGCGAACACCGCCCGCCACGCGCACGCGCACGCCGTCACCATCTACCTGACCTACGGTCCCGACTCCCTGGAGGTGCTGATCCATGACGACGGGGTCGGCATGGAAGCGTTCACCCTGGGAAAAGGGCACGGCTTGCGCAACATCCGCGAGCGCACCCGCCTGCTGGACGGCATATTCCAGATCGAAAGCGCGCCCGGCGCGGGGGTCACGCTGCACTTGAGCATTCCCTATTGAGCTGCGTCTTGCCCTGAAAAGTGTGCGCTTGAACGCAGCCCAATCTGAGGTAATATTGTCAGACATCTGTGCTCGTGGAGACGCCATGTGCTGGCGCACACCATTCAAGCATGAAAATGTGCGGTCATAGTTCAGCCTGGGGTCAGATAGCTCGATGGCAATGGATGAACCTTTGTGAGCTGTAGCTTTTGCCCCTCCCCAACGGCCCTGCGCCGTTGGGAGGGGGAGAAAAAATAGTGGGGTTTTGCAGGCGGGCTACGCCCGCCTGCAAAACCCCACAAAAAAAGTTTCCCTTTCCCCAGCGCCTTGCGCTGGGGAAAGGGGCCAGGGGATAGGGGCAAGAATTGATTCTCAATCTTCAACTCTTATTCGTGAAATTCGTGTTCATTCGGGGCCATTTTCCAAGGAGAGCCGATGTTACGCATATTGATTGTAGACGACCATGAAGTAGTGCGCCTGGGATTGCGCACCTTGCTCAGCCGCAACCCGGAGTTTGTGGTGGTGGACGAAGCCGGCTCCGTGGAAGAAGCCCTGGAGAAAACCCGTCAGCATCGCCCCGATGTCGTGCTCATGGACATTCGCCTGCCAGGGCAGAATGGCGTCGAAGGGTGTCGTCTCATCAGGAGTGCCTTTCCCAACACGCACGTCATCATGCTCACCTCCTATGCCGAAGACGAGCTGCTTTTCGAAGCCATCAGCGCCGGCGCTTCCGGCTACGTGCTCAAGCAAGTCGGCGGCGACGATCTCGTGCGCGCCATCCAACGCATCGGGCAGGGCGAGGCGATGTTGGATCCCGCCGTCACGCAGCGGGTGCTGGAGCGGGTGCGGCAAGCGGCGCGACAGGAACAAGCCGCGGCCTTCACCGACCTCACCGAGCAAGAGCTGCGGGTGCTCGGCCTCGTCGCCGAAGGACGGACGAACAAAGAAATCGCCCGCACGCTCTTCTTGGGAGAGGGAACGGTGCGCAACTACGTCAGCAGCATCCTCTCCAAACTCAATCTCACCAATCGCGCCGAAGCAGCTGCCTACGCCGTGCGCCACAACCTCCAGGAATACCTCCAGGAATTTGGTTAGCCATCCACGCGGCGCTGCAAGATTACGCATGTTAAGGAGCTTTCAGCATGGAAACACTACAAACCAAAGTGGATCAAATTCTCACCGCTGACATCGTGGTGACCATGGACGCCCAATATCACGTCTATACGCCGGGCGCTGTCGCAGTGAGAGGGGATAGCATTGTGGCGGTGGGTGCGCCGGAAGACGTCCTGGCCCAATACGCGGCGCCGGCAGTCGAGGCCCTCGGCAACGCGGTGATCATGCCCGGCCTCGTCAATGCGCACGGGCACGCCCCCATGACCCTGCTGCGCGGGCTGGCGGACGACCTCCGGCTGGACGTGTGGCTCATGGGATACATGATGCCGGTGGAACGGGATTTCGTGGATCCGCATTTCTCCTGGTTGGGAACGCAGCTCGCCGCCGCGGAAATGATCCGCTCGGGCACCACGACGTTCATGGACATGTACTACTTCGAGGAAGCAGTCGCCGACGCCGCGGCGCAGGCGGGATTGCGCGCCGTCTGCGCCCAGAGCCTCCTCAAATTCCCCACGCCCGATGCGGGCAGCTACGATGAAGCGTTACACCGCGCGCGGGATTATGTCATCCACTGGAAGGGCCATCCGCTGATCGTTCCCGCCCTCGCGCCGCACGCCCCCTACACCGTCACGCCGGAGCTGCTGGAAGCGGCCATCGCCCTGGTGCTCGAATTCGACGTCCCGCTGCACATTCACATCGCCGAGACTGCCGGTGAAGTGGAAGAGCATCGCAAGGAATACGCCATGCCGCCGGTTCCGTGGCTCAAAAAGATCGGCGTCTTCGAGACCAAGGCCACCGCCGCGCATTGCGTGCACCTCGATGAAGGGGAATTGCTCACCCTGCTGCACCACAACGTCGGCATCGCGCACAACCCCTCCAGCAATCTCAAGCTCGCCAGTGGCATCGCCCCCGTCGCGCGCATGTTGGACCTGGGCCTTAACGTCGGCATCGGCACCGATGGCGCCGCGAGCAACAACGACCTGGACATGTTCGAGGAGATGCGCCTGGCGAGCTTCCTGGCGAAGGTCGCCACGATGAACCCGGTCACCTTGCCGGCGCGGCAAACGCTGGAAATGGCGACCCGCATGGGCGCGCGAGCGCTGCACATAGATGACCTCACCGGCTCCCTGGAAGCCGGCAAACGCGCCGACCTCATCGTCGTTTCGATGGAGGACATCCACCAAACGCCCCTCTTCCGCCGTGAGCCTGAGAACGTCTATTCCCGCCTGGTCTACGCCACCCATGCCGAGGACGTGCGCCATGTCATGGTCAATGGCCGTTGGCTGATGCGCGACCGCCAGCTGCTCACCATAGATTTCGACGCCATCCGCGCCGAGGCCAATGCGCTCGCCGGCAAAATTGATAGCTTCCTCGGTCGGCGCGAGGAAAGCGTGTTGAGCAAGCTCGTGGCCATCGGCGAAGTGGCGCAGGGCAAGACCTTTGAGGTGCAGGTGAAAGTTCGCACCGGGGATCTCCAGGCCATGGAGGCCAAACTGCTCGCCTGTGAGGCCGTGACCTTCACTCGCGGCTCGACGCGCAAGCAATACGACACCTACATGATTTTCGATGATCGCTGGGGCAGCGTCTTGCGCTACCGCGAGGATGAGGTCGTGGATCTGAAAACCGGCAACTTCATTGACGTGATCTACCGGCTCACCCTCACGACCAAGGCCAAGGAGCGTGAATTCGAGAATTCGGTGCTGCTCTCCCGCTCGCGCTTCGATGCGCCGGCGACGCGCAGCCGCCGTTTCTATCGAGAATACTTCCAGCCGCAGCAAGAAATCGAGGTTCACAAGGAGCGGCGCCGCTTCCACATCCGCTACGCCGGCACGGATTTCTCCGTCAACCTCGATCGCCTCACCAAACCGGCCAACAGCGGCTCCTTCATCGAAATCAAGAGCCGCACCTGGTCGCGCCAGGACGCCGAACACAAGGCAGCGTTGATCGGAGAACTGCTGCAGCTCCTGGGGATCAGCAACGAGGCACTCCTGCGCTCGGAGTACGTGGAAATGGCCGAGGAAGAAGCGACAGGGGGCGAGAACTGAGGATCCAGCCCCCCAACAGAGCGCGGGGGCACAAAACACCGGCGACCGATCCCTCCCGATCGGTCGCCGGTCCATTTCCTCTCCCGGCTACGCGGCCGTTCCCTGCTCGACGATCTGGCGAATTTGGTCGCCGGTGATGCTCTCTTTGGTTATCAGCACCTCGGCGATGCGATGTAGCACCTCTTCGCGCTCACGCAACGTCTGCTCGGCCAGCGCTTCCGCCTCTTCGACAATCCGCCGGGTCTCCGTGTCAATGAGTCGCGCCGTCTCCGGGCTGACGTCCTGACGCATCGTGGCCGCGTACCCCAGATAGCCCATGCCGGCATCGGTCGTATAGCGCACGGGCCCAAGGGTCTCACTCATGCCGAATTCGGTCACCATGCGCCGCGCGATGTCCGATGCCCGCTCCAGGTCGTTGGCGGCCCCGGTGGAACGCTCGCCGAAAACCAGCCACTCCGCCGCGCGCCCTCCCAACATCACGGCCAGCTGCTCCTGCAACTCCCGTTTGCTGAGCAAATAGGTGTCCTCCTCCGGCATCTGCATGGTGTAGCCGAGCGCCCCTTTTGCGGTGGGGATGATGCTCACCTTGTGAACCGGATCCGTCGAAGGCAACAGCTGCGCCACCAGCGCATGTCCGCCCTCGTGATAGGCCACCCGGCGCTTGAGCTCCGGCTTCAACGCCATCCGCCGCTGCAACCCCGCCACGACCCGTTCAATGGCCAGATCAAAGTCCTCCATCGTCACCTGCTCACGGCCCTGACGCACCGCCAGCAATGCCGCTTCGTTGACGATATTCGCCAGGTCCGCGCCGGAGAAGCCCGCCGTGACCTGTGCGAGCCGGTCAAGACTGACGTCCGGCGCCAGCGGGACTTTGGCCGTGTGAATTTTGAGGATCTGGAGCCGCCCCGCCTCCGTCGGCAGCACGACCTGGATTTGCCGGTCGAAGCGCCCCGGGCGCAGCAGCGCTTTATCGAGCACTTCGGGCCGATTGGTCGCCGCCATGATCACCACGCCGTTGTTGGCCTCAAAACCGTCCATCTCCGCCAGCAGCTGATTGAGCGTCTGTTCCCGCTCGTCGTTGGTCCCGACAGAAATCGCCGAAGCGCGCGATTGACCGATGGCGTCAATCTCATCAATGAAGACGATGCAGGGCGCCTTGGCCTTGGCCTGCTCGAAGAGATCGCGCACACGCGCCGCGCCCACGCCCACAAACATCTCGACGAAGTCTGAACCGCTGATGGAAAAGAAGGGCACCCCCGCCTCGCCGGCAGTCGCGCGCGCCAGCAGCGTCTTGCCGGTCCCCGGCGGCCCGACGAGCAGCACGCCCTTGGGCAGCTTGGCGCCGATGCGGGTGAAGCGTTCGGGATCCTTGAGGAACTCGATGATCTCCCGCAGCTCCACCTCCACCTCTTCCAGCCCGCCGACGTCCTTGAACTTGACGCCCGTCATCTCGCCGGCGATCTCGCGCGCCTTGCTCTTGCCAATGGACATCACGTTCATGCCCCCTTGCTGCATACGGTGGAACAAGGCATACCAGATTATCGCCAGCGGCAACAGCGGAATCAGCCATCCCAGCAGCTGTGTGCCCATGCCGCTCGCAGGCTCCTCGGCGGAAAATTCCACGCCCGCCGCGACCAGGCGGTCAATCAGGGTGGGGTCCTCCACCCGCACCACGTTGTACACCGGAG
>Ga0208197_1004579_pt1 | contig 10135 bp, 6 predicted proteins | sample AD_JPNNA4_MetaG_FD_184444 | JGI IMG/M metagenome (GOLD analysis project Ga0208197, IMG submission 184444) | Active sludge microbial communities of municipal wastewater-treating anaerobic digesters from Japan - AD_JPNNA4_MetaG (SPAdes) (version 2) | ecosystem: Engineered > Bioreactor > Anaerobic >... | reverse complement strand
AAATTAAAGATGTAAAAGATTTGAAATGGATTTTGTTTAAATACATAGAAGTATTTTATAACAAGAAGAGGCTTCATTCGACTTTGGAATATGTCAGCCCTGAAGATTATGAAAAAATATTTATTGCTTAACTAGGTGTCTATAAAAAAGACTAAAGTCCACCATGCCATTTCTACGAGTGCCGTAGAGCAACACAAGGCTGCGCCTTATGTATCCGAGTTTCGCATGGATCATGCGAGAATTTCAAAGGGACGAGGAGCTCAGTCGCCGCTCCTCATCCCTTTGATATCCCACTCCTGGCTCTTGTCGCGCGAATTCCTCGCACCGGCTTTGCCGGATGCTGCGGACGCCCGTTACGAGGCGCTTCTTTTCAAACTTTGAGCTATCACGATGATGGCAACGAGACTCTGTGCCAGGACGGCACAAAAAGAGTCGAGCAGTTTGCGTCTGAAGCGCCTCATTGGCGGTTCTCCTACCGCCTTAGTGTCGCGCTGTGCGCGACGTTTTAATGGCTTATTTTATCAATATTTTTTTAATATTTTGAACTTAGCTGTTTGTTATTTTAAAATTATTGAACTCGTTATTCTTTTGTGCTAAGCTTTTTAAATAATAGCAGGAGGCGCAAATGGGAGTAAAAGGTTCTGAAATTATTGGTGTAAACAAAGACGAATTAATTCAAATGCTGAATGAAGCATTGTGTGAAGAATGGCTTGCATATTATCAATATTGGATTGGAGCGCAGATTATGGAAGGTCCGATGAGAAGCGAAATTGAACCAGAACTCATGCTTCATGCTTCTCAGGAATTCGCGCATGCCGGGCTTGTGCTAAACAGAATTATACAGTTGGGAGGAACACCTGTATTATCACCCGCCGAATGGATGAAATACAGCAAATGTCCTTATGAAACTCCTTCTGATCCTTATATCGAAATTATCTTAAATCAGAATCTTTCAGGTGAGAGATGTGCTATTTCCCGTTATAAAGGAATTGCCGATTTTGCAAACGGAAAGGATCACAGCACTCATCAGATCGCAACACAGATTCTTAATGAAGAACTTGAGCACGAACAGGATATTGAGGATTGGATAGGTGATCTTGAAAGAATGAAGGAAGATTTTCGAAAATTGCGTTTATAAAGTTTTATAATTTAAATCTGATTTTGTTATTAATAAGGAGGAGATATGGGTATAGTAACCTGGGGTAAAGAGTTTGAAATCGGTGTTCCTGAAATGGATAAACAGCATAAAAGATGGATAGAAATTATTAACAATTTCTATGATAATCTTGAAAAAACAAATATTGATAATAAACTTAAAGAAATGATAAACGAAGTGCTTGATTACACTCATTATCATTTCTCAGAAGAAGAGAAACTTATGGAATCTATCGGGTTTTCCGAGCTTGTCGGACAGAAAAAAATGCATGAGACGATAACCGGAAGAATGAAAGAGTATAAAAGAAAGATTGATAATAACGAAATGCTGATGTCTATTACAGTTACGAATGAACTTAAAGACTGGCTGAAAAATCATATAATGGTTGAAGACAAAAAATATGCAGATGTTTATAATTCAAAAAAATAATATATCTTAAAATATCCCGCCGGGTTTTATTCCCGGCGGCCTTGAACATTAAATTCCGCCCGGCAGTTTGACACGGTCTCCGACAGAAAACCAAAGCTAATCGGCATAAATGATGTAAAAAAGAATTCTAGTTTACTTCCTCGTGATCACGAAGCCAGCCCTCTTCCTGTGGGTTAGGACGACGAGATTCAGATCAGTCCGTAATTAAATATCAAAAAAAATACAATCAGATGATAATTATTAATAATTATACGTTATGACTTATAGGTAGTTTCCGCATGGAGGCGGAAACATTGCCCGCGGGATGGTCGAAGACCATAGCGGGACAACGCAAGTATTGCCTCGGAGAAGTGTATGGAAAGTTGAATTTAATTTATACTCGAAACAGACACGATGTCTGTTGAGAATAAGCAATAATCAGCTGAAAACGACGGCAAATTCCCCGCATGGAGGCGGAAACATTGCCCGCGGGATGGTCGAAGACCATAGCGGGACAACGCAAGTATTGCCTCGGAGAAGTGTGTGGAAAGTTGAATTTAATTTATACTCGAAACAGACACGATGTCTGTTGAGAATAAGCAATAATCAGCTGAAAACGACGGCAAATTCCCCGCATGGAGGCGGAAACATTGCCCGCGAGGAAGACAAAGTCTTCAGCGGGATTGTGAAAAAATTACCTTAGAGGTGAGTGTGGAAGAAAAAATGAAGCAATTAGCCGAAGCGAACAGGAAGTTCGCTGAGAATAAATATTGGAATAGTGATTTCAATATTAAATCGCATGGAGGCGGAAACTGACGAGATGTATTTATGCAACCTTAAGAGGATAATGATCCAATATTATAAAAATACTAATGAAGTTAAAATCATCAGTGTAAATTATTGTGAGGTTTAAAATATGAAAAAGATTCTAATCATTCTATTTGCCGCCTTTTTTGTTTTTTCGGCCTGTTCGTCGGGAAACAGAGACGGTGACAGAGAACTTATTGCGGATCCGGTAGAAGATCCGAAAAAGCCGACTGATCCGAATAATCCAGGTGATATCGAAACACCCAAAGAGCCCGTTGTATTAAGCGGTATTTTTTCTAACACACTCGGATCAATTATCCCGTTATCGGAAGTTTCGAAAATGCCTGCCGATGAAACGGGCAAAAGACTTTCCGATGACTATGACGGCGACGGAATACCGAATGCTGATGAAATTACCACTAATCCTTTTATCGCGGAATACCCGAAAGTTGTAACTCGTATATCTACACCTATAACTATGGAAATTCGAATCAGCGCATCAAGCGTCAGTGAAAACCATGTTGAGACGATTGAGGATTCAGGAGTTTCGAGTACTTTAACAAACAGCATGGAAGACCGCCAGTATTCGCAGATGAATAAAAAAACAACACCGTATGTTGTCAAAGACAGTATTTCCGACAGTGAAAGCAATTCTGAAAGCTGGGGGGAAAGTTCATCCGTAACAAAATCCAGTGGCGGCGGGATTAATTTAGGTGGATACGGCGGAAATTACGAAAGCAGTTCTACTAAAACCGACAGCTATAATGAATCATTTGCAAAAAGTTTTGCAAAATCTTCCTCATCTGAAAAAACAGTATTTGAAGATGTTGATTACGCGGACAATCTTGACCGAAGCGGTGTTGCATTTACCGATGAAACTGTTGAAAAAGTTACACGCAATGCCAGAAAAAGCGATATTTTAAAAAATACAGACAGCATCGGTCCGAATTCAGGTATCGTCAGAGCTTCTCTTTTTCTGAAAAATGAGTCAGTAAACTTTCCGGCTCGTATCAAAAACGTTAAATGCACTCTGACATTTAAGACACCGTCCGGTAAATTTCTGCCAATAAAAACATTTATTCTTAGAAATGACGACTATTCGTTGTTTGAGCAGGATATATACGGAAATGAAGAACTTGGCCCATACGCTATTGAAGTTTCAGGTCTTAATACTAAAGAAGTGACTAACGCGTTAAAGAACGGCTATATTCCGCAGATATGCGTAGTAAGCTATGATATTGTACGTGTTGCCGATTCGAATTATAATCCCGGTGTTGATAATCTAAAAATCGTCGAAGAAAACGCCAAGGGAAGAACCGCATTCATTAAGGTAAGCGCAGAAGGAATGCGCGAAAACTTCAGGGTCTGCGCGTTTGACGTAGATTCATCCGGAAACATTACACCGGGAATATCTTTGAAAAAGGCTCTATTCAATATTTTTAAATCGCGCGTCGGACGCGGAGAAGACTGGCTTCTTGATAATAACAGACAGGGTTTGACCGTATTGGACAATAATCTCAAGTGGAAAGCATCTTCTCCAAATGCGTCAATACATACACTATCATCAAATACAACAGGAAATAACTGGAGAGAGTTTGAGACATATATTAAAAGTTATCAGGATGAATACGGTCAGACAAAATATATTGAAACGATTAAACGCATAGGCGAGGTTACAAAATACAATCCGTTCGATAAGAAGGATAATCCTTCGTACGATCCGAATGATCTATTGAGCGAGTCTGAAATAAAGAAAACAAAGTACTGGTATATTCTTCATAACGGAAAATATTTTGAAGGAGATATCAATGACCCTATCTGGGCCGGAGACAGATACGAAATTGTCTGTTTTGATGCTAATGACTTTACTTCTCATTTCGCGAGTTATAATTTTACGCCCATTCAGTCTCAGGAGAAAATGTTTTTCGATACAAGATGGAATTCGCGTACAAACTCTGAAGATTTTTCAAGAGCGGTATATTTTGGAAAAGTATACAGGGACGATAAGGTTATGATCGAAATTGATTTGGCCGAATCGCGTTTTCTGTTCAATAATCTATCCAACAGAATTCTTTCTGACCTAGGAACCGAATGGAAGACGGGAGATATTTCGGCGCTTTATAGAACGGAATTGTCTGTTTCATCAAGCGAGTATGTGAGCGGTTATCCTTCAGAATTCAGATTTAACGCATACGGCGGAGTAAACAGCATTAATGTTAATATTAATGAATCAGAAAATGCATCTGAATATGAAATAAGCGTTAAAAATGATTCAGGTTCAGTAAGAACATATATAGTTGACTCAGCATTGCTGAAAAGCAACGGATATACTTTTTCAATCAACAGCAGAACAAAGGACACCTCAGGATCTGAAACCGGGTTTATCAGATCTGGAACTTATATAATAAATGTAAAAGCTCTAGGAAATCTTTACGGCGTCAGCGTTTCTAAACCTTCATATGATAAGAATGCATCGATTACGGTCATGAATTACGCGGCTGATTCGATTCCGGGAAATTTTTCATTCAGTGTTTTCGGCGGAAGTGAGAACTTTTCAGTAAGTCTTTCCGGCGGAAAGAATACTGAATACTATGCAGTCCATCTTACAGGTCCTTTGAATCCTGGTGTAACACCTGAGAGAAAAACATATTACGCATCTGCCGGAAACAATGTCTTTTCTGTAAACAGTTATCCGTCAGATTTTCAAAGACTTGTCGATACATTCGTTCCGGGTGTTTATAAGGTTGAAGTATATCCCGTTAATAAAGCGTATGAAAATGAAAGCCAGTATTCGAATATTCCGGCTTACATGAGCAGAGAGCAGTATGTAACCATCGCTTTTGAAAAATTTACCTCACAGAAGTCTTTAAGAGCAAAACGCGTAACAAGCCTTTCGGATTTTAACGCGATAAATCTTGAAGCTAATTTCAATGACGGTACCGGATGGCATTCTCTGAGAGTTTTGGGCGATGTCGTTGATCATACTAGAGAAATTGACTGCAGATCTAAAAAGTACTACGATCAGGCGAACCAAAAATTTTGTCTGACGTTTGATCCGCCGAAGAAAACAGGTTTTTCTCTTTTTGATATATTTACAGGCGGACGCGACTGTGTAGATCTTTATCTGCGCGCTGTTCCAAAGTCCGAGTACCGTGACCGCTTCTGGCCGAAACCAACAAGTAATGTTACCATTACAGCCGATGCGGAGAAATCATTTTCTGATCTTTGGGTAAACAGTGCAGATGATAAAACCGATGCGACGAAGTTTGAAGACATACTTTTAAACAACGGAGTGAGCGGAAGTTATACTCTGAGCAGTTCAAATAAAACAGATTATTTCTTTTCTCCGTATGAGTACCGTCTTTACGGCGTGACTGTAAAACTTGATGACTCGATGTATAATCTTGCCGATTCGAGTTATGTTGATGATCCGACATTTGAATCCGATGTACTTGAAAACGGAGTAACCGCGGAAAAAGCTTTCTTTGTAAGAAGTATTACTTCAAATTACTGCAGCAAGTATTATGTTTATTATAAAGACTGCGGACTTGCAAATCTAAATGATGAGGCTTTAATGTCGCTTAAGTCGAACGTTGCTGCCGAAAATGTTGAAATGTGGTCTAAGGCGGGAGGAGCCGACGGTTTTCTTGCAGGAAGTGATTTTACACAAGTTCTCAAAATAGGCTATGATAACAGTTACGGAATTCTTCCGAATCATTATTACGCGGTTGCCGTAGTCGGAGTGAATGCCGACGGAAAGAAAAGCGGTGCGGTTAAGTATAAAAATGAATCAGATATGGGGGCGTTAAGTTTTCTTATTCCGAGATCTATCATGAAGCCTGAGATACCTTATAATTTTATGCTTTCACTAAAAGATACCGGTAAAGATGTAACAGTATCTAATTTAAATTCGCTGAATGCTAATGAATATCAGATTCAGTATATTCCAAGGATTAGCTTGCCAGAGGATATAACCTCAAAAATAAATCTTAATTTGTATGATTGGACTCTAAAATCAATTAATACTAATTACTACAATGTAATCGGTCTTGATTACTGGAAAAACTACGCATTCAGGGTAAGAGCTGTTAATACTTATGCTGCAGATGCTGACAGATACAGTGATTGGTCTGATATTAGAGAAATTCATACTCCGTTTGAAGGATTTCCTGAATATACTTCTTCGATTAAGTGTGCTTGGCATAGCAGACAACCTGAAGGTACTTCATCACAAACTGGAAATGATACAAGTTGGACAACAACTAGTACGACTAATGCAGATTTTAGTTTTACAATACCGGGTTCAATTTTACCTGAAGGTGGAGTGAAGACAATATCGGTTAAAACTGTAATCATCGGAAATTCTGGTAATATAGATTTGGGGACTAAGGTTTTTGTAGTTGATGATTCTTCAAGTTATTCTTTTATTTCAAACCGTTTTCTTTTAAGAAGTAGTTCCGCTAGTCATAATCAAACTTCTGCGACAAGTATAAGTACTACAATAACTTCAAGTTCTGAATTTATTCCACACTCATTTGTTATACAAATTACTGCTACAAGTAATGACGGCGATTCCAGAACTAATACTTATTCATACACAGGAACTATTCCCGCATGTCCTTATTGAATTGTAAAAGTTAATTATTCGAGATTTATGCCGGGACTTATAAATAAGTTCCGGTGCATAAAACTAATTAAGGAAAATTGATGTTTCAATGAAGAAGATGTTTTTTGTATTTATACTTTGTATGTTCGCGCGTGTTTCTGCTGAAGAAACCAAAGAAGATTTGTTTTTTCCCGTTTCGATAATATCATCTTCAACTGATTCTATGGCTGTTTCATCCCAGACTGCAAAGAAGATTGAAGCGGATATTTCCAAAGCCGCGGAAATCAGATTGTACAAGAAATATGTTTTTTCTGATGATGTAAAAACTTCAGATGTTTTGATAACTGTTTCGGAAGAGCAAGTGTCAGGAAGCAACGAGATGTATATAGTCAGCGCTGTTGTAAAAGAAACAAAAAGCGGTAAAATTCTTTTCAGCACAAAAACTTCTCCTGTAAATATCAATGGTGCGGAAAAAGCTTCTTTTGAACTAGCGTCGGCGCTTGCTACTTATCTTGAAAGCTACCGTAAGATTTTTCTTGCAGAACGCGCAAAAGTAAAAGAAGAACCTAAAAAGAAACCTGAAAAAGAATCATTTTCTTACAGCAGACTTTTCCCTTACGGAGGACTTTCTTTTTATAAGACGTTCGGAAGTTTCGCCGGTACGGCAAAATACGCATCAGCGATAAAGATCGGTTTCGGAATAGATGACTTTAAGGCAGCTGATATTCTCGATTACGCGCTATGCCTCCGGGGCGAAATGGAATACTCGTCATTCAGCCCGGCAAAAAGCAATGTCGCGGGACTCAAGACTTTGTCATTAGCTTTCGGCGGCGGCAAAAAATTCCGCATAGAAATTATAGATATCATTCCGTGTATGATGATAGGTTATCAGATGGGAATAATGAATTTTGATTCAAACGGAAAAGACCCGCAGGGGAGATATGATTATTCTGTAAAAACATATTATGATCCGCTTTTGAAACTTAACTGCGAATTTGTCTATGAATACGGAAACTTAAGGTTTTTCGCATCACCTTCTTTTAACATATTCTTTGAAAAAGAAAACACCGGAATTTATTCGGGACTGTCAATAGGCGCGGGGTATATGTTCTGATGAAATTATATAATATTTTAAAATGCGTTTTATGTTTTCAGATGTCATTGCTTATTGTCTCATGCGGAAACATGATCGGAGACTCCGACACCGACGGTTCGGATTATTCAGGCGAAGTATCGTATGTGCGCGGGCTTGTAAAAAGCAAGTGGGGCAATGTTCCGTTCAGTGTAAAAATTACTGCAGGTAATTTTTCAAAAACTATAAATTCCAACAATAACAATGGATTTGAATTTGATGATGTTCCGCTTGGAAATATCCGGGTTTCGTTTTCATCTTCTTCGTGTAGAATAGTTCCGGAATACGCAGACTTTAATTTAACATCTAAAGGCCTTACACTGGATTCGTTCAGACTGGTAAAGGATTTTTGGAACTGTGAATATGAACTTGAAGGCTCGGCAGTTGACTGCATTGAAACAAAAGATGCATATTACATCTGCGGAACGGTGAACACTGCTATCCGCGCGAATGATATTTTTCTGACGAAAGTAAATTTTGACGGTGATGTAATTTGGACAAAATATTTCGGTTCAACATACGATGATGAAAGCGTATGCCTTAGATCAAACAAGGATAAGCTCTTGATTGCGGCGAACAGCGTTTATAATGATGCGGATTTTGCCGGAAGCAATGTGCGGCTTATTATCACCGATTTGAACGGTGATGTGATAAAGGAAAAACTTTGGGGCGGTCCGGGATACGAAACGGTAAATGATATATGTGTTGAATCATCGTCTTTTGTTATGGCTGGAACTGTCGACGGAAGCAATGGTTTCGACATGGTTCTCGTCAGATTCGATTATAACCTAACGGAAAAATTCCGCGCGAATCTCGGAAGTTCAGGCGACGAATATGGATGTGTTCTCGTTAAGGCTCTAAACTCTTTCTGTTATTTCGGCAAAGCGCCGGATATATCAGACGGCACAGTTTATAATCCGATAGTAAGAATTACAGATGAAGCATTTAATGAAACATTCGCGGAAACTTTCGCGAGCGGAAAAAATGAAATCATCAAGTCGGCAGTTTATTCAGGAAATAGAATATATTTCTGCGGAAGCTACTATGACGGCGGAATTTCCGAGAAAGGCGGATTGGTCGGTTCATACGTTCCGGGCGAAAGAGTAATAAATAAAAATTATATCTGTACTGAAGATGTAGAGTCATTTGCCGGAATATATCCGAACGGAAGTGCTTTCGCAGTTGCAGTTAAGCTTAGAAAGAAAGAAGGAATGCGGGATTCCGATACGGCTCTTGGAGAATTTGACGGAGTCAATGCCTTTAGTCTAAAAAAGGGATTCAGAGCTTCTTACAAAGAAGAAGATATTATGTTTTTTAAGAGAACTTCCGCGGGTTTTATATCCGGCGGAAGCAGTTATAATTCAACAAACGGAAAATATTACATGAAGCTTGTCAGCGCGAACAGGGAATATGATGTTCAGTAATGCGCTGACAAAAATAAGGAAAATAATTGATATAAGAAATAAATATCTTTTATCAGTTTCAATTATTTCTATTTGTCTGCTGTCAGGCTGCGGAAACTTTTTTGATATCGGTGCCGATGATGTCGCAAACAGCTTCGACGCCGGATCCAGTGACGGGACAGACGCGCTTTCGGCCTCCACCAACTTCAGCGGAAAAGAAGGCGATGCCGCGCCGAAAATTGATCCGTTTGCCGGCGCCGTATATATTCCATTACCGGGTATCGGAAATTATGGTTCGGTTAATCTTTCATATCCGATAGCGATTCCTGCAGGAAGAGGCGGATTTGTTCCGAATGTTTCTCTTTCTTATTCATCAAGCGGAGGAGACGGAATCTGCGGAATAGGCTGGAGTCTTTCGAGCGGGCTTCCTGTAATATCAAGAACTACATCAAACGGCGAACTCTATTACGATTCGAGAGACACTTTCGTCTATAACGGCAAACGTCTGATAAAAGTTTCGGGTTCATCAAAAAGCGAAGACGGAGTGTACCGCGCGGAAATAGAATCTGATTTCGCGCGCCTTGAACTGTCGGGTTCTGCATCCGGCGGAGTCTGGAAAGTTT
>Ga0208197_1004576_pt1 | contig 10139 bp, 9 predicted proteins | sample AD_JPNNA4_MetaG_FD_184444 | JGI IMG/M metagenome (GOLD analysis project Ga0208197, IMG submission 184444) | Active sludge microbial communities of municipal wastewater-treating anaerobic digesters from Japan - AD_JPNNA4_MetaG (SPAdes) (version 2) | ecosystem: Engineered > Bioreactor > Anaerobic >... | reverse complement strand
CGGCAAATGGTCGCTCGGCGAGTGCTCCATGCCGGATTGCCGTGGAACGCAGTACCGGTTCTGAGAAATAGTAGCGGTCTGTATAAGTAACATACTTCGCAAGGGCTTCGATTTTCTTATTAACAGCGGCTTCAGTAACTTCCACTAGGAAATGAGGAAAAAAACCGTAACTGCTGCGTAGAACGTCATAGCCGAGGACCGTTGTGCCACGGAAGGCTCGTAAGGCTTCTTGCGTGACCGTTACGTGATCTTGGTGGATATCTTGGGGTGTATGCACGAACACAATTTCCGGTTTGAGTGCGCGGCGTAGTTGCAACATTTTCTCCAAAATTTCCTGACGGGAGGCTGGGAAGCGCCGGGTTTCAAAAGTCCCAACTTCGATTTGGGCATCGGTTAAGCCTAAAGTATGCATGCTTATATAGTGCTCCTCCAGCAGGTGCTGCAGGTCGGGGTTCTTTTTATTATCCGAGAAGGTCATGCAGTAAAGGCTGGTTTGATCGATGATATCAGCGATCAGCGCGCCGCAGCCGAGCTCGATATCATCGGGATGTGCGCCCAAAAAGAGCACGGATTTACCGAAAAATGTCATATTATGATTCATAAGCTGCTCACTTAGTAGCGATAAACCCGCCCACAACTTTCGTCATCACGATTTTTCCATCGCGCTCGATGCGCTGACGGGCAGCCGCCTCGATTTGCGTCATCACTTTCTCGAAATCCTCATGCGTCACAAATAGCGAGTTCCACAAGCGCCGATCCTCGGACATGGAGGCTCGCGTGTATTCCATAAAAGGCTCAACAGTTGGGAAGGTAAGCGGGTTTTCGAAGATATGCTGTTCCACCTTGGAAAAAAGCTTTTGCATGGTGCCGTAAATCTCGGAGGCATAGCGTGAGCTGCCAGGCATAGGCGGGATTGGCTTGCCGGTGGCTTCCTTGATGATCTCGTAAAAAACGGCTTTGTTATTGGGCATCGGTCCGGTGGTGAAAAGCCGCCCGCCGGGTTTGAGCACACGATGCATCTCACCCAAGGTGAAGGGGATATCTTGCGCGTAGTATATCGCAAAGCAGGCTGAGACCAGGTCGAAGGTATCCGAAGGCAGGTCGAAGGGTTGGTTAAAATCCAGTTGCTGGAACTTAACAGCATTGTTGACCTTTTGGTTTTCTTCCCTTGCTTGGGCGAGCAAAGATTCAGAAACGTCCGTACCGGTGATATCGGCATCGCCATCGAGAGCATGATAGTAAGAGAAGCATTGCTTGCCGGCGCCGCAGCCCACATCTAAAATCTTGATCCCTTTTTGCAGCTGCAGGATTTCTAACATCCAGGCATCGATATCGCGGCTGCCATATCGGCTGTGGATATCAATGCGCTTGAGTAAATCATTGGTGGTTTCTTGAAAATCAACTTTCATTTTTTACCTTTTCTTTGAGGATAGCGGAATAAGTATACAATGCCGATACCTTTTGTCAAGCGGCGGGGATCTTCAGATAGATTTTGCACCTCTTTGTTTTCGCTGGTGCCCTCAGTGCGGAGCCTCCTGTAAGGACCAGCAAAAACGACGGACTAAATATTAGCAGATACGCGGCAGCATCTCGCCTGCCAGCATCTCGAGTACACGCGTGGTGCCCAAGGGCGTACGCAGCCAAACTTGCCCAGCTGGGATTGCGCTCACCTTGCCGATGAGCTGGGCGCCCTCACCATAGCGCTGCGAATGGAGGTAACTCAGTGCAGCATTGGCATCATCCTCGGGCAGGATCACGATCATTTTGCCCTCATTGGCTAGGTAAAGCGGGTCCAAGCCGAGCAGTTCGCAGGCTTTGCGCACCGGTTGGTCGATCGGGATCGCAGCTTCTTCCAGGGTGATATTGACCTGAGACTGAGCTGCGATTTCGGCTAAGGTGGTAGCTAACCCGCCGCGGGTAGGGTCCCGCAGCACGTGCACTGTAGGGACCGCCTGGCATAAACCCCAAGCAAGTGCGTTCAGTGGGGTGGTATCCGAGCGCACTTCGGACTGAAAGCCTAAATTGCCGCGGGCTTGCATCACAGCTATGCCATGGTTCCCCATAGGTCCGGAGACGAGCACAGCATCTCCTGGCTGAGCGTTATCGCCAGCAATGCGGCGTCCTTCCGGGAGCCAGCCAAAGCCGGTGGTGCTGATGAACAGTCCGTCGGATTTGCCTTTCTCCGTAACTTTGGTATCTGCAGCGATGATGCTCACGCCAGCTTCTGCGCAAGCAGCTTGCATGGAACGCAGCACTTCTTCAAGAGCCGCAATTGAGAACCCTTCCTCGAGGATGAAAGTGGCGGTGAGATAACGTGGCTGGGCGCCCATCATGGCGACGTCATTGACCGTGCCGCAGATTGCCAGCCTGCCGATATCCCCGCCCGGAAAAAATAGGGGCGAAACAATATGCGCATCTGTGGAAACAACCAAGCGCGAGCCAGCGGGCATTGCTTCGGAAGCAGCTACGATCGCACCATCATTGCCGGCGTTGAGCGTCGGGTTGCCGAGGTACTTTTGAAACAAGTCACGGATAAGCTCATGGGTCATTAAGCCGCCGCTGCCATGCCCGATCACGATTTGATCGTGCTGATTGAGTGGCAGCGGGCAAACTGGGCCTTGCATCGTGGGGAAAGTTGGCTCGCTCATGGTTTCACCCGTTGGTAGCGGTAATAAGCCGCGCAAGCGCCTTCTGAAGAGACCATCGGAGCACCGAGGGGTGAGCTTGGTGTGCACTGGCTACCAAAAGCAGGGCAGTCATGTGGGGTGGCGACCCCGCGCAGCACTTGCCCGGCGATGCACAAAGGCGATTCCACCAGCGTATTAAAAGCCACGAGGAAGCGCTCTAAGGCATCGAAGCTGCGGTACGCTGCGCGCAAGCCCAAGCCTGAGCGGGGAATCAGCCCAATGCCGCGCCATTGCCGGTCCACAGGCTCAAACACCTGATTGATCAGCGCCTGTGCGGTGCGGTTGCCTTCACGTGTGACAGCGCGAGAATAAGCATTTTCTACCACACAGCGGCTCTCTTCCAATTGGCGGACGGTCTGATAAATCCCGCGGGCTAGATCAACGGGCTCAAAGCCGGTGACCACGATAGGGGTGTGGTATTGGGCTGCAATGGGTTCATATTCCCAGTAACCCATCACGGCGCAGACGTGGCCAGCAGCTAAAAAACCGTTCACGCGGTTTTCAGGGCTGCTCAGGATGGCATGAATAGCGGGCGGTACAAGCACATTCGCCGGCAGGATGCTGAAGTTGGTGATGGCGTTGCGCTCGGCGTGCAGGATGCTGGCGGCAATCGAAGGCACCGTAGTTTCAAAGCCGATGGCGAAGAAAACCACTTGACGTTCGGGCTCAGCCTGCGCCAGCCGCACCGCATCCATGGGCGAAACCACCACGCGCACATCGGCACCATTGGCTCGCGCGCTAAAGAGGTCCTGATGGTTGCCGGGCACGCGCAGCATATCGCCAAAGGTGGTGAAGGTCACGTCGGGCTGGGCGGCAATTTGCAGTGCTGTTTCAACCGCTTCGAGCGAGGTGACGCACACTGGGCAGCCAGGCCCATGGATGAGCGTAATTTCAGGCGGGAGGAGTTGGTCGATGCCGTATTGCAACAGCGCATGCGTCTGCCCACCGCAAATTTCCATGATATTCCAGGGCTGCGTGGTAATGCGCCGTATCTGCTCGATAAACTTACGCGTCAGCTCAGCGCTGCGGTAATCGAGAGGACTGGAATTGTTCACTCGCCCTCACCAAGGTTTTCACCGTCCTGAATGGACTCTTCCAACTCCTTGAGCAGTCGCAGGGTTTCTTCCGCTTCTTCAGCCGAAAGCAAGTTGAGCGCAAAGCCGGCGTGCACAATTACATACTGCCCCACCTGAGCTTCAGGCGTTGTCGCTAGGCAGACTTCCTGCTGCACCCCGCCAAAATCGACCTTGGACATGAGCGTGCCATCACGCTCGTAAATTTCAAGTATTTTCCCAGGGATTGCTAAGCACATTTTTCCTCTTGTTATCCTTGCAGGCGCGCCAATGCCACTGCAGCCTGACCGAGCGAGACACAGCCATCGTTGGGCGGCAGTTGGGTGTGAATGAGTGGCGTGAAGCCTTCTGCTTCCAGTGCCGGCAGAATTAAATTCATCAACCTCATATTCTGCCACACTCCCCCTGAAATTGCCACCGTGCGCAAGCCGCTTTCATGGCGGATTTGCCGGCATGATTCTATGGACATGCGTACCAGGCTGTTATGGAAGCGCGCTGCGATGGAACCAAGGCTCACACTCGCTTTGAGATCTGCTACGATTGCGCGGATCATGGGCAGCGGGTCGATGATGTCATTCTCCAATGGCATTTCGTAAAAACCGCTTTCTTGCGGGTCGGCGGCACTCTCGAGCGCCATAGCAGCCTGGGCTTCGTAACTAATCTCCTCACATAAGCCCATCAGGGCAGCCACAGCGTCAAACAGGCGCCCTATGCTGCTGGTAAGTGGAGCATTGAAACCGGTACGTGCCTGGTGGCGCACAGCCTGAGCTTCAGCGGGAGTCAAATAAGCCACCGGCGCGAGGGTTTGGTCTTCAAGATCGATACCAGCAGCGATTAAGTAACTCAACGCAATGCGCGCGGGCTTGCGTACGGCTAAGTCCCCACCTGGTAAAGGCAGCGGGGTAAGGTGAAAGCGTCGCGTGAATTCCTTATAGCTGGCGATGAGGATTTCTCCGCCCCAAATGCTGCCATCCGTGCCATAGCCTGTGCCATCATAAGCCAAGCCAATGACCGGCTCTGGGCTAGCCCAGCCGTTTTCAGCGAGGCAGCTGGCAATATGGGCATGATGATGCTGCACCGCCACCAATGGCAGGCTATCCTCTTGACTGCGCGCTTGGGCGTAACGCGTGGCGAGATAATCCGGGTGCAGGTCGCAAGCCAGTGCCTTGGGTTGGATGCGAAAAACGCGTTCGTAATGACGAATTGCCTGCTCGAATGAGCTGAGTGTCTCCTGGTTCTCCAGGTCGCCAATGTAGTGGCTCACGAAAGCGTAGCGGTCGCGCGTTAGGCAGAAGGTGTTTTTGAGCTCGGTGCCTGTGGCAAGCAAGGGCACGGCATCCCATGGCAAGCGTAGCTGTTGGGGGGCAAAACCGCGTGCTCGGCGCACGATGTAGGGCTTCTCGCGCAGCATAGTCACGACGGAATCATCGATGCGCATATAGATTGGTCGGTCATGCATCAGGAAGCCATCTGCGAGGCTTTCCAGGCGTTCGCGTGCTTCGGCGTTTTCATAAGCAATGGGTTCCTCGCTTAGGTTGCCGCTGGTCATTACCAGCACCTCCGGGAAGTTTGGCGCGGGCTCGAGTAAGAGCAAGTGCAGCGGGGTGTAAGGCAGCATGAAACCTAAGCGCGTTTGGTCAGGCGCCACGATTTGGGCGAGCTTTTTACCAGCTTCTGTCATTTCCGCCAAGATGATGGGCGCTTGTGGAGCACTGATGAGCCGCCGGGCGGTAGAGTTAAGGGTTACATATTTCTCGATAGTGGGCAGGTCAAAAGCCATGAGTGCGAAAGGTTTGCCTGTGCGGTGCTTGCGCTCGCGTAAGGTTTGCACAGCTTCGCCATTAGCGGCATCGCATACCAGATGAAAACCACCCAAGCCTTTAACAGCTAAGATTTTGCCCTCCACGAGCCACTGCCGTGCGGTCTGAAGCGCATCTTCTTTCTCGGTTAGCTTTTTGCCCCCAGCTTCGAACCAAATCTGTGGGCCGCAAACCGGGCAGGCTATCGGTTGGGCATGAAAGCGGCGGTTCGTTGGGTCGTGGTATTCTGCGGCGCAATCGGGGCAGAGCACAAAGCCAGCCATGCTGGTGTTGGGTCGGTCATAAGGGATGGATTTGACAATTGTGAAGCGCGGACCGCAGTTGGTGCAATTGATGAAGGGGTAACGGTAGCGCCGATCAGCGGGGTCAAAAAGCTCCTGCCGGCAATCTGGGCAGATAGCTAAGTCCGGTGAAACCGGCAGAAAGTCATTCGGTTCGTCTTGGCTCTCTCGAATTTCAAAAGCAGGGTAGGATTTCGGCTCAGCCGGCTGCACTTCAAAGCTATCAATGTGCGCCAGGGGCGGCGGGTTGCGCTGCAAGTCTTGAACAAAGGCAGCGCAGGCTGTAGGGCTGCCGCTAATCTCGATCTCGACTCCGTGCGCAGAATTGAGTACCCAGCCGGTGAGGGCGTGCTTTTGAGCCAGCAAAAATACCGTGGGGCGGAAGCCGACGCCCTGCACAATGCCGGTGATCTGAATACGCTGGTTGATGCGGCTTACTCCTTGGCGGCTTGGGCTTTAGCGGGAATATGGGCTTTCAGCCAGTCAATCCAGGCTGGAATGCCTTCGCCCGTCTTGCAGGAGACTTCAAAAATTTGCAGCCCAGGGTTGAGCATCTCTACGCCCTGCTTGAAGTAATCCATGCGGAAATCGAGATAAGGCAGCAGGTCAATTTTATTGATCACCAGCACATCCAAGCCGCGGTAGATATTAGGATATTTGTAGGGTTTGTCATCACCTTCTGGGATGGACGCAACGAGCACGTTGGCATGTGTGCCGAGCTTGAAGGAAGCCGGGCAGATAAGATTGCCGACGTTCTCGACGATCACCAGGTTGAGGTCTTCCAGCGGCAGCTGGTTGAGCCCAAGCTCGAGCAGCACCGCATCCAAGTGGCACTGCCCACCGGTGTTGATCTGCACTACCGGCGCGCCTTGCTCAGCGATCTTATCGGCATCAATCGTAACCGGAGCGGTATCACCCTCTACTACGCCCACTTTAATTTCAGGGGGTAAATGGCTGAGCGTCTGCAAGATCAAGCTGGTTTTGCCGGCACCAGGCGAAGCCATCAGGTTGAGACTGAACACGTTCATATCGTCCAGCCGAGCCTGATTGCCAGCCGCCAAGCGATCATTTGAGTCTAAAATTTTACGTACTACTTCAACTTTTTGGGTCATTGATTACCTCATCTAATATTTCTATAGCATCCACTTGGAATTCCTCTCCCTGAATAATCTCCAAAGCAATGCTCTGGCAGCTCGGGCAAGGGGTTAATTCCTCAGTGAGGTCGAATTCCGTTCCACAGTCTTTGCAGCGTAAGCGCGCCGGGATGTGGGTGAAGTGCAGCTGAGCACCTTCGGCGAGCGTCCCTTGGCTGATGACATCCCAATAAAATTGCACCGATTCATCTACAATTGAGGAGAGCTGCCCTAGCGACAAATAAATATCGGTAACCTTGCTGGCAGCGCGCGCTGCAGCTTCTTGCGTAGCAATCTCTAGAATGCTCTCGGTGACGGCTAATTCGTGCATGGTTGGTATTATATCCTTTTCAGGGGAGAGTTAATCCGCCTGAGGAAGGTGGGGTCAAGCCGCAATAAGCCGTTCCGGGTGGCTGTAGATATCAAATTGTGCTTTCCGCAGGTAGCCGATAAGCGTGATGCCCGCTGAATCCGCGATTTGCACGGCGAGCGATGTGGGTGAAGTGCGCGAGACAATCAACGGAATGCCCAAAGCTAATGTCTTATAAACCATTTCGGAGCTGATACGCCCACTGAGTAAAAGTGCCTTTGGAGTAAACGTGGCATGTTGCAGCAAATACAGCCCAGCGAGTTTATCCACGCAGTTGTGCCGGCCCAGATCCTCCACAATGATGGGGACACTCTCGCCATCGCTCAGCCCGGCACTGTGAAACCCCCCGACTTGGTCGTGCAGCTTTTGCTTAGCCATAAATTGATCGTAAAGCGCAACCACTTTTTCAGCCTGGATGCTGAAATCTGCGCCCACTTTTCGCACTGGTACGTGCGGTTTTAGGCTGACGCCTGTGGAGGTGCGGTGAAACTGTGCCGGTTTTTGCGTTGGGTGGGTGAGCTGTACCTCGATGAGGCGGTCCTCATCTGTAAGCGTCACCCCTTCGACTTCTTCAAGACTAGCGATAACGTTTTCGTTGAAGAGAAAGCCAATGGCTAGTGCTTCCAGTGCGATGGGAGAGCAGATAAAGGTCAGCCAAGGTTCGCCATTGACGTAAAGCGTGGCGGCGTGCTCACGCACAATCGGCGTGCTTTCCGGCGTGGAGTCTAAAGTTCCCTGGCGGTAATGCCAAACAGGAGTATGCGTATATGCTTCTGGCATATCATTCCTTTTCTGGTTTAGAGTTTAAGGCGCTTGCTTCGCCAATCAAATGAGTATAAAGCATCTCCGCGGCTTGGCGGGCTAAGGCTTGTGTATGTGGCGAAAGCTCCTGCGAAAATTCAAACTCAAAGCCGCGCACGGAGAGCAGCCAAGCAGCGGGGCAGCACCCATAAAGCGTCTGCGTGATTGCTAGCAGCTCCCCAATGGATAAGTGATGCGTGAAGGCTGAGTGTACCCAAGCTGGGCTAATCGGCTCAAAAACCAGATTTGGCAGCTCGGGTGAGTTATGGGCGTCCACAAAGATGATTTGGCAGTAATCGATAAGATCCTCGGCTACTTCGGGCAGCAGCTGGTAAAGGTAAAGCAAGCGAAGGCTGCCATCTTCGCCTTCGGTCCATTCGCCGGGTAGTTCCGGCGCTTGCAAACCCAGTTGGGCTGCCACCAGAGCAAGGATATGCCAGCCGGCACCGTCATCCTGACGGTCACGGTTGCCATAGGCAATCACCAAGGTTTTTGGGTTCACTGAGGTGCTCATAAAAAAGCCTCCCTTGAATCATACCAAAAAGGGAGGCAGGTTTCCTTTCGATTTGCTTAGCGCTTTATCACCCGCAGCAGGTTACCTTGTGGATCGTAGACGCTCACTTCCATAGGCATGCTGCCAACGGCGTGTGTAGAGCAGGAGAGGCAGGGGTCATGCGCGCGGATCGCGTGCTCGACGCGGTTGAGCATGCCTTCGCTGATATCCGGACCGTGCACGTAGGTTTTAGCAACATCGTCCACAGCCTTGCTCATGGCATAGTTATTATGCCCGGTGGCGACGATCAGATTGGCTTTGCTGATTTGACCATAGGCATTGACCCAATAATGGTGGATCAGTGTTCCACGCGGCGCTTCGATAACACCGACGCCCTGTTCGTGCGGCTCTTGATGGGTGTTGCGGATATCGGTACTGAGGATATCAGGATCCTCGAGTAGGACGCGCGCTCTTTCAGCAGCGAACAGGGTTTCGATCAAGCGGGCATAGTGATAGTGTAATGTGTTTTCGACCGGCAAACCGTGATTGAGTGCTTTAAAGCGCTGAAGTTCGGCATTAGCTAATGGCGTGTCGATTTGGTCAACCGCATTGAGCCGACCCAGCGGACCCACACGATAAACGCCTTCGGGATAGCCCAGCTTCTTATAGTAGGGGAATTTGAGATAAGACCATGGCTCCACGTGCTCGGCAATGTAATCCAGGTAGGATTGCGGGTCGAACTTTTCGAGCTGCTGCCCATCCCGACCCACGAGGCGGATCTTGCCATCATACAGCTCTAAGCTGTTTTGCGGTGTCACTAGGCTCATATAGCCGGTGGGGAAAACAGCAAATTCTCGAATGGTTTCCAGGTTTGCTTCTACCCAGCGGGTGGCAATCTGCAATCCAGTCTGAATGGTGGCTATTTGTTCATCCAGCTGCGCTAGTAAGCTGTCACGCGCGTCTATAGTGAAAGCGTGACTGACCCCGCCTGGTACGGCAAAGGTGGGGTGGACACTGCGTTCGCCCAGCGCACTGATGATGGACTGGCCAAATTTGCGCAGGCGTACTGCTTTGAGGGTTAGCTCGGGGTCGGCTTGCACCAGCCCAACCACGTTGCGGGTAGCGGGGTCATGGTCAAAGCCAAGGATTAGGTCTGGTCCGGCTAACTCGAAGAAGTGCATGCCATGGCTCTGAATCACCTGACCCATGTGCATGAGCTCGCGTAAGAGGGCAGCTGGCTTGGGAGGCGGGCAGCCGAGAACGGCATCGCCTGCCTTTGCAGCAGCTAAGTGATGGCTCACCGGGCAAATGCCGCATATCCGCGGGGTGATTTGGGGCATTTCCTGCACCAGCCGACCTTCGCAGAATTTTTCGAAGCCGCGGAATTCATTCACATGAAAGTAAGCATGCTCCACCGAGCCATCTTCTTTCAGATGAATGGTCACTTTGGCGTGCCCCTCGATGCGGGTTACGGGTTCAAT
>Ga0208197_1004563_pt1 | contig 10158 bp, 9 predicted proteins | sample AD_JPNNA4_MetaG_FD_184444 | JGI IMG/M metagenome (GOLD analysis project Ga0208197, IMG submission 184444) | Active sludge microbial communities of municipal wastewater-treating anaerobic digesters from Japan - AD_JPNNA4_MetaG (SPAdes) (version 2) | ecosystem: Engineered > Bioreactor > Anaerobic >... | reverse complement strand
TGACGGAGACGCTTGGCGGCGCACGAATCTACCTCAAGCGTGAGGATCTGGCACATACCGGCGCGCATAAGATCAACAACGCGCTGGGGCAGGCGTTGCTCGCCAAACGCATGGGCAAGCAGCGCATTGTCGCGGAAACCGGTGCCGGGCAGCACGGTGTCGCCACGGCCACCGTTTGCGCGCTCCTGGGGTTGGAGTGCGTGGTCTATATGGGGACGGTGGATATCGAACGGCAAAAGCTCAACGTCCTGCGGATGAAGCTGCTCGGCGCGGAGGTGCGCGGTGTGGATGCGGGCAGCCGCACGCTCAAAGACGCCATCAACGAGGCCATCCGCGACTGGGTGACGAACGTGCGCGACACGCACTACCTGCTCGGTTCGGCGCTGGGGCCGCATCCCTACCCCCGCATCGTGCGCGATTTCCAGTCCGTCATTGGGACGGAGGCGCGCGCGCAAATCCTCGCCGCCGAAGGCCGCCTGCCCGACGCGCTCGTGGCCTGCATCGGTGGCGGCTCCAACGCCATCGGGTTGTTCCACCCGTTCCTGCACGATGAAGGCGTGGCCCTTATCGGCGTGGAGGCGGGCGGCGAGGGGATTGCCAGCGGGCGTCACGCGGCGCGTTTCGCCGATCCCGCGATGGGGCGACTCGGTGTGCTCCACGGGGCGCAGACCTACGTGCTGCAAGACGCCGACGGGCAGATCGCGCTCACGCACAGCGTCTCGGCAGGGCTGGACTACGCCGCCGTCGGGCCGGAGCACGCCTGGATGCGCGACCTGGGCCGCGCGGAGTACGTCTATGCCACCGACGCGGAGGCGTTGAACGCCCTGCAAATGCTCAGCCGTCTGGAGGGCATCATCCCCGCGTTGGAAAGCGCACATGCCGTCGCGGAAGCCATCAAACGCGCCCCCACCATGTCGCCGGAGACCCTGATGATCGTCAACGTCAGTGGGCGCGGGGACAAGGATATGCATACGGTGGCACAGGTTTTAGGAGTGCAAGTCTAGTAGTCGTTTAGTCTTTAGTCCGAAGCCAGGCCATTTCAACCAGCAGACTAAGGACTATAAGACTCAGGACTATAGACCAGGAGCAGATAAATGAGCAGAATCACCGAAACATTCGAATCATTGAAACAAAATGGCCGCAAAGCCCTGATGCCTTACGTGACGATGGGCTATCCGGCGCTAGAGAGTGCGCTGGAGATCGTCCCGGCGATGGCGGAGGCAGGGGCGGATTTGGTGGAATTGGGCGTCCCGTTCAGCGATCCGCTGGCGGACGGGGCGACGATCCAGGCAGCGGGACAGCGAGCGCTGGCGAACGGCATGTCGTTGGCGCTGTGCCTGGAGCAGGCGGCAACGCTCCGCGCGCGTAGCGTGACCGTGCCGTTCGTGCTGATGGGCTACTACAATCCCATCATGCAGTTCGGTTTCGAGCGGTTCGCGGAACGGGCCTTGGCCTCCGGTATCGACGGTCTCATCGTGCCCGACCTGCCCCCGGAAGAAGCCGAGGCCCTGTATGCAGCAGCAACGGCGCAGGGGTTGGACGTCATCTTCCTGCTGGCCCCTACATCCGATGCAGCGCGCGTGCAAACGGTGACGGCGCAGTCCGGCGGCTTCGTCTACCTCGTGTCGCTCGTCGGCGTGACAGGGGCGCGCGAAAGCCTGCCGCCCGGCTTGGCAGACTTCGTCGCCCGCGTGCGCGCGGTCACGGATAAGCCGCTCGCCGTGGGGTTCGGCATCGCCACGCCGGAACAAGCTGCACAGGTGGCGCGAATCGCGGATGGCGTCATCGTCGGCAGCGCGCTCGTCAAGGCAATCGGTACAGCGGAACATCCGGTCGAAGCGGCACGGGCGTTCGTAGCGGCGTTACGTGTGGCAATGGATGCCGCGGCGTAAACGGAGAATTTGACAATTTCAGCGAATCGAGTATTATCTGAGCTATGTGACATAAGACATACTCAAGTCAGTCAAAAGTCATCATGCAGAAACAAAACTGGTTTAGCTATTACTACTTTTATTTTAGCTGTCCCAACCGGGTCGGCTCCTTTGTGATGTAAAGGGCAAAAGTAGAGTAGCAATCCCAAAACAAAAGCAAAGACGTGGAGCGACCCGCTCCACGTCTTTTTTGTACCCGGTAGATAGTAGACGGGAAGGGGGAGAAGCGTATGGCGTGTCGGGGGATCAGGGGGGCGATTACGGTGGGGGAGAATACGGCGACGGCGATCAAAGCAGCGGTGCGGGCGTTGTTGGAGCAGATTGTCGCGGCCAATGCGCTGGATGTGGCCGATATCGCCAGCGTGATTTTCACCGCTACGCCTGATCTGGACGCCGTTTACCCCGCCGTCGCCGCGCGTGAAATGGGGTGGAGCCACACACCGCTGCTCTGTATGCAAGAAATGGCCGTCCGAGGCAGTCTCCCGCGCTGTATCCGCGTGTTGCTGCATTGGAATACGGACCGCGCGCAGGCCGACATTCACCACATCTATCTGGGCGACGCGCGCGCACTCAGGCCAGACATAGCGAATCATGAATCATGATTCATGATTCATGATTCTGGAAGGGAGGACATTAGTATGGTAAGGGTGGCTTTTCAGGGTGTTGCCGGGGCGTATTCGGAGGAGGCGGTGCGGCAGTATTTTGGACCGACGGTGGAAAGTGTGCCGTGCCGGACGTTGGACGAGTTGTTTCCGCTGGTAGAGAATGGCGAGGCCAATTTCGCGATGTTACCGGTGGAGAACGCTGTCGCCGGATCGGTGACGGGAGCGTACGAGCTGCTGTTGGAGCGGGATTTGCGCATCAACGCCGAGGTGATCCTCCACGTGCATCACATGTTGATGGCCGCGCCGGGAACGAAGCGCGAGGCCATCAAGCGTGTGCGCTCGCATCCCCAGGCGTTGGCGCAGTGCCAGCAGTATCTCAGCCGCCACGATCTCGCCGGAGAACCGGCCTTCGATACGGCCGGCAGCGCGCGTGATCTGGCGGCCAATCCGGAGCCGGAGGTCGCCGTCATTGCCAGCGCGCTGGCGGCGGAATTGTATGGCCTGGACATAGTGGATCGGGCCATCGAAGATTATCGCTTCAACTACACGCGCTTTTTCGTGATGGGACTGGAGGATCCACCGCGCGCGCAGCGTCCGAAAACGTCCATCGTCTTTTCCACGCGGCACAGTCCCGGCGCGCTGTACAAATCGATGGGGGAATTTGCGGTGCGCGGCATCAATTTGACCAAGATCGAATCGCGCCCGCGCCTGAACCAGCCCTGGCGCTACACGTTTTACCTCGATTTTGAAGGGCACTGCCAGGACGTGGCGTGCGAAGCGGCGCTGATGGGCCTGCTGCGCCATTCATCTTTCGTCAAATTGTTGGGTTCGTATCCGGCAGCGACAACGCCGGTGGTGGAAGATAAGGAGTAAGCAGTAAGGAGTAAGGAGTAAGGAGTAGGGGGACATACTCCATACTTCGTACTCCGTACTCCATCAAAAAACAGCTATGGGAGGAGATACGATGATCGTTATTATGAAACACGGTGCAACGACGGCGCAAATTGCGAATGTGACGGCCCGGATCGAAAGCATGGGCTGTACGACGCACCTCTCGGCCGGGGAGGAGCGCACGATTATTGGGGTCATCGGCAACGGCCGCCCGATTGACCGGGAACAGATCGAACGGATGTCCGGCGTGGAGCGCGCGGTGGCGGTGCTGCGGCCCTTCAAGCTCGCCAGCCGCGAATTTCATCCGCAGGATACCGTCGTTCCGATCAACGGGATCAGTATCGGCGGCAAGTCGTTAGCTATCATCGCCGGACCATGTTCGGTGGAGAGCCGCGCGCAGTTGTTGGAGACGGCGGATGCCGTCCAGCAGGCTGGCGCGCACATCCTGCGGGGTGGCGCGTTCAAGCCACGCAGTTCCCCGTACAGCTTCCAGGGACTCGGGGAAGAGGGACTGCGGCTGTTGGCCGAGGCGCGCTCTCTCACCGGGCTGCCGATCATCACCGAAGTGATTTCGCCGGAGTTGGTGCCGCTGGTAACCACGTATGCGGACATTTTGCAGGTCGGTGCGCGCAACATGCAGAACTTTGCTCTGCTGCATGCCGTCGGCGAGTCGCAGCGCCCGGTGTTGCTCAAGCGCGGGATGATGTCCACGATGGAAGAGCTGCTCATGGCCGCCGAGTACATCCTTTCGCACGGCAACCAGCGTGTGATCCTCTGCGAGCGTGGCATCCGCACGTTCGAGAATTACACGCGTAACACGCTCGACCTGAGCGCTATTCCGATGCTCAAGCAGCTCAGCCACCTGCCTGTGATCGTCGATCCAAGCCACGGCACCGGCAAATGGGAGCTGGTCGAACCGATGTCGCGGGCCGCCATTGCTGCAGGCGCGGACGGTCTCATCATCGAAGTGCACCCACGTCCGGAAGAGGCGCTTTCCGACGGCGCGCAATCGCTCAAACCGGCCCGGTTTGCTGCATTGGTCCAATCACTTAAACCGATTGCGGAAGCGGTCGGGCGGACGTTGTAGAATCATGATTCTTGATTCTTATGGGGCCTGAGGGGTTATGAAACGATTGCCTGATTGCACTGTCTCCGTCGTTGGCCTGGGGCTGATGGGGGCATCGCTGGCGGGGGCGCTGCGGGGGAAGTGCGCGCGCGTGGTCGGCGTGGCGCGGCGGGTGGAGGTCGTCGAGACGGCGCTGGCACGCGGGTTCGTGGATGAGGGGACGACGGATTTGCTCGCGGGCGTGCGCGACGCCGACGTGGTGGTGCTTTCGACGCCGGTGCGGGTGATTGTGCAGCAGTTGGCCGAAATCGCGCCGCACCTGCGCCCGGGCTGCGTGGTGATGGACCTGGGCAGCACGAAAGCCGAGATCGTCGCCGCGATGGAGCGCCTGTTGCCGGATCACGTCCAGCCGCTCGGCGCGCACCCGATGTGTGGTAAGGAGACCTCTGGCATCGACGTGGCCGAAGTCACGCTGTATCGGGAGCGCACCTTCATCCTCACGCCGCTGCCGCGCACGACGCCGGAGACGCTGGCGCTCGGTGTGGCGCTGGCGGAGGCCGTCGGCGCGAAACCGTTGGTGCTCGACGCCGACCGGCAGGATTACCTCGTCGGCACGTTGAGTCATCTGCCGTACCTGCTGGCCTGCGCGTTGGTGGCGACGGCGGACGCGACCACGTCCAAGGACCCGGCGGCGTGGAAGATCGTCGCCGGCGGGTTCCGCGACACCTCGCGCGTGGCGGGCAGCGACGTCACGATGATGCTCGACATCCTGATGACCAATCGCGAGCACGTGCTGGCGGCGGTCCGCGAATGCGAGACGCAGTTGCGCCGTCTGGCCGATCTGGTCGCTGACGGTAACGAAGGCGCGCTGCGGGATGCGCTGACGGCGATTCGCAACACCCGTAAGGAGATGTTCCCATGAGCCAACTGCTTGTTCGCCCTGGCCCACCCTTGCGTGGGCCAGGGCGTGTGCCCGGGGATAAATCCATCTCGCACCGCGCGTTGATGCTCGGCGCGCTCGCCGATGGCGTCAGTCACGTGGAAGGTTTTCTCCCCGGCGGCGACTGTCTCGCCACGCTGGGCTGTATGCGGGCGTTAGGCGTTGAGATTGAGGTTCGTAGTGACGGCTTCAGCCGTTCGGACGCGAATTTTCGCGCGACCGCTGAAGCGGTTACTACGAACGTGACTATCCACGGACACGGGTTGCGTGGTCTGCGAGCGCCGTCTGCCCCGCTGGACTGTGTCCGCTCCGGGACGACGATGCGCTTGCTGGCGGGTATCCTCGCCGGGCAGGACTTCGACAGCGTGTTGAGCGGTGATCCGCAACTGCTGCGCCGCCCGATGCGCCGCGTCGTCGAGCCGCTGCGCGCGATGGGCGCGGACATCAGCGACACCGATGGGCACGGCCCACTCGTCATCCACGGGAAGAGGCTGCGCGGCGGCGAACATACGTTGGCCGTCGCCAGCGCGCAGGTGAAGAGCGCGCTCTTGTTGGCGGGGTTGTTCGCCGATGGCCCGACAACCGTTCGCCAACCCGGTCCCAGCCGCGATCATACCGAGAGGATGCTCAAAGCGCAGGTAAATGGCAAATGGCAAATGGCAAATGGCGAATCGGCGAATCAGCGAATCGGCGAATCAGCGCTTGTCATTGACGGGCTTACTGTGATGTTGAACCCGCTCGCTGTTGACCATCTGGAACCGTTGAACATGACCGTGCCCGGCGACATTTCTTCGGCGGCGTTTCCCCTTGTGGCGGCGCTGCTCGTGCCGGACTCGGAGATCACATTGACCGGCGTCAACACGAACTGGACGCGCACGGGCTTGCTGGATGCGCTGGCGGCGATGGGTGCGGAGATCGCGTTGACGAATGAAGGCGAGCAAGGCGGCGAACCGGTGGCTGACCTGGTGGTGCGCAGCGCGTCACTGAGAGGGACGGAAATCGGTGGCGATACGGTGGTGCGGATGATCGACGAGTTCCCGGTGCTGGCCGTCGCGGCGACGCAAGCGCGCGGGACGACGGTGGTGCGCGATGCGCGTGAGTTGCGCGTCAAGGAGACTGACCGCATCGCTACCGTCGTTGCCGAACTGCGTAAACTCGGCGCGCAGATCGAGCCGCACGACGACGGTTTCACCGTGACGGGACCAACGCCATTGCGCGGCGCAAAGGTGGACAGTCACGGCGATCACCGTCTGGGGATGGCCCTGGCGGTGGCGGGATTAGTCGCGGAGGGCGAAACGGTGATCGAAGACGCGGAGCGCATCGCGGATTCGTTTCCAGGTTTTGTGGGTATAATGCAAGGGTTAGGGGGCAACTTCACATTTTAGGAGGCCCAATGGCTTTATCAGGAATTAACGGACACACCACCCTGGTCGGACTGATCGCGTGGCCGGTGGGCCACAGCGTCTCACCGCCGATGCATAACGCAGCCTTCGAGGCTCTCGGCTTGAACTGGTGTTACGTTCCGCTGCCGGTTGCGCCGTCGCAGGTGGAAAATGCGGTGCGCGGCGCGGCGGCGCTTGGATTCCGGGGTGTCAACGTGACTGTGCCGCACAAACAGGCAGTGCTTCCGGCGTTGGACGCGGTCGCGCCAGACGCAGCGCGGTTCGGCGCGGTGAACACTATCGTCATTGACCGCGATACAGCCGGACGGCCGGCGGTCATCGGGCACAACACGGATTACCAGGGTTTCCTTGGTTCGCTGCGACAGGGAGGCTTCGAGCCGGCGGGTAAGTCTGCGGTCGTTGTCGGGGCCGGAGGGGCAGGACGCGCCGTGGTTTTTGGATTGTTGCAGGCAAACGCGCGCGACGTGTTGGTACTCGATACACAGCCGCAGCAGGTACAGTCGTTGCTGGCCGACCTGGGCGGAGATGGCGCGCCGCTGCGCACGGCCCCGCTATCCACCGAGATTTTGGTGGAATCGGCGCGCGCGGCGGATGTGCTGGTCAACGCGACGCCCGTGGGGATGTCGCCCCAGATCCACGCCTCCATCTGGCCCGATGCGGCGTCCTTCCCGGCGCACCTGACCGTCTTCGATCTGGTCTACAATCCACAAGAAACGCAGCTTTTGCGCCAGGCGCGCGCGGCGGGCGCGCTGGCTATCGACGGGCTGGATATGCTCGTGCGACAAGGGGCGATTGCCTTCGAGTTGTGGACCGGCCAGCAAGCCCCGTTCGACGTGATGCGCGCCGCCTGTGAGCGCGCATTGGGACAGCGGTAGGTGGCCGGTGAGCGTTTTTGAGGTGATGATGTTAGTCTGCTTCGGCCTCAGTTGGCCGATTTCGATATCAAAGGCAAGCGCAACTCAATAGAAGTAGGTTCAGGTAGTCCAAGTTCCAATTTCGCCCCACCATCTTTTACGATTACACGGGCATCAAAGGTATCTAAGACCTGCCGCATGTCTTTGTTTGAGGGTCGGTCAATGCCCGTTTTGAAGTTCGCCGCGAATTGTATCAGTTCGTCAATTGTTTCGTCAGTCAGTCGCCGGTTCGCTAGCGCCGCTTCGAGTTCGTTTTTACGTGTACGCAATGCCTCATAACGTTCGTTTAGCGCCGTTATCTTATCCTGTAGCACCTTTTCAACAAGCCCTGTCGCCTTCGTGATTGCCGTTGCCAGTTGTGCTGCCTCGCTTTCGGCCTCGACAATGAGAGACTCTACTGCTGTGAGTTCTGCTTGCTTCGGTTTTTGGTCTTCCAGTTCCACTTGTTGTGCCTCTAGTAACTTCTCTTTGAATTCCGCGGGGTTCGTTATGATGTTTGTCATAACGTCCCATACTGCCGCTGCCAGGACACCTTCACGGATAGATTTCTCAAAGCACTCGCGTTCTTCTAGCCCGCTGAAATAGTTTACAGTTTGGTTACAATAATAGTAGTAATATGGTTTCTCTTTCGTGCTATCCGTGTAGCGTGTGTGCCCGGTCATACTATAACCGCATCCGCACTGAATTATCCCGGTAAATAGGTAGTTGTACTTGCCGTTGCGCCGGGCTTTGCGTGAGTTGCGTTCTCGTTGTATCTGCGCTAGTTCCCACGTATCGGCATCAATAATTGGTGGTATAGCACTGGTGAATTCCTCTGCTTCGCTATTGTCAGGATTGGTTGTCCTGTATATCCATAGCCCCTTGTAAGCCGGATTGCGTAGAATTCGTAATAACGTTGAAGGCGTCCAGGCTTGGCGTGTTCGTCTCGTACTCCGTGAAGTCGGGATACCCGCCGCCGTTAGGCGCTTGGCAACTTCGCGTTGCGGTAAAGGGCCGCTTTCGCCGTCACCTTGCGTGTACCATTCGAAAATCAAACGTACTACCTCTGCTTGTTCGTCGTTTACTGTGAAGTTGACAACCCGCCCCTTATCGTCACGCAGGAAGTCATAACCGTAGGTGGGACGCCCACAGACGACAATTTTTCCCTCAAGCGCTTTTTGGCGTTTGCCGCGTATGCTGCGTGTGCGGATCTTCTCCCGTTCGTCGCTACCTTGCCAGCCACGAATCACAAGCATGATGTCATATTCCGAAGTTACACGTCCTAAGTCAAGGCAATGCACTTCGACACCGGCTCGTAATAACTCACGTATCGTGACAAGCAAGTTTACCACGTCACGGGATAGCCGATCAACGTTTTGTACTATAAGTACATCCGCTTGATGCTGCCGTAGCATTGTCCAGGCCGTTGCTCCTGCCGGTCGTTCACTGAAGGCCAGTGCCCCGGCCACGCCATCATCTATCAGTTCACTTGTCACTGTGAAGCCATGAACGTCCGCATACTTTCGTCCTGCTTCTACTTGCGCTGATAGGGAATAGCCCCGGTCAGCCTGGTCATCGGTACTTACTCTTGCGTATACAATCGCTCTTTTTATCATTTTAGCATCTCCTTGAGGGGAAGTCGGCTCTGAATAGCGAGAGCTAACACCCCTCTTGGCCTCAAAGAGCTGTATAGACCGTTCCGCGACAACGGCCTTGTCGTCGCAAGAGACCACGCTGTACGAGATCAACCAGGTCCAGGCGCAGTGTTTCTGCCGTGACTTCTGGATAAACCTGCTGTAGATCACCATTCGTGATGTGTCCCCGTTGTTGCGCTTCTACCAGGGCTTGCATTTGCCGATCGTTGAGGCGTTTCCGTGGTCGAATTTGCTCTGCCAGGATGTTATCTTGTGCCCGTTGTCCCACTGTGCCGAGAACTTCAGCCTTCTCATTTGTAGTCAGGTGCAAGGCGTCGCAAATATCGGCGAGGAAAGTGACGGCGGGGGCTTCGAGTGTCGTCCAGGGTTCTGGCTCCGTACCGGCTTCGAGTTCTTCGCGGAAGCGGCGTAACCGATTCACCACAGCTTGGTGATGTCTTTCGGCTATAAATTGTTCGGCGCGTTCCCGCAAGGAAGGGCCGACTTTGACCAATTGCATTTGATACACGTCCATTGTTGTGTCCTCCATTAGTTGATTTATGTGCTAGAATGGAGGTAGAGGCTCCGCGCGCCGACCAAGCTGTACGGAGCATCTACCAAGTGCCCCGGCTCTGTGCCGGGGTGCTTCTCTTTTCGTTTTATAGTTCCTGTAGTTTCGCCAAAAGTTGGCGGATAGCACTTTAACAACCGCAAAAAGAAGCCCGATCGGTGTATGGGGTGGTAGCAGTCGGCGCAACAACTGAGCGGAGGTCGGTCTGACCTTCGCTGTGCTAC
>Ga0208197_1004561_pt1 | contig 10160 bp, 5 predicted proteins | sample AD_JPNNA4_MetaG_FD_184444 | JGI IMG/M metagenome (GOLD analysis project Ga0208197, IMG submission 184444) | Active sludge microbial communities of municipal wastewater-treating anaerobic digesters from Japan - AD_JPNNA4_MetaG (SPAdes) (version 2) | ecosystem: Engineered > Bioreactor > Anaerobic >... | reverse complement strand
TTCTCCAAATGACGGGAACTGTGTCGGACCGCGATATGGTTGCACAAATCCTGGACTCCATGGACCTGGAGCGGGAAAAGGGCGTGACCATCAAAGCCTCGGCAGTGCGGATGTTGTACAAGGCAAACGATGGCCAGGAGTATGAACTTAATCTGATTGACACACCGGGTCATGTAGACTTCAACTACGAAGTAAGCCGCGCTTTGGCGGCTTGCGAGGGTGCTTTATTGATTGTGGATGCGACACAAGGAATTGAAGCCCAGACCCTGGCAAATCTGTATCTTGCACTGGATGCCGATCTGGTCATTGTCCCGGTCATCAATAAGATCGACCTGCCCTCGGCGCTACCAGATGAAGTGGCAAAAGATCTTGAGCATCTTCTGGGGGTGCCCGCTGATTCGATACCAAGAATTTCTGCCAAGGAAGGCACAAATGTTGAACAGGTGCTGGAGGCAATCGTCTCCCAGGTTCCTCCACCCAGGGGAGATGCCGATCTCCCACTGAGTGCCCTCATCTTCGATTCTCATTATGATTCATACAAGGGAGTGGTTGCGTATATCCGAATCATGGATGGGAAAATTCGATCCAATGATTCTTTGCGATTGATGGCAACCCACTCTGATTTGAAACCTGTTGAAATTGGAATTTTTTCACCAACCATGCGTCCGGTGGATCAACTGCTTGCTGGAGATGTGGGGTATATTGCAACCGGGCTGAAAACAGTATCTGAATGTCGGGTTGGGGACACAATTACCAACAGCCAAAATCCAATCCGAGATCCACTTCCAGGGTATCGCCATCCAAAACCAATGGTATTTGCAGGTATTTACCCGGTTGAAGGCGAGGATTATGATGATCTTAAGGAAGCTCTGGAAAAACTTCAATTAAATGATGCTTCCCTGGTTTTCCAACCCGAAACATCCCAGGCGCTGAATTTTGGTTTTCGCTGTGGTTTTCTTGGATTATTCCATATGGAAATAATCCAGGAACGATTGGAGCGCGAATACGATATGGATGTGGTGGTTACAGCTCCATCTGTGGAATATGAGGTGGTTATGCTGACAGGGGAAATCCTTGTAATTGACTCGCCGGTGGAACTCCCTGATGAAGCACTTATCCAGGAAGTGCGAGAGCCATGGATGAAACTGGATATTATTACCCCAACAGAATTTTATGGACCTGTGATGGAACTGGTCACCCGCAGGAGAGGGGTTTACACCCAGCAGGATTACCCTGCACCCAATCGCGTGCAGTTAATTTTTGAAATTCCCCTGGCTGAAATCATTGTGGATTTCTTCGACGAGTTAAAATCGCGCACCCGTGGATATGCCTCGATGGATTATTCATTCATCGGATATCGCCCCAGCAACTTGGTGAAACTAGAGGTGATGGTTGGCGGAGAGCCGGTGGATGCGTTGGCATGTATTGTCCATAAAGAGGAAGCCTACCATAAGGGTCAACGGTTGGTGACAAAATTAAAGGAGTTAATTCCCCGGCAATTGTATGATGTTGCCATCCAGGCATCGGCAAGTGGACGAATTATTTCCCGGGCGAACGTAAAAGCCTTGAGGAAAGATGTCCTTGCAAAGTGTTATGGCGGTGATATCACTCGAAAAAAGAAATTGCTGGAAAAGCAAAAGCGTGGCAAGCGCCGGATGAAAATGGTTGGGAGTGTGGAAATTCCACAGGAAGCTTTTATGGCTGTTCTGCGGCTGGAGGATGAATGACAGAGCCGCTGGTCGTAAAAAAGCAAAAGCGATGGGGATGGATACCCGGTGTTCTGGTCAGCGTTATTGCTATCATCTTGATCATCCAGGTTGTGGGGGATTGGGATACGTTGAAGCAGTCTTTTTCCTCGTTCAATGGTCGATTTATATTTGCTTCTGCTGCATTTTGTCTCCTGTTTTTGTTGATCAGGGGACAGGCGTGGAGAACGATTCTTGGTTCAGAAGTGGGTTTGTGGCAATCCTTTCTGGTGATTAACCAGGGATACTTGATCAATTCGATAATTTTTAACCGGGCAGGTGAAATTGCCCGATCAGTATTGATGTCGAAGCACGTGAAGAAAAGCCCTTTCTACGTTTTGTCAACCATCATCATTGAAAGAGCATTTGATCTGGTTATTGCGGCGGGATTATTATTAAGTACTTTGCCGCTTGCGCTGGGCATGGATTGGGCGCGCCCGGTGGCTACTGTCATTATTATTCTTGTCATTGCTGGTTTGGTTGTGCTTTTTCTGGTTGCGAGGAGTCATGAAGCAGTAGAACAATGGGCGGAAAAATTTCTGGGTAGATGGAAATTTACCCGAAAAATTGTTTTACCGCAGATCAAGCCACTTCTTGCCGGGCTGGGGACACTGACAAGACCGGTGCAATTCATACTATCCTTCTTCTGGATATTTTTATCCTGGTGTGCTGCCATCGGGATGTACTATGTATTAATTCTGGCTATCCAACCGAATGCGCCATTGTGGTGGGGAATTTTTGCGGATTCCGTTCTGGCGGTGGGAATTGCTCTTCCCTCGGCACCGGCAGCGCTTGGTGTGTTTGAGGGGTCTCTTGTTGCGGCACTGACACTGCTGGGCGTTGATGCATCCATGGCACTGGCATATGCCGTGATCGTTCACTTCGTTCAATTTGTAGTTACAGCCATCATTGGTTTCTATGCTCTTATCAAAGATGGCAGATCCATCGGTGAGTTGCTGAATAATATCCATCAAAATCCGGAACAACATTGACCCATGCGCATTCTGATTGGTTTGACATACTACCGTCCCCACTATTCCGGGTTGACGATTTATACAGAACGATTAGCAAAGGCATTGGTCCGGCGCGGACATGATGTAACCGTATTAACCTCCAGATTCTCCAAGAATCTTCCAGCATATGAGGAAACGGATGGCGTCAAGATTTATCGTGTGAACGTGATCATGCGCATCAGCAAGGGGGTTATCATGCCTGCAATGCCATTCCAGGCATTCCAGTTGATCCGAAAAGCGGATATTGTAAATTATCATGTTCCCCAACTGGATGCTGCCCCAGGTACCGTCCTCAGCAGGCTGCTGGGAAAACCAGTTATATTAACGTATCATTGTGACTTGCGGCTTCCCAGGGGATTTATTCACCAGGCTGCAAATGTTGTTTCACACCTTGCCAATCATGTATCTGCCAAATCTGCCAGCATGATAATCACAAATACAAGGGATTATGCTGTTCATTCCCAATTTCTCCGTCATTATCTTGCAAAGGTAGGCGTTATTAATCCACCGGCAGAACTTCTTGATGTTTCCAATGATCAGGTAATGTCTTTTAAACAAAAGTGGGGCATTAAACCACATCAGAAAGTAATAGGCATGGCGGCCAGGCTGGCAGCTGAGAAGGGGGTCGAATTTCTTGTAGAGGCGATGCCTGAAGTACTGAAAAAATATCCGGAAGCAAAGGTGTTGTTTTTGGGTCAGTACGAAAACGTCCTGGGAGAAGAGGCGTATGCTCAACGATTATTGCCTTTGATCCGAGAGTTGGGCGATCATTGGTCGTTTTTGGGCAACGTACCTGCGGAGGACCTGGCGTCATTTTATCGATCCTGTCACGTAACAGTGTTACCCAGTACCAACGCAACCGAATCGTTTGGGATGGTGCAGGTGGAATCCATGATCTGCGGGGTGCCTGTTGTTGCAACGGATATTCCCGGAGTGCGTCATCCGGTGCATACTTCTGGCATGGGAATTATCATACCGCCAAAAGATGGCAGATCGCTTGCGGATGCAATTCTCCAAATACTGGATCATCCTGATCAATACCGGGGTGATTCTGAATTAATCCGGCAACATTATAGTTCGAATCACGTTGCTGAGCAGTATGAAAAGCTAATGTTGGAATTGCTGGGACAAGTGGCTTTGAATGGGGATCCACCAGACATACAGGAGGAGTTGCCGGGTGAATAATCTGCCTAATGATCTCCTGTGGAAGAACATCACCTCGCTGCCATATTTCCGTGGATTATTGCGGGCAGTGGAAGGAAGGTACTTTCAATCCATGGATTTACCAGGACCAGTGTTGGATCTTGGCTGTGGTGATGGTCATTTTGCCAGTGTAACATTTACCGGTATCATTGATGCAGGCTTGGATTCATGGTTGCAACCCATTCGAGAGGCACAGGGACGAGGGAAATACAAGCTTAATGTTCTGGCGCAGGGATCTCAAATTCCGTTCCCAGAGCAGTATTTTCAAACCGTGATTAGCAATTCCGTCTTGGAACATATCCAGGACATTCAACCGGTATTGAATGATGTGGCACGGGTCACACGGATGGGAGGTTCATTTATTTTTTGTGTCCCCAACCATCAGTTCGATAGTTCCCTTTCCATTGGAGCGGCATTGGAGAAATTCGGTTGGAAGACCCTTGCAGGCAGATATCGCAAATGGTTTGAAAAGATCGCTCGTCATAAAAACCTGGATTCTCCTGAGGTTTGGACAAACCGTTTGGAAAAGGCTGGATTTGAAGTAATCCAATGGTGGCATTATTTTTGTCCACAAGCCCAGTCGGTCATGGAGTGGGGACACTTTATGGGATTGCCTTCACTGGTAACCCGTAAACTAACAGGTAAATGGGTATTGTCGCCAACGTGGTGGAATCTGGGATGGATATATCGGATCCTGGAAAAATATTATAACCAGCCCCAGGAGTGTGACAACGGTGTCTGTACTTTTTTTGTGGCAAGGAGGGTATAAAGGTGGCGCGTTTTTTTCAGAAGTATGGTTATTATGCCTTATCCATTGGAAGAATGATGGTTGGGTTCCGGAATTTCCCTGCCATTGTGAAAACCATGCTTGTGAAAAAATTGACGCACCCACGTCTCGTTACGCTTCAAAACGGGGTGAGATATTTAATCCGGGGAAAAATGGATATCTGGAGTGTAAAGGAAACCTGGCTGGATAACTTTTACGAAAGGTATGGTTACCAGATTGAACCGGATTGGTCGATAATTGATATTGGTGGAGGGATTGGGGAATTCACAATATTTGCCAGTCAAAAGGCGCAGCAGGGTCAAGTATTTGCATTCGAACCATTTCCATCATCTTATCAATTGCTAATCAATAATCTCGCAATGAATCATATTACAAATTGCACGGCAATCCAACGAGCAGTCTCTACAAATGGAGAAACTATTTTATTGGATTCCTCCAATGGAGAGCCTTTGCAAGTTCAGAGTCTTACCGGTAATCATCGTACATCCAATGGAGATTTCACTGCTGTTGAAAGTGATACTCTGAAAGATGTTTTCACAAAATATCAATTGAGCCGTTGTCACTTGTTAAAATTGGACTGTGAAGGCGCAGAATATGATATCCTGTTTTCATCAGGGGACGCTCTCAGCCTGGTTGAGCGGATTGTGCTGGAGTATCATCACGTAAACGGTCATACTGTGGATGAGTTGTCCACCTTTTTGGGTTCCAATGGGTATGTGGTTGAAACTTTTCCAAATCGTGTACATGACCATATCGGATATCTCCGTGCCATAAGGGTTGAGTTAATGGAATCATTGAGTTGAATTATGGAACCAGAACCAAGCATTCTTGACTACCTGATCTCAAAAATCCTGTTTTGGAGGCATTACCCGGTACACCCCAGGGCATTTGAGCCTGATCCGAATCATGAAAGTTCGGATGAAATTCCTGCATTTGTAGATGACGGTGTTATGGAAGAAGAAACGATAACACCACCTGATCCATTAATACCTGCAGAAGAAACGATAATACCACCTGATCCATTAAAGCCTGTAGAAGAAACACCATCATTAGATATCACAAGAATATCAGCAAGGTTTCCTTGGCGGACATTTGCTGCACTTGTGATTGCTTTGGCAGCCCAATTTACATTGGAACCGCGAGCCAACCGCAACTGGGTCCCTGGAATTATTTTGTATGGTGCAGCAATTGTCCTGATGATTTGGGCTACTATTCAAAAAGAATTGACCTGGATTAATCCACCAGCAGAAGAAAAATCGATTGCCTGTGTGGAAACAGGAGATCAAAAGGTTGATATATGGGAAAGGGTATTGCAGTCCCGGTGGGAGTGGCTGTTCCCTGCCGTTTTGTTGAGCTTGCTCGCCTTTTTTAGTTTTAAGGTTGGAACGGGACAATATCAATTTACCTGGTTCAATGTTTTTATTTGGGTTTCAGCTTTGGTGCTAACGATTGTGGTGTTTTGGCAACCGGATGGGGCTTTTCATAAATATTTGGAGGCGCTGAAAGGGTTATTTAAAACAGGCACCATACGATTGCAGATCAATCCCTGGTCTGTCCTCCTCATAGGGATTTTTATCGTTGCCATCTTCTTCCGGTTTTACCTGCTAAACCAGGTTCCATCACAAATGGTCAGCGACCATGCAGAAAAACTTTTGGATGTTGGTGATGTTCTCCGCGGACAAACCAGTGTCTATTTCCCGCGTAATACAGGACGGGAATTTTTCCAAATGTATTGGACCGCTTTGATGGTCATTCTGTTTAGAACCGGATTAAGCTTTACCAGCTTAAAGCTGGGAACAGTCATCCTGGGCTTGTTGACCCTGCCATATATTTACCTGTTAGGTAAAGAGATTGGCAACCGGCGGATTGGCTTGATTGCCATGGCTTTTGCTGGGATTGCCTACTGGCCGAACCTGATTTCCCGAATTGCACTACGCTTCACGCTCTATCCGTTTTTCCTTGCGCCAGCGCTCTATTATTTTCTACGGGGAATACGGCTGCAGAAAAGGAACGATTTTATCCTGGCGGGAATTTTTCTGGGACTTGGGCTGCATGGGTATTCGCCTTATCGAATCGTTCCGATCCTGCTAGTACTGGGGCTGGGAATTTTTCTAATTCACCACTTGGGAAGGAGTCTTGCCGAAAATCGCAGGAAAATTGCGTTTGGTGTCCTTGTCACGGCAATTATCTCCCTGGTGATTTTTCTTCCATTGCTACGTTATACGATCGCCAATCCGGATATGGTTGGGTATCGAGCGCTAACCAGGCTGGGCTCATTGGAACAGCCCATCCAGGGAAATCCGTGGTTGATATTTTTTAGAAACCTCTGGCGGGCGATGACCATGTTTGCCTGGGATAATGGAGAGGTATGGGTCATTTCCATCCCTCACCGTCCTGTCCTGGATTTTGTTGCTGGAGCTTTGTATCATCTTGGTTTTGCAGGGCTGTTCATTCGGTATATACAGAAGCGAAATTGGATGGATCTGTTCATTCTTATTTCCATCCCTGTTTTGATGCTTCCTTCCATCCTTTCATTAGCGTTTCCAGCGGAAAATCCATGCCTGAACCGCACAGCTGGTGCAATCATTCCTGTGTTTCTGATCATTGGTTTTGCACTTGATGGCATCATGCGAGCCTTTGAGGGGCTGGGACAAAAAAGTGGTAAACGATTGGCGTGGGCAATTTTTATAGCCTTGTTTCTGATTTCCAGCATCCAGAATTATTCCCTGGTTTTTCAACAGTACCGCAAGGCTTATGATGCCAATTCCTGGAACACATCGGATATTGGGCGTGTTATCAAAAATTTCTCGGAGTCTGTTGGTAGCGTGGACACAGCTTATCTTGTTGCATATCCACATTGGGTGGATTCCAGGTTGGTGGGAGTGAATGCGGGTTATCCACTGAAGGACTTTGCCATTTGGCCTGATCAATTTGAGGCTACCAAGACCGATCCCAGATCAAAATTGTTTGTGATTAATATCAATGACCATGAAGATATTCGGATGCTATCGGGGATGTATCCCAATGGTTCATTAAGTCTTTACGATGTCGCTTTGGAAGGAAAGGACTTCTATTTATTTTTTGTGCCTGCCGAGCCATTGGGGCAGTAGAATCGGATTTATTTGGTTGGAGTTAAGAAACGGATGACCTTGGTGCAAGAACAACCCAAAAAACGTATCAGTTTTCAAAATCAATATCACTGGATTTGGGATGTCCTCCTGGTAGTAATCCTGGTTGCTGGTGCTTATTTTCGTTTCATTGGGATCAATTGGGACGACAATCATCATGTCCATCCTGATGAACGCTTCCTGACAATGGTGGCGACGTCCATCTCACCAGTCAAAGCCGGAGAATACTTTAATACAGATCTATCAACATTGAATCCCCACAATGTGGGATATTCCTATTACGTATATGGAACATTTCCACTGTTCATTGTGCGGTATGTGGGTGAGTGGCTGGATCGCACCGGTTACGACCAGATCTTTCTGGTGGGGAGATTTTTGGCAGGATTGTTTGACCTGTTTACGGTCTTTCTTGTGTACTTGATTGCTTACCGGATTTATAAACGCCCCGGTCTCTCTGTTTTGGCAGCTGCATTTTCTGCCTTTGCCGTGCTTCAAATTCAACAATCCCATTATTTTACAGTCGACAGCTTTTTAACATTCTTTGTAACCCTGTCCCTGTATTTTGCCATCCGAGTAATGACCAGCCCCATTCCAATGCAGGAAGACGGAGGAGATGACCATGTTCCTGCAGGGACTCCCCCAATAAGCACATGGCTGCGCCTTTCCTGGGGTGGTTTTCTTGCCTATGCATTATTTGGAGTGGGACTTGGCATGGCAGTGGCATCCAAGGTGAGTGCTGCGCCGGTTGCACTTCTTTTACCAGTTGGAGCGGCAATTTATTATTTTCGGTTACCAGAAGCAAGGCGAAGCGAATATCTGGTAATTATTGCAAGAAATATCCTCCTGGCGGCTGTCATATCGGTGGTGGTGTTTCGTATTTGTCAACCTTACGCATTCTCCGGACCAGGTTTCTTTGGCGTTGGATTGAATCCAAAATGGGTGGCAAACCTGAAGGAATTGGCAAATCAATCCACTGGAAATGTTGACTTCCCGCCTGCACTTCAATGGGCAAGACGCCCAGCCTGGTTTGGATGGTGGAATATGACTGCCTGGGGATTGGGGCTTCCACTTGGTCTCCTGGCGTGGTTGGCTTTTCTATGGATGGGATGGAGGGCAATTGTCCGGCGGGAATGGCATCTTCACCTTCTCTTGTGGTTGTGGGTGGGTGTGTACTTTTTATGGCAGGGTACTGGATTTGTGAGCAGTATGCGCTACTTGCTGCCGATTTATCCAGCAATGACTGTGATATCCGCATGGGGATTATTCAGCCTGTGGGACCACAGGATGAATCTTCGCGTCATAAGAAATCTAAAAATCAAAAGTATTGCAATTGTTCTGATTGGGGCTGTTATCCTGGTAGGAACGGCATTATGGGCATACGCCTTTTCCAGGATCTATACAAGAACCGAGACCCGGGTAGCGGCAAGCGAATGGATCTACGAGAACGTACCCGGACCCATCAATCTACAGATACAAACAAGCGCCGGATTGGTTCAACAACCTCTCAGCACGCTGGCGGGAACCACTTTTTCCACTCCTCAACCTCTCCAAATTGTATTTAAAGCGGTTGAAGCAGCCACTCTTACGGAATTAAAGATAGGGAATCTTGTGGAATTGGGGTCCACTGGTGAACAGCGGACAATATTGGCTACAATTTCGCCTGTTGGTGAGAGTGAAAGCGGCGAATCAAGCTATGGGTACTTAATCCAAAATTTTCAGCAGGCACAACAGTATTCAATTATTTTTCAAAATCCAATTCAAGTTCAACCTGGTTTGGATTATGAGTTGAAGCTGGAAATTGTTGAACCAGCAATAATGCGGATTTTTGGCAAACTATCCATTGCTGGTATAGATGTGGACGGAAAGAATACCAGTCTGGATCTACCGGAACTTGTGGAAGTAATCCGGTCAGGGAAACCCTATTCCATTACGACCATAAAGCCAATTCACGGCGGCATTTTGAGGGCGGTTCAAATTCCTCATATGGTGGATTGGCTGCAAACCAATGAATACAAAACGATTAAATTATCGATTTCTGACACCACGGATCCGGAAACAATTCTGGCAGAAGCAAAGTACCAATCGACTTTCAAGATTACCGCAGATCCGCGCGGAGATTTTGTTGAATTCTTGTTTGATCCAGCAATCAGCCTGGATGAAAATAAACAATATTCGCTGGAAATATCACTGGAAGAGGGGGACGGAGCCATTGCACTTTATGGCTCCCGGGTAGCCGTGGAAACTGTCTGGGATGTCATCATCCCGTTGGATTTGGGTCGGGGGA
>Ga0208197_1004556_pt1 | contig 10169 bp, 6 predicted proteins | sample AD_JPNNA4_MetaG_FD_184444 | JGI IMG/M metagenome (GOLD analysis project Ga0208197, IMG submission 184444) | Active sludge microbial communities of municipal wastewater-treating anaerobic digesters from Japan - AD_JPNNA4_MetaG (SPAdes) (version 2) | ecosystem: Engineered > Bioreactor > Anaerobic >... | reverse complement strand
GAACAATGCTTCCAGCCCCGTAGGGGCTTAATATTTGTAACCCAATAACTACTCTCATAAATTGCGATGCACGCAATGCATATGCCAAAGAGGTAAATTGAAACGTTGCATCGCAACAGATAAGCAGTGCAAAGAGCCATTTTCACGTTCTTTCATTCCTTGACACAAGAGAGAACTAAAGAAAATCCAGAGTAAAAATTTGCATTTGTTATATTCTTTTTCGATATTGCACGTGTAAATGTGAAATTAAAATGATTCGATACTCCAAAGCCAATAATAATTCCAATTTCAACAATAACCTGTTGAAACGGGAAGGTTTTGGCGTTTGGTGAGCAAGATACAATACTAGTTCAAGGCCTTCCTAAAAAAACAGGAAGGCCTTTTTTGTTTAACACATTCCATATGCTGCAAAGAGTAAATAATAACAACAATAATCGTCCGCCACCCCCCGGGAATGGTTATGCTTTACCCTGCCCTTCCCGGTAATTCCGCGAAGGGCATTCTTTTTTCAAACTTCAAACTATCAACACTAACCAAAATAATATAACCATGGAATCAAAAGTTTTTGAAACACTTACAGGCGACATTTGCCGTTCGGTTGAAACCGAGGACGCTATCACCCTAATCAAGGAGACCTTTCCAAAGCTGCTGGCAAAAAAGCTAAACCTGCGACGGGTAACCGCACCGCTTATAGTTGAGGCTGGTCTTGGCATTAACGACGATTTAAACGGAGTTGAAAAGCCGGTAAGTTTTACCGCCAGTTCCATTGGCAAACGAATTGAAATTGTTCAATCGCTTGCAAAATGGAAGCGGTTAACACTTGCTCGTTTGGAATTACCCTGTGGTAGCGGAATATATACCGATATGAATGCACTAAGGCCCGATGAAACCCCCGATGCAATTCACTCAGTTTACGTTGACCAGTGGGACTGGGAAAAACGTATCGATGCATCGGAAAGATGCGTGGAATACTTTCGCAAAACAGTTAATGCTATTTATGAAGCCATCTGCGAAATGGAAATGGTGGTTGCCACTCACGTCGATGGGATTACTCCCGAACTACCCAAGAGCATTCATTTTGTTCATTCGGCAGAATTGGAGGCAATGTACCCAACTCTATCGTCGCGTGAGAGAGAGAATGTTATATGCAAACAGTTTGGAGCAGTTTGCATCGAAGGGATTGGATACCCGTTGTCCGATGGTAAACCATCGGATGGAAGAGCCCCCGATTACGATGATTGGTCAACACTCCGCCCCGATGGATACAGAGGTCTAAATGGCGATATTCTTGTTTGGCACAAGCCACTAGGAATAGCCCTTGAACTCTCTTCGATGGGAATTAGGGTGGACAGTGCAGCCCTAAAGTTACAGCTGCAGATGCAAGGCTTAGAGCATCGAAGTAAATTGCACTACCATAGCTTGCTACTAAACGGTAAACTTCCACAAAGCATTGGGGGAGGCATAGGGCAATCGCGACTCTGCATGTTCTTACTCCGCAAGGTACATATTGCACAGGTGCAAGCATCGGTTTGGCCGGAGGGGCAAGGATTATGACGAAGGATAAAGGATAAAGGATAAAGGATAAAGGGTAAAGCGTGAACCGTTAAACGTGAGCCGTTAAATGGGATTGAACAATAAGCGAAACCCCCTGTTATCAAGAAGGATAATGGATAAAATTTAGAAGAGGTTAATACAAAAGGTTCTTTTTACGAATAACGAATCACGAACAACGCTACTTGTCATTCCGAGTCATATCCTAAAAAATAACACACATGATTTTGTTATAAAAAACAGGCATTGCTGGTTTCAATTATTCCTAATACACTCCTACCCAAATTAACGCGCGCTGAATGATTGCGTGCGTTTTTTTTACATAACCGAAATGTATCTTTCAAATTATTACCGTTTTACGAGTCAAACTTACATTTTAAACCTTTTTATTGTAAAATATCTAAAAATATGAAGCGATTAAAACAGATTTGCTTTAACTTTGTCATATCACAATATGTCCAATTCATTAAACTGTTGGAATCATGCAAAATTTAGACTGGAAGAATCTTCCGTTTGGTTACGTTAAAACCAAGTATAACGTTCGATGCTATTACAAGGATGGCAAATGGAGCAGCCTTGAGGTATCGGATTCAGAATATATTAACATTCACATGGCCGCTACGGCCCTGCATTACGGCCAAGAGGCCTTTGAGGGCATGAAGGCTTACCGTGGCAAAGATGGGAAAATTCGTCTTTTCAGATGGGATGAGAACGCCCAGCGGCTTCAACACTCAGCTGAAGGGATTTTAATGGCACCTGTGCCCAAAGAACTTTTTTACGAAGCCGTGGTTAAAGCCGTAAAGCTGAACGAGGAGTTTGTACCGCCATTCGGAACTGGGGCATCGCTTTACATTAGGCCTTTGCTATTTGGCTCTGGTGCCGAGGTTGGCGTTCGGCCTGCTAAGGAGTACATGTTTGTTGTGTTTGTTACTCCTGTAGGACCATACTTTAAGGAAGGCTTCAACCCTGTTAAAATTGCCATTGTTCGCGATAGCGACCGAGCAGCCCCACTTGGTACTGGTACCTTTAAGGTAGGTGGAAATTACGCAGCCAGTCTTCGGGGGGTAGAGAAAGCCCGCAAAGCAGGATACAGTTCACCAATGTATCTTGATGCAAAGGAGAAGAAGTATATTGATGAAATAGGTGCTGCCAATTTCTTTGGTATCAAGAACAACACCTACATCACCCCAAAATCAACATCAATACTAGGCTCCATTACTAACAAGAGCATTATTCAGCTTGCCGAGGATATGGGCTTGAAGGTTGAACGCCGCCCTGTTCCTGTTGAGGAACTTGAAACTTTTGAAGAGGTTGGAGCATGCGGAACCGCTGCAATCATTTCACCAATTGGGGAGATCAAGGATTTGGAAACAGGGAAGGTTTACACATTCTGCAAGGATGGTAAGCCCGGCCAAATCTCAACCAAACTTTACGAAACCCTTGTTGGAATTCAATACGGCGAGCTTGAAGATAAGCATGGATGGGTAACCGTGATTGAGTAAGATAGATAAGGATAAAGGATAAAGGATAAAGGGTAAAAGGATGTCTTTTGTGTGACAATAGAAACATTAAAACCTAGATAACTTATTTTAAGCAAAACCGGATTAATAGTTCATCTCTGAACTTTTCCGGTTTTGTTTTTTTGGGGGAATAATAACGCCGTTAAAAAGCAAAATCTTAAACAGTCAGTCAGCTAAGTAAGATTTTTTTATCTTTACAAATAACAAAATCCATAGGCTAACCAATAAACGTAAACCATTTAAAACTATGAAATTTTTAAAAAAAATTATTGCATTTGCACTTATTGCCATTGCGTTACAGTCATTTGCTCAAACCCAAACAATCAGGCAATTTACCTTGCCCAACGGATTAACCGTTATACTTGATGAACAACACGACCAACCCGAAGTGTTTGGCCTGATTGCAGTGAAAACTGGCGGCAAGAACGACCCCGCCGATGCTACCGGCATGGCCCACTACCAGGAACATATGCTTTTTAAGGGGACAACCACGCTGGGAACCATTGACTGGGAAAAGGAGAAACCACATATCGACAGGATATTTCAGCTTTACGATTCGCTTGGCAAAACCAAAGATCCCGAAAAAAGAGCATTAATTCAGAAAGCGATAAACGAAGAGTCCGTTGAGGCAAACAAATTCGCCATACCCAACGAGATGAATAACCTGCTGAATGAAATGGGTTCAACCCTAATTAATGCCGGAACAGGTCCTGATTACACCCTATACTACAACAAATTTCCGGCAAGCCAGGTGGAACGTTGGCTCGACCTATACGCCCATCGGTTCACTGAACCCGTATTTAGAGGTTTTCAGGCAGAACTCGAAGTGGTTTATGAGGAGAAAAACCTTTACAACGATCAGTTCCAGACCCGTTTACTAGAGGAATTCCAGAAATATTTTTTCAAAAATCACCCTTATGGACAACAAACCCTGATAGGAAGCATTGAGGACTTAAAGAATCCTTCGCTTACCAAAATGTATGAGTTTTTCAAAACATACTATGTGCCCAACAACATGGCCCTAATCCTATCGGGCGATTTTAATTCCGAAGAAGTTATTCCCGCCATTGAAGAAAAGTTTGGCAAATGGCAGCCCCGTGAACTGCCTGAACCTCGAAAATGGGATGAGGCTCCCTTTAACGGACGCGAATTCCACGAGGCGAAACTTAGTCCTATAAAGCTTGCAATACTTGGTTATCGCGCTCCAAACGCTACCGATCCCCGTAAGCCCTTGCTCGATGTTACTACCCGATTACTTAACAACAGCTACTCTACCGGTTTACTGGACAAGCTAACGCTCGATGGAAAATTGCTTGCAGCTCAAGCCATGATGATGCCATACTACGACCATGGAGCAATAATCTTTATTGTTGTTCCCAAGGTGGTTGGCCAAAAACTTGAAGATGCCGAAAAATTGGTTCTCTCTGAAATTGAAAAGCTTAAAAAAGGAGAATTTGACGAGAGCCTGTTGGAAGCAATAAAGCTTGAAATTTACCGTAACACAAACACAAAACTCGAAAACATTCAGAACAGAGCATTAACCCTCAGCGAAGCCTTCACCCAAGGTAAAAGTATTGATGAGGCACTCACCTACCCCGAAAAGGTAAAATCGATAACCAAAGCCGATATTGTAGCTATTGCAAACGAGGTTTTTGGCCCTAACTACCTTGCCTTTTACTCCAAAATGGGCTTCCCCAAAAAGGAAAAGATAGCCAAGCCCGACTTCAAGCCCCTACTCTCAAATACAAAAGCCCGAAGCGCTTATGCCCAGCATTTCGACTCGCTCCCTATTCGCACCCCTAACTTTAAATTCATTGATTTTGAAAAAGATTTGAAAGTGGTTGAACTTGCCGGTGGGCATAGGCTCCAATGCGTTGAAAACCCCAAGAACGATATTTTCTCATTGAGTATTGAGTTTAAAGTAGGTAAAGCTTCACTGCCATTGCTTGGATTTGCTACACAGGGTATGGCTTTAGCCGGAGCAGGCGAATACGATGTAAACGCACTGAAAACTGAATTTGCCAAGTTAGGCTCATCGTATAGCATCTGGGCTAATGAAAATAAAACTACTATAACCATTAATGGTATTGAAAGCAACCTGGAACCCACACTCAAACTTGTTGGCTTACTGCTTAGCGACCCCAAACTTGAACAATCAAAAATTAAAACAATTGTGGCCAACGAGAAGGCAACGCGTAAGATGGAACGCTCCGAACCCGACAACGTGGCCGATGCACTAGTTGAATATGGGTTATATGGCGATGAATCCTACTATACCAAACGGTTATCCATGAGCAGTGTAAAAAAGCTTAAAGCCCAAGAGCTGGTTGATGCTTTTAAGCAAGCGGCTGGTTATACTGCCACCATAAGCTATTGCGGTAATACCAGTGCCGATAAAATTTCCGATATAATAGCCAGCTACTTACCACTCTCCTCAAGCCCAGTGGTTGACACAACACCCCTCGATAAACCTGCTAAACAGTACACCGAAAACACCATCCTTTTTGTCAATAAACCAAAGGCACGTCAAAGCAAGATGTTTGTATTTATTAATGGCAAACCCTTTGAAATTGGTGATGCTGCATACATCGATGCCTTTAACGACTACTTTGGCGGAGGTTTTTCCGGCTTAATGCTTCAGGAAATACGCGAATATCGCTCACTGGCATACGCTACAGGTGGCTCGTTCCGCTACCCGCTAGAAAAGGGTAAACCGGTTAACTTTATTGGTTATGTTGGAACCCAGTCCGATAAAACGCTTATTGCCATGGAAACCCTCGATACTCTTATCAGGCAAATGCCAGCAAAACCTGAACGTATTGAGATGATTAAAAGCCACCTGGAGCTATCGGCACAAACCAGCCGACCAAACTTCCGCAATATTGCATCAACTGTTGATGTGTGGAGAAAAAGAGGCTTTCCGGTTGATCCACTAATTATTAAACTACCAATTTACCGGGGTTTAACATGGGAAAATATTGATGAATTCTACAAGGATCGCATGAAAAACAACCCTGTTGTTTACATGATTGTTGGCGATGAAAAGAATATCGACATGAAGAGCCTTGCCAAATACGGCAAACTAGTAAAAATCAGCGAAAAAACACTCTTCAGTAAGTAGTTCCTATTACAGTATTACAATAAAGGCAGTCCCTAATTGACTGCCTTTATTTTTTTCACTAAATTTCGATTGCCAAAAACAAAATACCATGAAAATCAAAATCATATTAATAATAGCTGTTGCAGCGACACTTGTATCGTGCCAAAGGCAAGGCTCGTCAGATATTGACAGCACTGCATACCTAGAAGAAATTACCATAAAACAGCTGCAGGACGGTTATCGCGAAAAGCGCTTTACCGTGGAGAAGGTTGTAAACGACTATCTGAAGCGCATTGAACTCCTTGATAAAGAAGGTCCTTGCCTGAACTCGGTTATAGCCATCAACCCCGATGCGCTAAAAATAGCCAGGGAATTAGATAAGGAATTAGCACAAGGCAAGGTTCGTGGCCCACTTCATGGAATACCTGTAATCCTAAAGGATAACATTGATACACGCGACTCCATGCCAACCACTGCCGGTGCAACGGTTTTAAGGAACTCCTTCGTTGGACGCGATAGCTGGATTGCTGCAAAACTTCGCGAAGCCGGTGCAGTAATAATAGCCAAAGCAAACCTGAGCGAATGGGCTAACTTTAGGGCGAGTCGTTCGTCGAGCGGATGGAGCGGAGTTGGTGGGCAAACCCGAAACCCATACGAACTTGACAGAAACCCCTGTGGGTCGAGTTCGGGGTCGGGCGTGGCCGTATCGGCTAACCTTTGTGCATTTGCCATTGGCACTGAAACCGATGGTTCAATCATGTGCCCGTCGAACAACAACGGGATTGTGGGCCTAAAGCCCACAGTTGGGCTTATTAGCCGCAGCGGGATAATTCCCATCTCGTTCACCCAGGACACACCAGGCCCCATGTGCCGTTCGGTTTCCGATGTGGCCTACTGCCTTGGAGCAATGGTTGGCCCCGATCCAAACGACCCAAAAACACTTGACCCTAACGCCAGGTTTTATAACGACTACACACAGTTCCTCCGACTTGACGGGCTAATGGGAAAACGTATTGGATTTATTACCAATGCATCGGGCTTTCACCATAAGGTTGACACGCTCATGAGCAAGGCCATAAGCGATTTGCGCCGTTTTGGAGCCGAGGTGTTTGAGGTTAGCCTGCCCATACCTCAAGAAGTAAACAGTGCAGAATTTCAGGTATTGCTCTATGAGTTTAAGGATGGGCTTAACCGCTACTTTGCCGGTTTAGGCGAAAAAGCACCAATTAAGAGCTTAGAGGAGTTAATTTCTTTTAACCGTACGGACACTATTGAACTACGCCACTTTGACCAACATCTGCTTGAACTTGCTCAAGGCAAAGGTGACCTAAACTCGCCTGAATATATAAAGGCACTTGAAACCATGCAAAAAGGTATAAGGCAGAATGGAATTGATAAAGTGATGGACGAAAACAAACTTGACCTACTCATAATTCCAACAGGTTCGCCTGCATGGAAAACCGATTTGATTTTAGGTGATAATTACATAGGTGGTAACACTTCGTATGCAGCTATGGCTGGTTACCCAAGCATTACCGTTCCAATGGGGAATATTGATGGTTTGCCTGTTGGTATCTCGTTTATTGGGCGCGCCTGGTGTGAGTCAACACTTATTGAAGCAGCATACTCCTACGAGCAAGGAACAAAGCACAGAATAGTTCCTAAGTTCAAAGCCTCAAAGTAAGACATTGAAGATTTGTTATTTCAGTAAAAACTAAATTACGCCCCTACGGGGTTTAAGACGTTGTTCGTTGTTAGTTGCTCGTTGTTCGTGAAATTGACCTCACCCCCTCCCCTCTCCTGAAAGGAGAGGAGTGATGCAATTAGGAAACCTTATTGCAAGGCTAAAGTCTCCCTTTCAGGGGAGATTTAGAGGGGGCGTCTAGGTTAAATGTAGAAAACGGCTTCTCCCCCAGCCCTATTCCCTGAGGTGGAATGTAGCGGAAGAAGCAAGTAGTGGCATAAAAGCCTGACTCAGCAATGGGTCGGGGGTGGAACGTGGCGGTGGGCTTAGTAAGCGATACCACATGAGTCACGCCGCAGGCGTGGCGAATAGTATCGCGTGGAAGTTCCACCCCCGGGGCACCCATCGGTTCGCGCTTTTCAGCCTTGATCTTCTTTGGTTCTTTCTTGTATCAAGACAAGCAAGAACATGTAAATCGCTCTTTGCCATGCATTTCAGTTGCGATGCAACGTTTCAATATTGCTCTTTGTAGTATCATAGCGTGCATCGCTATACTTGAGGGATTAGCCATGGTGTTACAAATATTACGCCCCTACAGGGCTGGAAACGGTGTTCGTTGTTCGTGAAACTATTGTCAAGCTGAGCTCGCCGAAGCATCTCTTTGTGCCTTCATTCTCTTATTTACTTTTTGCTCTTTGGAATGTTCTTCTGTTGCGATGCAACAATTCAGCGTTGCTCTTTGGAAAAAGCATTGCGTGCATCGCCTAAAATTTTGATTACCACAATACCCTGGGTTAAAACCCTGGTCTAATGTGATTTATCCTTTTAGGGCGGAATAATATGCGTGTCGAAAGACGTGTATTAACAAGTGAGTTCTTAAATTTTAAATCTTAAATCTACCTTTTTAATAGATTGTGATGGAAATTGATTTTCGAAGTTTACTGATTTCAAACGCAAAATGCTTATACTTTGCCTACTTTTTTATCAACCTATATGAATTTTAAGAAAAATCATGTAGGTTTGTATGATAGTGAAGCAAGTATTTACACTTGTGCCCTAACATTAATATGTTGGCTATGCAAAAATATCTACTCGCACTAATTGCTGTTTTGGCGTTTAGTTTTGTACATGGGCAGCAAGCCGGGGGTAAAAAGCGGCAACCTAAAGGGCCATACCCCAACGACTGGGTTTTGGTGGAAAAGGGTGGCTCATTTGGATTTATTTCCAGCACCGGCAAGGAGATTATTAAGCCACAATACACACGTATTCATCCTTTCGATGAATTTCAGCGGGGGTGGGCAATGGTTGAAAAGGATGGATTTTTCGGATTTATCTCGGCCGAGGGCAAAGAGATTATCAAACCCCAATACACAAAAATATACCCCTTTGGTGACTTTAACCGCGGATGGGCAATGGTAGAGGTGAACGGTAAGTTTGGATTCATATCGGTTGAAGGTCGTGAAATTATCAAGCCAATTTATAGTAAAATTTACCCTATCGGCGAGTTCTACAAAAACCTAGCCATGGTTGAGAAAGATGGATTAATTGGCTTTATATCGCTCGATGGAAGGGAAGTTCTAAAACCCCAGTACCAGAAGGTGCATCCGTTTGGCGAATACCAAAAGGATTGGGCATTGGTTGAAAAGGATGGTTTTCTTGGCTTTATCAATGGCGAAGGGAGAGAAATAGTTAAACCACAATACTCAAAAATCAGTCAGTTTAACGAGTACCAAAAGGGTTGGGCGTTAGTACAGCGCGACAACTACATGGGATTTATTAACTCCGAGGGCAAGGAAGTCATTAAACCACAGTACACTCAGATCATGCCTTTTGACCAGGTGCAAAGGGGTTGGGCTCTTGTGGAACGCGATGGCCTTTGGGGTTTTATTTCGAGCGAAGGCCGGGAAGTGGTAAAACCAAAGTACGAAAAGATTAGTTTTAACGATTCCACTGCCTTCCAAAAGACAAGGCCATAATGGAATGCTTTGATTCTTGCTGGGTTTACTCAAAGAACTTGTTCAAACAAACCATAATCTAGTAAAACATGGGGAGATTCCGAATTGAAGCCAAGTGGGCATTAATATTTTCGCTAATGACCTTGGCTTGGATGTTGCTTGAAAAGGTATCGGGGTTACACGGGAAATATATTGATTACCAGTATTACCTCACAAATCTTTTTGCTATTCCGGCTATAGCTGTAATGGTTCTGGCATTAAAGGATAAAAAACAAAATTTCTTTCATGGCAACATGAGCTACCTGAATGGCTTAATTACTGGTATTGTGCTCTCCCTATTCATTGCGATTTTAAGCCCC
>Ga0208197_1004554_pt1 | contig 10176 bp, 4 predicted proteins | sample AD_JPNNA4_MetaG_FD_184444 | JGI IMG/M metagenome (GOLD analysis project Ga0208197, IMG submission 184444) | Active sludge microbial communities of municipal wastewater-treating anaerobic digesters from Japan - AD_JPNNA4_MetaG (SPAdes) (version 2) | ecosystem: Engineered > Bioreactor > Anaerobic >... | reverse complement strand
CGGCATCAAGCGCTACAATATCCTGGTACATCGTTTTCGTAATCGCAAGGAAAACTTCGATGATGACGTCATTGGCATCTGTGCTGGCTTATGGAATTTTTCTCTCGCTTATTAAGGAACAACTCTATTGTCGCCCGTCTCGTGCGGGATGATGAGCAGGCTACGCGGGGCCATAAAGCCAGTCTGCGCGTCGGGATTGTTGGGATCGGTGAAGTTGACGCTGTCAATGAGGAAGCTATAGTCGTAGATGTCGGGCGGCAGCGGCGGCAGTGTGAGCGACCACACGCCGTCCGCGTCCTTCTCGTGGAAGGCGATGTTGCTGTCGGCGCTGCCCAGGGCGTTGAGAATCGTCGTCGCATTGAGGAGCACGCGCTGCGCGTATGGCGCTTTGACGCGCAATGTCGCACTGCGGTCGGCGTGGACTTCTGGCGAGATGACGCCGTCACCCTCGCCCCAGCGCGAATACAGCTTATCGGGCAGATACATGATGCTCGCGCTTCCGTATTCCGCCAGCAGGCACTCGCCGAAGCGGGTCGTCTCCGGCTTGCCGACCAGGTCGCCGTCGAGGATTTGCGCCGCGCATGTGATGAGGTCGTCCAGCCGCGTTCCGACGGGATGCGGCTCCCCGTGGGATGGCGCGAACGTGTCGAAGTCGGCGGCGAATGTCCGCAGGCGCAACATCCCGGTGAAGAACGCCTGCACGGTGGTTGACGTGGGCAGGTGCAGCCACACCGCGCCCGGTCGCGGCGAATCGCCGGAGAAAAGGATGCGGTCAGCTTTGTCCAGCAGGCAGATCGAGCCGGGCGTATGGCCCGGTGTGGTGATCACGCGCAGCGTCCGCCCGCCGAGGTCGAAGGTGTAGCCGTCGTAAATGGGGATGAGCTTGGCGGACGATTCTTGCACCAGCGGCGCATCCTCCGTGTGGATGTAGACCTCGGCAAAGTGCTTGTTGCCGCCCGTGTGATCCATGTGATAGTGGGTGTTCACCACGGCGACGGGAAGATCGGTGAGCGTGGCGATGTGTGCGGGCAAGTCGCCCTCGCCGAAGCCGGTGTCGATGAGCAGCGCGCGCTCTGTTCCGGCGACGAGGTACATCACCCCGCCGCGTTCGTCCTTGATGTGCCAGACGCCGTCTGTGACGGTTTGGGTAGAAAACAATGCGGTCATAATGCCTCCCTTGAAAATTCGTTTGAACGTTGGAACGTTATTTTCATCCAACCGCTGGTGAATGGCGGGTTCCTCTGAGAATGAAAACGGGTAGATATAGCCAGATAATACAACGCTTGGGGAGATCGTCAACAGAGCCTTGGGGCTACCCAGGGCTTTATCATTCTCGTTACAGTGACTCCATTTAGCAATGATAAGGCCCAATGGGGCTGCCGCATTTGGCCGTTTCCGGCAACCGGATATGGCCCGAAGGCCGGGGAAAGAAGTCGCTTCAGTGGCACAAGAGACAGCACGATGGGACAAAGCCCGCTGATTTATCGGCGGGCCACCCCGCTTCAGCGGGATTTGTAGACGTAGCACGGGGGGATCCCCGCGCTGAGCAATGAGATGCTGACATTCATATCTCAAATTATGGAAAATGTGACTTGTTTTTATGCCATGCTCATCATACTATAAAAGTTACTTGGCGTCCATGATTCTCCGATTCTCCGATTTGTTGATTCACTGATTTCATTAACCAATAAGGAGGGAAATATGTGGCGTAAACTTTTTTCGGTTCTGATGGCATTGTCGCTGTTTGGTGGGCTGTTTGTGACACGCGCTCCGCAATCAGTCGTAGCACAATCGCCAGCTCCGACGAGTGTGACCATTGCTGGCTCCCTTCAGTCGGAATTAGGCTGTCCTGGCGACTGGTTGGCGGATTGTGCTACGACGCATCTGATCTATGATGCCAATGACGATGTCTGGCAGGCCAGTTGGAATGTGCCGGCAGGAAGTTATGAGTATAAGGCCGCTCTCAATGATTCCTGGACTGAGAACTATGGCGCTTATGCTCAACCAGGCGGTTCGAATATCCCTATTACACTCGCGGCTGCTGCTGATGTCAAATTCTTCTATGATCATAAGTCGCATTGGGTGACCGACAACAAAAATTCTGTTGTGGCAACTGTGCCAGGGAACTTCCAGAGTGAACTTGGGTGCTCTAATGATTGGGATCCCGGTTGTTTACGTTCCTGGCTGCAAGACCCGGATGGTGATGGCATCTATTCGTTCCAGACGAATGCGTTGCCTGTAGGTAGCTATGAAGGAAAAGTGGCTATCAACGAAGGTTGGGACGAGAACTATGGCGCAGGCGGCGTACCTGGAGGGAACAATATCCCCTTTCAGGTAACGCAACCGGGCGTGCCGGTTACATTCAACTATAATCCAGCCACTCACATCCTGAGCATTCAAGTGGGCAGTGGACCTGTGCAGGATAATAATGTCTGGACCGACGGCCTGGCGCACGACTCCCGCGATGACTTCTACCGTCGCCCCTTCGGTGCGGTGCCGACCGGTACACCCATCACACTGCGCTTCCGCACCTTTGCGAACGATGTCACCGGCGTCAAGGTGCGCATGTGGAATACGGCGCTTGGTCAGCAGACTGTCGTGCCGATGACCAAAGTCACCACCATCCCCGGCGCAACCTTCGATTACGACATCTGGGAACTGCAATACACCGCGCCCACCTACCTGACCACCCTCTACTACCGCTTCATCGTCAACGACGGGACGGACATCGTCTATTACGAGGATGACGACCTGTACGATGGCGGCTCCGGGCGCGCTTACGACACTTCACCGGATAATTCGTGGCAGATCAACGTGTACGCGCCGGACTTCGACACGCCCGACTGGTTCAAGAATGCCGTTGTCTACCAGATTTTCCCCGATCGCTTCCGCAACGGGTTGATGGCCAACGATCCCGTCAGCGGCACGTTCTTCTACAACGAGACGCCCGGCACGCTGACCGCTCCACAATGGAACTGGATCGTTCCCGATCCGCGCGTGAGCGGCCCCTGGGAAGGCTCGTATAGCAAGCTCTTCTACGGTGGCGACCTGCAGGGCATCATCGAGAAGCTGGATTATCTCCAGGAGATGGGCGTTACCGCGCTTTATCTCAACCCGATCTTCGAGTCGCCTTCCAACCACAAATACGATACGACCAACTACAAATTCATTGACGATAACTTCGGAGACCTGACGACTTTCATCACCCTCACAACCGAGTTGCACAACCGGGGCATGCATCTGATCCTGGACGGTGTCTTCAACCACACCTCCAGCGACAGCGTGTACTTTGACCGTTACCATCGTTACGAGACGGTCGGCGCGTGTGAGTCGCTCGACAGTCCCTATCGCAGTTGGTACTACTTCCGCCCGGCTTCGCCTCCCGGCACCGGTCCGTGCGCGGGCGATACCACCTACGAGGCGTGGTGGGGCTTTGATTCACTGCCCAAGCTCAACACCACTAATGTCCCCGCGCTGCGCACGTACATCTACAGCGACACGCAAGCTATTGCCCGCTACTGGTTGACCCAGGGCGCGGACGGCTGGCGGCTCGATGTGGCCGGCGACGTGGATCCGAGCTTCTGGCGCGACTGGCGCGACGACATCCGCGCCGCGAAAGCCGACGCTATTACCATCGCCGAGGAATGGGGGGACGCCAGCCGCTTTATCCTGGGCGATCAACTGGACAGCACGATGAACTATCGCTTCCGCAACGCGATTATCGGCGTGCTGCGTGAGACGGATTGGACCGATACCAACAGCAGTATTAAGGCGTTGAAGGTGAGCGAGTTTGACAGCGTCCTGCATAGCCTGGAAGAAGACTATCCTCCCGAAGCCTTCTACGCGATGATGAACCTCGTCGGCAGCCATGACGTGAACCGCGTGCTGATCCCGCTGGATCAGGATGGCGACCCCACCGACGAGGATTACAGCGACGGCAAGGCCCGCTTGCGCGCTCTGGCCATCATGCAGATGACGCTCCCCGGTGCGCCCACGATTTACTACGGTGATGAGGTCGGCCTGGTGGGGTATGGGGAAGCGACGGCCGGCAATCAGGGCGGCGTCTATTACAGCGATCCGTATAACCGCCAGCCCTATCCGTGGGCAGACGCGGCCGGTTACGATGACCTGCCGGCATGGCGCAAAGCCGATCTGGCGATGCGCGATCACTACAGCAAGACCGCGGCCATCCGCAACGCGCATCCTGCGTTGCGCACCGGCTCCTTCGATACGCTGTTGGTGGACGACGAGACCCGGGCGTATGCCTACGGGCGGCGTCTTGGTGACGATGTCGCCATCGTCGCCGTGAACCTCGACACAACCACGCGAACCCTCACCATCCCCGTCAAGGGCTACTTGCCGGGGGATGGGTTGCACTTGACCGACGCACTCAATGACGTCGCCTATACCACCGCCAACAAAGAAATCGTGATCCCCGATGTCCCGCCGCTGTGGGGAGCAATCCTCATCGTGGATGCCGGGCAGGACCTCACGCCGCCCGCTGCGCCGGCCAATCTGGTCGCCGTGGAAGGCGATGGCGAAGTCACGTTGACCTGGGATGCCGTGGCCGACGCCGCAAGCTACACCGTGTTCCGCAGCTACGTCTCCGGCGGCGGCTACAAAGCCCTGGCGCGTGTAACTTCTCCCACCTACGTGGACGATTCTGTGACCAACGGCACGCTGTACTACTACGTCGTGAACGCAGCCGACGCGGCAGGCAACGAGGGCGACTTCTCCAACGAAGTCTCCGCGCTGCCGCATTACACCATTGACTGGGCGAACCTGCAATGGCCCCACGAGATCACTCACACCATCGGCATCACGCCGACGGAGAACATCTACGGACAGGTTTACATCGCCGGTGTGACCTCACAGTCGGGCGCGACGCCGGGCTTGCTGGCGCAGGTGGGGTATGGAGCTTCGATGACGAACTTTACCAGTTGGACGACGTGGGTAGACGCGACGTTCAACGTGGATGCCGGGAACAACGACGAGTTCAAGGCGCAACTGTTGCCGGAGCAGACAGGCAACTTCTACTACCTCTACCGCTACTCGACGACCGGCGGCCGTGATTGGGTGTACGCCGGCCTGGATGGCACGGTCATGCTGCCGACGCCGGGTGAGTTGCACGTCCTCCCGGCTGCCGATACGACGCCGCCCGCCGTCCCGCAGAACCTCCGTGTCGTTCACTGGGGCGTGGATCACATCACCACGCAATGGGATGCGGTGGCCGATGCCGACCTGGCGGCGTATGACCTGTATCGCTACGGCGAAGGCGAAACGCCTGCCAACGCCGTGCGCATCGCCCGCGTGCCCGCGCCCACGACCATCTACACCGATACGAGCGTCATCGTGGATCACGTCTACACGTACACCGTGCAGGCCGTGGATACGGCGTTGAACAAATCGGCGTTCTCCAACCCGGCGATGGGCAAAGCCGAGGCGCGTGTGGTTGAAGTGCGCTTCCGCGTCATCGTCCCGCCCTTCACGCCGGCAGCCGACACCGTCTACATCGCCGGCGACAACAGCGATGTGTTCGGCGCGTCCTGGAACCCCGGCGCAACGCCGATCACCCGGTTGGACGCGACCACCTGGGCCTACACCGTTACCGTCAAGGAAGATACCGCGCTGCAATACAAGTTCACGCGCGGCTCCTGGGACAGGGTGGAAAACTGGGGCACCCTCGTCGGCACGGAAAACCGCCATCTGACGGTGCTCTACGGCACCGATGGGGTGATGACGGTGAACGATGTCGTCTACAACTGGCGCGATCCACTCGTCGTCGAGCACTTCCCGGCGGCCGGCGCGACAACCTGGGACACCGCGCAGCCGATCTGGGCGCTCATCAGCCGCCCGATTGATCCAACACGGGTGACAACGACGACCTTTGTGGTGGAGGAGGTCAATGGCGGCGTCATCCCCGGCACGCTGGCAGTCCGGGCGACGACATTCCCGCCGTATCCCGATGATTCCGTGCTGTCCTCCATCCCGGGCACACTGGTCGTCTTCACGCCGACGACGACCCTGGCCACCTCCAAACAATATCGAGTGACCTTGATCGCCTCCGGCTATCACGAGGAGGTGGACATGCAGGCCAACTACGTATGGACCTTTGGCGCGGCGGAGCACTTCCTGTATTTGCCGCTGGTGATGCGCGCCTATTCTGCGCCTTAAGCGTTTGCGTGCAGCCTTTGAGGGGGTCGGGGAATGTGCCGGCCCCCTTTTCTTTGGTTATTAAAGTGAAACATTTATGGCTTTAATTTGAAAAAGGGATAGAATGAACCTTGCGATCACAAGTTAAAGGGGTGTAACCGAACCGGTGGCACAGTCCCGATAATGAAAATGATCGCAGGACAATCTGGCTAACGACCATCAAACTGTTTTCAGAGAGGAGTTGAATATGAGCATCCGCGTTACCGTTTGGAATGAATTCCGTCATGAAAAGACCGATCAGGCCGTCAAAGAGGTTTACCCCGACGGCATTCACCGCGCCATTGCCGACTTCCTGGAGGCCGCCGGCTACGCTGTGGGCACGGCCACGCTCGATGAACCGGAGCACGGCTTGACCGATGAGGTGCTGGCGAACACCGATGTCCTCATCTGGTGGGGGCACATGGCGCACGGCGCGGTCAAGGATGAGATTGTGGACAAGGTGCAGCAGCGTGTCCTCAACGGGATGGGGTTGATCGTTCTGCACTCCGGCCACTTCTCCAAGATTTTCCGCCGCCTGATGGGCACGAATTGCTCGCTCAAGTGGCGCGAGGTCGGCGAGCGCCACCGCCTGTGGGTGGTTTCGCCGGGACACCCTATCGTCGAAGGGTTGGGCGAGTACTTCGAGATTCCGCACACCGAGATGTACGGCGAATTCTTCGACATCCCGCAACCCGATGAATTGATCTTCATCAGTTGGTTCCAGGGCGGCGAAGTCTTCCGTAGTGGCTGCTGCTGGTATCGTGGACGCGGCAAAGTCTTCTACTTCCAGCCGGGTCACGAGACTTTCCCCATCTACTACCAGAAGGAAGTGCAGCAGGTCATCATCAACGCCGTCCGCTGGTGCGCTCCCGTCAACGTCGTGAACTTCCGCGACCTGGCGAAGGCCCCGCATCATCCGCAGGCGCTCGAAAAGTTCGAGATCGAAGCGTAAAACGTAAAACGTAAAACGTAATTCGTAATTCGAAAAGGAGACTATCACCCTATGTCTGAACCTATGAATCCCCTGCGCGTGGGCATTGTTGGCCTGGGCATCGGACGGCATCACCTGCGCGCTTACCAGCAAATCCCCGGCATCGAAATCGTCGCCGTGGCCGACGCCGACCCCAAGCGGCTCGAAGAATTCGGCGCGGCGAACAATATCCCCCACCTGTACGAGGATTACCAGCCGCTCGTCGCCCGCGACGACCTGGACATCGTCAATGTCTGCACACCCAACTTCCTGCACGCGCCCGTGGCGATTGCGGCGCTGGAAAGCGGCAAGCACGTGCTCTGCGAGAAGCCGCTCGCCAGCACACTCGCCGACGCCGAAGCGATGGTCGCGGCGGCAGCACGGACCGGGCGCGCACTCGACGTCACCTTCAACCACCGCCAGCGCGCCGACGTGCAGGCGCTCAAGGCTTACATTGACCAGGGCGGCCTGGGGAGGATTTATCACACGAAAGCCTGGTGGCTGCGCCGCAACGGCATCCCCGGCCTGGGCAGTTGGTTCACCAAGAAGGAAATGGCCGGTGGCGGCCCGCTGATTGATCTGGGTGTCCACATGCTCGATATGGCGCTCTACCTGCTGGGCGAACCGCGCGTGTTGGCCGTCAGCGGCGCGGTCTACGCCGAACTCGGCCCACGTGGACGGGGCGGCAGCGGGATGCAAAAACAGTTGGTCGGCGGCGGCTACGAAGTCGAAGACCTGGCGAGCGCCTTCATCCGCCTGGAGGGGAACGCGGCGCTGCTCCTGGAGACGAGCTGGGCCACCTACCGCGCCAACAACGACGAGTTCGGCGTGACGCTCTACGGCACCGAGGGCGGCGCGGAGATCCGTGTCATCAACTACGTGCAGGGCGACACCTTGACGCTCTACACCGACATCGCTGGCCTTCCCGTGGATATCCAACCGCATCTGGGCAAGGGCGAAGGCCACCTGGCTTCCATTCGCCGCTTTGTGGACGCCATCCGCAGCGGCGACTGGCGCGCTCTCGATGGCCGCGAAGCCCTCGTCCGCACCCGCATCATTGACGCCTGCTACCGCTCGGCGGCGGAGGGGCGGGAGATCATGGTATAACGTACTTGTGAGATCTGAACATCCATCGCACGGAGGTCAGCATGCCGTCTGTTCCACCTTTACTGCGTTCACGGATCCGTAAAACGCTGTTGCGCTGCGGTCGCTTCCACAGCAATGCAGCGTTGCACTCGCTCTTTAACGACGAGCGTCTCTATCCCTGGCGACATCACATTCCTGACGCGCCGACAGAAGCCGAGCGCGTGGACGCCCTGCTGGATGCCCTGCACGACAGTTACAACGACAACGGGGAGTTGGCCCTGGCGCTGTTCCTCACCGTTCTCGCCGAACAATTCGAGGATGCCTGCCGCGCCGAATTGCTCTCCCTTGCTGCCGACCTGACAGGCTCCCCAAACCCCGGCAAGTCTGAGACGCCGCTCCTCTACACCCGTGTCCCTGACCCGCGTGCTCCGCGTCTGCTGGGCCGTGACACCGACCTGGAATGGCTTTGCGCACGCCTCAAACGCGGCGATGTCTCTGCATTGGCGGGCGTGCGCGGCCTCGGCGGTATCGGCAAGACCGAGTTGGCGATTGCCGCCGCCCGCGCCCTGGACGATCACTTTCACGGACGTGTGCTGTGGCTCGATTGCGGCCCCAACGAAGTCCCTGCGATTCAGGAGCGCATGGCCGCCGCACTGGGGGTAAAGCTGGAAACCTCCGATCCCCTGCAGCGCGCCGATGCCCTGGCCCTGGCCTGGCGCGGACAGCCGCCCACGCTCGTCGTACTCGACGATGTGCGCGCCGCGCACCTGGCCGCCTTCCCGGTGCTGCTCCCGCCGCGCCCGCCGTGCGCCGTGCTCATCACCAGCCGTCGTCAGGATATGCCGCTGCCGCCGGGCGCGTTGCGCCGCCTGAACGTGTTGGACCCTGCACCCTCCCAGGACTTGCTCGCCGACCTTCTGCCCGATGACCTGCCCCCCGATCCCCAGAGCGCCGCCGCGGTCGTTGAATTGCTCGAGCGTGTGCCGCTGGCGCTGACGCTGGCGGCGCGCCGTCTGGTGCGCATTGCCGAACGCCGCCGCGCGCCCGACGCGGACTCCCCCTGGCGCGTCCTGCTCCGTGAAGTGCAGGAACGCCGCGCTCAGGTTTTAGACCAGGGCGACCGTCCCGACCGGAGCGTGTGGGTGGCCTTTGACCTCAGCTACGCCGACCTGGACCCCACCGACCAGGCCCGCCTGCGTCGCCTGGGAGTTTTTGCCCGCAGCGAGTTTGCCCTGCCTGCGCTGCTGGCGGTGTGGGACGACGACGAACCCGCCGCGCGGGATGCCCTGACGCGCCTCACCGACGCCGGGCTGCTGGAAGAAGTGGATGACGACGTGTGGTGGATGCACGACCTGTTGCGCGAGTACGCGCTGGCGCGGCTGGCGCAAGATGCCGAAGAAGTTCAAGCTGCGCGGCTGGCGCATGCCGCGTATTGGCATGGTTATCTGCGGGAACACGAACGCCTTAGTCTGGCTGACTGGCACATACTTGACATCTGCCGCCCGGAAATCGAGCGTGCGGCCGACTGGTTGTTGCTGGATAATCCACTGCTCAATCCGTGGTTGACTGCTGCCCTGGCGTTTGCTATTGACCAGAAGTTTCAAATCTACACCTTTCCCCACGGTGAAAACTGGCTCCGTGCCGGCATGGCTGCGGCTGTACGCATGGTGGAAACACCTCCACCCGACATGGAAAAAGAAACATGCCAACTTTGGCTGGCGGTGACGCAAAGCAGCCTGGCGGACTTGCTGAGCACGCGGGGGCAGTATGAGGAAGCGGAACGGCTGTATCGGGAGAGCCTGGCGGTCTTTGAGGCGGTGGGCGACCGGCGTGAGGTGGCGGTGACGCAAAGCAGCCTGGCGGACTTGCTGAGCACGCGGGGGCAGTATGAGGAAGCGGAACGGCTGTATCGGGAGAGCCTGGCGGTC
>Ga0208197_1004543_pt1 | contig 10191 bp, 8 predicted proteins | sample AD_JPNNA4_MetaG_FD_184444 | JGI IMG/M metagenome (GOLD analysis project Ga0208197, IMG submission 184444) | Active sludge microbial communities of municipal wastewater-treating anaerobic digesters from Japan - AD_JPNNA4_MetaG (SPAdes) (version 2) | ecosystem: Engineered > Bioreactor > Anaerobic >... | reverse complement strand
GATCCGCTATTTGCCGGGCAGAGCGGTAGTCGGGTTCAGGTTTACGCTTCCCATTCTGACATTGTTATAAAACCAGCCCCGAGTTTTGTCCAATTAGCCTGGAATAAATTGGCGCTATTTCAGGCGACGCGCTATGACGATTTTATTTATACTACCCAATTTCATCCGGAATATACTAAGGAAATAATGGATTGGTATTTGAAAAAGAACCTTGCGCTATTAACACGACAACATATTTCGAATCCCCTCCATTTCGCAACAGCTGATGAAATTCTCAAGCGGAACAAATCATTACCAAAGTCCAAACTGATTATCCAGAATTTTCTTAATTTGATTAACAGTAAATAAATGCAACAAATTATAAATCATCCCTGGAACGTATCAATCAAAGAAGCCAGAGCTATTCAGTTACAACTAGCTAAGGAGGTGATTCTCCAACAATTCACCGGTAATATAGCCAGAATATGGGCAGTTGATGTCTCTTATGGACGCTTTGATAGAGTCGGATATGGGGTCTTGGGCTGGTTTGTCACTGCTGATGATTCTTCTGGCGGGCAATTTGATTGCCAAATGATCAAGATTTTTACGACGATTAGTTCAGTCGCTTTTCCGTATGTTCCCGGATATCTGAGTTTTCGCGAAATTCCGGTGCTTTTACCTCTGTTTCAGGAATTGCCGGAAAAGCCTGATTTGGTGTTGGTAGATGGGGCTGGAATTGCTCACCCACGCGGAATCGGATTAGCCGCCCATCTGGGAGTAATTTTCAACGTGCCTACAATCGGTTGTGCCAAGTCGCGGCTATTTGGTAATTATACCGAACCGGCTAACGAAAGCGGGGCATTTTCTCAATTGACTAATGATGATAACATTATCGGATTTGTCCTGCGAACGAAAAAGAATACTAGACCGCTTTTTATTTCACCCGGTCACCTGACCGATCTCCAATCATCGCTCGAAATTATCAAACGATTTTGTGGGAAATATCGGATTCCCGAACCGCTTCGGAGGGTAGATTTCATTTCAAAAGAATTACGTCGGAATCCCGATCAATTCCAAAGCAATATAATTTACTGTAATCAATAAATTAGAGGTGAGGTAGAAAATGAAAAAACTTTATCGCAGTCGCAAGCACCGAATTATTGGCGGAGTTTGTGGTGGCATTGCTGAGTATTTTGAAATTGACCCGGTTTTAGTACGACTAATCTGGGTAATTCTGGTTATTTTTGGCGGAATGGGCATATTGGCTTATATCATTGCCTGGATTATTATTCCAAATCGAGATGAATCGAACTCGACAGTCGAACAGCCGGATCAACCTTCCGAACCACAGTCATCAACTGAAGTAGCAACTAACACGTCGAATAAGAACCTTTTCTGGGGAATCGTGCTGATTGTTATAGGTCTGCTAATCATTGCCAATCAATTCTGGTGGCCATTTGATTTTATTCGGACTCTGGTGAGAGGTATTTTTAAGTATTTTATTCCGGCTGTTTTAATTGTGTTAGGTATTTTCATCATTTTGCAGAGAAAAGAAACAAAAAAGTAACTAATTGAAAAGCATAAGAATTCATTAGCTTTTGTCTATTTCAATTTGGGGCTTATTCTTTGTATACTGGAAGAATTGCCCTTGTCTTAATGCCGGGGATTCTCTCATCTGAATAAAAGACCATCAAGAAACATTTAATAAGGATAGTCCTGCCGAAAATGACACGGTTAAGCATCGCATTGCCAAAATTTAATATCTAAAATCCGTGTATTTCTAAAAAGGTGAGAATCCCTTTTTTCTCCAAATCCATTTAACAAGTTCCATAAACCAGAGGGTACAAGAAGAAAGTCCTATCACAAGAAGCCAATCCCACCACAGTAAGGGCATAGTTTTGAACAGAGTTCTTAGAAAAGGAATATAAACTACTGCCATCTGAAGGAGAAAAGAAACTCCGGTCGCCAGAACGAGTTTTTTATTCCCCAAAAATCCGACTTTAAAGACTGATTCAGTAAAATGGCGATAATTAAACGAATGGAAAAGTTGGCTCACTGCAAGGACAATAAAAGCCGCGGTTCGAGCCCGAGCCAGACCTTCATTCTCTACTTTTAACACAAGGATAAAGGCGAGTAAACTAGTGAATGCGATAAAAAATCCTTGGAGCAGGAGAATAAAAATGGTTTTCTTAGTAACAATGCCCTCATCTTTGGGACGCGGTGGTCTTTCCATTACATGGGGATCCAGCGGCTCGACCCCGAGAGCTAGGGCGGGAAATCCATCTGTGATCAAATTTACCCACAAAATTTGAATCGGGAATAGAGGAATAGGCAAGCCCAAGAGAGAAGAAAAAAACATCATCAGAATTTCTCCGGCATTACAGGAAAGCAGGTAATAAATGAATTTTTTAATGTTATCATATATTCCTCGGCCTTCTTCTACGGCGGCAACGATAGAAGCAAAATTATCATCCAGTACGACCATGTCCGACACTTCTTTGGTTACATCTGTGCCTGTGATTCCCATAGCCACTCCAATATCGGCTTCTTTCACTGCCGGAGCATCATTTACGCCATCTCCAGTCATAGCGACTACATCACCACGGGATTTCCAAGCTCGAACAATGCGGAGTTTGTGTTCGGGAGAAACGCGGGCATAAACCGAAATGTCCTTAACTTCTTGCTGGAAAGTGGCTTCATCTATTTGATCCAATTCTTCGCCAGTCAAGGCTTTGGTTTCGGGGCTAAAAATTTGAAGGGCTTTGGCTACTGCCACGGCTGTGGTTTTGTGATCGCCAGTGATCATCACCGGTTGAATGCCTGCGGTCTTACATGCCAAAATAGCTGGCTTTACTTCCTCTCGGGGAGGATCCATCATAGCAATTAATCCCAGAAAAACCAAGTGATTTTCTACTTGTTCTGTGGAAAAAGGCTTCTCGATGCGATCCAGCGTTCGATACGCCAAACCCAATACTCTCAACGCTTCGTTACCAAATCGCTGATTTGCTTCTTGAATTTGGATTCGATCTTCTTCTGTCAAAGGGCGGATAGATCCGTTGATTTCAATAAAATCACATCGTTGGAGCAATATATCAGGAGCGCCTTTCACGAAAGCAACCCATTGTTCACCATTTTTCCGAATCATACTCATAAGCTTCCGATTCGAATCAAAAGGCAGTTCATCTACAAATGGATATTTTTTTTCCTCTACTTCCTTCCAAATTCCTAATTTGGCTCCGGCAACTAACAACGCGGCTTCCGTGGGGTCACCTGAAATTCCATAGCCCTGTTCCGTTTTAAAAAGACGGGCTCCATTGCATAATACGGCACACCGAAGGGCTTTTTCTAATTCTAATGGAATCTCTTCTCTATTTAGGGGTTTATCATCCTCAAAAAATTCTCCTTGAGGGTTATATCCTACTCCAGTTACCCGATATACTCGATGTCCCACATACAGGGACTGAACGGTCATTTCATTTTTGGTCAAAGTACCGGTTTTATCTGAACATATCACAGTAGCGGAGCCCAAAGTTTCCACAGAAGGGAGCTTCCGAATAAGCACATGGCGTCGCACCATGCGCTGAACCCCTAAAGCCAATGCGATAGTTACCACGGCTGGTAATCCTTCTGGAATTGCCGCCACCGCAAGACTCACGGCTGTAAGGAATATATCAATAAGTTTGCCCCCGCGGAGCAATTCCATAACGAATACTATCGCTACAATGGCAAAGCACAAATAAACAATCCAATGACCAAATGCTTCGAGTCGTTTTTGCAGAGGCGTGGTTTCGTGCTCAATGGTGAGAATCATATCTGCGATTTTGCCCAACTCTGTCTGCATCCCGGTACTAACCACCATAGCTCTGGCTTTTCCACTGACGACTGAAGTCCCCGCAAAAACTATATTCGTACGTTCTCCCAATGGAATTTCAGGTTTTTCTATGGATTCAGCATTTTTTTGAACAGGAAGCGATTCCCCCGTCAAGCTAGCTTCTTCGACACTGAAATTCGAAGTATGCCAGAGCACTCGGGAATCGGCCGGAATGTGATCTCCTGCTTCGATTTCGATTATATCGCCGGGAACTACTTCGTTTGAAGGAATAGTCATTTGATTTCCATCTCGAATCACCTTAGCCATAGGAGTGGACAATTTCTTTAATGCCACAATTGCTTTTTCCGCCCGGTATTCCTGGACAAACCCCAAAATGGCATTGAAAATGACGATAGCGAGAATGGCTAAGGCATCAATCCATTCCCCGAGAAAACCCGATAAAATAGCCGCACCGATTAATACCCAGATGATAAAATCTCGAAATTGATCCAAAAATAGAAATATCGGGTGTCTGCCCTTCTGTTCTCGGAGTTGATTGGGACCATATTGAGTAAGACGTTTTGAGGCTTCTTCTGGCGAAAGCCCCTTTTCAGGATCAGAATTAAGTTTTTCACACAATTGAGAAATGTTCAATTGCCACCATTTTTCCATAATGCTATTCCCTTTACGTATTTTTAATTGTAATTGATCGGACGCAATTCAATAGACCTCGAATTTCGTAAGATAGCTTTCCCTTCTGAGACTTTATTTTGAGAGTCTCTGAGTTTCCAATCTACAGCAAAATCAGAGGGAAACCATCTATATTTATAACCAAAAGATCGTTGATAACAGGATCCTAAAACAGGCACTCTCAAAGAACGGCAAATTCTCGAAGCAAAATATTGGACTTTGTTTTGCGCAAAACAAAAAATAGCCTTTATTTCAACGTATATTTCTTTTATATCACTCGTTCTCATAAAAAACAGTCCAATTTAACGACGCGCTTTGGTGAAATCAATCCATTTTTAGCAGGGCTTTTCCCGATTTTTTAGTTTGTTTAACCTCAACGGAATAAAAATTTTTTGGAGGAGATAATTTCTGCCTTACTCTAAATTCTTCGGTCTATTTTGATGCCTTATTGGCAAACTATCATTTATATCAAAGAGTTACGAGGTTATTCCAAATCTCTTTCAATTACTATAAATTTTTATAAGTTTTATTAAAATCTTTATTAATTTTTACTCGTATGATTTCCATATTTTTATCATTCATTAAACAACATTCATAAAGATGCCCCAAAATCAATCGGTAAACATTTATATTAAACAAGATGGAGGTTAAATGAGATATGTCAGTTCAGTAATTGAAAGTCTCCAGAAGCGTTACCCCTGGGAAAAGGAATTCCTGCAAGCGGCTACGGAAGTTCTGGAATCGCTGGATGAGTTTGTCGAAATTAATCCAAAGTATAAAAAGGCAAAAATACTGGAACGGATTGTGGAGCCAGAACGAGTAATCATTTTCCGGGTTCCCTGGGTTGATGACCGTGGTGAGGTGCAAGTCAACGTTGGTTATCGAGTTCAATTCAACAGCGCGATCGGTCCCTATAAAGGTGGCTTACGTTTTCATCCGGCAGTAACATTAAGTATGATGAAATTTTTAGCCTTTGAGCAAACTTTTAAAAATGCTTTAACGACTTTGCCAATGGGTGGTGGTAAGGGTGGCTCAGATTTCAATCCGACCGGTAAATCCGAGAACGAAATTATGAGGTTTTGTCAGAGCTTTATGACGGAATTGCATCGTCATATTGGTCCGTACCTTGATGTCCCTGCCGGTGATGTAGGAGTTGGTGGTCGCGAAATTGGTTATCTTTTTGGACAATATAAGCGGATAGTGAATCGCTTTGAGGCGGCTACTCTGACCGGCAAGGGTTTGGCTTTTGGTGGTAGTATGCTCCGGCCGGAAGCTACCGGCTATGGTGCCGTGTATTTCGTTGTCGAAATGCTGAAAACCAAAGGCGAAACAATTAAGGGAAAAATCGTGGGTGTTTCAGGTTTTGGGAATGTGGCTTGGGGAGTTGCTAAAAAAGCTACTGAATTGGGAGCGAAAGTAATTTCATTATCTGGTCCGGACGGCTGTATCATTGACCCCGACGGAGTTGGAACTGAGGAAAAATGGAATTATATGCTTGAAATGCGCGCCAGCGGTCGAGATGTTGTTAAAGATTATGCGGATAAATTCAGCGTTAAATTCTATCCGAAAGCCCGTCCCTGGGATATTGTTCCGATGGACATTGCAATGCCTTGTGCTTTTCAAAATGAAGTTAGCCTTGAAAATGTTCAGAATTTGATCAAGAATGGATGCCAGATTCTAGCTGAAGTTTCGAATATGGGTTGTACTCCGGAAGCCTTCAAATTAGCCAATGCGAAAATGATGTATGCTCCCGGAAAAGCTGTCAATGCCGGTGGGGTGGCGGTTTCCGGTCTGGAAATGAGCCAGAATTCGGAACGTTTGTCTTGGAGTGCGGAAGAAGTTGACGAGAAGCTGAAATGGATTATGACAAATATTCATTCGCAATGTCTTGCCGCAGCCGCGGAAGTCGGAGCTCCCGGTAATTACGCCAAAGGCGCTAACATTGCCGGCTTCAGAAGAGTCGCCGAAGCTATGCTTGAGCAAGGTATTGTTTAGTTTGAATTAAAATCGCGTATTCTATTTTAATAAGCACGGGGTTCTGCACTATAAAAAATCTTTTATCTTTTGTCATTTCCCGACCTGAAATGGTCAATAGTGGGAAAGGAGATCTTTGATTTTACCTCTCAAGAAATGTTGGTTTTTACCGAGTACCCAGTTTATATTAAAAGATGGTATTAGTCAGGAATTGATCAAGGTAAAAGGCAGGCTTTTATGTGCGGACGAAAGACACTGACCAAAGGCAAAATGGAAATCATCGCGGAGCTTTCCATCAAAGAGTGGGATAGTTCACTCGACATTCAGCCGAATTATAACATTGCGCCAACCAGCATTATGCCGATTTTAGTATATGAGAATGGACGAATCGTGCGGGCGATGCGCTGGGGTCTAATTCCCGAATGGGCAAAAGATGCTACCTCAGTGCCAATTATGATTAATGCCCGCTGTGAATCGCTAACCGTTAAGCCTTCTTTTAGGGGGTTGCTTGATTCTCAGCGCTGTATAGTAATTACCGACGGCTATTATGAATGGCAGAAAACTGAAAGTCGTAAACAACCATTCTACATTCATCATCCGGAAAAGAGATTGCTGACGATGGCTGGGCTTTATAGTCGTTGGGTTGCGTCGGATAGCAAGTCATACCTTACTTATACCGTCATCACCACTCCGGCTAATTCCCAATTGCAATTTATTCACCAACGAATGCCTACGATTCTGACGCCGGAAGAAATTGACACCTGGATTAATTGCCGCCAATTTGATCGGCAAAAAGCGCTGACGCTTCTCCAGCCGTCGCGAATGCCGCTAATCGCTTATCCGGTTTCGACTTTCGTCAATTCCGTGAAAAATAATTCTCCCCAATGTATTCAGCCGATTAATCTAATTGCCGAGCAGACCAATCTGTTAAATGATTAGTCATAAAATAATCATTACTGGAATTGTACAAGGAGTCGGTTTCCGACCATTTATTTATAATCTCGCCAGGCAATATCAGCTTACCGGTTGGGTGCGAAATAATTCGCACGGCGTGGAAATTGTTGCTCAGGGCGAACCAATTCAACTAGCTCGTTTTGCAGAGATAATTCAAAATTCTCCGCCGCCGCGCTGTCGTATCGAGCGCTTCGAGGTGACGCAATTCATAACGGCTGAGAAATTTTTAGAATTTAGGATTGTTGAAAGCCAAAATGAGCAAATGAAAAGTGTCCAGATTTCTCCCGATCTGGATGTTTGTCTGGATTGCCGCCGTGAAATGTTCGATTCGTCCAACCGGCGTTATCTTTATCCCTTTATTAATTGCACGAATTGTGGGCCGCGTTTTACGATTATTCAGGATGTGCCATACGATCGCCAACTGACGACGATGCACGAATTCAAAATGTGTCCGGAATGTCAGTGTGAATATGACGATCCGTCCAATCGGCGTTTTCATGCTCAGCCAAATGCCTGTCCAGTCTGCGGGCCGCGTCTGCAATTGCTTGATAATGCCAGCCGCGAATTACTTACCGGCGGCAGTGCAGATGCTAACCGTGCTGTTTTTGAAAAAGTTGCTGAACTGTTGCGCGATGGTCGGATTATCGCGGTCAAAGGTATCGGCGGTTTTCACTTAGCCTGCGATGCCCGCAATGAAGCGGCTGTCACGTCTCTACGTCAACGAAAATTCCGGGAGGATAAACCGTTTGCCGTTATGTTTCCAAGTCTTCCGGATATTGCTAAATATTGTAAATACAGTAGGGAGGAAGCGCGGCTATTGAATAGTGTGCCTCACCCGATTGTTTTACTGCAAAAATTGCCTGGCAGGGATGTTGCTTCGGCTGTGGCACCTGGCAATCATTATCTCGGCTGTTTTCTACCGTATTCGCCATTGCACTATTTACTTATGTATTTTTTCCCGTACCCGTTGGTGCTTACCAGTGGCAATGTCAGCGACGAACCAATTGCTTATCGAGATGACGATGCACTTGCCCGATTGAACCGGATTGCCGATTATTTTTTAATACATAATCGTAAAATTCATATCCGTTGTGATGATTCAGTTTATCGTATATGGAATAATAAAACTTATCCTCTGCGACGTTCGCGTGGTTTTGTGCCGAGCGCTCTGCCCTATAAAAATGGATTCGTCCGTCCGATTTTGGCTTGTGGTCCGGAACAGAAGAACACTTTTGCCCTTACGCGAAGCAATCATATTTACTTAAGTCAGCATATCGGCGATTTAGTGAATTTTGAGGTGTTACAGTCACTTAAAAATGGGATTAGCCATTTTAAAAATATTTTCGCTATTGAACCGGAAATCGTAGCCTATGACTTACATCCGGATTACCTCTCAACTAAATTCGCCCTCGAATATCCAGATGAAACTCCGGATGGCCAGAAGGTCATTAAAATTGGTGTTCAACATCATCACGCTCACGCCGTCGCTTGTCTGGCTGAAAATAATGGCGCTGAACCGGCAATCGGCATTATTCTGGACGGAACCGGCTACGGCACCGACGGCATAATCTGGGGCGGTGAAATCCTGAAAGTGGAAATGCAGCGCTTTGAACGACTTGGACACTTGCGACCAGCTCGTCTGCCGGGTGGTTCAGCCGCAATTAAATATCCTTGGCAAATGGCAGTTAGCTATCTCTACGAAACTTTGGGTTCGGAAATTACTATACCAAAATTTCCATTTCTGGAAAATGTTCCGCCACAACAAATCGGGATCGTGAATGACATGCTGAAATCCGGTTTCAATGCGCCACTGACGACTTCCTGCGGTCGCCTTTTCGATGGGGTAGCGGCACTGGCAGGTTTACGTAATCGGGTAAATTATGAAGGCCAAGCGGCGGTGGAATTTGAACAATGCATCGCATCTGAAAATTATCGCTCGGCTTATGACTTTGAAATCGAAACCGGAACTGATAGCTTTGTCATTGATTGGCGCGTTATGATTGAACAAGTCATTGAGGATGTCAAACTTCAAACTGGAATCGAGCTAATCGCTGTCAAATTTCATAACGGATTGGCAAATATTCTTCTGCAAGCCGCTTTGAAATCCCGAGAAATGACCGACTTTAATACGGTGGCGCTAAGCGGAGGCGTTTTTATGAATATTTACTTGCTGACGCGTCTATCGCAATTGCTTAACGAGCACAATTTCAAAGTCTGCACCCATCATCTTGTACCTTGCAACGACGGTGGTATTGCTCTCGGGCAAGCGGTTATTGCCAACGCAATCATTCAAAACCAATTGGAGAAGTCATAATGTGTCTGGCTGTGCCGATGAGAATTATTGAAATTGACGGAACCCGCGCCAAAGCCGAAGTCGGAGGCGTCCTATACCAAGCCAACCTCGACTTTTTGAGTGACGTTAAAGTCGGTGATTATATCATCGTACACGCCGGTTTTGCCATTGAGAAATTGGATGAAACCGTGGCGCTCGAGAATCTCGCCGCCTGGCAGGAAGTTGCTACCGACGTCAAGACCAAATACCGAAAATGATTAAATACATTGACGAATACCGCAATCCGGAATTAATTACCAAAGCCGTTGAACGCATTCGAGCAATTACACCGAATAAAATTGTTAATCTAATGGAAGTCTGTGGCGGTCATACAATTACCATTTTTAAATTCGGGTTGAAAAAATTGCTACCGGAGAATATCCATCTGATTAGCGGGCCAGGCTGTCCGGTCTGTGTGACCGATAGCGAATTTATTGATCGGGCAATTGAG
>Ga0208197_1004534_pt1 | contig 10205 bp, 8 predicted proteins | sample AD_JPNNA4_MetaG_FD_184444 | JGI IMG/M metagenome (GOLD analysis project Ga0208197, IMG submission 184444) | Active sludge microbial communities of municipal wastewater-treating anaerobic digesters from Japan - AD_JPNNA4_MetaG (SPAdes) (version 2) | ecosystem: Engineered > Bioreactor > Anaerobic >... | reverse complement strand
CAAAACTCTTTTATAATGTATTTCTTTTACGTTAAAACTAAAAAATATCATTAAAATTACAAAAATGTTATCTATAGACAAGGTGTATTCTATCAGATAACCGGTAATGAATTCAAGTGAAAGATTCGCATTATATTTTTGAAGGGCTTGTTGAAAATCGAGTCCATCAATTTTTATGGGATGGGCATTTTCTGAAATTTTGGATTTAAGTAATTCCATTGAATCGATGCCATGCAATAAGTTGCCTTCGAAACGGAGAAAAACAAAAAATCCTAATGCTAAACTTATCCAGACCAACGTCCAGATCAATGATTCTTTAAAGCTGACTTTATGACTGTGTTTGTCAAAAATGCCTAAATCGACAAATAAAATGATTAAGATTAAAGAAATAAATCCTAAAAAAAAGAAAAATTCATTTTGATGCATACTAAAAATAAAAAACCCGCTATAAAATAATAGCGGGTTCAAAGTTACTAAAAAAAACTATTTAGTTTTAATTACTTCCATTCCTTTTAAAATAGCAGCTTTATTTTCTGGAATCAGATTATGATGACGTTTTGGGAGCGATTTTTCTAATCCTTTTACGACATTATCCAATTCGACAATGGGTTTTATTTTTAAATAGCCGCCAAGTACTACCATATTAAAAACTTTAGTGTTACCCATTTTGGCAGCTTCTTCTGTTGCTTCAATGCTGTAAATATTGATGTCTTTTCGTTCGGGATGGCGGGTAATACCATTAGGATCGTAAATTAACGTTCCGCCGGGTTTTACCGTTTTTTCAAATTTATCCATTGACTGCTGATTAAGAATAATAGCAGTGTCAAATTCATTAACGATAGGGGAACTAATGCGTTCGTTACTTAATATTACTGTAACGTTAGCAGTTCCACCTCGCATTTCTGGTCCGTACGATGGCATCCAACTTACTTCTTGATTTTGCATAATGCCGGAATATGCAAGAATTTTGCCCATAGAGAGAACACCTTGTCCTCCAAAGCCGGCTATAATGATTTCTTCAGTCATAGTTGTTAATTTTTTTATTAAACTTTTTCTACTTGAGGTACTTTAATATCACCTAATGGATAAAATGGAAACATGTTTTCTTCCATCCATTTATTGGCTTGAACCGGTTGCATTTTCCAGCCGGAATTGCAATTTGAAACAATCTCTACAAAGCAAGTACCTTTATTTAATTTAGAATATTCAAAAGCATTTCGAATGGCTTTTTTGGCTTTGCGAACATTTGCCGGAGTATGAACCGATTGACGGGTAACATAATACGTTCCGGCTAATTGAGCCACTAATTCTGTCATTTTTAAAGGATTACCCATAATATGGGTATCGCGTCCGTAAGGAGCGGTAGAGGCTTTCATGCCGGGAAGAGTGGTCGGTGCCATTTGACCTCCGGTCATTCCATATATACCATTGTTAATAAATATAATGACGATATTTTCGCCTCTGTTGCAAGCATGAATGGTTTCGGCTGTACCAATAGCTGCTAAATCGCCATCACCTTGATATGTAAATAAAAATTTATCGGGCATCAAACGTTTTAATGCCGTAGCTAAAGCTGGTGCACGTCCATGAGCTGCTTGTTGCATATCTATATTCATAAATTCGTATGCAAGTACAGAACAACCAACCGGAGCTATTCCGACTGTTTTTTCTTGAATGCCCATTTCTTCAACGACTTCCATTATCAATCTATGTGTAGTTCCATGTCCACAGCCGGGGCAATAAGATAAAGCTTTATCTGTTAAAAGTGGGGTCTTTTTATAAACCAGGTTTTCGGGTTTTATAATATCTTTAATTTCCATAATATGACCTCCTATTTGATAATTTGTTTTTTTAATGCATCTAAAACTTCTGATGGTGTATGAATAACGCCACCTGTTCTGCCAAAATGTTCAACCGGAATTTTGCAGTCAACAGCAAGTTTTACGTCTTCAACCATTTGACCTAAGCTCATTTCTACAGCTAACATGCCCTTAACCTGTTTCGATAATTCTTTTAAACGAACCGAAGGGAAGGGGAATAAGGTTATAGCTCGCAAAAGTCCTAATTTGATGCCTTCAGCCCTGGCTAAATCAACTGTTTTTTGACAAATACGAGCGCTGGAGCCGTATGCTACTAATAAATATTCGGCATCCGAAGTTTGAATTTCTTCGTAGCGAACATCTTCACGTTTCATCTGTTCGTATTTATCGCGTAAATGATAATTGTGTTTTTCTTGTTTATAGGGGTCTAAGTCGAGTGAGGTGATGATATTGCGTTCGCGATTGGCTTTTTTTCCGGTAGTAGCCCATGGACATTGTTTTTCAACTTGTTCAATGGTACGGCGTGGAATTGGGTCGAATAATTCAACTTTTTCCATCATTTGACCAATGACACCATCGCTTAATATCATAACAGGATTTCTGTATTTGAACGCCATTTCGAAAGCGATGGGAACAAAATCTGACATTTCTTGTACGGATGATGGTGCCAAAACATATAATCTGTAGTCGCCATGTCCACCGCCTTTGGTTGCTTGGAAATAATCGCTTTGAGAAGGTTGTATATCACCCAATCCCGGACCTCCGCGAACTACATTTAAAACTAATAGTGGCAATTCAGCTCCTGCCATATACGAAATGCCTTCTTGTTTTAAGCTAATACCAGGGCTTGATGATGATGTTACAACTTTAAAACCGGCACCACCTGCTCCATAGCACATGTTGATGGCTGATACTTCGCTTTCGGCTTGTAAAACTACCATGCCGGTTGTTTCGTATGGTTTTTGTGCCATCAAATATTCTAAAACCTCTGACTGAGGAGTGATAGGATATCCAAAATAAGCATCGGCTCCTGCACGAATACAAGCTTCGGCAAAAGCTTCGTTGCCTTTCATTAATTTTAATTCTCCCATATTATTTATTTTTTAATAAGTTGATTATTCGGTTTCTACTTTAACTCTATAAACTGTTATAACACCATCAGGACATACAACTGCGCAATTGGTGCAACCTGTACATTCATCCGGTTTTTTCATATAGGCATAGTGATAGCCTTTGCCGTTCACTTCTTTTGGCCAGTTCAATAACTTCTTGTGGACATGCCGGAACGCAAACGCTGCATCCTTTGCATTTTTCAACGTCCACCACAATAGCTCCTTTTACTTTTGCCATAATTGTAAATTTAAAAAATGTTTTTTTTCAAGCCAAAAATACTTTTTATCTTTTATATTGCAAATGCTTTTTAGCAGGATTTGGTATTTTGCATAAAAAAAACCGCTTTAAGCGGTTTTTTTTAGTTTTCTTTTAGTATGATTTCGTCGTATTCAATTTCAAACATGAGCTTGTGTTTTGACTCTTCTTGCGCTAACGATAGGAATAGTTTAACAAACTCAGGGTCGGAGGTTTGATTTGCAAGTTTTGTATAAAGACGAAAAGCTGCTTTTTCTCTTTTCATGGCAAGAATTAATGCTTCTTGATACGTCATGTCGTTTTTAGGTTCTGTTTTTTCAACATAGTCCGCAATGTTCAATTCTTGTATTTTGTCTTGCCCTAAGTTAAAAACTTTTTCTTCTTTTATTTTTACAAGTTTTGCTTTGTGTTTTATTTCTTCTTCTACAAAATTGTAAAACGTTTCTTTCATATCATTGGCTTTTGCTCTTTGAGCCAAGTCGTTGTAAAATTCAATAGATTTTTGCTCCATATCAATGGCAAAATCCAAAATGTCATCTAAATTATTGAACGGCTTCATATTTATTTTTTTTAGTTAATTTTTTATCAAAGTAGTCCATGAATTGTTGGTTAATGTTGTCGCACCCGTTTTTAAACAATGTAATTTGGTTGTCTTGTTCGGTGCTCCTGAAGACGAATGTCATTGGTTTTGCGTTAGCGAAAAGATGATTTAATTCCTCATGGACATCGTCAACTGAATCAAAATTATGGATACCAAGTTTTTTAGCCAATGCTATCAATTGACCTATATTACAATATTTGAAGGGTGGATTCTTTTGTTTTTCTATTTTTTGAATGGTTCTTTGTGTGTTGGTAAAGCTGCCACCTGTTTCGTAGGGCAACGAAGCCGGTAAAATCAGGTTTGCCTTTTGTGCTGTTTCGGTCATAAAATAATCTTGAACAACAATAAATGATGCTTGGTTAAACCAATGTTCAACTTTTGCTTTGTCAATGGCCGTACCAATGGGATCTTCTCCAAAAATGAAAAAGTTTTTAATTTGCAGGGAATTAAGTTTATCAATTAATGAATGGTCATTAAGGTTTGTGATTTTATTAAAATTGTCCAACCCTTCACCAATTCCAAGATTAAATAAACCTTCTGAATTATTTTTTTCTTTAAGTGAAATTAAGCCCATGGCTGTTTTGCCAAGTTTGCCGGTTATTAATGCAAGATTTTGAAGCTCAAGAGATGCGTTGGCTGAAACATTCTTTTCAGAAAATACGATTATAGCGTGATGAATTTCGTTGTATTCTTTTGCGAATTTTTCAATGGTAGCTTTATCAACTCCTGATTTTTGTATTAGTATTTCGTATTTTTCAGAAAGCAATTGAGTTTTATACACTTCAAAATGTTGCGAATTTTGATTTATAAATAGTTGATTTTGAAGATTATTGCTTAGTAAATAATGATTGGCTGCTTTAATAAAGTAGTAATAAGAATCGACAACGATGGTGTTGTTGACTTTTTTGGTTAATTTATTGTTTTTGATGGTTGTAATTTGGCTAACCTGGATTTCGTTCTTATGTTGATGGTTAAAAATCATATAACCCACTACAGGATGTTCGTAGTTTATTTCAGTTCCCAAAATATAAATGTGTTCAGCTTTTTCTATATCGTCAAATGGTACATTTGCAAAGCTGTTTTCGGCATAACCATTTCCTCTTCCTATGTATTGGAACGATCCAATGGTTGAATTTGTTGTTGTGGCTAATTTTTGAGCAAGAAGCATTTCTTCATTTGTTAAACGACCTCCGGTAAAAAATGCTGTATGGGGACCTTGTTGTTTGTTGAGTTGTTCTGTTATTATTTTAAATGCTTCTTCGAACGATATTTGTTTCCATGTGCCATTTTCTTTGTACAACGGCGTTGTTAAACGTTTTTTGTCGTTGATATAGTTGTATCCAAACTTAGCATAACTGCAAATATTGGTGTCTTTGTTTATGAAACCATTTGCACCGGTTACTCTCCATACAAAGTCTTTTTTGGTATGATATTCAAGTTCACAACCAACAGAGCAGTAATTGCAAATACTGTTTACAGGTTCCGTTTTTATTGGACCAGGCTTAAATATAACATTTTCGCTGATAGCAGCGGTTGGGCATGCAGATATACACAAGCCGCACGATTCGCAATCTGTTTCGGTAAGCGATAAGCCTAAATTCGGAGCAACATACGTATCGAATCCTCGATTTACCAAGCCCAGCGCATTGGCTCCTACAACTTCATTACAAATTCTAACACAGCGAGCACATAAAATACATTTATTATTATCTATTTCTATAAACGGATGGTCAAAACGTATATTATATTCTCTGAAATCACCCTTAAAGTTTTCTTGGGTTGCATGATATTCGGTTGAATGTTTCTTTAAATCGCACGTGTAATATTCAACACATCCGCATTCAAGACATCTCGAAGCTTCTTCTTGAGCAACTTGTTCATTCTCGTACCCCAATTCAACTTCGTTGAAATTAAGACGCTGATTTGCCTGTAAAGTGGGCATTTCGTGTCTGTTTTTATTAACAAACTTCCCTTTGTAATCAGTAGGCGTTTGTTTTTTGAAATTATCTTTTCGGCTGATAAATTCGTAATCTTCGGCTTTAATTTCTTGTCCGGTTAAATATTGATGGCAACTTAATGCGGCTCTACGAGCTTGTGCAATGGCTTCAATAGCTGTGGCAGGACCTTTTACCGCATCACCGGCAGAAAATACATTGGGAATACCTGTTTGGAGTGTTGCAGGATTAACATCAATATTACCATATTTATTTAATGCAAACTTTCCATTATCGGCATTCTGATTGATGTCTTCTATAAATGGAGCCAAGGTTTTTTGTCCGATGGCAGCAAGAATGTAATCAACAGGTAAATCGAAGTCACTTCCTTCAACAGGGACTGGTCGACGGCGGCCGGAAGCATCGGGTTCACCCAATTCCATTTTTAAGCATGTAATCGATTTTACTTTTCCGTTTTCGTCTTTGTTAATTTTTTTCGGAGCTGTTAAAAACATGTATTCAACACCTTCGAGTTTAGATTCATGAATTTCAATGGGATTAGCAGGCATTTCGTTTTCGGTTCTGCGGTATAGAACATAAACTTTATCGGCATGACAACGAATTGACGTTCGGCAACAATCCATAGCAGTATTTCCACCACCTATTACAGCTACCGTTTTCCCTTTAAAGTTATATCGCTGACCTGTGATTTCCATATTTCGAAGAAAATCGACTCCTCCAAATACATTTTCTGCATCATCACCTTCGCAACCAACTGGAGTGCTTCCTTGTGAGCCAATTGTTAATATAACGGCATCGTATTTTTGCTTCAAATTTTTATAACTTAAATTATCGCCTAATTTTTGATTATAATGAATTTGCGATAAACCTAATTCAAGAATAGCATTAACCTCTTTATCAATAATATCATTGGGTAAACGGTATTCGGGTATGCCATATCTTAGCCATCCACCGGGTTTTGGGCTTGCTTCATAAATATCGCAATAATGTCCTTCGAGTTGTAAAAACCATGCTGCCGAAAGACCTCCGGGACCGGCACCAATAATAGCAACTTTTTTACCCGTAGCAGGTTTGGCTTTAGCTATATAGCGGTTTGGCGATTGAAGATCCATATCGCTTGCAAAACGTTTCATATAGTCAATTCCAACTCCGGCATTCTCTTCGAGTAAATTGCGGCGACAAGCTGCTTCGCATGGGCGTACACAAACGCGACCGCATACAGCAGGCAGCGGGTTTACTTGCTTTATTAATGCAACGGCTTCGCTATACATGCCTTTTTCAATCAACGAAATATAACCTTGAACATCTACTCCTGCCGGGCATGTTTGTTTGCAAGGTGCTACACAGTCGGCATAATGGTTCGATACAATTAAATCCAACGCTGATTTACGAGCTTTATGAATTTTATCGTTATCTGTGTTGATTTTCATTCCCTCTGTTATTTTTGTAGAACATGAAGGCTGAAGTCCTCTCATTCCTTCAATCTCAACAACGCAAACAAAGCATGAGGAATAGGGTTCTAAGCGTGGGTCGTGGCAAAGTGTGGGAATTTCGATTCCATTACGTTTAGCTAAGTCTAATACTGACTCTCCGGCTTTTCCTACCACCGGTTTACCATTTAATATAACATTTATTTCGTTCATACATTTCAAGTTTAGGATAATTTAATAGCTTCAAATTTACATTTACTGAAGCAAACACCGCATTTAATACATGCATCTTGATTGATAAAATGAATTTGTTTCCGTTCGCCGGAGATGGCATTTACAGGACAGTTCTTCGCACATACGGTACATCCTGTACATTTGTCTTCGTCAACAGTGTATGTAATAAGTTTCTTACAACTGTGTGCCGGACATTTTTTGTCGCGAATGTGAGCTTCGTATTCATGGCGGAAATATTTTATGGTGGTTAAAACCGGATTGGGTGCTGTTTGACCTAATCCGCATAGTGAGCTGTCTTTTATTTGATAAGCTAATTGTTCTAATAGTTCAATATCACCCTCTTTGCCTTCGCCTTCTGTTATTCGCGTAAGAATTTCGAGCATACGTTTTGTGCCGATTCTACAGAAGGTACATTTACCACACGACTCTTTTTGTGTGAAATCTAAGAAGAATCGAGCCATGTCCACCATGCAAGTAGTTTCGTCCATGACAACCATACCTCCTGAGCCCATAATGGCTCCCGTTGCAGTAATGGATTCATAATCAACCGGAGTGTCTGACAAATATTCAGGAATACAACCGCCCGAAGGTCCTCCTAATTGTACTGCTTTAAATTTTTTATTGTTTTGGATACCTCCACCTAATTTGAAAATAATATCCTTAATGGAAATTCCCATTGGAACTTCAACTAAACCGCCTCTTTTAATTTTCCCTGTTAAGGCAAAAACTTTTGTGCCTTTTGATTTTTCGGTTCCATATTTATTGTACGATGAAGCTCCATTTAATACAATATAAGGAATGTTTGCAAAAGTTTCAACATTGTTAATATTGGTAGGTTTTTTCCATAATCCGGAAACAGCAGGGAAAGGAGGTCTTTTTCGAGGCATTCCTCTTCTGCCTTCAACAGAGGCCATTAGTGCCGTTTCTTCACCGCAAACAAAAGCACCGGCTCCTTCTTTTACATGAATATCGAAGTTCCATCCTTGTTTGCCATGAGCATTTTTGCCTAAATAGCCTTTTTCACGGGCTTGTTCGAGTGCAATATTTAGTCTTTTAATGGCAAGGGGATATTCTGCTCTACAGTATATAACCCCTTCTGTTGCTCCAATAGCGTATGCTGCAATGGTCATGCCTTCTAAAACGGCATGTGGGTCTCCTTCGAGTACGCTTCTATCCATAAACGCACCGGGGTCACCTTCGTCGGCATTGCAAATAATATATTTTTCGTCCGATTTACTGGCAGCTGCAAATTTCCACTTCATGCCGGTTGGGAAACCACCGCCACCACGTCCACGAATACCGCTTTCGATGATTGTTTGTATTACTTGTTCAGATTGAATATTGTTTTTTATTAAATTTTTAATGGCTTGATAACCGCCGCGATTTTCATATTCTTCGATGATCTCGGGATTGATAACACCGCAATTTCTCAATGCTATTTTTACCTGGCCTTGCCAATACGTATCGTCTTCGTTTTGAAATAATTCCGTTTTAACGACATATTCTTTTACGGGTTCACCAAGTTTAATGTGTTTTTCAATTATTTCTATGGTTTTGTTTTCGTCTATTTCGCCATATAAGTAAGAACCCGATTCGTCAATAATTTCTACAAGCGGTTCGCGATAACACATTCCAATACATCCGGTTTTTGTTAGTTCGAATGGGAGGTGTTCGTTTTCCTTTATTTGGTTGAATTTTTCAAAAACTTTATTGGCACCGGCGGCAATTCCACAGCTTGCCAATCCTACAAGGACTTTAATGTTTTCCATACGTATAGGATATACTTAATTTGTTGCTTTTAATTTTATTTCTTTAATAATATTGACAGCAGATTTGCCGGTTAGTTTACCATACGAATCTTCATCAATCATTATTACTGGTGCAAGTGAACAGCATCCTAGACAAGCTACCGATTCGACTGTATAAAACCCGTCTGGAGTCGTTTCTCCGTCTTTTATTTGGAGGGCTTCCAATATCGAGTCGCTAATTGCATTTGCTCCCTGAACATGGCAAGCTGTTCCATGGCATACTTTAATAATATGTTTGCCAACAGGTTTAAGTCTAAATTGGGCATAAAAAGTGGCAACTCCATACATGTCGCTGACCTTTAATCCTGTTTTTTTGCTGATGTATTCAAAAGCTTTGGCTGGAATATAGCCAAAAAGATGTTGTGTAGATTGTAAAATAGGAATGGTATTTCCTTTTTTATCCTTATATTTTTCAATAATCGGATCTAATAATTTTAAATCTACTTCTTGCTGGTCATTGCTAATGAGATTATTTTTTTCTATTCGTTGAACTCGCATAATATTAATTTTTGCAAATATATATATATAAATATGTAATCGCTTTATTAAAATAAAGCTAAAGCTAAAAAATATTTGATATTAATCAATTTTAGCGTTGATTTTATCTACACTTTCTTTAGCGTCTCCATAGAGCATGTCGGTATTCTCTTTATAGAAGAGTGGATTTTCAACTCCGGCATATCCAACTGCCATGGAGCGTTTCATTACAATTACACGCTTTGCTTTCCAAACCTCTACAACCGGCATTCCGTAAATTGGGCTGGATGGGTCTTCTTGAGCACCGGGGTTAACGGTATCGTTAGCTCCAATTACAAGAACAACATCGGTGTCGGGCATATCGGGATTTACTTCATCCATTTCTAATACAATATCGTAGGGGACGTTTGCCTCTGCCAGCAAAACATTCATATGTCCAGGTAGTCGTCCGGCTACAGGATGTATGCCAAAGCGAACCGTTTTGCCTTTTTTTCTTAATTTTTCTACTAAAT
>Ga0208197_1004532_pt1 | contig 10209 bp, 11 predicted proteins | sample AD_JPNNA4_MetaG_FD_184444 | JGI IMG/M metagenome (GOLD analysis project Ga0208197, IMG submission 184444) | Active sludge microbial communities of municipal wastewater-treating anaerobic digesters from Japan - AD_JPNNA4_MetaG (SPAdes) (version 2) | ecosystem: Engineered > Bioreactor > Anaerobic... | reverse complement strand
TGCATCGCCATGGTCATCGTCTGGAATGAGCTGGCCTGCGGCTGCACCGAGTACTGCGCCGCCCTGGTGGGCCTCAACTCCATCTTTCAGGTGCTGTTCTATTCCATTTACGCCTATGTCTTCATCACTGTGCTGCCCGCTGCACTGGGTGTGGCCGAGGGAACGCTGGTTGATGTGACGGTATCCCAGATTGCAGAAAGCGTATTCGTCTACCTGGGAATACCATTCCTGGCCGGCATAATCACCAGGTTTTCCCTGATCAAAGCCAGGGGAAAAAGCTGGTATGAGAGTCAATTCATACCCAAAATCTCGCCTCTCACTCTGGTGGCCCTGCTCTTCACCATCGTAGTCATGTTCTCCCTCAAGGGTGACTACATCGTGCAGCTTCCCCTGGATGTGGTGCGGGTGGCCGTACCTTTGGTGATATACTTCCTGCTGATGTTCTTTGTCAGCTTCTTCATGGCCTACAAGCTGGGCGTGAATTACGAGAACACGGCTGCTCTGTCCTTCACCGCGGCCAGCAACAACTTCGAGCTGGCCATTGCCGTGGCTGTGGGGGTATTCGGCATAGCCAGTCAGGAGGCTTTTGCTGCCGTGATAGGGCCGCTGATAGAGGTGCCGGTGCTGATTGGGCTGGTTAATGTGGCACTGAAGCTGAAGGAGAGGTATTTTGCCGAAGATAAAGCGATGTGTAGCAGCTAGAGCTTTGAGATAAGCAAGCCTTGTACGCAAATGCGAAATTCCGGCTGAACGGTTGGCGGTGAATCCATGACAGGGGGCTCACCGTACATATCCACCGCCTTATTAGACCTTGATCGTTCTCTTCTTCTGTTTAACTACTTCAGGTGACTCCTCCGCAACAACTGTTCGCTTAATGGCCCTTAGACGTGTCATGACCTCATCTCCATATGGCGTGAGCGTCCAGTATGTGGCCAAGTCTTTAACGCTTCGCGCCTTCTCGCTCTTTGCAATTAGCCCTAGTGCACGGAGTTGAACTTTAATGGTCTGGAAGTCTTCGTCTTTCAGCGAGAAGTTTGTCATCGTGCATTCCTTCAAATCCTTGAGTTTGGCAAGATTTGCGCCATTCTTGTCACCGGAGAAGCGATCAAGACCATTCTTGAGCGCATCATCGGACGCTTCATTGATCATTAGGGGCCCCAGAACCGCGAATATTTCATTCCATGTCGCCTGGAATGTACCTGTCCAATTAGTGCCACCCCAAGTACGCCCCTTAATATTTGACAAAAAGCTATATCTGAGTGTGTGAAGTTCGTCCCCTTGTGCCAAATCCTCTGTTCCCTTTGGCGCTGTCCTTCGACTTCGTGCCAGTTCGGCCTGCAGTTCGTCTGCACGCTGCCGCAACTTTAGAAGTTCGAGTGTAGCATTCTTGTCGGGCAATTCATCCGCTCGGACCCAGCCAATGGCGGGAGTTGTCTTCATCAATTGAATGAGACTGCGGCTAACCACGGAACCAAGTTCTGACGGAGATGCCCAATACTTGCACAACTTCTTCTCCACGAAGGCTCGGAAAGCGACGAGTTTCTCCTTCCCCTCCTGCCCAGTCTCGCACTTGTTGGCCTGAATTGTGCCGGGATCCTTGTGTAGGAAAGCTATCGTTGGTTTTCCAGTCTCAAGAGCGTACCTGTATTCCATCTCCGTATAGCTCAATCCGTCTGGACCACAAGAACCATATCGTCCACCGAGGATTAGCACATAGTAGTCGCAGTCTTCTATGACACGTTTGATTAAAGACCATTGGCTCTCGTTGGCTGCGGGGAATAGTTCCATTCCCGCAGGGATACAATCTAACTCCAAGAGCGCATGCATAACTTCTTGGCGTTCTTCCTGGAGGTCTTGATATGTACTACTCACGAACACCTGGTACCGCTTTTCCATTGTTTATCCCCTTAGGTTAATGATTTGCATCACCTACGGCCGAAAGCCGTCCGATGGCAGCCCTCGTTGGACTGTCTGTAAGCCCTTTGATAATTTTCGAACGCCACGCGTGCTGACAATAAAGACATTGTGGCTTGTGAATGCAGAGTATCTCACCGCATTTGGGGATCTTCATCCTCCTCAATATTAGTGCTGTGCTGCAACATGGTCGGATGCTCTCGCTCTGTTCTTTTTATTTCCCCGCTACAGTTTTCTGACCAAACACACATCTTCCCAATTGAAGAAAGAATCTAGAAATCCTTATATATGAATAAATGGATTAGTTTAGTGTTGAATCAAAAATCACCGAGGTAGGCTGTTCCGATGCTGGATAAGGAGCTGCCAATGATCCCGAGCAAAAGAATTCCCCTCAATATGCCCGAGAACGATAAAGAATCCTGCCTGTCCAGCAGCGCTTGCTGCGGCGCAGAAAATACTCTGGCCAGGCTTTATGGAGACCGGAGCATTGCCAGAGAGCGATGTATTCAGATATGCAATCAGGCAAAAAGGATAGAGGGGGAAGAATTAACTGCTGAAATAAAGGTTTTCAAGGCCGTAGCAGATGTGACCCGCCTCAAAATCCTCAAGCTTCTAAGTGGAGGGGAGCTCTGCATCTGTGAGATCATGCTGGCTTTAAAAAGGCCGCAGTCTTCGATATCCCATAATCTCTCCATACTTGAGGACGCTGGCCTCGTAAAAGAGAGAAAAGAAGGAAAATGGTGTCGATACAGTATCTCGTCTGAAGCAGTTATTGATATGGTCAGCTTAGCCGGATGTTTCAAGACAAAATAATTGATTTGCGAATGGGGTGGATAATATGGTGGGAGGACAGGCAGACGTTAAGCTCGTGAGCAATGCCATGGCCAATGCCACGAGAAGAAAGATCATGGCCATGCTCGTGGAAAAAGAGCGAACAAGAGATGAGGTCGAGACTGCTGCCGGAGGCTCCATGCTCGAGTACCACCTGCAGATGCTGGAGCAGGCAGGGCTGGCGGAGATGAAAGAAGGCCGGATCATCCTGACCGATTTTGGAAAGAACTTCATGGAGAGCAAGGCAGAGAAGCCTGCTGAGGCAACAAAGGACCTTGCCGGAACCAAGCCCCTGCAAGTAGTAGAGCTGCGCCAGCTCCTGCCCTGCATTGCCGATAGCAGCAAGTTCCGGATAATCGCCCGCTTTGAGCCGCCTCTGGGCGGAGCCCTCAAGCTCCTGGAGCCGTTGTTTCCCCGAGCCAGGTACTCGGATAGGATTGGGGCCCTCATCATCCAGAAGGGCAATATTCTCATAACCATCTATGCCACGGGCAATGTGACCATGACCATGATCAAGAGCGATGAGAAGGCTCGGGAGACACTGGATGATCTGAAGAAGACCATCAATGAGGCCATTGCGAAGGGCGTAACGCCCGTTCCCCGGGAGAAGGTCAAAGTGGACCATGCCGAGATCTATAAATATCTGCCCAAGACCGACTGCCGGATCTGCGAAGAGCAGAGCTGCTATGCCTTTGCCATCAAGCTGGTGGGAAGGGAGACCGCTCTCGATAAATGCACGCCATTGCTTGAGGCCAGGTATAGCACGAATCTGGAGCACATCAGGACCCTTTTGGAGTACCTTTGAAGTCTAAAGGAGGGGCTCATTGAACACATTGACCATCATCCTCACCGACGGGCCCTATATCTCCCAGTATGCGGAGATGGCCTATAAGATCGCATCTGAGGCGCTGAAATTAAAGGTCTTCCAGGTGAATATATTCCTCTACCTGGATGCGGTGCATGTGCCCAGGAGCGGGCAGAAGCCCTCTCTTTTTGCAGATACAGGTCGGCTTTTCCAGGAGCTAGCCGAGAGAGGAGCTGTGGTGAGGGCCTGCGTCAGATGCGCCGCCGCCAGGGGCTATTCAGTGGAGGAGGATGGCATCTGCTCGGATTATCTTCAGGGAATAAAGATCACCAGCCTCTACGATCTGGCGGAGATGCTGAAAGATAGCGACAGGGTAATTTCCTTATCGAGATGAGATCCATCTTCTACCTCCTGGATGTCGCGCCCTATGGATGCGAGAAAGCATACGGCGTGCTCAATGCAGCTGCGGTGAGCATAAAGATGGAAGTGACTATTGGGCTATATGCCGATGGGGTCTACCTGGCCCTGGCTGGCCAGGATAGCATGGCTCTTGGCCTGCCAAACCTCTCGGATACAATCTATGCCTATCCTGAGATTCGGATCATAGCTCATGAACCATCCCTGGCGAAGAGAGGACTCATGAATCAAGATCTGATAGAGAGTGTGGAGCTTGTGGATGAAGACGAATTCATTAAGCAGATTCATATTGCAGATTGCATCATCGAGGCTTGAAGGGTGAAGTATGGATAAAAAAGATATCTTCCTTCTGACCAAGCCGCCCCAAAGTGATCGAGGCAAATTATGCCTCCAACTGATTGAGCAATCGGAAAATCCGGTACTCTACCTGGCCGCAGATGGGGTATACAACCTGCTGGATGCCGCTTCCCTGAATGAATTGCCCCTCAAGAGGATTCTAGCCTGCAAGGAGGACTTGCAGGCCAGAGGTGTGCAGGCAGGAGAGCAGGTGATTGTGCCGGATAACTTCTACGAATTGCTCGTAGGAGAGATGATGTCCGAAGGCAGTCGTATTTATACGCTTTAGCTAATGCTGCCTTGGAAGCAGCTGTAGTCATCATAGAATCCTTCTTTTCGCAATTGTACCGCTGGCTATTGTATGGCTATTTCTATAATTGCCAAGAGGAAATTTGGCCGTCTTATCTCACGTCAACGACTAAAAACATACCCTTAATTCTTTTGTTTCATCATTCCGTTGATGGACGCTCCGGCAAAGGCGGCTCCCACCACGATATTGGAGAAGTAGGTCGCCAGCCGCCAGAGTATCACCAGAGGCCCCAGGAGCAACGGTGGGACGAACTTGGAGTAGAGAAAGCTCATGGAAAGCTCGGCCACGCCGCTCCCGCCCGGGGTCAGGGGCAGTATGGCGATTATGGCCAGGACGAGTTGAGAGGTGATGGAGAAGAGATACATGGGATCAAAGCCCATCCCAACCAGCAGGGCAGAGGGAACCATAAAGTCGCACATCCAGATCAAAGCGGTGATGGCAGCCATGATCGGAGTGCGGCGGACCGTCTCCCTTGCCAACTGAATTCCCGCATCCCTGAAGGTCCAGATCTCCTTTTCCAGGCTGTATACAATGGGGCGGTTGCCGGTCTTCTTCTTGATCCAGGCTACAAACACTGATATCCTCTCCGGACGCCGGACCAGCTGCCAGAGAAAGAGCAGAATGAGAAAGAGAAGAACGAAGAAGAAGGCACCCACCTTTAATCCGAATCCGGTAAGGAAGTTGGTGAAGATCAGGAAGAGAGCCAGCGCCCCAACAAAGAATATGCTGTCCAGGAGCCGCTCGCCAACCGCCACAGCTGTAGCCCTGCCGTAGCTCATGCCATTGTCGGCCAGAATCTTGATTCGCAGCGGCTCGCCTCCGGCTGAGGATGGAGTGAGAGCGCCCAGAAAGTTTGAGGCCAGGGTGGATATAATAGAGAGGCGAAAGGTGATCTCATGGCCGGCTAAGGATGCTAGCAGCTTGAGCCTGAACGCATAAAAGATCCAGGAGAGCATATGTAAAACCAGACCCAGTATCAGGAATCTGGCCTGGACCTGGGAGATTATCTTCCAGCTCAGATCTGTATCCGTGAACTCTAATATTATTATGATCGAGGTCAGGCTCATGATCGTCGCCAAGAGCAGAGCTCTGACCTTCTCGTCTTTTATTTTATTTTTTATTTCATTAATCAAATTCCATTCTCCCAGGCCCCCTCAGGCGCGGCCTGCGACATCAATATTTCACAGCACCTCGAAGAGCGTAACCGCATTTATGCCACATCTCTGTAAACCGATTCCATGAGGTCGATGGCTCTCTTCCAGGTGTAATTCTCTTCCACTGCCCGCCTTCCCTTCCGCCCCAGCTCTGCCCTCCAGGCAGGGCTATGGTGAAGCCTTATGATCAACTCGGAAAGCTCCTCCCGGCTGGAATAAATGCAACCGCCCTTCCTGGCAACCTCATTGACACCGGGGGTATTGTAGGCCAGGACGGGCGTCTCGCAGGCCATGGCCTCCAGCAGAACTATGCCGAAGGCCTCCAAGCGGCTCTGAGTGGGCAGGACCAGCATCTCTGCTCGGGAGATTGTATCTATAAACATGCTTCGCTCAAGCCTCCCGGTAAACCTGGCCCGAAGCAGGAGTCTCTCTGCCATCTTCTCCAAACGGTGGCGATCCTCTCCGTCTCCCACCAGCACCAAATCCAGCTCTTCCGTCTTTTGCACCTCCTTCATGGCCTGGATCAGCGTGGCTACGCCCTTATATCCCACCATCCTCCCGGCATAAAGGACATAATTGCCCTTCATCATACTCTGAGGATAGCGAGAGATGTCCACGGCATTTGGAACCACCCTGACCTTGTCCAGGTAGTCCTGCAGAACGGGAGAGGTCCGGGCATAGCTCATGGTTGTGGCTATGATCACCTCTGCCTCATCCAGTACAGGCCGGACCAGATTGTTGCTGGCCTTCTCCGCCACAGCGGCCAATTTTCGGGGCAGGGCATGGCCCTGGAAGGCATCCGGAAGCACCACATCATTGTGATAGGTTACCAGATGGGGCGCTTTATGCCGAAATCTATAGGCGAAGATGGGACTGGGGATGTGGCTGTGGTAGATGTCGGCCTGAAATTCGGGAAGTTTAAGAGGAATTGGCGAATAAAAAATATCTATGCTGGGGATGATGATCATCCTTCCGGCCCATCTTCCTACGGAGGAGGCTACAGTAACCTCATGGCCTCTGCCGACCAGACCTTCCGCCAGCTCTTTGACATGATACTCCACACCTCCCACATGGGGCGGGAAATAGGGAGAGATCTGGGCTATCTTCATCTGGGCTCGATCAGGCCTGACCTTTGGCCCTGGATAACATGATCTTTTTAATGCTCTTAAGCGGCAAGAATCTTTTTCCACTCCAGATCCGAGGCAGCAACAGGCCTCTTGACCTCAGCGGGGTAGCCGAAGGAGATGATGCACTCCACCTGGAATTCATCGGGCAGCTCGAGCACCTGCTTGACATAATCCTCGGCACTCATATTGCTGTTGTGACTTCTCTTTCGAATCTGGATCCAGCAGGAGCCCAGGCCCAGGCTGCATCCGGCAAGCTGCAGGACTATAGCAGCAATGGAGCAGTCCTCCACCCAGACATCCGACTCCCCCTGGACCGCAGCCACAACCACGCCCAAGGCTGCACCCTTCAGAAAGCTGCTGCCGCTCTCTTTTGCAGAGGAGAGCTTTTCCAGCATTGCTTTATCGGTGATGAAGACAAATCGCCAGGGATTGATGCCCCGTGAGGATGGTGCGCGCAGGGCAGCTTCCTTGAGCTGCTCGATCTTCTCTGCATCTATCTCCCGATCCTGGTATCTTCTGATGCTCCGCCGATCTCTCAATATCTCCAGCATATCGATCTAAACCTCCCGCCTCTAATCTTGGTTAAAGATGCTCTTGATGCTTCTGGCAGCCAGAAATCCCGTGGAGAATGCCGCCTGCAGATTGTAGCCTCCCGTATCCCCATCCACATCCAGGACCTCGCCCACCAGATACAGTCCCTGGACCAGCCTGGACTGCATGGTCTTGGGGTCCACCTCCGAGGTCTCGACCCCCCCTCTGGTGCACATGGCTGCATCAAGGCTGCAAACTTCGGACACCACCAGAGAGAGAGCAGTCAGATTATCAATCAATCGATTCCGCATCTTTCGGCTCAACTGAGAGATGGGCAGGTCGGAGGATATCCCCGAGATCTGCAGCAGCCTCTTTGTCATCCGGGAGGAGAGACAAAGGCCGGGAGGCGTGAAAGGGGACAGATCGGCGAGAACTGCCATCAATCTCTTTGCCCCATCATTTTTCGCCTTTTCCACCAGCCAATCCTCCAGTGCATCCCTTCTCTCCTCAGAGATAAAAGAGAGCTTGATTGCGTCATCAGCCCGGATATATCGTGATAGGTCCAGGATTCCCGGCCCGGAAAGCCCGTCATGAGTGAATAGAATATCTCCATGATGCTCTTTGATCTTTGTCCTGCGGACAAGAGAGATCTTGATATCGGAAAAGGATAGGCCAGCCAGATCAGAGAAGGGATAATCCTTTATGATCACCGGCGAGAGAGCCGGGCCGATCTCGGATATGCTGTGGCCCAGGGCCCGGGCGAAGGCATAGCCGTCTCCGCTCGATCCTGTGGCGGGATAGGAGGCTCCCCCTGTGGCGATCACCAGCAGACAGCAGCGATATCTGTTTCCAGCGGCACAGCTCACCAGAAAGCCGTCCTCGGTCCTGGATATGGACCTGACAGCATGGCCGCAGCTGATCTCCAGGCCCAGTTCCCGGCATTTCCCGGTCAGGACATTGACAACATCCCTGGACTGCATGCTATGCGGGAAGATCTTGCCCCCTTTTTCCTGGACCATGCCCAGCCCTGATCGGGCAAAGAAGGAGATCAGATCGGAATTGGTAAACCCAAACAGGGCCGGGCGGAGAAATCTGCCCCTATCTCCATAGTGGTTTAGAAATTCCCTGATATATCCGCCATGAGTTATATTGCATTGGCCGGAGCCTGAGATAAGAAGCTTATGCCCGGGGGAGTTTTTTTTCTCCAGTATCAAAATACTCTTGGCCTTATACGCAGAGTTTATGGCGCAAAAGAGACCGGAAGGCCCGGCTCCGACAATAATCAGATCGTAATCATCTGCCGGCAGTAGCTCAATTCCTTCGCCAGCTTCAGATATGCCATCCGACTCAGAAAGGGTTTCTTTGTGAAATACAACCAATTTAACCTCTCTTTATCAATTGCCGCCATATGGATTTGGAAGATGGATTTAGGAATCGCTTATATAGCTTTATGCGCTAAATATGAATATCAGATCAGAGGCGCGATATGCTTAGGATTACTCCCTATTTAGGCATCTTAGTCCTGATAGTGTCCATAGGCGGATTATTTTATCCCAAGCTTGGCTTGTTCCTCCTTCTCATCTTTGCCAGCCTGATGATCATAGCTCCCTTCAGAGGACGCTGGTTCTGCGGAAATATTTGCCCGCGGGGCAGCTTTGTCGACTTCTGGATGGCCCCCTTGAGCCGAAAACTGAAGATTCCAGCTCAGTTTCGCAGCATGTGGCTCCGTGTCCTCATATTTGTTTTGCTCATGGGATTTATGGTCTATAGAATCATAAATACGGGAGGAATAGTGGACAAGATCGGCATGGTCTTTGTGACCCTCTGTATCCTAACCACATCGGTTGCCATACTTTTTGGAGTGATCATTTCTCCCAGGGCCTGGTGTTCATTCTGCCCCATGGGAACACTGCAAAGGGCCATGGGAGGCAAGAGATATCAACTCAAGCTGGATGCAGACAGATGCATAGATTGCGGCAGATGCCAGAAGGTCTGCCCCATGCAATTGCCTGTAAACGAGATCATGGATAAGCCGGACTGCATCAAGTGCGGAAGATGTGTGGAAGCATGCCCTAAAAACGCATTAAGCTTTTAGAATGGACGGTATTGTACCTCGTTTTCTCTAAAATGACATAAAGGCCCTGTACCCAGGCGGTCGATCTGCCTGTTTGTAGCATCTAAACGGGGGGGCATGCTGTGAGCATTGGGATGCTATTCCTCTCCTGCTGGAAATGGCGTGTACCTTAATGCTTGCGACCCTTTGGGGCGGGATGCGGCATGGTTGCATGGATATGTGATAGCATTGATAAGGCAGCCTGGATCCGGCATGGGGTAATGTCTGTCGCTTACCGAGAGCCCGCTGAACCTGATGGGCGGATGTGGCATGGTTGCCTGGGATTCGTCCTGGCAGTTATCAGAGCGCCAATGCTCCCCATCGATTAAGCAGCAAGGCTAATTGAAATTCTTGCCAGCAGTAATTAAGGAGCCCTGGATCCGGCTTGGGGTAATGTCTGTTGCCTCCCGAGGGCTCGCGCCCCTCTGGGGCGAGATGGGGCACGGCTGCCTGGGATTCCTGATGATAGTAATCTTGCAGCCATTATCACAGGCTTTGATAAAAATAAAAGAAAGCTAGTGTCTCGTCAAATATCTAATGTCGAATAAAGCCGGGAGAGTTTAACTCTAACATCTTCAGTAGTGAATCGCCAATTTACCTTTGCATTTTTATTATTTCTAGACCCTTGCCATGCTGCTACTTCTTTCTTTACAGTTTCGATATTATCGATT
>Ga0208197_1004525_pt1 | contig 10223 bp, 10 predicted proteins | sample AD_JPNNA4_MetaG_FD_184444 | JGI IMG/M metagenome (GOLD analysis project Ga0208197, IMG submission 184444) | Active sludge microbial communities of municipal wastewater-treating anaerobic digesters from Japan - AD_JPNNA4_MetaG (SPAdes) (version 2) | ecosystem: Engineered > Bioreactor > Anaerobic... | reverse complement strand
CTATCAGCCGAAGGCTGATACAATATAAGCGCAGACTATCGCAGTCATTTCGAAGAAATGCGCGATAGTTCTGTCGCGACAAAAAGCCGGGTAGGGATTTCACTGTCCAACGCTAACGGGCTTCCTGCCCGCGTTGGATTTGCGTCATCCTGACGCTCAGGGAAGGGCTGGCCGTGTGCTCACGATGAGCACGAGCGAGGCGGCAACACGATGTTGAAAGCCGCCGAGGATGAAGCCCTGTCCCTTTTGATCTTATCGCATGAGACCATGCGAAACCGGATTACAAAGGCGCAAGCCTTTGATTGTTTTGCATGACACCATGCAATTAACAGATTCCAAAGGAAGCAGGAACGATCCCTGCAAAGCGATGCCTTCAATATGCGACTGCTCGACTCTTTTAGCGCCGTCCTGGCGCAGAGTCTCGTTACCATCATCGTGATGGCTTAAAGTCGCAACATAAGGCATCATAAGGAGCACCTTTTGTGTTTTGCATGACACCATGCAAATAACGGAGTTTATCGGGAAGCTGCGCCGGGATTAAATGAGTTTCTTTAGTTCGTCGATATTTAGTCCGGCTTTTTTGATGATATTGTGAAGAGTTCCTTTTTTTATTTCCTTATGCTGGGGAACAATGACGGAAATGTTTTCCTCAGGATTATACATGAAGATGTGACTTCCTTTCTGATGATCGACGATAAAACCGATGCGTCTCAGAGCCTTAACAAGTTGGTTTCCTGAAAAGGTTTTGCTCAAAGACAAACCTCAATTTCTTTAAATGTCGCGTTGGGAATAGTTTTGATCTGATTAAGTTTTTCGAGACCTTCGATGTAACAGAGTATCGCTTCTTTTGCGTTTTCGAGAGCCTCCGCTTCAGTTTCTCCCTGAGTAAAGCATCCGTCAAGAGCAGGAACTGTTACGTTGAAGCCGCCTTCTTCCGCTGGTTCAAGAATTATGTTCAGTTTCATGTAATCACCTTTAATTGTTAATTATTATAGATAATGAAACGTGTGAAAATGGCAAGCGATTAATTGATGGTCATATTTCAGATAATGAAGCTGGACATGAAGAAGCAGTAATTTAACCGGCGCCGAAAGGCGCCGGTTGCTGTATATGAAGATCATTGAAAACACGGGAATAAGTGAGATAGAATAAATTACGCGTATACTGAGCGCAGCGAATAAACGCGTAATGAGATTATGAGATGAATGATTCCTAAAATCACGAAAGTGCGAAAAGCACTTCGGTAAAATATAAATGATAGAAAAATAATTTAAGGGGACTGGGGATATCCCCAGTGCATTTTCCGAACGCACACGGATGTGCGCAAGTCCGAGCGCCCACGGATGGATCAGCGCTCGGATAGCGGTTCTTTCTTTTGGGCGCTCAAAAGAAAGAACCAAAACCGGGTAAAGGGCGTGGAACGCCCTTTGTGTTTTATTGCATGACACCATGCGAAAAATGAATTCATAAGGGGAAGCCTTGTGTTGCTCTACGACACTCGTAGATATCGAAGCCTTATGTGTTATTCCGACACCCGGAATTCCTCTGATTTTCATGTTGACAATTTGCATAATAAAGACTAGAAGCTTTATCTGTTTCAGATCATGTCAAAGAATATATGTTCTGTTTATGGCTATTAGCTGTAAAACAAACAGCTGACTGGATTATTCAGAAACAGCAAAAGAAGGAGAAGAAATGAATAAACTCGCGATTAAGAAAATAATTATTAGTTTGCTGTTTATACTATTTTCGGTTGTTCAAATATTTCCGCAGGAAGCAGGAAATGATGAGCTAGATTCGGCTATAAAAATATTAAGAAAAATAGATGAAAACAAGTTAACTAACGAAGATAAAAAAAATAAATCTATTGAGATTGATAAAGCATGGGAAATTATAAAGTCATCCGGCGATGCGGGATTAAAAAGAATAAAAAAAGAATTAGATATTATAGAAAAAACAAAAGAATCGGATGATTTTTTTAAGTTGAACGCTTCAGTTCTTTTGTGGAATATGGGAAATGTTTCAGAATCTGCGGCAATAAGTAAAATATGGAACAGCACTTCATTCCGGGCAAATTACAGGTATGTTTTCTATACAGCTTTTGATGCCGCAAGTACTCAGAATGAAAAAGTAATTCCGATGCTGAAAGGTGTTCTTAAGGATAATTCGGGCCGTATTTTTTTTCCCCAGCACTCGATGAATTTTTCATGGCCGTTGACGGTTGAATTTATCTGGGGAGCATTCGGTCATAAAGGACTGCCGGCTCTATTTGATGTTCTGAAAAATTCTAAGAATGATACTGAAATTATGTCGGCTATGCACATTCTTGTTAATGCGCAATATCTTGAATCCTTACCTAGAATCAGGGAGCTTGCGTGCAGCAAAAATGCAGAAGTGAGAAATTTCGCCATTAAGGGTATCGGAATATTCGGGCATCCAGCGGATTCGGCTTTTATTATCAAGGGTTTAAAATCTAAAGATGCTGATTTGTATTCTTATGTTTGGGCTTCATACGAATATGATGACACTAAAATATCTCCATACTTGATACCTTTATTGGATAATAATGATTATAACATAAAATCGGAAGTCATTTATGCTTTATTTAATGTAATTAATCAGGAAAGTCTGGATGCATTGGTGAATGATTATAAAAATACGAAAGATGAAAAGATATTAAAAATATATAAGAAATTTATGGATCCGGTTCTGGATTATACTAAATATGAAAATATGACAATTGACGAAAAAAAAGTAACAGTTTCAGAAATTCTTAGTCGTAAGAATGATTATTATGTTTTACGTGATGAAGATCAAAAAATTACTTATAATGATTTTATTGAAATGTCAAAAGACTGGATTAAAGATAAAAGAATTACGGGTGAAAAATATGAATGGGTTCAGAACCGTCATGTGTTATCCGTCGCAACAGCTAAGGACATTGATTTATTATTAGATGTTAAAGCTTCAATTTATCTTCGATTGTCCGATGAATGCCTGAATGAAACCAGAACTATTGATAATGTAATAAAAATATTAGGAAGAAGAAGATATAGAAATAATTGATCACAATATATTGATAGTTTTGGTGGAAAAGCATAAAAATTACACTTAGTACTTTTCAATAAAGCGGTCAAAGTATTATAATTGAAATAGATTTTAAATAAAGGCTTGACTTGATAAATGTGGTAGTTTAAACACATTTCCACGTTAGGAATGCGTCTTATTAAACAGGAAGGGAATATCTATGCGAAAAATTATGTTTTTAATGATTTTTGTTGCTTTGGTTGGATGTGAAACTGCTCAGAAACAGGATTCAGGATCAAATCAAAAGTTATCGGTTATTGTTGATGATCTATCTAATCAAACAGGTGAGGCAGAGTATAATAATGTATTGTCTTCAGTTTCGCCGGATTTTTCCTCAGCTATACAGAAGACTGGAAAATTTATTATTGTAGAAAGAAAACGACTCGGCAAAGTTTTAGAGGAGTTGGAATTCAATGCTTCAGGACTTGTTTCCCCGAAGAGCATGAAAAAAATTGGTGAGATTACCGGAGCTGATGCGGTTTTATTTATAGAACTCAATGAGGTTAATTATTCAGATACGGACTCTGACAGAGTGCTATACACTTCAACTAATCAGGAAATGAAAATTAGATTGAGTGCCAAATTGGTTGATACCGAATCTGCAGAAATAATATCAAATGTTTCAAAAAGTTATGAGTGCGAGAATTCTGTTAAATATATTTTTTCCGATTTGATGATTAACAAAAAAATTGAAAAATCAGAGATATTGTCGAAGTTGATATCGGATTCAGCTGAAGACTTTACTCGGGAAATTGCAAGAAAAACCTCAACTAAATAGAAAAAGGGTGTTGGTTGAAAAGAAAGATTGAGCAAGTTAAGCTTAATCTTTCTTTTCAATTGTTTCTTACAAGAAGCTAGACTTTATTGTTTTAAAAATTATTTTGTTTTGTAAACGTCGCCAGTTACTTTCCAGCTAACCTGACCGAAGAATATTAGATTCCACTGTGAATAATATACTGAACAATTCTGAAGAAAATCGCCGTTTTCTTTTTTCAAAGTTTCAGCAACAGCCTGATCTATTTTAGGCATACCACCGATAGGAATACCAAAAATAAGAAGACTTGAAGCTCTTCCTTCTGCTCCGGCTTTTTTAAGATGAGCGGCGTCGATATTTTTAGGCTCGTAATTAGCTGAAGACATAGCAGTGAAATTTCCTACATGCTGTGAGCATCCAACTGCAAAAAGTATAACAAAAACTAGAACTGAAAGCGATGCAATTCATTTCATTAAAATTCTCCTTAATAAATTTTATATAAAGATAGTTTGTCTATCTCTTGTAAGCATGTGTTATTTGAATTTGATTTCATTTACTTCATAGATTTGTTCGGTTTTTAGCGGCTCCTTGTCTTTCGGGTAGATAATAGTGATAATTTTCTTGGGAAAATAGAGTTTATTGCTCAGTAGTGAATGTTCATAGTAAAATGTTTCACGTAAAAGTGTATCTTCAAAAAAAGTAGATGATTTTTCTATTTTGTCATCCGCGAAAACGACTTTTTGTATTATTTGTTTGCCGTCATACAGTTGAATTGCCCATAATTCGTTTGCAGATATTTTTTTTATTTTAGGCTGAATGTCAGATTTAAACTCAATATAAGGATTTATTCCCAAATTGTCAGGGATTCCTGATGAGATCCGGTTCCACGCTGTATCCTCTACGGAATTTTCTTTTCCGTCAGCGAAATGAAGAAGAATTGTTCCATCAAAAACTGATGCACTTGATAATTTTGAATTTAAGGTCAAATTATTTAGTGTAACTTTTCCGGAAGATAATTTTATGTCAAAAATAGATTTATTTTCTTGAGAGGATATGTTAAGTTTGACTCTCATTTCGCTGAGATTGTTTTCAAATTTTGAATATCTGTTATACAAGCTGATTATATCATTTTTGTCTGTTCCGCAACCGAGAGCAATACAAAAGACAAGAGAGAAAAAAATAATTCTGAATAACACAGAGATCTCCTTCGCAAATACTTTTTAAAAATCAAAGAGAGTTTAATGAAAGTGACTAATTAAAGATTTGTTGACTTAAGTCATTTTTTTATCATTTGATATTAGTAATAATAATATAAAGAAAGATAGACAAAGAAGAAGACCAAAAGATCTTATTCTTTGTCAATATCTTTTTTATTCGATTCCGGGAACGGAAAATTTTGAGCAAAGGGCTTCAACTTCTTTTGCAATTGCTGCGAGCTTTGCGTCGTCTTCATAACATAAAACAGCCTTATCCATCCACTCTGCAATTTTTTCCATTTCAGCGATTCCGAAACCGCGGCTTGTAACTGAAGGAGTGCCGAGACGTATTCCAGACGGGTCGCTTGCCTTACGTGTTTCCCCAGGAACAGTGTTATAGTTGAGAATGATTCCGGCTTTTTCAAGCGCTACAGCGTATGGTTTGCCCGGTATTCCCTTGTTGTTCAAATCGATGAGCATGAGATGATTATCTGTTCCGCCTGAAACGAGATTAAAGCCGCGTGCAGTCAGCGCTTTTGCGAGAGCTTGTGCATTTTCAACAGTTTTGCGTGCGTATTCCTTAAACTCGGGTTTGAGAGCTTCTGCCAGTGCTACTGCGATTCCGGCAGTTGTTGCATTATGCGGACCGCCCTGAAGACCGGGAAATACAGCCTTGTCTATTGCTTTAGCGTGAATTTCTTTGCAGAGAATTATAGCACCGCGCGGACCGCGAAGCGTTTTATGAGTTGTTGTTGTCACCACGTCGGCATAAGTAACCGGGCTTGGATGTGCTCCGCCGGCTACAAGACCTGCAAAATGAGCCATGTCTACCAGGAGAATTGCACCGCATTCGTCGGCAATTTCGCGGAATTTTTTAAAGTCAAGCTGACGCGGATATGCTGAATGACCGGCGATTAAAATTTTAGGTTTATGCTCAAGAGCCAGTTTTCTGATTTCATCATAATCAAGAAGTCCTGTTTCAGGATTGAGATTATAATGTACGGCATTGAACCATTTTCCGGTCGCGCTTGCTTTTGAACCGTGAGTCAGATGTCCGCCGTGGCTCAAGTTAAGGCCGAGAACGGTATCGCCGGGTTTTGCAAAAGCCAGATAAACGGCTAGATTTGCCGGTGAACCCGAGTAAGGCTGAACGTTTACATGTTCGGCTCCGAAAAGTTTTTTGGCGCGTTCAATCGCAAGAATTTCAAGCGCATCACAGTTTACCTGACCCTGGTAGAATCTTGCTCCGGGATATCCTTCGGAATATTTGTTCTGAAATACTGAGCCGCAGGCATCAAGCACTGCACGTGAAGTGTAGTTTTCGCTTGCTATAAGGCGGATTGTTTTTCCCTGATAAATTTCTTCGTCTTTGATAAGTTTAAAAACTTCAGGATCGTTTTTCATGAGTGCATTCATGGGCTTCTCCTTTATTTTGGATTTTTGCCCAGACGCGCGGCGGAAAAAAGCCGCACTTCCCCGGGGTTATCCCCTTTTGCGTCAGTCATACGGCTTATTATACAGTTAATAACGGGGTGAAAAAGAGTCAATAATTTTTTACGGCTCAGTTTTTAAATAAGTAATTGACGTGTTGTATTTCATGATGTCCTTATAACTAAAAAAAAGAAGGTTGGGGGCAATTCTGTGAACAAATCTGGAATCAAGGGTTTCGTACTTGCTTTTTTCTGCGTTCTTTTGCCTTTTTCGGCAAATGCAGGTTCTTCCGAATATCTACCTTACGATCAGCTATTGCTTAAAATTAGTTCTTCCGACGGCGATGTATATCACGGGAAGGCGTATCCTGTACGCGTTTTTAATCTTCCGCCGGCAATTAAGTCGTGCTCATCAAAGGATAATGATCTTAAGGTCGTTATGATGACAGACCGGCAGGGAACTGAACAGGTTTTTCTTGTCGTTCCCGGGAGCATGGTACCGTTTTTTGTCGATAAAATTAACAAAAATATGCAGTTGGAATATTCTTTCAAACCGTTGGAGATGTATAATAAGTTTCCTTATCTACAGCTTGTTGAGGTGATTTCAGAATAATCAGGAGGACGATGTGGCACAGCTTATCGACAAGAGTGAAGAAATCTGCGGACTTTGCAGATTCAGAATTCAGGATGAGGAACTTGTTAAAGCGAGATATGTAAAAAAGGAAATCACCGCAGCTTTTGATGAAAAACGCGCTTATCCTTTTTTTGCGGATTCAGCAATAATAGATTCTCTGAAATCCGGTGCGAATCATGAGGTATATACTTCAAGTTTTATCGCATTAAAAAACAGAGCTTTTGACGAACTTGCTGAAAATGATTATTCTTTGCGAAGCCGACTTGCAAATGATGCCCGTCTTACCGAGCGTGTTACAAACGCAATATCTATTCTTCACCGCGCACTTGCCTCATATGATTTTAAAACCCTTCCGGGAAGACGTTTCGTAATAGTTAAAGAACTTCCCGGAAAACCAACTGTATATCATATTTCGCGCGAAACGACGGTTTTCACTCATGTCGGTCAGGGACCTTTCTGGCTCGAAATTCCGACATTATATCTCGGATTAAAAACTTTTGATGCTGTTGATTCATACCTTAAACGCGGAGATGATTCGCTTTTCAAGGGACTTGTTTCTTTGCTGATGGTTGAAGAACGGGCTATTGAAACAGGATTTGCTCATATTGATGTTTATCCGCCTGAAGTTGCGCTTCTTCTTCATAATCTTGTAGAAAGTGTTATTGATTTTTCCGAGCACCGGGAAATCGGTGAACTTGCAGAAATTTCAGACGTAGTTCCGCCGTTTACAGATAAGACTCGCGAGAGCATGCTTGAGCTTCTTGATGCCCGCGAAAAAATGAATGAAATGAATTTTGATTATGAGAAAAATCTTTCAGGTGTTGAAGAGCTTATACGTCTTGCAAGAATATATAAAAAGCATGGCGAAAGAAAGTACCTTCATGAAGTTGTTCGCCTTCTTGTTTCTGCATCCGGACATGATCTTCACGAAATCAGAAACCGTGCGAATATAGCTCTTGAGCGTATTTTTTCTCCGAAAGAATATGATGCTCCTCTTGCTGAAAATTTCTTCAATGCTAAAACAGGCGAAGAATTTGAACTCGAATTCAATCTTCCGGACAAAATAGAAAACTATTTTCTAAGAGTATATAATAATCTTTCTGACAGCGAGTTTCCCGTAGAAAGTGAAATTTCGTATGAAGATTTTCCGCTTTCGGCGCATCAGACAAAATCTCACAAAAGTGTAAAGCTGAGATTCGAAAATTACGGACACAGGGATTATTGCGTAGTTTATAAAAACGGATCATCTTTTGAGTGGGTTGAAGGCGAGGGTTTAAACGGAAGAATAAATGTTATTCCTGATCTTGCCGGAGAGATCTGCCTTGAGATTTTTGTTGATATTCACGGGCATACCGGAACTTACTGGAAGGACGAAAAAGGTCATCCGGGGCTTGTTTATAATGAAAACGGCGAGGTCATCAGGCTTGGAAGATTTTCTGATATCGCCGATCATCTTGATGATTTAAAAGAACGCTATTATGTAACTTCGCTTTATCTTCTTGGAGTATTCAAGCGGGGCGAAAACCGTCAGGACTGGGCTGCGGGCGCAACATCACCTTCACCTTTTTCTCCTATGAGCCTTCACGAAATCGAACCTTCACTTGGCGGAGCCAAAGAATTTAAGGATCTGATAAAAAAAGCGCATAAACTTGGAATTAAGATAATCGTTGACTGTATTCCTCATTTGAACCGCTACAGCGATGAAGTTACGAAAGAAGATGTTGTTTACTGTTACGGCGGAGACGGTCAGCTTGTTGCAAGGGCTTCAACCGACGGGCGTTACGGAAGCTGGGATGACGGTAAACTTTTCAATTACAGACGTTATGAAGTCTGGGAGTGGCTTGCCGGGTCTGTTGACAGACTTATTGAAGAATATGATATTGACGGTATCCGTTTCGATTCGGCTCACGCTGTTCCGATCATGATGAAGAAAAACAACTATCCTTATATGTACGGCAAGAGAAGAACTGCCGAAGAGATGGTTGAAGGACGAATTATCGTCAATGACAGATGGGATGAGCATTTTATTACCACTGGATATTTCGACAGTCAGTGCCGTGATACCATCGCGATTCCGGTTCATCAATATATGATGTTTCGTGTTGAAAGAGCATTGAGACGTAAAAAGAAAAACTTTTTTATAAATATAGCTGAGTGCTTCTGGGGCCATGAGCGCTTTCTTTCGCGTTCAGGTATCATTCCCTACAACTCAACTTTGTTTAAGGTGTCGGAAAATATTATTCACGGAAAGAGTGATGTTCGCGAGATATATCACATCTATGATAATTATTATCCTTCAGTTTTGTGCAAGGGAACAGAACTTGTCGGTATATTGGGAAATCATGATGAACGCCGTGCAATGAATACTTTCGGAGACCGCGGCTTAAAGGCCGCCGCCGGACTTATAAGCTTTCTCAGTAATATTATCATGGATTATGAGGGCGGCGCGGAAGGCGAGGGCTGGAAAGTTTATCTTGATAATATTTATGTAAACTGGAATCAGTTCGAATCAAATTCAAACAGAGGCATTGAAAGATATTACAGGGAGCTTTACTCTTTTCACCGCAACGTACGCGGGAAGGGTCACCTTATTTGGGCAAATAACAACATGGTTGCAGCTGCAGTAAAGGCCGAAATCAGCGGTAAGAATATCTGGGTTGCTGCTTTTAATTTTGCCGATTCGAATCAGAGTGCAACGCTTCAGTTTGATAATCAGAATCTTCCTATTGAAGATGAAGCTTTTTACCGTGTAGTTGATCCGCTGTATTCTCCGATTACAGGGCACTATAATTTCTACACTGGAAGAGAACTGAAAACTTCACGGATTAATATTGTCGTTTCTTATACACAGAGAGCAAAATTTCTTCGTTTTGAGAAAACGGAAAATATCGGTGAATGTTATATTGATTTTCTAAAAGATTCATTTTACAGGCTTTGTTCAATTTCGCGCAATTCGGTTTTTCCTTCAAATTTCGCATTTAATGAATTTGCTTCAAAATGTTCGGATTATATCACTCTTTCAAAGTATATTTCCGAGAATCTTATACCGGCATTCTGGGAAAATGAAAGGCATTATCTGGAACTCGGAATTAAGCGCATTCTTTTTCACATGCATATAAATA
>Ga0208197_1004516_pt1 | contig 10235 bp, 8 predicted proteins | sample AD_JPNNA4_MetaG_FD_184444 | JGI IMG/M metagenome (GOLD analysis project Ga0208197, IMG submission 184444) | Active sludge microbial communities of municipal wastewater-treating anaerobic digesters from Japan - AD_JPNNA4_MetaG (SPAdes) (version 2) | ecosystem: Engineered > Bioreactor > Anaerobic >... | reverse complement strand
TTACCCACGCGTTACTCACCAGTCCGCCGCTCTAGGGAGGATCTCTCCTCCTTGCCGCTCAACTTGCATGCTTAAGACACGCCGCCAGCGTTTGTTCTGAGCCAGGATCAAACTCTCCATTATGTATCCTAACAGACTTTCGCCTGTCAGATTCCTTTGACTTCTTAACCCTCTCAAGCAGATCTACCTTATTACCTAAGATATTATCTACTGGCTCAATCCGTCTCCGGTAGCATACTTATAAAGTCTCCCCTATACGTACACTACACGAAAAACCTTCCTCTATCCCCTTCCCTATTTACTTATCTCATAGATCCCTCGCAGTTACTCAGCCCCTTTAGCCTCTTTACTGCTATGCACCCCAAAAAGCCTTATTCCCTTAGAGCGCTCGATGAAACTACCAAATCTATCCATAGTTGTCAAGTGCTCTAGAAGGCATTTTATCATATTTTTCGATTTATCACCTATAGAACAAATATAATGATTTTAGACAGAAAAATCTCCACAGCAGACTAGTGCACCTGCACTCTTTCCCCCTTTACCAGTCATTATAAGGAAGATGTGATGAGCTTGTACCAGCTGCTATCGCTTATTCATGTTTCATTTACTGGCTCGATATGGACAGTCGTATCCGCTTTAAGTTCATTCCTCAGCTTCTGCTCAAGCTTTGTAGAAAACTCATGAGCATCTTCTATATCGGTTTTCTTGTCAAGTCTTGCATGCAGAGTTATCTCAAGATGTTCTCCATATCTATGTATATGTATATGATGAATATCCTTGAGTTATGGGCTGGCTTCAGTCGCTATTTTTTTGATCCTTTTAATTAAATCATCGCCAGTCTTCTCGCCCATAAGAGAAACGGAAGCATCGCGAGCAATATCATAGGCTGCATAGAGAATCAATGCTGATACACCGATACCTAAAACTCCATCAACTCACCAAAAGTATTTCCCTAGTACCGTTCCTATTACGATCATTAAGAAAGCTAGTGCATCGCTCCTATGATGCCAGCCATCTGCAATAAGTGACTTGTTATCCGTTTTCTTTCCAGCCCAAATCGAGAATCGCGCTAGCCCTTCCTTTATTACAACAGAAATTGCAAATACAACAAGGCCAACGGTACTGAAGCTCGCGCTTCTCTGCACTATTAACTATTAACTGCTGAATGGAATCTTTAAGAAAGTTTATGCCAACAACTGCTAAAAGTGTAGCAATTATTATAGTAGCAATGACTTCCGCTCTTCCATGGCCAAAATGATGCTCTTCGTCTTCTGGACGGCTAGAGATCCAAAAACCCAATATCACTACTACGGAGGTAAGAGTATCTGATAGCGTATGCCATGCATCAGCGGTCATCGCCACGCTAGATGAAGCTGTTCCAACCCATATCTTGAGCCCGAAAAGAAGCGTATAAAAGCCCGGTCAACTCTACTCGATAAGAGAAACCTGATCCATTTAATATTGTATGTATATGTCATCGATCTTTCAAAATCAAGCGAAGAATTGTAAAAGCATAATAGGATTCTTAGAGTCTAGAGCACTGACAGATTATTCAGATTATCCCTTTACGGCTCCCATTGTTAAGCCTTGTACTACATATTTTTGGAAAATCATGGTCAGAATAATTGCAGGAGCCATAATTGCCACAGCAGCAGCCATTACTGCGCCCCAATCTACTTCTGCATAGGAGACAAAGTTGTATATTGCAAGTGGCAGTGTTTTTGTCTTCTCCATGCTCAAAACTTGCGCAAACATAAAGTTGTTCCAAGAAAATATAAATGAAAGCGTGATAGAAGTAACGATTCCTGGAGCCGCTATAGGCAGCACCACCGCAAGAAAAGCTCGCTGCCGGGTTGCGCCATCCACCATCGCCGACTCTTCGATCTCAAGTGGAATTGTTTCAAAATAGCTCTCCATTATCCAAACAATAATAGGAAGAGTTATCAGCATGTGGGATAAGATGAGAGCAACATAGCTGTCCATGAGCTTTAATCTGGAGAAAATTATATACCAGGGCATCAAGAAAGATATTCCAGGCATGAGTCGCGCAATGAGTATGAAAATCGAAAGCTTTTTCTGACTAAACCTAGCAATCGAGTAGGCAGCTGGCAAACCCATAAGAAGAGAAAAGAATACCGAGGAAATCCCGATAATTGATGAATTTATAAAATACTCCAAAAAATTTTGTTCGTTAAAAACGCGCTTGTAGTTTTGGAATGTCGGACTGAATATCAATTTTGGCGGCCATGCTACAATGTCTACTTGAGTCTTGAACGATGAAGTGAGCATCCATACGAAAGGGAATAGCAGTGGAACAATTATCGCAACAACTAGAATAAAAAATAAAATCTTTCTAATAAATGATTTCCTCATTCAAGTCCTCATTCCATTATTAAAGTTCCAAAGATTTCCGCATCCGAACAATCAAGAGGCTCATAGCAAGTACCAATAAAAATAGAATTATCAGAACGACCGACGCTTGTCCCATTCTAAAATATTCAAAACTATACTTGAACGCCATGATATTGAGTGTCTCAGAAGCATAGCCTGGCCCTCCGCCCGTCATCGCGTAGATGATATCGAAGGTTTTTAGGGCATCGATTGTTCGAAGAATAATAGCCGTCAAAAGAGTGGGCATTACCATGGGCAGAGTTATGCGCCAAAATATCTGCCATTCCGTAGCTCCATCGACTCGTGCCGATTCATAGGGCTCATTCGATAGGCTTGCGAGCCCCGAGAGCATAATAAGAGCTATCATTGGTGTCCATTGCCAAATATCGACTAATGCCAGCGATGGAATGACAGTCGAGGCAGATCCTGTCCATGCTAGCTTGGGCAGACCTAGCTGAGTGAGTATAAAGTTCATAAGCCCGATAGTTGGATCATAAAATAGGTTCCATGCAATACCAATAGCAACAGGAGTACTGACGAGGGGTAGTAGCATGATAAGCTTTGTAAAACCCTTTGCCTTGAATTCTCGGTTTAGGATGAGAGCAATAATCATTCCAAACACTGTCTCTACAGAGACGGCCAGGGCTGTAAAGGAAAAAGTTCTGCCAAGAGCCTTGATAAATCGAGGCTCTTGCAGAACTCTTTTATAGGAGCGCAAAAAAACGAAAGAAAGCGGCATCCCTGAGGTCAGATTCCAGTTCGTAAAGCTCATAAAAAAAGTATAGAGTACAGGAAATAGCATCATTACTATGATGAAAACCACAGCGGGAAGCGGGAAGATTATATGAAGATTCTTCTCTATGAAGCTTCCTTTATTTCGCTTTGAAACCATGCTTTCTTAACCTCGGAGACTAGAATAATAACTTTACCAGAAAACCGCTTTTGATTGCTCGTCAATAAACACCATATTCTCCAGTGTCTTCAAGAAGAGCATTTACGGCAGCCGCTTTTTCTTTTGCCATCGCCTCGAGCTTGGGCGATGTGCCAGCTGTGTTTATAGATTCGATTATGACTTCGCCTATTAGGTCACGGGCCTCGCCGACTGCACTCATATATGGACGATCATATGGGATACCGTATTTTGCGGCGTAATCTTGTGTGGCTATCAGGCTGGGATGAATCTTAGCTCTGACCTCTTGATCCTTCCACACGGAACTGCGAGCCATAGTTATATTTGCCATCATGCCCCGCTTTGCAAGCTCTTTGCTTGTCGCCCATTTGATGAAGTCATTGGCTAACTCTTTGTTTTTCGATTGCTTGGCTATACTCATCCCCCAAGAGACAACAATAAATGGTGTATTGCCTTTCGGACCAGCTGGGAAGTTGGCAATACCTACATTCTCTGCAGGCACTTGGCTCTTGGAAGGATCTACAATCTGGCCATAGAAAACAGAGGCATCGGTCCACAACGCAATCTTACCAGCCTGGAAAAGCGGCATAATGTTTTCCCAGGACATGTTGGTTACACCGGCAGGCCCATAATTCGCCAGCATCCTTCCATAAAAACGTATAGCCTCCAAAGCTTCTTTGCTGTCGAAAACTGCTTTGCCTTTATCGAGATATGCTCCGCCATAGTTATAGACATAGCTCGAAAGCTGAGTCACTGCTGCGGCACCCTTTCCTCTAGACGCAAAACCTACAATATCTCCAGAATGAAGTTTTTTAGCCGCTGCCTCTAGTTCGGTAAAATTGGTAGGAACGGAAATGCCAGCTTTCTTGAGCAGATCTATGCGGTAGTAAAGTACCTCCCATTCGGTGACTAGAGGAACGATGTAAGCTTTGTTGCCAAATGAGGCAACATCCATCGCGTTTTTCGGATAATCCGAGAAATCATATCCAGTGAGTGGTTCGTACCAACCGTTCTTGTAGAACATCTTTCCTTCCTGCAGAGGTCTCGTCATAAAGACATCTACTGTGGAAGACTTGGTTGCAAATTCTGTGGTCAGTTTGGTCGTGAGCTGACTCTCTTGAAGGCTTTCCACATTGACCTTAACTCCAGTTGCTTTTTCATATTCGGGAATGGCCGCTTTGAGTAGATCGCCATAGGGGTGGTTTGCAAGTAAGACTCGGATTTCCTTTTGCTGAGCACTTGCACTAAAAAGAGCGAGCAAAACCACAAAGACAAACATAAATTTTCTTTTCATCACAACCTCCTCCATAGAAATGTAAATAGATTTTCTAATGATCCGCCTTTCAATTGAGTATCGATTCAAGTTAGGCGGATTTAGCAGCTTTTATACTATGAACCAAAAGAGCTTTTTGTCAACACATGAAGATATTTTTTTTTCAAATGAATGGAAAATTTCGCCAATCCTCTATACTCATCGGAGCATATAATATAAAATAAGAAAACTTGTTGGTATTTTTATGGAAAGATCCACTGCGCCGAGCTGTCTATATCTAATTCATTCGCTCTCAAACTCACTGAGCGAGCGCGATAAGCGCATCGCGGATTATATTCTGAATGATCCAGCCAAGGCGGTGCATTTCAGTATCGAAGAATTGGCAGAAGCTGCCCACGTTTCCGTCTCGACGCTTGTGCGCTTTGTAAAGAAACTTGGCTTTAGAGGTTATCAGCAATTCAGAATAACCTTGGCTTCGGAAGCGCTCGCACCGGAGGCAAGGATTTACGAAACCATAGTCGATAGCGGAGAAGATCCTATTCATCTGGCTTTCGATTCTGCTTCGAAAGCACTCGAAATCACTGCATCGATGATTGACACCCAAGCTTTGAATGAATTGGCTTCGCGCATCATTAGAGCTAACTGCGTCTACCTTTTCGGTCTAGGAGGATCCTTGATAGTTGCAAAAGATGCATTGCATAAGCTTGTTCGCACGGGAATCCGTTGCATAGGCGCTGAGGATTATCATGTGCAGCTCATGATAGCTTCACAGATGAATCAGCAGGATACGGCAATCCTAATATCGCATACCGGAGCCAATAAAGACGCTATCGGACTTGCCGAGACAATCAAGGCTACGGGAGCTTTTCTATGTGTGATCACCACTTATCCACGGTCTGCCCTTTCTAGGATGGCTGACATGCGCTTTATATCGGCATCCTCTGGGTCTCAGGCCATATCGGAAGCTTTCTCTGCCAGAATCGCGCAGCTCGCTTTAATAGATTCGCTCTATATTGCAATAATGAAGCAGCTGGGAGAAGAAGGCATAAAGAATGTAGAAAAAATGCGCGCTACCATCGCAAAACGGCGTATCTGACCATAGGGGCGCATCTAATCATAGGGGAGATAGGGGAGGATGTATGAAAGCCGACATAGGCCTAGTTGGACTCGCGGTGATGGGCGAAAATCTCGTGCTCAACATGGAAAGCCGCGGATTTACAGTAGCAGTCTACAACCGAACAATTGAAAAAGTAGATTCTTTCCTCCATGGCAGAGGAGCAGCAAAGCGAATCCTTGGTGCTCATTCTCCAAAAGAGTTTGTAGAAATGCTCAAGAAACCCAGAATTGTAATGCTAATGGTACGAGCAGGGACTGCTGTAGATGAAATGATCGCACAGCTGGTGCCCTTCTTGGAGCCTGGAGACATCATCGTCGATGGAGGAAACTCAAATTATGAGGATACGATGAGGCGCGTTTCCGATTTAGAATCAAAAGGCTTCTTATTTGTGGGTACTGGAGTTTCAGGAGGTGAAGAGGGAGCTCTTAGTGGTCCTTCGATCATGCCAGGAGGCTCCGAAGCAGCTTGGCCTCATATTAAGCCAATTTTTCAAGCCATTGCTGCAAAGGTAGATGATGGAAGCCCTTGCTGCGAATGGGTTGGACCGAGCGGAGCCGGACACTTCGTCAAAATGGTCCATAATGGTATCGAATATGGAGACATGCAGCTCATCTCAGAAGTCTACCAAATAATGCGAGATAGACTAAGAATGACCCCAGACGAAATGGCGATGGTCTTCGACAGATGGAACGAAGGAGAGCTCGATAGTTATCTAACTTCCATTACAAGCGATATTCTTCGATTTAAGGATGAAGACGGGAGTCCTCTAATAGAAAAAATCCTCGATGCAGCTGGACAAAAGGGAACGGGAAAGTGGGCGGGAATCAACGCTCTCAATTTTAGTGTACCGCTTACATTGATTGTCGAAGCCGTATTTGCTCGTTGTATCTCTGCTATGAAGGATGAGCGGCTTAGGGCGGTCAAAGTGCTAGGAAAACCAATTGGCACAGAATTCTCTGGCTCGCAAGAAAAAACCATTGAAGACTTGGGCGCCGCACTCTATGCAGCGAAAATAATCTCATATGCTCAAGGCTTTATGCTGATGCGCGAGGCTTCGGCGGCCTATAATTGGAAGCTAAACTATGGCTCTATTGCTCTAATGTGGAGAGGTGGTTGCATAATCCGTTCGCGATTCCTTGGCAGAATCAAAGAAGCTTTCGATGCCGATCCCGAGCTGAGCAACCTGGCTTTTGCTCCCTTCTTTGCTGAGCAGCTTCTCAAGAATGAAAAAGCAATGAGAAATGTGGTAGCAGAAGCTGTAGTTGGAGGAATACCCGTGCCAGCTCTATCTTCTGCCCTTGCATGGTTCGATGCTCTAAGAACCGAGAGACTGCCTGCAAACCTCATCCAAGCACAGCGAGATTATTTTGGTGCACACACTTATGAACGAATAGATAAACCTCGTGGCCAGTTCTTTCATACAAATTGGACAGGTCATGGAGGCTCTACCTCTGCGAGCACATATATAGTTTGATATTCATAGATATCTGACATAATTACCATGATATGAGGAGATTGAAAGCATGAATCCAATCAGATTGCTTCCAGAAGAGAAAGCGAAACTAGACCTTCTATCCTTGGGAGGTCTTGTCATGAGAATGGATCCTGGCATTGTGCCTTTTGCCTTTGCTGAGCATTACGATGTCCATGTTTCGGGAGGAGAATATAATGTAGCCGCTAATCTAGCGCGATGCTTTGGAAAGAGAACCGCAATCGTAAGTGCTATAGTCGATAACCCCTTGGGCGAAAAGGTTGCTGCAGAAGTTCGGAAAATGAATGTCCTAGGCAAGTATAAGCATTTCAAATCCGATGGAGTGCGAGGCCCAAACATGGCTCTCGTATGGTCAGATCGGGGACAGGGAGTCCGTCCACCCCTAGTATTCTACAACCGCGCCAATGAAGCGGCAGCATTACTAAAACCAGGCGATTTCGATTTTGCAGCAATCTTTGACGAAGGCGTCAGATGGTTCCATTCTGGAGGCATCTTCGCAGCTTTGTCCGATTCAACACCTAAGCTAATTATCGAAGCCATGAAAATAGCCCATGATCACGGAGCAATAGTATCTTTCGACCTCAATTATCGGGCAAAGCTTTGGGCTGCAGCGAATACTGGCGAAAAGCCTTCGGATGTGTTCGGCAGAATTGTCGAACATGTCGATGTCCTTTTAGGTAATGAGGAAGATCTACAGATGGGACTTGGCTTGCCAGGCCCAGACATCCATTCTGCGTCGAAACTCGATCCTTCTTCCTTCCTCAAAACCATCGAGCAGGTTCACCAAAGATGGCCCAATATCAAGGCCGTTGCAACAACATTGCGTGATGTCAAATCGACTAATAGACATCTTTGGAGCGCAGTGCTCTGGATAGAAGGGGCTCATTGGGTTGCTCCTACGATGGAGCTCGATATCTATGATCGAGTTGGTGGAGGAGATGGATTTGCTTCTGGCCTTATCTATGGACTGCTCGACGGGGCTGATCCAGAAGAGGCTCTTCGACTAGGATGGGCGCATGGTGCGCTTTTGACTACTTATCCTGGCGATACCACGATGGCAAGTCTTGAGCAAGTGAAAGCGCTCGCACAAGGCGGTTCAGCACGCATTCAGAGATAAAAGAAATACAATAGGAATTAATAGCAACTATGAAGGCAATGGTATTGAAAGAATACAAATACTTGGAAATAGAAGATATTCCAATTCCACATATCGAAGCCGCCGATGAACTGCTCGTTCGAGTAAAGGCTACGGCAATCTGTGGTTCCGATATTCATGGTTTCGATGGTTCAACAGGAAGGCGAAAGCCTCCGTTAGTGATGGGACATGAAGCTTCCGGCGTAGTTGAATCAGTGGGATCTGAAGTCAAGTCGCTTAAAATAGGTGATAGAGTAACCTTTGATTCGACGGTGTGGTGTGGCGAATGCTACTTTTGCAGACAAGGACAGGTAAATTTGTGCGACAAAAGGCGTGTACTCGGAGTATCTTGTGATGAATACCGAAAAGATGGAACTTTTGCAGAATATGTTATTGTTCCGGAAAGAATTGTGTATAAATTGCCAGACAATGTAGCATTTGAGGAAGCCGCACTCACCGAGCCCGTCAGCGTTGCCATGCACGCATTCGATATCACAGGCATGAAACCAGGAGAAAACGCAGCAGTTATTGGCTCTGGGCTTATCGGGCTACTGCTCATTCAGATAATCCGCGCATATTCGCCACACCTGATAATAGCCTTCGATACGGATGAAAAGCGAAGGAAAGCAGCCATAGAAGCAGGCGCTGACATAGCGCTCGACCCCCAAGATCCAGAATCTCATAAAACGGTGCTTTCAATGACAAATAATAGAGGTGTCGATAGAGCGTTTGAGGCAGTGGGAGCAAGCGCTGCCATTGGTACCGCCATAGAAAGCGTGAGAAAGGGAGGTTCGGTGACGCTAATAGGCAATATCAGCAACAAGGCGGAAATTCCCTTGCAGTCGGTTGTCACACGGCAAATTGCATTGCTTGGTTCTTGCGCGATTTCGGGTGAGTATCCAGTTTCGCTTGCATTGATGGCGAATCGAACTATCGATGTGAGACAAGTAATAAGCGCGATTGCTCCTCTCGAAGAAGGCCCGTTGTGGTTTGAGCGGCTATATAAGCGGGAGCCGGGGCTTCTCAAGGTCGTGTTGACTCCTTGATGGATGAATGTGTCAATCGATCTATCGATTGCTGCGCCATTTCTTTTGTTTGTTTTTGGCAAATCTCATAAAGTATTCTCAGATATAAGGTTTCCTCATAGATAGGAGATAAGCATGCAGAATAAAGTTCGATTTGGAATGATTGGATATGGAAAAGTTGCAGCGCTCCATGCACAGGCACTCGCAACCATACAGCATGGAGAACTTGTATCTGTTTGTGGTCATAGACAAGAAAAGCGAGATTCTTTTGCCTATCGATGGGGGTTGAATTCCCGAAATAGCGTGAAAGAGATGGTCAAAGAAGATGCCATTCAAGCTGTCTTGATTACAACACCCCACCCCCAGCATTATTCGGACGCGTTATTAGCGCTTAAAGCAGGATGCCATGTGCTTGTCGAAAAACCTCTTACTCTATCAGTAGCCGAAGCCGAGACACTGATCAGCGAAGCAAATAAGCGAAATCTGCTTCTCAGTGTTATTGCACAGCGGCGCTGGTATCCATCTTGTCAGCGAATTCGCCATGCAATAGACGAAGGAAATCTCGGGATACCAGCCTTAGGTCAGCTCACTATTCTCGGCTGGCGAGACGAAGCCTATTATCGATCCGATCCATGGCGAGGATCCTGGGAACATGAAGGCGGAGGTGTGATCGTTAATCAGGCTCCTCATCAATTCGATCTCCTGTGCTGGTATATGGGAGAAGTAGCAGAAGTCTACGGTAGATGGTCGAATATCAATCATCCTTACATAGAGGTCGATGATTCGGCAGTAGCGACGGTTCTCTTTAAGTCTGGGGGTCTTGCATCGATTTTTATATCTAACTCACAAAAGCCAGGAATCTATGCGAAAGTCCATATTCATGGAAGTTCAG
>Ga0208197_1004499_pt1 | contig 10267 bp, 10 predicted proteins | sample AD_JPNNA4_MetaG_FD_184444 | JGI IMG/M metagenome (GOLD analysis project Ga0208197, IMG submission 184444) | Active sludge microbial communities of municipal wastewater-treating anaerobic digesters from Japan - AD_JPNNA4_MetaG (SPAdes) (version 2) | ecosystem: Engineered > Bioreactor > Anaerobic... | reverse complement strand
TGAGCGCAAGGTTTCTCAGGTCAACGACCGGGTGTCCCCGTTGGAAGAGGTTGGGCTGACTCGCTACCTGGCCACCGAGCCGCTGGCCCTCAAGGCGACGAACGATGCCGCCACGGCCTTCGAGGGTGCTGACGTTGTGATTATCGCCACGCCGACGGACTACGACCCGGAGCGCAACTTCTTCAACACCTCCACTGTGGAGTCCGTCGCGCGCGACGTGGCACGGCTTGCCCCAGGAGCGACCGTGGTGATCAAGTCCACTATCCCGGTCGGGTTCACTCGCCGGCTGCGCGAGGAGCTGCCGGGGCTGGCCATCTACTTCTCTCCCGAGTTTCTGCGGGAGGGTAGCGCCCTTGAGGACTGCCTCCACCCGAGCCGGATCGTCGTCGGCGGCACCGACGAGCGCGCCAAGCAGGTCGCGGACCTGCTGCTGGAGGCGTCCGCCGAGCCGGACACCCCGGTGCTGTTCACCGGCTCGACCGAGGCCGAGGCGATCAAGCTGTTCGCCAACACCTATCTGGCGATGCGGGTGGCGTTCTTCAACGAGCTGGACTCGTACGCAATCTCACACGGCCTCGAGCCCCGGGAGATCATCGAGGGCGTCGGACTGGACCCGCGGATCGGGCAGCACTACAACAACCCAAGCTTCGGCTACGGGGGGTACTGCCTGCCGAAGGACACCAAGCAGTTGCTCGCCAACTACGAGGACGTCCCGCAGAACATCATCCGCGCGATCGTCGACTCGAACACCACGCGGATGGACTTCGTCGCCTCCGACATCCTCGCCCGCAAGCCCGAGGTGGTCGGTCTGCACCGGCTCGTGATGAAGGCAGGGTCGGACAACTTCCGCACCTCCTCGATCCAAGAGATTATGGAGCGCCTCAAGGCCGCAGGTGTCACGGTCATCGTCTACGAGCCGACCCTGGACGGGGACGAGTTCTATCACTCCGAGGTCGTCCGCGACGTGGTCGAGCTGAAGGAGCGCGCCGACGTCATCATCGCGAACCGGCTCACCCCCGAGCTCGACGACGTGGCGCAGAAGGTCTACACGCGCGACATCTATGGGCGTGACTGAGTGCTAGATCACAGTCCTCGCCCTGATCCTCGATCGCAGGCGGGAACGACGGTGCGTGATACCGTGGGTCCGTCCGCATCGAGCGCAAGGACTGTTCGATTGAAGCGCGAAACTCATCAGCGCGCCCAGCGGCAGGGAGAGTTTGATTCGCTGAATCGACGCACCGTGCTCGCAGGCGGGGCAGGGCTGCTCGCGAGCGCCCTGGGAGGTTGTCAATCCTCGGCGGTCGATGACGCAGGTGCGGGTGCGGTCCCGACGCAGGCGCCGACCACTCCGGCTGTCACCCCCACGCCGTCCCCGACACCGACCCGCCGTCCGCCGCCTCCGCCCGGTCCGCTCCCGGGCGTGGGGACCTGGATCGAGGCGCCCTATGGAACCGAGTCTCTTGCTGACTCCGGTGCCCGCTGGTTCTATACCTGGGCACCCGACCATCCGGGGTTCGACGTGCCTGAGGGATGCGAATTCGTGCCCATGATCGAGGACGAAGCGCACCTCAACGAGAGTGCGCTCGAGCGTGCGACGCAGAACGGCGACACCCTGTTGGGCTTCAACGAGCCCGAGCTGCGGCTCCAGGCGAACACGTCCGTCTCCAGGGCACTGGAGGCATGGCCCATGTTGGAGGACACCGGAATGCGATTGGGTGCCCCGGCGCTGGCGGGCACCGCCCACAATCCCGCCAGCTGGCTCGGCGAGTTCATGCAGGGCGTGGAGGCACGCAACTACCGCGTGGACTTCGTCCCGGTGCACTGGTACCTGGCGCCGGAGCTCCGGGAGGGCTACTCGGTGGACCGGGCCGTCGATGACCTGCATGGCTACATCGCCCGGGTCTACGATGCATACGGCTTGCCCATCTGGCTCACCGAGTTCAGTCTGATCACGTGGTACCCCACCTACTCCTTCGGCATGCCCACCGAGGCGCAGGCCGAGTTTCTCGCAGCTGCGGCCGAGATGATGACCGAACTCGACTATGTCGAGCGCTGGGCGTGGTTCTCGCTGACTCCTCCCCCCTATGCCCCATCTGTGGCTCTCTATGACAACGAAGGTCACATCGCTGCCGCCGGCCGGCGGTTCCAGACGCTGACCTGAGTCTGCATACCTCATGTCCTGCGCCCGTCAGTCGGTCATCAGCTGCGGACGGCGGCCGCGCTGGAGCAGGACGACCAGCAGGACGGCCACGGCGATCCCGTCAGCGGGGGGATGCCCACCTCCAGCACGCCACTGGTCCACGCCACCGCCGAGGCGAGGGTATAGGCCAGCAACCCGCGCCAGTCGAAGGCCGGCAGAGCCAGGCTCATCGAGATCCCGGACCGCCAGCGACAGTAGTAGTCGGCGATGATCACGCCGCCCAGGGGTGGGATGAAGGTCCCCAGCAGTCCCAGGTACTCGATGAGGTGATTCTGCACCCCGGTCAGCGCGAGCATGGTGCCGATGATCGAACCGGCGATGATGAACGGGCCCTTGACCGGGCGCTCGAACATCTCGGCCCCGGCCACACCGAAGGCGTATGCGGTGTCGGCGTTGGACTTCCACAGGTTGCCGGGAAGACTCCCCAACCAACCAGGCCGAGGTTGTACAGGACCAGCACGAAGTCCCCCTCGCCGAAGGTGATCGCGCCGATCGCCCCGAACAGGATCATCAGACCGTTGCCGATGAGGAAGCCGATCAGACAGGCCCAGACGGCCTGGTTCCCGGAGCGCGCGAACCGGGTCCAGTTCGGGCCTGCGTGCCGGCCGAGATGAAGGTGCCGACCACGGTGGTCACTGCGACCGGGATCGCCATCGCCGCGGAGGGCTCGACCGCCAGCAGCCCGTCGAGCCCACCGACCTCCTGCAGTGATCGCCCCACGACCCAGAAGGCGAGGATCAGGATCAGCGGCGTGGAGATCACCGAGACCCAGTACATGCCGCGGTAGCCGTAGAGCGCCGTGATGCACATCAGCGTGCTGGTGACCACCATGATGGTCGCCTTGGCCGCATACGACTCGATCCCGAAGGCGGATGCGGTCAGGTCGCCGATGGTCCCGATGATCACGCCGTACCAGCCGATCTGGGTGCCACCGAGCAGCAGCGAGGCGAGCTTCGAGCCGCGGTTCCCGAAGCTGAACCGGGCCATCACCACGGTGGTCAGACCGGTCTTGGCACCGACATAGCCCATCATCGCGACGTAGCCGCCCAGGATCAACGACCCGACCAGGATCACCCAGAGAAGGCCCCCGAACGAGAATGCCGAGCCCAGGGACGCCCCGGCCAGCATCGTCGGAGTGAAGACCGTGAAGCCGAGCAGCACCACCGCCAGTGAGAAGAACGTCTTGCGGGCGTGGCGGGGCACCGGGGTCACAGTCCCGGTCGACGACCTTCTCCTCGACGGTCCCCTCCGGGGGTCCCGAGTCCTGCGTGAGCATGCTCATGCCTCCTCGCCGATGTCCTCGGCCCACAGCTCGGGCTTGTCCTGCATCATCGTGGCCATCAGGTCCTTGCAGGCCGGGTCATCCGCGACCACCAGCTCCACGCCGCGGGAGGCCAGCCAGTCCTCGGATGCGCTGAAGCTCTCGTTCTCACCGATGACGATGCGCGGGATCTCATAGAGCACCGATGTTCCGGCGCACATGAAGCACGGCGACAAGGTGGTGTAGAGCACGCTCTTGCGATACACGGTGGCCGGCAACCGACCGGCGCGCTCGATCGCGTCGGTCTCCCCGTGCCGGATGGCGCTGCCCATCTGGACCCTGCGGTTGCGGCCGGCTGCGAGCACCTCGCCTTGATGAACGAGCACGGCACCGATTGGGATCCCGCCTTCCTTCCACCCGAGGCGGGCCTGCTCGATCGCCAGGTCCAGGAACCGGCGGTCCTCCGTCGACAGTGACATCTCTACTCCTTGGGGGTCGTCGCATCGAGCGGCGTCTCGGCCGCAGGAGACAAGTGGACCGAAGCACCCAACGTCAGAGCAAGGGACACCATGTCTGGTTCGAGTAGAAGCTCTCAGACCCTATGTCCCTCCACGAACAGGGTGCTCCGATGCAGAATGGTCAGGTGCGGCCCCAACCTCACCCAGGTTCTCGACCTCCCATCCTTCCGTGCCGCCGAGGTGCGGATCGTGGTGGGCGATCCCGCCGAGCACAGCATCCGATGGGTGCACTCCTCGGAGGTCTACGAGATGGGTGGACTTCTGGCCGACGGCGAGCTCCTGCTCACCACCGGGCTGGGGTTCTACAACCGCAGCGCCGCACAGCTGCACGACTACGTCGCCTGGCTTGCCGATGCCGGATGTGTCGCCCTCGCCCTGGGGGACCGGTCGCAGCCTCTACGAGATCCCGCCGGTGATGATCGCGGCGGCGCGCGAGCGCAGCATGGTGCTCATCGAGCTGTGCGCGGTCGTGCCCTTCGAGCGGATGATCGAGGACTTCCACGAGCTCCTGGTGCGCCAGCGCATGGGGACGGTTCGGGCAGCCGAGCCGGTGTGGCAGGAGCTCATGGGCACCGTGCTGCAGGAGCAGGGCCTGAACGCACTCCTGGATGTGACAGCTCGGCTCGCCGGCTGCCCGGCATCCTTCCTCGACACCGACGAGTGCTGGTCGCTCGCAGCCGCATCGCGACGGCGGCCGAGTCCGGCGGACCGACTGAGTTCGAGGTCCGCGGCCCGCACGCGGGCCTCGGCAGACTTGTGCTGGATGGCCGAATGAATCGCCACCGGGACATGGTCGGTCAGCGCGCCGCCATTGCGCTGGCGATCGAGGTGGGCCGGACCACCACCGGCGCGTCGGCCCCTCGAGGAGCCGACAGCCTGGTCCGAGACCTCGGCACCGGAGTCCTGCGCTCAGCGGAGGAGCTCCGAGAGCGGCTCGCCACGCTAGGCCGTGTTGATCTAGGTGCTGCGTAGCCAGATCAGGGTGGCGGCCAGGGCGATGGCGGCTCGGTAGTTGCGGGCGAGTTTGTCGGTGCGCATCGCGATCCCGCGCCACTGCTTGAGCTTGTTGAAGCAGCGTTCGACGACGTTGCGGCCGCGGTAACGCTGCTGCTGCTCGGCGCCGAAGTCGATCGGGCGGCCGGGCTTCTTGGCCCGGTGCGCGATCTGGTCCTCCCGCTCCGGGATCGTCGCGGCGATCCCGCGGGCCCGCAGCCACGCCCGGTTCGCCTTGGACGGGTAGCCCTTGTCGGCCAGCACCCGATCCGGGCGGGTCCTCGGCCGGCCCGGCCCGAGGCGGGGGACGCGGATGCCGTCCAGGACGGTGCTCAACATGGTCGTGTCGTTGATGTTGCCGGCCGTCACCGCCCACGACAACGGCCGGCCCTTACCGTCAGAGACCAGGTGAACCTTGCAGGTCAGGCCGCCCCGGGAGCGGCCGATCGCATGGTCAGGCGGCTCCCACCACGACGGATTCTTGTGATTCGATCCTGCCCCCTGTGCCACGGGTCAGGGTCGCACCATGCTGATGCACCCGCGCGATCGTGGAGTCGATGGCGACCACCCACTCGACCTCGCCGGCAGCGTCGGCGAGCTTGTGCACCTCGGCCAGCAGCGCCTCCCAGGTGCCGTCGCCGGCCCACCGGTTGAACCTCTTGTAGATCGAGTTCCACTTCCCGAACCGCTCCGGAACATCCCGCCACGGCGCCCCGGTGCGGTACTTCCACACCATCCCCTCCAGCGCGCCACGGTGATCCGTCCACGGCCGACCCGCCGTCTTGACTGCCGGCAGCATCGGCTCCAGCACAGCCCACACCTCATCAGGGATCTCGCGACGCGTCACACGGTCAACACTGACCGGCCAACACCCCGAACCCTTTGATCAACACGCCCTAGGCCGAATAGCCGATGGGGTTTTCTGTGACGAATCTCCAGGAGTCCTCACACATCGCGGCTAGGTCGTACTCGGGACTCCAGCCCCACGCAGCCTGCACCGCGCTGATATCAGCGACGAGCCGAGGCACATCCCCGGGTCGTCGGTCGACCACCTGATAGGCAATCGGACGGTTCGCCGACGCCTCGAAGGCACCGTGCAGCTGCAGCACCGAGGTTCCCTCGCCTGTGCCGAGGTTGAACAGCTGCATGCCGTCCGCGTCATCGACGTGGCCCAGCGCTACGACGTGACCCTTGGCAATGTCCACGACGTGCACGTAGTCCCGAATCGCCGTTCCGTCGGGGGTCGGGTAATCGCCACCGAACACCTGCAACTGCTCGCGCTGCCCCGCCGCGACCTGCGCCAGATAGGGCACGACATTGCGCGGCACACCGCGCGGATCCTCGCCCAGCCGCCCACTCGGGTGCGCCCCGATCGGGTTGAAGTAGCGCAGGCTGACCGCGCGCATACCGTCCAGGTAGTGGCAGGACTGCTCGATCAGCTGCTCACAGGCGAGTTTGGTCCAGGCATAGGGGTTGGCGGGCGCGGGCGGCGAGTGCTCGTCGAGGGTGTCGGCGCGGGTGTCGCCATAGATCGAGCACGACGACGAGAAGACCATCCGGCCCACCCCCGCGCGCTGGGCCGCCTGCAACAGCGTCACTGTGCCGGTCACGTTCGTGTGGAAGTACTCGAGCGGGATCTCGGTGGACTCTCCCACCGCCTTGCGTGCCGCGAAGTGGATGATCGCATCCACGTGGTGGCGCGCGAAGACCGACTCCATCGCCGCTGCATCCGTGATGTCCGCGACCTCTAGGACCGGGCGCGTGCCGGTGATCTCACCCACCCGGTCGACCGCCTCGACATAGCCGGCCGAGAGATCGTCCACGACGATCACGTTGTGCCCTGCGTCGATCAGCTCGACACAGGTGTGGCTGCCGATGAAGCCCGCTCCACCGGTCACTAAGACATCCATTGACTTCCTTAGACGAATCAGACAACGACGAATCAGAAACTGCGCCAAAGAGGGAATCGCTTAGCCGACGATGCCCATGTGCACGAGGAAGTGCCACAGCGAAATCACGTAGAAACCCGAAACCGTGATGACGCCCGCACCGACGGTCAGGCACAGCAACAGGGGCGCACCGATCAGACGCAACGCATGCATTCCCCCAATCCCGGTGTTTCGTCGGGTTTCGACCGCATGCAGGATGGTGATCGCGGTTGCGACCACCATCTGCGAGAGGGCGGTGATGAGCGAGAGCCCGACATAGCCGATGACGTTGGGGGAACCCAGGCCGATCGAGGCACTCCCGGCGAGTATGACCGTGACGACGACGAAGGGAATGACCAGGCGCACCGGGAAGGGCTGCGGGCCGACATCGCCCTTCGGCGTCACCTTGAAGTCGATGGTCCGCGGGACAATGCTCTCCATGATTGCTGCAGCGACGCCCAGGAGGACGAACGGGAACCGGCTCCCCACATACAGGGCACGCTGCCAGCTGATGATCGGAGACTCGATCGGCCGAAGCAGGCCGTTGCGCCGCAGGAGGAAGGCCACGAGGAGCATCCACAGGCTCATCGTCAGCCACAGTGCGAAGAAGGTCACCACGTTGACCGCAACCCACGGCGATCGTGTCGCCGTAGCCGTGGCAAAGAGAAGCACTCCGCCCACAACCATCAGGCTGAACAGGAGATAGGAGCCGGACTGGACGATGAACCGAAGGCCCAGCGTGGTGGGCAGCCTTCTCCAAGTACGGAGCACAAGGTGCATCAACGCCTTCATCAGGCTTCGAGACCACTGGAACTCCTGGGTCACCATGGCAGCAAAGCTCGGGGGGCCGTCACCGTGTGCGGCCGCATCGATCGCGAAGACGCCCCGCCACCCAGCGACATTCAGCAGGTAGGACGTCGTGAAGTCCTCTGCCAGCTCCGGCCCGACCCCGCCGATCTGGCGGAGCGCCTTGGTGCGCACCGCATAGTGCGAGCCGATGCACACCGGAGTCCCCTTCGTGTTGAGACCCAGCTGCTGGGCCCCATGGAAGGACGCCTCCTCGTGGGGTCGACCCATCACTGTCCAGGACTGCCCGCTGTTCGCATCACAGACACTGGGCGCGGCGACGTAGCCGACCGCCGGATCCCAGAACGGACGGACCATCTCCTTGAGGTAGTCCGGGTCCGGGACGTGGTCCGCGTCGAGCTGGGACACCACGTCGTATCTGGCATAGCCGTAGTAGTCGTAGAAGTATGCGAGGTTCCCCTCCTTGCAGCGGCGGCGGCGTGGCCAGGTCAACCGCTGGTATCGCTCGTCGCCGCGCCGGGTGGAGACCCCGATGCCCCTGGGTAGGCACCACTCGATGACCTCATCTGTGGGGTCCTCATCAGCGAGCCAGACGTCGTAGTCTCCCGGGTAGTCCTGGGCGAGCATCGCCTCGAGCGTCGCCTGGACCATGGGCCAGGGTTCAGAGGGTGCCTTAGTCACGACCATGGCAACCCGCAGATCAGGCACGGGGACGTTGTGGTTGACTCGCCGCATCCCGCGGATGGCGTGCAGGAAGTAGACCGGCAGCACCAGCACGGCGAGGAGCAACACCGAGTTGGCCACGAACCCGAACCATGACAGGCGATGGTCGGGAGAAACCCACCACAGGAAGAACGCGGTCATCGTCAGGCCGAAGAGAACAGTGAGCCCGAACAACTTGCGCTGCGGCCCTCGCGCGAGGGCGGGAACCATCACGCGCCGCTGGCCTTCGCGGCGGGCGGGTAGAGCCCCGAAGACGGGCCCCGACGGGCGGATGTCAACGACGCACCCGCCGGACAGCTCGTGGAGGTACTCGCGGATCTGCGGGACATCGTTGCGTTGCCGCGGCGGCAGGACGAGCGAGGTCGCGTCGTCCGCGGAACCTCCCTGTCTCTGGTGACTAGACGGCAGTTCTGTCTGCATCAAGGCCCACGCAGCGAATCCAGTCGATCGTCTTGGACAGCCCGTCGACGACCTCCACCTCCGGACTCCAGCCGAGTTCGGCCTGCGCCCTGGCGATGTCGGGCCGGCGGCGCTTCGGGTCGTCCTCGGGCAGCTCGCGGAACTCGAGCGGCGAGTCGGATCCCACCAGGTCGCGGACGAGCTCGGCGATCTGGCGGATGGTGAGCTCGTGCGCGTTGCCGAGGTTCACCGGACCGAAGTATGTCCCGTCGATCATGGCGACGAAGCCGCGCACTAGGTCAGAGACGTAGCACAGGCTGCGCGTCTGGCTGCCGTCTCCATAGACGGTCAGCGGAGCGCCCTCGATCGCCTGGGAGATGAACTGCGTCACGACGCGGCCATCATCGGTGCGCATCCTCGGCCCGTAGGTGTTGAAGATACGGATGATCCCGCCGTTCAGGCCCTCCCGGACGTAGGCGGCGATCAGGGCCTCGGCGTAGCGCTTGGCCTCGTCATAGACGGCGCGCGGGCCGACCGGGTTGACATTGCCCCAGTAGTCCTCGGTCTGCGGGTGCACGAGCGGGTCCCCATAGACCTCGCTGGTGGAGGCCTGGACGAACCGGGCGTTGTGCCTGGCAGCCAGATCCAGTGCGTTCTGGGTCCCGGCCGAACCGGTCTGCAGGGTGAAGATCGGCTCCGCGAGATAGGCCGGCGGCGAGGCCAGGCTCGCCATGTTGACCACTGCGTCGATCTCGCCGATCACGGCAATCGGCTCGCGGATGTCCTGCTCCACCAGGGTGAACCGTCGCGATGCGAGCAGGTGCTCGATGTTCGACAGCCGTCCGGAGGCGAGGTTGTCGACACAGACAACGTGATCACCCCGGGAGTGCAGGGCGTCGCACAGGTGCGACCCGATGAACCCTGCTCCTCCAGTTACTACAACACGCATGGCGCGCCTCACTCTCACGTACTTCTCATTCGTCTTTCGGGAGTCGCGGACCAGCCAGCGCCGATGCGGGCAGCCCCAGTCTCGCGCTCTGGATCCGAACCCCTGCGAGCACGGCCCACCGACGTGGACAGGCCTGCTACAAACGAGTCTTGCGACGCGACCGGATCGATTCTACCTGACTCTCGAGTCCGTCCCAAGGCGCATGCCGAACGGCTGACCACCGCATACCGGTGAATTTGTCTGTTTCGAACCAGTCGGCAATAATCGCGGCGTGAAAATCGCAGTAGCAGGTATCGGATATGTCGGTCTGGGGAATGCGTCGGTGCTGGCACGCCGCCATGACGTGGTCATGCTGGACATCGATGAGCGCAAGGTTTCTCAGGTCAACGACCGGGTCTCCCCGTTGGAAGAGGTTGGGCTGACTCGCTACCTGGCCACCGAGCCGCTGACCCTCAAGGCGACGAACGATGCCGCCACGGCCTTCGAGGG
>Ga0208197_1004498_pt1 | contig 10268 bp, 8 predicted proteins | sample AD_JPNNA4_MetaG_FD_184444 | JGI IMG/M metagenome (GOLD analysis project Ga0208197, IMG submission 184444) | Active sludge microbial communities of municipal wastewater-treating anaerobic digesters from Japan - AD_JPNNA4_MetaG (SPAdes) (version 2) | ecosystem: Engineered > Bioreactor > Anaerobic >... | reverse complement strand
AGGCTCAGAACTACTGAAACGTTTAACTCATTTAATTAGAGTATATCGCGTCTTTTACAATTGTCAATACCCAAAAAAAGAGAACAAAGATTGATTCGTCGATAATTCACGTAGGGGCGGGTTCCAAACGCACCCGTACGGGCGGGTTCTAAACCCGCCCAAACCCAATTGAAAGTCACGCACCCGTACGGGCGGGTTCTAAACAAAACAACGCTTGACGATCAAGGCGCCGCAGTCCACGCACCCGTACGGGCGGGTTCTAAACCCGCCCAAACCAATTCGGATACGCACCCGTAGGGGCAGGTTCCAAACCTGCCCAAAATAAAATTATGAATTTTTTCCCGGATACAATTGATCTTTTTCCCATAAAATCGGATTGTCAAGAATATATTGGGCAATTTGTAAATAGGATTGTTCATCACGGATTATATGTTCGTAATAATTACGCTGCCAAAAAGGAACGCCCTGTGTCTTTCGGAATTCATTGACCTTCCGTGCCGAAAATGTTTTGAATTGCCGCACAATTTCGGATAATGATTTTCGGTCTGCCGGAATATTGAAATGGGATAAATTTTTTCCATCATATATTCCCCCCGTAGGGGCAGGTTCCAAACCTGCCCTCACCTTATCGTTCCTGACAGACCCCAACCCACCGGTACCCGATCTTTCGCAAATGTCTTCTCTATTCATCCCAACGGAGACGGATTCCGATCGATCGATAATATTTACGATCCCATGAATATGATTCGGCATAATCACAAAGGGTCCTAATTCAATGTTCGGGATATGATTGACCAAATCTAACCACGTCAAATATATTATTTGGCCAATTTCATTTAATTGCATTGCTCCATCATCGATTTCGCCAAATAAGGCATCGTGGTTGTACGTACATATCGTAATAAAATATGAACCTATAAGAGAATAATCATAGCCTTGCAAACGAATCGAACGACGGTGGTGAACAGCCGGATCATAGCTCATACTTGTATCTGCTTTGTCATATTTTTTGAAGGAATAAATCACAAATCATAGAAAACAGTCGATAGCATTTCGGCATTTAAAGGTCCGAATGTCAAAAATAAGAATAAATGGTTCGCTCTCAATGATTATATTCTAAGGATGTTTTCAGAAAAATAAAAGAGGTGGAAAATATCTCTGGTAAATTATCTTGTTTTTCAATACGCTGAAGGATGGTATTTTATAAATATCATCGCAAGGATCATTTATAAATCGAATTTAAAAAACTATTTCTCGTATTCTTTTGGGCAGGTTTGGAACCTGCCCCTACGGTCACGTCTCCTGCAAAATCCAATTGGCCAATGCACGTTTCGGGCATGTTTGGAACCTGCCCCTACGGTCACGTCTCCTACAAAATCTATTTGGCCAATGCACATTTCGGGCAGGTTTGGAACCTGCCCCTACGTAATCGTCTCCTGCAAAATCTATTTGGCCAATGCACATTTCGGGCAGGTTTGGAACCTGCCCCTACATAACCGTCTCCTGAAAAATCTTTTGGGACAATGCACGTTTTGGGCAGGTTTGGAACCTGCCCCTACGTTTACGTTTCCTATAAAATCCGATTGGCCAATGCACATTTCGGGCAGGTTTGGAACCTGCCCCTACGGTCATGTATCCTGAAAAATCTTTTGGGACAATATACGTTTCGGGCAGGTTTGGAACCTGCCCCTACCGTCACGTATCCTGCAAAATCCAATTGGACAATGCACGTTTCGGGCAGGTTTGGAACCTGCCCCTACGGTCACGTATCCTGCAAAATCCAATTGGACAATACACATTTCGGGCAGGTTTGGAACCTGCCCCTACGGTCATGTGTCCTGAAAAATCTTTTGGGACAATGCATATTTTGGACAGGTTTGGAACCTGCCCCTACATACACGTCTCTTGAAAAATCTATTTGGCCAATACACATTTCGAGCAGGTTTGGAACCTGCCCCTACGATGCGTGGTTATGTTGGATGGTTTTGGAACCTGCCCCTACGTTATCACCGCATAAAAAAATCGAACCAATTGCATCGTCTCAAATACGACTACAACAGAGACAGTTTGATTGATGAGAGAATTTCAGATTCACATCGGATTCGGAGAATTCAAAAAGATATATCGCATTTCCGGAAAACTTTTTTGTAATTGCGAGGAATAAAATTCACCCGATCCGACATACTGAAATCCGCACTTTTCGATGACACGCTTAGACCGATAATTATCGATAAAACGTCCGACTGTCAAAGCTTCAATCCCTTCAGTATCAAAACAGAAGCGGATGATTCGCCGCACAGCTTCGGTCATCAAACCTCTTCCCCAATAATCTTTGGAGAGCACATAACCAATTTCCTTCATTTTCAGTTTCTGATATTCCGGGAATGCTTCAGCCCATGATTTTTTCAAACCCAGGGAGCCGATAACTTTTTCTTCTGCTTTGGAAACAATCGCAAATACATCTTTTTCTTCCATAAAAAGCGAAAGTATTTTTTTAGATTCTTCCATGCTTTCATGGTGCTTCCAACCGGCCATCTCTCCAACTCCCGGAACAGATGCATATTCATAAAAATCACTCAGATCACCCATCTGCCAATAGCGGAGAATCAGTCGTTCGCTTTCAATGGTTGTGTTAGATATATCGATAAAAGGATCCATCAAATTCCTCGATTCGTTTCATGTTTCTTCTCCTAATTGATGAAATTTTATCTCAGCTTATTCTCGTTTTTCCTTTTTCCGGAAATTGATCACAAGAATCGTTGATCCTTCTCATTTTCGTTATTGACATCTGTGAATTCGTTCCGTTTTAGGAGATAAACTTTGGATTATTAAAAAAAATAAATTATGTTTATATAAATAAATATATCTTAAATGCACAATAGAAATACAATTTACGATCTTTATCAAGATTGGAAAGACATTCAAAAGAAATGGAAACCTGAAATCGAAGCCACCAGTGAAAAAGATGTAAAATTATGCTCTAAAAAATGATCAGAAATTTCCTACTTCTACTATTTCTGATTAATTTCTCCGCTAAACCAAGTCCGACATGGGAAATTCATAGAGTTATCGGCGTGATTGATGGTGACACGATCGTTATTGAAAATGGCGCTGAAATCAGATACATTGGGATTGATACTCCGGAAACCGTTCATCCCTATAAACCCATTGAATGTTACGGTCCGGAAGCATCTGAAAGAAATAAGGATTTGGTACTTAATAAATTTATCCTGACGGAGAGAGATATTAAAGATCAAGATAGTTATGGAAGATATTTAAGATATGTTTATACCTGCGAAGGTTCAATTAACCGGATCCTTGTCGAAGAAGGATATGCCTTTTCTTATTATTATCCGCCGAATTTAAAATATTACAAAGAATATTTACAATGCGAATTGGAGGCTCATAGTCATAAGAAAGGGCTCTGGTTCTCATGTTATTGATATATAAGGTATATAAGCCTGGGAGAATTTCTAACAAATTTCTTACCTTTACGCACCGCCAAATTCAGATTATGATTATATTGTCAGGTTAATCAGATGACCGCGGTGCGGCGTGATCGCACCGAGGAAAGTCCGCACTCCTGAGAGCAAGATGCCGGATAACATCCGGGGCGGGGCAACTTGCCGGAAAAGGGCCACAGAAAATAGACCGCTTCGCGAAAGCGGAGCAAGGGTGAAAAGGTAGTGTAAGAGACTACCGGCGTTCGTGGTGACACGGCGGCCAGGTAACCCCCATCTGGAGCAAGGCCAAGTAGGGGCGAAGCGTGTCGCGTACACGCGGGGATCTGCTCGATCCCCTCGAGCTCCGGGTAGGCTGCTAGAGTCGCACGGTAACGTGCGTCCCAGAGAGATGGTCATCTCAGTGGGAGAACTCGAGATCTCCTCTGAACAGAATGCGGCTTATAGATTAACCTGGCATTTTTTGTGGAGCCTTTTATTTCGATCATCTAATGAAAATTGCGATCCTTTCCGATACCCATAATTATCTTTCCGGAATTCAAACCGCCCTCAATCAGTTGCAACAAGAGAAAATAGACACAATTATCCATTGCGGCGATATGACACTGGCGGAAACAGTCGATGCCTTCCGGGATTACACGATTCACCATGTCTGGGGAAACGGGGATTTGGATACCATCGCCATCCGCTTCGCGATTCAGGAATGCCAAGCCGGCAGCTCTACTTCCGAAATTTATACGGACGTTTTGGGCGGGAAGAGAATCGCCGCCATCCACGGACATAATACCCGCCTTTTACAGGCGATGATCGAAAACGGACATTTTGATTATGTCTTTCACGGGCATACGCATCGCAGACGGGATGAGGAGATCGGAGGAACCCGTGTGATTAATCCCGGCGCAATCGGTGGAGCTTTTCGCAGCAGCCGTAGTTTTTGTATTCTGAATCTTGAAACGAACGATTTAAATTATTATCCGGTCGGCTGATGAAAATAATAGTCACTCACGAGCAGGCGGATTTTGATGCAGTCGCGTCTCAACTGGCGGCATCATTGCTGGAACCCGCCGCCGTCCCCATATTACCGAAACGGATAAATCGAAATGTCGCGACTTTTCTGAAAGATTTTGCTTATAACTTCAATTTTCGAACGGATGCGGAAATCGCGGAAGAGACCGTCGATTCGGTTCTGGTGGTGGATACCCAGGCAATCAGCAATACGGCAAAAATTAAATCGGATACCGAAGTTTGTGTGATCGACCACCACCAACCCCGTTTAAATCTTCCGGAAAAATGGAAGTGCCTTTTTGATCGAACCGGATCCTGTACGACGATTCTGGTGGAAAAGCTTCAAAATAAATCTGTTACGATCGATGAAATTCAAGCCGTAATGCTTCTGATGGGAATTTATGAAGATACCGGGAATTTAACTTACGGGAGCACAACCGCGCGCGATCTTCAGGCTGCCGCCTGGTTGATGAATCAGGGTGCGGATCTGAATATCCTGAATCGGTATTTAAACCAGCCGCTCTCGGAACCTCAACAAGTTTTAGCCGAACGCCTTTTGCAGAATTGCGAAACATTGACAATTATGGGGCAGCAGATCGTCATCTCGCAAGCGGATGCTCGTGATATCAACGACGAATTTTCCACCGTTGCCCACCATTTACGCGATATGTTTTCTCCCGATGCGATTTTTATTCTCTTAGGGACCAAAGGGGGGATTCGCCTGATCGGCCGTGCCACCAATGATCGAATCGACGTCGCACAAATTATGAAACATTTCAACGGCGGCGGTCATCCCCGTGCCGCGGCCGGGTTAATTCCACTCAAAAAGGGGCAGGAATTGACCGATGTCTTAAAAAATACGCGGGAAAAATTATTGGAGATGCTGCCGCAATTTATCACCCCGCCGATAACGGTGGAGCAAATCATGTCAACCCGCCCTCTGTTAATCGATTCCCAAATGCCGATGGAAGAAATTGCCGAACTCATCCAGCGTTACGGCTATGAAGGCTATCCGGTTGTCGATAAGAATAAGAATCTGATCGGATTGTTGAATCGCCGTTCCGTCGATCGCGCGCTGGCTTTCGGATTGTCCCCGTCGGTCGAATCGATTATGGACCCCGGCAATTACAGTGTTCATCCGGAAGATTCGGTAGATTATCTGAAAGAAATGATGAATCTTTCCGGTTGGGGTCAGATTCCCGTCATTAATGGTGACGGTCATGAGATTATCGGAATCGTGACCCGTACCGATCTGATTAAGATCCTTACCGGTCGCAGCAGTGTCCCCGGCAATCGCAATTATGCACAGATTTTAACTCGTGTTTTGCCTCCCTCATATCTCACCTTGATCCATATGGTGGCTGATACCGCTTGGAATTGTCGCTATCCCGTTTATATTGTGGGCGGTTTTGTTCGCGACCTGATCCTTGGACAACCCGTAATGGATTTCGATATTGTCGTCGAAGGGGATGCCATTCATTTGGCGCGGACGCTGGTGCATATTTACGGGGGAAAAGTCCGTATTCATTCCCGATTCGGAACGGCAAAATGGGTCATCGAAGATATTCATGATCAGATAATAAAGAATACCCCTCCTTCCGCCGAGGGCGCTCCCGAATCGGATTTGCCGGCTACTTTGGATTTGATCTCCGCCCGGACCGAATTTTATGATTACCCGACTGCCATGCCGAAGGTGGAACGGAGCAGTATCAAATTGGATTTACATCGTCGCGATTTCACTATCAATACCATGGCTTTGCGTTTGGACGGGGATTATTTCGGCGACTTATTGGATTATTGGGGCGGTTACCTGGATTTACATCAGAAATTGATCCGTGTCTTGCATTCCCTCTCTTTTATGGATGATCCGACGCGGATGTTGCGGGCGGTGCGTTTTGAGAAAAGATTCAACTTTACCATCGAAAAACACACGATGATGTTGCTGAAAGACGGAAAAACGTTGCTCAAACGAATTTCGGGGCGCCGAATTATGAATGAATTGGACCTTTTCTTTCATGAAGAATCCCCTTCGGCCGGACTTTCACGCTTGGAAGAACTCGGCTTGTTGGAACAAATTCATCCGAATATCCGGTGGACTTCTCAAAATACAGCCAACCTGACAAAATTCAGTCAAAAAGATCCGCCGGATTATTGGTTGGAAGCCCTTCCTTCCTTACCGGAATTTATCAATCTGGAAGGGAAATACTTAATCTGGTGGGGGAAAAATTCTCCGGAAACCATTAAAGAGATCGTTCAACGCCTGCAACTTTCTCAACGCATCCAGAAAATGTTGCTTTCTTATTCCGAAATCTGTCAGAAAATGCCCGATCTGGTTCATTCCTGGCCGAGCGAAGTGACCTTTTTTCTCGAAAAGCAATCGCTTGAAGCCGTTTATTGCTATGATATTTTAAGCGACGACGAAAAAGTCCATGAAACAATTCGAAACTTCCTGAAAACTTGGAGAAATATGAAGCCGTTTACCACCGGGGCGGAGCTGCGCCGGTTGCCCTATCCGGCCGGAAGTTGGATCGGGGCGGTTTTGGACCGCTTACGCAAAGGATGGATCGACGAGGAAATCAGTTCCCGTGAAGAAGAGGAAAAAACATTGGAATTTATTTTGCCGCTCTTTACCAAAAGCTTGGACAAGAAACATTCATCGGGAAATCCAGCCGCCGAGATATAAACCGTTTACAATATCATCAGACACGGAAAATCATTATGGAAACTTGGCTTGACAGTGTCAATATTCGCTTGATGAGAGAATCGGATCTTCCTCTGATCGAATGGGGGGATGAATATGTCCGATATCGGAAAATTTACCGTGAAGTTTACCGAAATTTCCTTGCCGGCCGGGCTTTTCCATGGATCGCCGAGATCGAGAAATATGGCGTGATCGGTCAGGTGTTTTTGACGGAAAAGCAGCCTGATCCGGCATTCGACCCGGAACAACCGTATATGTTTCTGAGTTCTTTTCGCGTCAAACCCGATTTCCGCAACCGGGGACTCGGTACCTTACTGTTAAAAATTTGTGAAGTTACCGCTCGCGATCGGAATATTCAGAATGTCTTTTTGAATTGCGCAAAAACCAACAAACGGTGCAAAGCATTTTACGAACGCAACGGATTTACCGTTCTCCGCGAAGATCCCGGGAAATGGAGTTTCATCGACCACAAAGGCGCCGTCCGCGAGGAAGCGGAACCGGCATGGACAATGGTGAAAAAGATAGAAACCGGCGATGATTGATCCGAGTCTTGATCTGATTGATTCTCACCTCACTCATACCGACTGAAAAAAGTGCGTCTTTGGCCGAGTATCAGCTTTGAATTTGAGATTCCGACACCCTGAGAAATAAAACCTTATTTCTTCTCCGGTCACCGGAAAATTCTTCTTTTTTTTTTATAAATTTTTTACGGCTTACAATCCTTCTCTTCCACAATATTAATAAATATCTGTAAACCGCGACGGTATAATAATTCTGGAGTATAGAAAGAATGAGAAATAAATTTGAATTAACCGCCCCTTACCAGCCGATGGGCGATCAACCCGAGGCGATCAAAGCATTGGTAGATGGGGTTCAAAAAGGGTATCGACATCAGGTATTGCTGGGCGCAACCGGCACCGGCAAAACATTTACCATGGCAAATGTCATTCAACAATTACAAATGCCCGCGGTGGTGATGGCCCACAACAAAACCCTTGCCGCCCAACTTTACGCCGAATTCAAGGAATTCTTCCCCAAGAATGCCGTGGAATATTTCGTTTCTTATTATGATTATTATCAGCCGGAAGCCTATGTCCCGCGCCATGACTTGTATATTGAAAAAGAAGTCGATACCAACGACGAAATTGACCGGTTGCGGCTGGCGGCGACCGCCGCGCTGGCTTCCCGATCGGATGTGATAATTGTCGCTTCGGTTTCCTGCATTTACGGGTTGGGAGATCCGGAAGCTTACGGGAAAACGGTGATTAATTTAAAAGTCGGTACCATCACCCGCCGAAACGCGTTGTTGCGCCAACTGGTCGAAAGCCAATACCAACGAAATGATATGGATTTTCATTCCGGAACGTTTCGGGTCAGAGGGGATACGTTGGAAATATTTCCGGCATATGAGGATAGTGTGGCCTACCGAATTTCCTTTTGGGGCGATGAGATTGAAAAGATTACTGAGGTGAATCCGCTGACGGGCGAGTTGGTCACCACACTGGATGAAATAGCAATCTATCCGGCGAAGCACTATATCACCGAAGAATCTCGCATAAAGCAAGCCATTGTCGATATCGAAACGGAACTGGAAGAGCGAATCAAATATTTCAAAGACAATAACCGCTTGCTTGAGGCGCAACGGATCGAGCAGCGTACAAAATTTGATATCGAAATGATCAAGGAAATCGGTTATTGTTCGGGAATTGAAAACTATTCCCGCCATTTGGATCAGCGGCCCGCGGGAAGTCACCCCTGGACATTAATGGATTACCTGCCTTCGGAATATCTGTTGTTTATCGATGAGTCCCATATGACGATCCCTCAGATTCGGGGGATGTATCACGGTGATCGCAGTCGCAAATCCGTTCTTGCCGAATATGGTTTCCGCTTGCCTTCCGCTTTGGATAATCGCCCGTTAACTTTCGAAGAATTTGAAAAAACAATGGGATACACCATTTACACCAGTGCCACACCGGGGCCTTATGAATTGGAACATTCCCAACAAATCGCCGAGCAAATCATTCGTCCGACCGGGTTGGTCGATCCGCAGGTTGAAGTTCGACCGACAAAGGGTCAAATTGATGACCTGATCGGCGAAATTCGTAAGCGGACCGCCGCCAATCAACGCGTTTTGGTGACGACATTAACCAAGCGCATGGCGGAAGATTTATCCGAATATCTGAAGGACAATGACATAAAAGTGCATTATTTACATTCCGAAGTGGATACCTTGGAACGGATTTCCATTCTGCGAGATATGCGTACCGGCGTCTATGATGTGATTGTCGGAATTAACTTGCTGCGCGAAGGGTTGGATTTGCCGGAAGTTTCACTGGTGGCGATTCTGGATGCGGATAAAGAAGGCTTTTTACGATCCGGCGTCTCACTGATTCAAACCATCGGCAGGGCAGCTCGTAACGTGGACGGTAAAGTCATTCTTTACGCGGATAAAATGACGGATTCAATGAAATATGCCATCGACGAGACCAATCGCCGCCGCAAAAAACAACAGGCATATAATGAGGCACATCATATTACACCCATGACAATTGTCAAAGGAATATATGACCTTTCAGAGCGATTAACCGTTTCCAACGCGATAGCGGAAGAGAAGGCGGATTATAAAACCACTCGTAAGAATTTGCCGAAGAACGAACTGAAACACATCTTGGCAGACCTGGAAAGAGAAATGAAAGAGGCAGCCAAGAATCTGGACTTCGAACGGGCGGCGGAATTGCGCGATCAGGTTTATGAACTGCGCGGACTGGTTGCCGATGTTTCCGACGCTTCCCCTTGGCAGCGCGCGAAGATGCTTGCCGGCGAAATCGATCTGAAATAATCGTTTTACAATCGGATTTTCCGGCTATAAATCGAAACTTTCTCCGCTTCTCAGAACAATCGGTTTGGCTCCGGACGTTTCAATAACTTCCCGCTTCCAACCTTCGAGATTCAATCCGGGATCGTAATGCATGGGAATCACATTTTTAGGCTGGATCATTTTCAATGCCCGAATCGATTCAGATAAGCCCATCACGAAAATATCTCCGATCGGCAGTAAAGCGACATCCACCGCTTCTTCACCGATTAAAGACATTTCG
>Ga0208197_1004493_pt1 | contig 10269 bp, 12 predicted proteins | sample AD_JPNNA4_MetaG_FD_184444 | JGI IMG/M metagenome (GOLD analysis project Ga0208197, IMG submission 184444) | Active sludge microbial communities of municipal wastewater-treating anaerobic digesters from Japan - AD_JPNNA4_MetaG (SPAdes) (version 2) | ecosystem: Engineered > Bioreactor > Anaerobic... | reverse complement strand
GTTGTCGGCCGCGTGGGACAACATCAAGTCAACGGCGACTACGACGTGGGAGAACCTTAAATCGGCAGTATCGACAACCGTCGAGAACCTGAAAGCGGCGATCATGAATGTCGTCGAAACGTTGAAATCATGGTTGTCGGCCGCGTGGGACAACATCAAGTCAACGGCGACTACGACGTGGGAGAACCTTAAATCGGCAGTATCGACAACCGTCGAGAACCTGAAAGCGGCAATCACCACGACGGTGGACAATCTCAAGTCGATGTTGTCGGCCGCGTGGGACAACATCAAGTCGACGGCTGATACGGCGTGGAACAACGTCAAGACCCTGGTCACCGGCATCTGGGAGTCGCTGCGGCAGGCAATCGCGAACACCACCGACGCGTTCGTGCGGACGGTCGGCGCGATCTGGGACGCGATCAAAAACGCCGTCGGCGGTGCGTGGGACGCGATCAAGTCCAGTGTCTCGAGTGCGGTCGACAAGGTCAAAGACGCCATCGGCGAGAAGAAACAGGCGTTCGTCGACACGATGAACGGCGTCTGGAATTACATCAAGGACTCGGTTTCAAGCGGGTTCCAACCGATCATAGACAAGGTGAAGGAGAAGGCGGGAGGGATGGTGACCGCATTCACCGAAAAGATCGACGAGATTAAAAAAGCCTGGGACAGTTTCTTGAGATGGCTGTCCGGGCAAAGTGTGAACCCGCCCACCACGGCGAACCCGCCCGGCTCCGGCGGCGGCTCCGGCGGCGGCTCCTCGGGCGGCGACCCGTCCCCGCCGGGGTCGATCTACACGACCTCGACCGGACACCAGGCCGTGGTCCGGCACCATGCCGGCGGGTATTTCAGGGCTCCGAACGGCGCCGACGAGGGCTGGGCCCTGCTCCAGACGGGCGAGTACATCGTGCCGCGGCACCGGGCGAAGGAGATGGCCGGCGGGACGAACGGGGCGTCGGAAGGGTTTGCGTTTCTCCAGACGGGAGAGCGCGTGCTCTCCCGTGCGCAGACGCGGGAGTACGACTCGCTGCCGGGCGCGATTCGCGATCTCATCGCCGCGATGCAGTCCGCCGGTCGTGGTGTGACCGTCTACGCCAACGTCTCGTCCGATGTCGACATCGACCACCTGATCGCGCGGATCGAGCAGGCGCAGGCGCGGCGGTCCGCGCTCGCGGGGTGGTAAGATGACGTTCTCAATTTCTTTCGGTAATTTCGAGCTCCAGAACCCGTCCGTTCAGGAAGTGGACTGGAGCACGCCGGCGTCGGAAGACCTCCTACTCTCCGAGAAGACGGTGGTGCAGGTATCGACCCAGAGCCGGATTGTCATCACGGTTGCCGGCGTCACCCGAGACGTCGGGCACATCACCGCGCTCAAGGCGCTGCGGGGCACCACGGCGACCCTGACGATTGTCGAGACGCCCGACATTCTCGGGCTGAACGGGGTATACCCGTCCTGCTCGATTGTCGCCGGCCCGACGGTCGCCCCGTTCGGCGCTGATGGTGCAGCATACACGATCACGTTTGGGCAGGACACGTCATGAGCGACACAATATTGAGACGGACCGAGGTGGAGTGGGTTCATCTCGACCGCAACGGACAGGTAAAAGACCACGGGACCGACGTCAGCGAAGAGCTGGTAGACGTCGGCGGAGATGACTGATGGCAACAATCACGGACAAGGGCCTGGAGTGCAAGGCCAAGCTGCTGAATGGCGTCTCGACAACGCCGTTCATTTACATCGCATTGGGCAGTTCGAACACACCCGAGGCGACGAATCAGACGGCGCTCGGCTCGGAGCTCACCACCGGCGGCGCGGCACGCAAGGTCGCCACCTGCGGTTATGAGTCCGGATACAAGTCCGTCTGGTCGGCGGCGTTCTCGTTCACGGACACACTGACGATTTATGAAGTCGGGATATTCGATGAAGGAAGCGGCGGGAACATGTATTCGAGGCACGTGTTCTCGCTGCCGAAGAACGTAGAGAACGGCGAGACGATCCTGTTCACGCAGCGAAACACCGAAACGCGGGTGACGAGCTGATGTACGCAACGACGAAGGAGAACAGCAAGCAGACCTGGCTGACGGCGACAATCGCCGCCGATGCCACGACAATCGTCGTCGACTCGACGACCAACCTCGAACCCGCGCCCAACGTGATGACGCTCGGCGAGGGCGAGACGGCGGAGCTCGTGCGGTATCTCGCCCCGCCGTCCGGGAAGACCTACACGGTCGAGCGCGGGTTCAACGGCACCACGGCCCGTGCCTGGCTGGCGGGCACCGCTGTCTACCGGGCGCCGACCGCCTACGACCTGCAGATGCACCGAATTGCGGCCTGCTACGCCTACGCCGCGCTGCTGGGGGCGATGTAGATGACAGTTACACCGACGCCGGCGTTCGTTCAGACGCCGAAGGTTGGCTGGGCTGTCGTCGCAACTCCCGACACGGAGACGACGAGCAAGATGCACGACGGCACGGCGGCTCTGACCACCTACCTGCAGGTCGTTTTCACCGCCGGGACGAACGGTGCGTATCTCGAATCCGTGCAGGCGCTGCCGCTCGGCACGAACGATGCCGCCGTGCTCCGTCTCTGGCTGAACAACGGTTCGACGAACACGACTTCGACGAACAACGTCCTCCTGCGTGAAGTCGACCTGCCGGCGACGACGATCTCGGAGTCGGCGTCTCAATCGGTGACCGAAGTGTTGCTCGGCGTCAACATCCCCGCCGGGTATCGAGTGCTTGCCGGCGTCTCGGTTGCGGCATCCGCCGGCTGGCATGTCACCGCCATCGGAGCGGATTATTGATGGGATTCGGAACGTTCGGCGGCACGGGCGGCGGCGGATACGCCATCGAAGAGACGATCGATGATCTGAATTCGTGGGGGCTCGAACTCTTCGGCGATCCGACGCGGTATATCACGTTCGCGTCGTTCATGAACCCCGTCTGCAGCGACGACGCAGACCCTCAGGTGCTCTATTTTCCGAAGTCGTTGTACATCCCTTCCGGGGTGACGATGACCCCGTCGAACCGGTGCAAGGGGCTGTATGTGTTCGTGAACGGTAACCTCTTGATCGACGGCACGATTTCGATGTCGGCGCGCGGGGCGTCTGCCACCGGCGTCGATACCCCCCTAACGGCACGCCTGAAAATGCCGCGGACAATTGTCCGATCTGTTTCGCGAGAGACAAAACGCGCCGAAGATATCGTTGAACGCGTTTTCGGTACAGTCGGCACCGTCCCCGCTATCGGCGCGGCCGGAGGGGCTTCGAAATCATCACCCGGCGGTGGGATTAATGGCTCTGCAGGAACGGGCCGCCGATGCGGCGGCGGGGGCAGTGGCGGGGTATATAACTCAGGCACATCCGGCCGCGGAGGGACGGGAACGTCGTTTTCCGGCGGCGCCGGTGGCGGCGGGGGTAGTGGTGGAACTGGAGGGGACGGTTCGGACACCGGCGGGGCCGGAGGAAATGGGGGTGGCGATTACCACGCCGCCGGTGGTGCCGGAAACCCGCGCGGGTCGGGGGGGAGAGAAAATTTCGCGAGCGACGGAACTGGCGGCGTGTTGTTTCTGGTTGTGAGGGGATCACTATATGTCGGCAGCGGTGGCGTCATCCAGGCAAACGGATCTCCTGGGAAAGAAGAATACGCGGGCGGTGGCGGATCTGGCGGCGGTTCGATCAATGTGATCTACGGTGTGTCGTTCTCGAACCGCGGAAGCGTCGTTGCAAACGGCGGGGTTGGAGGCGCCGGATATCATGATCGCGAGGAGGCCGGCGGCTCCGGCGGCGCGGGCTGCGTCACAATCGAACAGGTGGCGAGGCTGGTTGCATGATCATTATTCATAATCCTCATGACAGGACGTCCCGCGAGTTTGTCGAAGAGTTCGGAGAAGGGCATATCATCTACGACATCCCCGCATGTCTCGACCTGTATCCGGCGGTGCCCGGCGGGCCGTGCGTGATCGTCCTTGTTCCGGCCTATCGCGATCCCGATACGGGCATGGATGTGGAGGCATACGATCATGTCTACGCCTTTCCGGCGGACATGGGCGAGGTCGACGCATTCGTCGAGATGGTTCAGACGCGTGCGGCCGAACATCCCTACGGCGGGGGCGAACCATGATCCGCATCCGGTTTTTCGTATTCGACCGCGATGTCGAAGCCGTCTTCGACGAAGCGACCTTCGCCGACCATGTCGTCAACGCACACCGCGATCCGTGCGGTGCTCGCTATCCGTACACGTTCGAGCGCGTCGACGATCCGGTGCCGCCGGACGACATGGCCGCCGTCGGAAAGCGCATGGCCGAGGCGCGAAAGGAGGCCCTGGAGCAGAACGTCCCGATTGTTGTGCGGGTCGCCGATCTGGTCGAAGCGCACCGCGCCGACCTTGCGAAGGCGGTCGCCGCAAAGACGGCGGAGATTGCCGAGAAAAGGCGCGGTGAGAAAAAGTCACCCCGGCCGGTCGCACCGGGCAACGGAGCGAAAAAGCCATGAGCCAGGTCACGATGTATCCGGGCATCCGGGGTTCGCCAACGACGACCCTATCGGCCGGAATCGATGCCGACGATCTCCAGATCGTGGTCGAATCGACCGCCGGAATTCCGGAGCTGCCGAACCTGCTCGTTCTCGGCGAGAGCGAGACCGACCCAAACGCCGAAACCGTTGTTGCCGCGTCCAGGGACGGCACTACGATCACCCTCTCGGCGCGGGGCGAAAACGCGGTAGCATGGGGCGCGGGCACCATCGTCTGGCGCCCGTTCTGCGTCGAAGATCTGGCGGCAATCCAAACAAACATTGGCGACCATGAAAGCCGGATACAGGATCTCGAAGGAACGGGTATAGCCCCGCAGGCATGGTACACCGGCCCCATTTTCTCGCGTGCGAGCGATTCGAGCTTCACGGTCGGCGATACGACCGCGAATGCCGCCATTTTCCTCCCGGGCCGCCCGATCCGGTATCGGGAGACCTCGGGAACATGGCGCTACGGGATCGTGACCGCGTATTCATCCGGGACCGTCACGCTCGCCGGTCACCCGATGACGACATCGGATGACGACGAGCTCCAGTACGCCGATATGAGCCGCGTGGTGCAGATGCCGGTTATTATCCCGGGATATTATGAGGATGCCTCCGATACGACGCTAATCGCGAACGATCTCGGCTCACAGCTCGTATGGGGGCAGGGCGCCGCCTATCTCGTCCGAGTCCGAGCGAGGAGCCGGATTCACGATAGCGGAACCCATGGAACCGTGAACGTATCGATTGCCGGCTCGAACGTCCTCTCCTCGGCGCTCTCGATTGATGCAGATGCGACATGGTATTCGTCAACGACCGGCGTCTCGGCCTCCTATTACGACGTCCAGTTTGATGAGGTCATCGAAATCGCCGCAACGAAGGCCGGGAATGGAGACGCGCAGGATCTGACCGTCCTGCTGACGTTCGTGGTGGCCTGAATGGCGCTGGTCTACGGTCCGGGAGCGGGCGCGCTGCTCAGGAGGCCCGATGCCTACACAAAACTCCACCTCAGATGTGATGGTGAGGGGCAAGCGATCCGCGACGAGACGGGACAGACGATCACCGCCGTTGGCGGGGCGACGCAGACCGCCACGGGCGCCCGGTTCGCGACCGGGAAATGCCTGTCGCTCGACGGCACCGGGGATTATCTCACGCTTGGGACGAAGTCAAACCTCGACTTCCTCCAGCAGGTCGGCACGACGGGCAAATGGTCTATCGCGTTCTGGATGTATCTGAACTCTCTCGACGGCGGGCCGGACATCTTCGACTCGTCCCACGGGAGCAGTGCGGGCTCGGGGGTACTGATATATCCCAATGCAACGTCGATGTGGATCGGTATATCGGCGCCCGATGGATTCGTCTGCCAGACAGATGTTTCGACCGGCGGCTCTCTCCTCGACGCCTGGCACTATCTCGTCATCACCTATGATCAGGCGCTCGCGTCGGCCAACCTGAAGATGTTCGTCGACGGCACACAGACCGGCACGGCGAACAAGTCGGCGGTCACACCGTCGACATCAACATCGAACTATGCGCCGACATGGGGCGCGGAGCCGGAGACGGGCGACTATTGCATCAATGCCCGGTTTGACGACATCCGGTTCATGAGCGGGATCTGCATCGACGGGACGAAGGTGCCGACGCGGAGGCTCTGAGGTATGGGCGGCTTCTCGACGTCCGGATTCAATCGGGGCGCATTTGGCCGGGCTGTTTCTGCCGAAGAAGTAGAACCGCCCGTGCTCGAGGTCGGTACCGGATTGGGAAGGAGGCACACGAGGTCACCATTCACCCACCGTCCGCAGGTGACGGGAAGCCGGTCCATCGCGACCTTGTCGACCGCGTTTTCAGCGACTGTTCCTATTGCGACCGTCTCTGGCGCGTCGTGCGAGGTGGAAACGCTCGACCTCGACGGCTACGAGGCATTCGCGACGATTTCGAGAGGCCTGCTCGAACCGACCGCGTTCGACTGGACCGTTTCGCTGATCTCGTCTACCGGAAGTGCACTGACCGAAGACTCGTTCTCGGCCTACCAGGCGTTCGAGTTCGACACCGCGACCGGCGGGTACATGTCCGCGCCGACCTACGAAGACGTGCTCGACCTGACGCAGCTCAAGCTCAAGTCGATCACGATCCGACGGTCAGCGACGGACAAGATGTGGGGGTTTTCGACCGAAGTGTCGGGTGCGACCGACCCCGACATCTCGCTCTATCCGATGGTAATTGTCCGGGCGACGGACCACCTCGGGGTCGATCACGTGCTGTTTTCCGGGTTTACGCCGGATATTGCCCGCACGTATCAGGCCGTGCGGTCGAGCACGGGGATCGGTGGCTACGACCACTCGTGGTACCTGTCGCACCAGTACGTGCCCCGGAGCATGCTGACGATCCCGGCCAGCACACCGCCGCACGAGACTGTCGAGGCGCTGATCGAGGGCACGAAGCTCCAGCCCTATCGTATCCAGACCGTCTCGGGCTGGGGGTCGACAATCGAGTCGCGGCAGTTCGCCGTCGAATCGAAGACAACGAAGCAGACGCTCATCGACGCGATTTGCGACGCGGCCAAGATGGTATTTTTCACGAAGCCCGCGCCGACAGGGGCGTTCCCGCCGGCCGTGTATTTCGTCCGGGAGGACCTCGTCGACAATCCGTATGCCGGGCTCGATCTGCCGCCGATGGTCACCGTGCGCAACCCCGACCCGTACCTAATCTCCCCGATCCGGCACGCGTCCGCCGGAGACGAGAATTACAACCGCGTGATTATTCGGGGGTCGAATGAGAACGGGCAGTGGTTCGAAGCGGTCGTCGAATCCCCGGGTGTGACCGCCGGCGACGACCCGGCGATAGAATACCTCGAAGAGTCAATCGAGTACGATACGCAGGCCAAGTGCCAGAACCGGGCGCTCGAACTCTACCTGTATTTCTCGACGAGGCCGGTCACCTACACGGCCGTGTTCCGCGACCGGGTGGACCTCCAGCTCTACCAGCTGATGCGGTTCGTGGGGTTCACCGATGTCCCGGACGACCTGATGCGCATCGTCGAGATCAAGTACAAGCTCGAGCCGCTGAAGAAGACGGTGACCGTCACGCTAGCCAAGGTCGCGGCAATGAAGACCTATGACAAGCTGCTCAAGAAGACGAGCGGAAACACGACCACGGTGATCGAGACGATCACCCGCGCGGTCGTCGAGCAGCAGCCGTCGTTCAAGCTGGGAACGATCACGGCAATTTCAGGAAATTTTGCGACGGTGAAGCTTGACATGGGTGGCACAATTGTTGCGAGGATACCATGACGCGACAACCTGTCCCGCTTGACATCGTGCTGGTGGGCGAAGCGGGCTCGACCTATCAGACGGCGATCCAGACCGTCATGGCACATGCAGCCGACATCTGCCAGGGCATCTGGTCGACAGGCTACTATGCGACGCCCATCGAGGGGCTGAACTATCAGATCGACCACCTCGGCGCTGCCCGGCCCCTGAACAACCTGTATATCTGCGTCGTCGCCGATCCGTCCGGGGCGCTCTCGTTCGGCGCGGCGGCCTATCCGCTACTCGTTCACGGGATCGCGTTCCGCTACTCGCCGGCGCTGTCTGTCGACGAGAACGCGGCGATTCTTTCGCACGCAATCCTCGAATCGTTCCAGTTTCGAGGCTGGTGCGACAACCCGAACTGGTACCACGCGTCAACCGGGCTGCTAACGTGGGCGCGGCGAGTGCTGCCGTCGTCGGAGCTGGCGACGAACCCGACGAACTGGGATACGGGATCGCTCGCCAACCGGCTGATCTGGTATCGCTATCTCTCGGAGCAGGTGCGGGACATTCTCCCGCTCTCGTCAGCGCCGAAGACGGTGCCGTATGAAATCGTCTATTCGCCGTGGATTGCGCCGTGGGTAGCAAGTCAGCTCGGCGACACGCTCTGGACGCTGATGGCCGAGAGAACTCATTTCCAGGGCGAGCCCCGGTCGAACACGTGGTTGGCGATAGACCGCATCTCGGCGATGCACGACCACGCGAACTGTTTCGTCCACGGGTCGGACTGGAACGGCGCCTCGTCCGGGCTCCTCCCCCCGCTCCATTCACACGCAATCTCGCTCTGCTATCGGGACGAGATCGAGTCGTCGGGAACGACGACCTCGTCGACCGGCCCGTGGCCGGGCGGCCCGACCGGCTCGGTCGCCGTCGTGCTCGACATCGGGATGTCGTACGACGACGCGGCGCGGCGGATCTGGCGGGCGCTGCTCGACATGCAGTATCTCGCCGGCAAGTGCGAAGATCCGTCGACGCGCGAAACGTCCGCACATTTCGACGCGTGGCTGCGGATCAACTTCCCCGGAGAATCGTTCGAGGATGCCGCCCGCGAACTCAAGTGGTACCAATACCTGAACGATCAGGTCTGGTTCGGGTTCACGCCGTCGACCCAACCGCCGCCGTATATCGATCCTGTGGTTACCGGTACGACGCTCACCGCCGAGTTCTCGGCGAATCCCCGATCCGGAACCCCGCCACTCAGCGTTACGCTCGTCCCGGACCTCGCGCCGATCCCCGCTGTCGGGTATATCGAGTGGCGTATCTCAGCACAGGGACAATACGAGCAGGTATCCTATGATATTCAGCCAACGTTCGTGCTCACGGAGCCCGGGCGATACGATGTCTCGGTCTGGATTCGGACGACAGACAACGTGCAGTACGCCCGGACGAAGCTGCTCCACGTCACCGTTTCGAACCCGCCGCCCGAACCGCAGCCTGGGTATGCAGCGCACTTCACCGCGACCCTCTGGAGCGGCGACGCGCCGCTGACGATCACGTTCTCCGACGCGTCGACCGTTCCCGGCGGGGTGCAGACCTCGCTCTGGAGTTTTTCGGACGGATCGCCGATCGAGTCCGGGCTGCAGGTTACGCATACGTTCGTTGCGCCAGGAACGTATTCTGTGACGCACTTCGCCTTTGATGGGGCCGGTTACCCCTATTCGGTGACGTATGACGTCGAAGCGTACCTATCCTCAGGCGGGCAATCGCCATGGTATTGTGCGGCGTTCGTCGCCCGACCACGGTCCGGCCCGGCGCCGCTCACGGTCACGCTCATCGACACGTCTATCGTGCCCGGCGGGGTGCAGCAGGGCCGCTGGTGGTTCGGCGACGGAACGGAGATGTCGACCGCGCCGACGAACGAAGTGCATACCTACGAGACTGCGGGGCAATATGTAGTCGTCCACTGGGTTTGTGGCACGGACGGCGTCGGGTACGTCGCGTCGCAGACAATCGTCGTCGGCGGTACGGCGGTGGTACCCGGGACCGATCCCGAGGAGCCCGACCCGCCGGAAGTGGTGACCGAAGTCGCCAAGTTCAAGGTTGGGGACCGCGTGCTCTGGATTCCGCCGCTCAACGTCATCGTGCCGCTGATGTAGGCGAGCATGACATATCTTTTTTCGGGCATCTCCGCATCATGACAGATTTTTAATCCGTCATGCTCGCCCCGGTACTATATATACCCGGGCGCCCCATCTGACGTGGGGCGCAACTGACCGACAGAACGTCGATCATGCTCGAACAGAAGCGCGGCATATCGGGGGTGCCACCGTGTGTGCGAACGGAAAAATACCCATTTTCCTGCGAGTACCGTTGAGATATACGGCCCGATCTCTGACCGATGCGACCACTACATCGTGCAGTTTTTCCGGAAAAAACAGATATACGGTGTCATTTCCAGGATTCCGGCGTAAATCGACAGAATCCGACACCGTGACGCCTGAAGATTGGCA
>Ga0208197_1004489_pt1 | contig 10276 bp, 9 predicted proteins | sample AD_JPNNA4_MetaG_FD_184444 | JGI IMG/M metagenome (GOLD analysis project Ga0208197, IMG submission 184444) | Active sludge microbial communities of municipal wastewater-treating anaerobic digesters from Japan - AD_JPNNA4_MetaG (SPAdes) (version 2) | ecosystem: Engineered > Bioreactor > Anaerobic >... | reverse complement strand
AGTTTCTTTAGGAGCAGCTTCCGCGTGACGTTTGCCGGCCGTTACCGATTGGCCCAGATCCAGGGACTGGATGACGCAAAAAAGCACGGCGATTGCCGGCGATTGCGGAAGCTGCTCCTAAAGAAACTGGGCCAGGGCTGGCTTGACGGCGGAATGCCGGAGAAGGAAAAGGCGGGAAGACTGTGGCTGCCATGCCTTAGGAAGGATGAAGTCGAGTCCCTGTTCAGCGAAGTCGAAGCGCTGAAAGAAATTAGAAGCGAGATTTGGGAAGCCATCACTTTTTGGGGGGACGACCCTAAGAAGGCTGAAACGAAAGTCAAGTCCGATGCTGATGCGGTTGGGAAAGTGGAAGCAGCCCCTCCAGCGGACTATACGATGCCGACAGATACGCAGAAGGCGGTTGAGCAGCAGAGACCTGCCCCCCCGGTCGAAATGACATCACCCCGTAAAGGATCAATGGCCGCCAAGTATATCGAGGGGTTGTTCTGATGGTCTGCGCATTTCTTCTCTTCAAGGCATTTGGCACTTCGTCGTTCTCTGCGACATCCGACCCGAATAAGACAATCGAGAAATACTACTCGTCCGCCCAGAAGAATGACGTCGAAACCGCGCTCCAGCAGTTCGCCACGTCCAAGCGGCCCAAGATCAACAGAAAATGGCTCGAGTCCGTGGCAAGGGATACGGACTATTACCGGATCGAACAGTTCAAGACCCTGCAGATGGATAAGGAAAAGGCAAAAGTGCTCATTTACTTTTATCACAAGAAGCGCGGCGGTGCCGAGGAGCATTTGGACACGACGTTAACGCTCGTCAAGGAATCCGGCGAGTGGCGCATTCTGACCATGACCGGGAATAAACTGAAGTAGGGGGTAAGGAATATCATGAGAATCACCACGGCCGGAGGGAAAAAAGGCTTCGATCCCTCGAAGGTGATCGTTTCAGGTAAGACCGTGCAGCCGGGCGAACCGGAAAAAGCGCCAAACAAGTCCCCAGGTAAATACCAGAATATGAAACCGGAGTTGCCTGCTCATCCGGAGGCCGCCACACACGGACTCTGCCGCACATTGAAACAGAGAGACGCATACGACGAACTCTACGATGCGTTGGAGCATCTGAAACCGCGAGGACTGCCGAAGGAATCGGAAGCCGCTTCGAACACAAACGTGATAACGGCACCTGCTGTCAATGTTCCCGCCAGAATGACTATCAGCACTCCTGCTAGCGAACAGAAACAAGGAGATGGCTACCTGGAGCGCTACGAGCGGACGCAGTCGAAAAAGCGCTCGAAAAAAGAGATATTTCTCACCATCTGCGGGCTGTGGTTGATCATCGCTGTACTCGTAAAAGTATTCAGGTGGCTTGTGGCATAACAGCAGCAACCAGGAGAGCAAGAGGAGATCGGTCATGACGAAGAGAAAGTGGACACTGCTTCACCAGATTGCATATGTCTATTATTCTGTCGGTACGATGGGACAAGGGCAGAAAAGAAGCCTGGAGAAAAGGATATCGGTAATAGAAAATAAATTTTCAGAATGGCCATTTGAAGGAGAGGACAATGACAAAATCCTGCGGGAGGCGATACTGGCGGCAGTTGCGGACATGAAGGATTCTATAGACGCTGTCAAGCAGAGGCTTGAGACGAGCGTAACCAATCTGAAAGAGAACCTTTCCAAGGATAATCTCGGCGCAATCATCGATGACCTCTTCCATATTGTCAATTCTGTATCCGCAACGGAAGCGGAAATCGGGCAAATTAAATCAATTGCAAAATATTTCGAAATTGAAACCGAAAAGCCGGGAAAGCCCCAAAAAGATTCGGAAAGAGCAACTGACAAAAAGCGGACATTGCTGCACGAGATGGCGTACGTGTATTTCGACCTCGTCACGCAGAATGAGGAGCAGAGCGATAGCGAATTTGAAGTAAAAGCGGGTGTGATAAGAGAGAAACTGGCCGAATGGACGGAGGACAAGAAAACAATACCTCATATCCTTAGCGACACGCTAGCGGAATTAAGTCATGACAGGAATGAAAACGTAGCGGAGTACGTCGAGCGATCGTCCACCTGCCGCTCACTGATGAAGGCACACATCCCCGGAGAGCAGCTACCCTTTGTTATCGATGACCTGATCGACATCGTCAATACCGGCACCCCGCATAAGGCGGAAATTCAGATGATCAGGAGCCTCGCCGAGTATTTCGGAGTGTCGCTCGAAGGCGAGAAATATCAAAATCTCAACAGGCCGCACCAAACCGCTAAAAGCGAAACCGATTCATCTGAAAGCAGCGATGATGCAGAACATACTTTAATCCATGAAATAGCATTTTGTTATGTAGCTTCCGCGATTTACGAGGGAGTAGGTGAAGGTGTCGACGAAGGTGGTGTGCAGAAGAGATTAAATAGAGTTCTTGAAAAACTTTCCGGATGGTCCTCTGATTTTGCGGAGCCAGATATGGACTTTCAGGATCTGATACAGGAGACCATCACCAAAATTGATTCCGAGGAAAGATCAGAGAATGTGATCGATCTGTATTGGCAGTCATTGGAGCGGATCAAAGATCAGGTGTCTTTAAAACAGTTGCCTCGTATCATTCAAGATTTAAAATATGTTCTCGTTGATGCAAGGTCACGCGAGTTGGATGCTCTGAAAAAGACAGCTGAATTCTTGGACATCCCGTTTGAAAATCCAACTTTTAAGAATGAGCTTTCGAAGTTTATGGCGGGATGGGATGAACGTCAGAATGGGAAACTCGACCGGTGGGGTCTTTATGAAGTGAATGCCGTGCCGTGCCGGGATAACATGCTTTCTTTCATGTTTCATCCCAATCGGCTTCATGGCCTGGGACTGCTGGAAACAGGTGGATCCGGTGTCGCGAATACCCTGAACGAGCAAATCATTGAGGCGGCCACGGAGCGGATCAAAGAGACCGGCATGATTCCTGTTCTCTTGCTCGGAGGGGAGGACGAGTATGAGGAAGAGATCGTACTCCGATCGCCAGGCAAGGGTAACAAAAAAGTGCCCATCAAGGACATTTACGAATCTTTGGATTATCCCTTGAAGAGAGCCCCCTTTTTCTTTGCCAGCGATTTTATCATAAATAGCTACTTCGAAACGCCCGTCGTGTTCACGCAGGACGGCATTATTGCAATGCATCCTGAGGAATCGGGGGAGTGGATGCTGACCGCCTGGGACCGTTGGTCCGGTTCACAACTCGTAAAGGTCGATGACAGCCCGGAGCCGTCGATTCGTATTTGGAATGAGTCCGACGCGATCACGATTGGTTCCCATCTCGATAAGAAGGGGAATCCTTCGAATGGCGCGGCAGTGATCGTTTACATGCAAGCCATCATCGAAGCATTCTGGCCTGTCGTGGAAGAAAACCGAGACAGCAAAGTAATGTCAATGCCGATGGACAAGTTCGATCTGTTGAATGAAGAAAACCTGAGACAGTTTGTAATGGATGTATTGGGACGTGCAGGTCTGCTCAGCGGAAGTTCGGGCGGTGAAGGAGTTGATGAGGATGACGATGTTGATGCACCCCCGGGCAGGGAGGAACTTGAACAAGAGCTTCAATCTGCTGAAGGCCACACTGAATATTCGGACATTGCACATCGGATTGCCCGTGATCTCGGTGATATGAAATGGGCACGGGAGATATTTAAACAGGCACTGGAGGTAGCAGAAGGTGCAATCCAGTTAAGCTGGGTAGCAGATTACATTGCAAAACAGGATGGCCTGAACGATCCGAAGTGGGCGACGAAGGTATTTAAGAAAGCTCTGGAGGTTGAAGAAAGCGCAGGGCAGTTAAGAGCATGGACGATAAGCAATGTGGCACGTTTCATCGCAAAGCAGGATGGCCTGAACGATGCAAAATGGGCAAATACTGTATACCAGACTGCTCTGGAGAAAGCAAAAAATGTAGACGATTCAAGCTTAGTAGCAAGTCGCATAGCAGAGCAGGACGGCCTGAATGATGCGAAGTGGGCGCGGGAGGCATTCAATAAAACACTGGAGGAAGCGGAAGGCGTAAAAGAGTTAAGCACGGTAGCGAGTCGCATAGCAGAGCAGGACGGCCTGAATGATGCGAAGTGGGCGAGAAAAGTATTAAAGAAGGCCCTAGAGGATGCGGAAGGTGTAGAAGAGTTAAGCACGGTAGCAAGTAGCATTTCATATCGGGGTGGCCTGAATGATGAGGAATGGGCAAGGGGCGTTTTCCACATGGCCATCGACGCCGCAGTCGACGCGGATGATTATGAATATATCGCTTGTGAAGTCGAAATTTCGCTCAATGACAGCGAGTGGGCGAAACAAATAAGACAGATGGCTAGCGATATAGCTGACAAAAGCGATGACAGTGAAGATGAATATAATAAAGACGATCAAGAGTCCATACCTTCAGCAGGTAAATTGCCTCCCCCCATACTCATGACAAAGGAGAAAGAACAATATCGCGCCAAGGTGCGGGAGGCGCTGGCAGACGGCAAGCTTAGCGATCTCGAACGGTCAGGCCTCGATTTCTTTCAGCAGAAGCTTGGTCTGTCTGATGAGGATGCCATGAGGATCTTCGAGGAGGTTCTCGGGGAGCTGCAAGGGAAGTCAGACGAGGAGACATCAGAGAAAAAGAAACGGGGCAGGCCCAAGAAGGTGGCGGACGCTAGTGAACCCTCTGTTGATGATGCCAACGACGAAGGCGGTGCCAGGAAAAAGCGCATTACGTACACCAGTTGGGATGAATTCGAGAAAGAGCAACCTGCAAAAGACGAACTGAAGAAGCGGTGGATGCCCATTGCGAAGCAGGCGCACGATTTCATTCAAAATATCCTGAGGGAAAACAACCTCGTATTTGAGATCCGCTATGGCGACGGCACCTTCAGCTTCTACGTGCCGAAGGACAAAGCGAAGTCCAGGCAGCGGAAGTTTGCGCGATTTGGACTCGTGAGTTTTACCCGGCGGCACAGCTACCTGGATGGGCTCTACGTCACGGATGTCAAAGACGTGCCGACGGATGCCCACTGCGACACGCCGAATGACGATCTGCCCACGTATTCCCACCGGTTCGTCACAATGGATGACTTCGAGCAGACAAAGGAAGTTATAGAGAAGGGGGTCTTGAGGAGTTACAGGCTTCTTTCTGAAGAGCAGACTACTTCTACAAGTCGCAAAGACTCTGACAGACCGCCTCTTTGGAAGATAACTGCAGACGGGAAGAAAGCCAGCGTAGAGAGGACATATTATGTAAAGGGTGACATGACCATCACCACTGAATGTGGATACCGTTGGGGTGAGTTTTTCATCCGTTCCGACAAGAAACCCCATTACAACCCGGGCGACAACATCTTTGACTATGATGTTGAGGATTGGAAGTTTGTTGATGGGTGCTGGAATAATTATGACTACGAAAATATGCCCAAGAGTGAAATTGAAAAGGTAGAAGAAATTATTTCCGAGGAAGGCTTATCTGCATTGGAAGAACATGGCTGGTCAGAGACCGGCGATAGTGATCTCCGTATCATGTGTGACGTTACCATTGAAAGAGTCGAAGAATAGAAAACACGGAACCATCAGGGACAACATCGGATGAATGAAAACAAAGCCAGCAATCTGGCAGCACAAGCGATGCTGCTTGCCAATCAGGGCGATTGGGACGAAGCAGAGAGCCTGTTTTCCGAGGCCATTGAGCTGGATCCATCCTATGCGCTGGCATATAAGTACAGGGGCATGGCCAGATGGAATCAAAACGAGACGTCCGACGCCTATGCGGATTGCAACAAATATCTGGAGCTGCGCCCGGGGGATGCCGAAGCGTACCGTATGAGGGGACGAATAAAAGGCAAAATGGGCAAGCATGCAGAAGCGATCGAAGATTTCTCAAAAGCCATTGAGCATGGGGAGAATGACGACAATTTATCGATTTCATATTACCTTAGATGTCAAATGTCAGGACATCGTTTACCCGGAAGTGTCATGACATCGTTTACTCTTAAGGGTCATTTTAGTGTCAGGACATCGTTTACCCTGACAGAGCATATCTTGTACGATACTCTCTTTGAAGAACCCCGAAAGGAGAGTATCCATGGAAGAAGAGATCCGCAAGCAAGCCATTTACCGGCATATCGTAGACGGCGAATCTCCCAAGAGCATTTACACGAGCCTGAAGCGAACGAAACCCTGGTTCTTCAAATGGCTCAAACGGTATCGAGCGGGAGATACCGACTGGTTCAAGGATCAGGGCCGGGCACCCCGGCGGCGTCCGAACCAGACGAGCCGGAAGCAGCAGGATCTCATTATAGCCACCCGGCAGCGTCTGGCGGCCGAGCCCTATGCCCAGACCGGGGTGACCGCCATCAAGTGGGCCCTGAAGAAGCTCAAGGCCCCGTTCCCTTCGGACCGGACCATCACCCGGATCCTGAAGCGGGAAGGACTCGTTAAAAAAAACTTCGTACGCCCCCAAAGGGGTGGCGTACCCCTACTTTACGGAGGCTCTGGAGGTCAACAACATCCACCAGATCGACCTGGTGGGGCCCCGGTATATCAAGGGCGACGGCCGGTTCTACTCGTTCAACGTGATGGACCGCTTCAGCCATGCGGTCTATCTCGAGTCGCAGCGAACCAAGGCCGATGACGCAGTGGCCAGCAGTCTCTTGCGGTGCTGGAAGGCCATGGGCATTCCGGATTTTGCCCAGTTCGACAACGAGCTGAGCTTCCGGGGCAGCAACCGGTATCCCCGATCCTTCGGGATCGTGATCCGGCTGTGCCTCTATTACGGGGTCACGCCGGTCTTTATCCCCGTCAGCGAGCCCTGGCGAAACGGGGATGTGGAGCGGTTCAACGATACCTACGACAAGATGTTCTTTCGCAGGCAGTGGTTCCCGAGCTACGAGGCCCTCAAGCGGCAAAGCAAAAACTTCCAGCGGTTCCATAACCGCCATCATCGGTACAGCTGCCTCAACAGTAAAAGCCCGATGGAGGTTCTGGCTGACTCCGGCTACCGGCCCGTGAGGGTGCCTCCCAACGCGCGGGTGCCCCGGATCGAGCAGATCCCCGAGGGGACCATCATCCTGATCCGGTTCATCCGCAGCGACCGCAAGCTGGATATCTTCGGGGAGCGGTTCATCGTTGCCAAAGAGCTGGTCTACTCGTATGTCAAAGCCGTGATCGTCACTGCTGATCACGTTTTGAAAGTCTATCTCGGTGAAGAGCTCGTGGAAGCCTTCGAGTATCGAATGCCTCCCGAAACTCGGAAATAGCGTGTTTGGGTAAACGATGTCATGACACTTTTTACCCTTAGGCCTGGGTTAACGATGTCGTGACACTTGTCAATTAATCCCGAAAGCCGGTCCACAAAATTCATTCGATCGTCGTCCGACCTGAAAATCTTCCGCCCTTCGATCCCCCGGATGATCACATGATGCAGAGCCCCGGGTGCGTCTATTCTTGCTTTTCGCGGCATGTTTATATCTTACCGCAGCCTGCCATCAGTGAAAAGCGTAAATACATGGACGTCCCCCTTAAAAAGTGAAAAGCTTAAACACATGGACGTCCCCCTTAACTCTTAATTGGTAAAGGGGGCCAATTCGGCACTCTGCCGGAAACCGCGAAGGATGACGGGGACATCCGGGCAGGGGCGTCCGAAATGGCACGGTTCGCGGCAAGGCGCCTATTTCGCAAGTAGCGGATAACATTGAAATTCATCCGTGGCACGCCTGATGCCTTTCTCTATGGGCAAACGAACAGGGGAACCGCCATGAATCAGAAAATATCCATCGTGTACGTCTCCGATCTGATGCCTCTGGCGAGAACCGTGGCCTCGCAGGCCACGGCGGACGGAATCGGTGAGAAGTACTGCGCCGCTCACAACCTGCTCGTGCTGGAGAATGCCTCGGACCAGATCACGATCGCGCTCGCGGAGGAAAGCCTCCCGTGCATCGATGAGCTGCGAAAGGTCCTGCCCCGGGAAAAGGCCATCAACGCAAAGGTCGTCGACCGAGTGGAGATACACCTGCTCTTCAACAGAATTTACGATCTCTTCGGCGCGAATCACTGCCGATAGCGATCGCCCATCAAAGGAAAAAGAATCCAGATAAATTCATCACCGGGGAGAACACACATGGTTATTGCGAGAGACGCATTCATCACGGAACTGGAGAAAAGCGACGATTTCAGAAGACGGCACATGGAGAGGCAGCGCATGAAACGGGAAAAAGAAGAGGCGGCCAAGCGGTTCGTGGAACAGTACAACCGCATCATCGAGGAAGCCGCGAAGGAGACGGAGGCGGTCATCGACAAAAAACTGAAGGAAAAGGGCCTGCAGAGCGGAGATCTCGAGGAACTAAAGTGCCAGGTCATCTACGAGATGCCCCAGAAGTACAGCGCGCTGGCCAACCACCCCGACAGGCCTGACGGCAGCAGGACCGCCAGCTACGTGAAGGTGATGAAGGACGTGGCAGCCCTGCTGATCCCGAGGTACGTGACCCAGGGGTGGAACGTGTCCTATCGGCACATCAAGGGCGGTATCTTCATCTTCAGCGTGGAGTGAACGGGAACGAATCAACTCCGGATACGCGGCGCCGGACCGGGGCCCGGCGCGCGCAGCGGAAAACCGGCAAAGGGGTTGCGGCCGGATGCCGCAACCCCTTTGCGTTTGCCCCGCAGAACGCGGGTTCATCGAATCCTCCGCGGGCTTCACGGCCTCACCGGCAAAGGGGGGGCGTAGCCGTATTGGTCCCACAGCCGGTTCGGGGTTCGCCCGTTCGGCCCGCAGGAGATGACGTTCATGCGGCAGAGGGTCTCGCGCCACTCGTACTTGATCAGCACCGTCTCGGCGGCCTTTCTCTCGGGCTCGAAGCTCACCCGGCGCGAGGGGGAATACTCCTCCCTGCCGTATCCCGTGCCGGCGCCCGGCGAGGACTCTCCCCGTGCCTTCGCCTCGGCATCGGCCTGCGGGCGCGCCCCGGGCGCCGTGACGGAAAGATCGGGCGGCCTCCCGCACCTCCGGACCTCGGGGTAGACGGCAACGGCGATCACGCCCATGGCGGACTGGTCGCCGAAGGCGGCGGCATAGGAGTCGGGGGCGTCGGTGAAGAAGAACCGATTGACCCTGTCCTGCCCTGTCCGCCAGCCCGCGTATTCGTTGACCGCGCGGGGTTCCAGGACGTACATCCTCTCGCTGTTGCCGAGCCACGACTTCTGCCCCGAGATGATGTTGCGCCCGTCGACGGCCACCACGACACCGACCCGCCGGTCGAGGTGGTTCCGGACGACGATGCGGTAATGATCCCCCCGGACGGCCTCGGCGTAGACCTTCTTGACCCCGGGGGAGCTGCTGTAAGGGTAGACGGGAAGCGGATAGCCGCTGTCGGTGACGATGCTCACGTCCACCGCGCTGCCCACGGACGCGCAGGCGGCGGCGGGGAGCGCGACAAACAGAGTCGCAATCAGCAAGTGCCGGATTTTCATGGTTTCCTCCTGAAGAAGATGGTGAGCCCTCATTCGTGCCCTTGCCCCGTTAGACAAGACGCGGGGCCGAAAAGTTCCCGGAAGACGACCAGGGCGCACCGAGCCGTCTGTTCCCCGTCTTTCCGGCCCGGGCTGCCGGCCGGTTGCCCGATCGTCAAGGGGAGAGATGCGGGGAAAACGGGCCGGAGAATGGCATGAAGGATGCACATATTCGAAAAGACGGACAGAAACGCACAACCGGGCAGCCGGCCCGGCCACAACCGCAAAAGGGTGCAGAATGCCCCAGATCCTCGTCAAGCTGGCTGATTTGAGCGTGAGCAACAACCCGGAGGACCTGCTCGTCGTCTACGGGCTGGGGTCCACCGCGGCCGTCATGCTCTACGACGCACAGGCTCAAACCGGGGGCATCGCGCACTTCATGCTACCCAGCTCGGCCTCGGAGCCCCAGCGGGCCAGGGAATACCCGGCCATGTTCGCCGACGTGGCGATCCCTCTGCTGGTCGAGGCCTGCACCAAGAAGGGGGCCAGGCGCGAGGCAATTACGGCCAGGCTGGCCGGGGGCTCGCTCCTGATGGGCCAGGGGATCTCCCGGAGCATCAGCGAGGGCAACATTGCGGCGGCCCGCCGGATCCTCGAACAGCTCTCCATCCCGCTGACGGCGGAGAACACGGGCGGCAACCACAACCGGGCGGTAAGGATGGAGATCTCGACGGGGAAATCGTTCGTCAGGCACCCCGACGGCAACTGGGAGGAAATGGCATGAGCATGGACAGCGCAATCAAGAAAGCGGTGAACGGCCTTCCCGCCTTCCCCGCCACGG
>Ga0208197_1004485_pt1 | contig 10279 bp, 8 predicted proteins | sample AD_JPNNA4_MetaG_FD_184444 | JGI IMG/M metagenome (GOLD analysis project Ga0208197, IMG submission 184444) | Active sludge microbial communities of municipal wastewater-treating anaerobic digesters from Japan - AD_JPNNA4_MetaG (SPAdes) (version 2) | ecosystem: Engineered > Bioreactor > Anaerobic >... | reverse complement strand
GTCATTTGTCAAAATAAAAAAATACAAATCAAAAAAAATATCCATTCCAGCAAGCTAGCTTGCTGGAATGGATAAATCATAGTATGTTTGTCCAATAAAACCTGTAACGCTTATTTAGGACTTGATATTTGCGTTACTTATCTTCTTCTATAAGAAGACGCTAATTGACATCAAGCAATGAAAAAGTTTTTTAAGATACTCGCCTTCATTCTAGGCATCCTGCTACTCATAACAATCGGAGTAGTGATCTATTACAACATCGTTGTAGAGATCGAAGAACCTCAACCTAAGATGCCTGCCATAGCCAACGACACTGTAGTGAAGAGACAAGGTTACTACAGCATCGGTAACAACTGGATAAGAGAGAGCGAAAGCGGACTCTTTGAAGTATACGTGGAAGGCTCCGACATAGAAAGAGGCGTTGCCTTGGGAAAAATGGAGAAAGGACTCATGTATTTCCAGGAGAAAGTCTTTGTGGACCAGATCAATGAGCTTATCCCTTCCCAAACGTATGTAAGTTTCTTGAAATACTTTATTCTTTACTTCAACCGAAACTTGAGCAACTATGTTCCTTCTGAGTATAAAACAGAAATCTACGGAGAGGCCCTCGAATGTACACATGAATTTGACTACATCGGCACGCCTTACGAACGTCAGCTTAACTACCACGCCGCACACGACATAGGTCATGCCATGCAAGACTACATGCTGGTTGGTTGCACCGCCTTTGCTGCATGGGATGATAAGAGCGAAGACAGCACCCTCATCATCGGAAGAAACTTCGACTTCTACATGGGCGAGGAGTTTGCCCGAAATAAGATAGTGACCTTCTGCCGCCCAGAGCATGGATACAAATTCGCCATGGTGGGTTGGGCTGGCATGATAGGCGTTCTCTCGGGCATGAATGAGGCCGGACTGACCGTTACACTGAATGCCGCAAAATCAGACATGCCAACCTCATCAGCGTTGCCTATCTCTCTGCTTGCGCGTCAGATTCTTCAATATGCGTCGACCATAGAGGAGGCTTACGCCATTGCAGACAGTTCAAAGACCTTCGTCTCCGAATCCCTACTGATTGGCTCGGCTAAAGACAAACGTGCTGCCATAATCGAAAAATCGACCGAGAAAACGGCACTTTACAAACCCAATGCACAATCGCTCGTATGCGCCAACCATTATCAAAGCGAGGCCTTTGCGAAAGACGAACGTAACCTTGAGAACATACAAACATCTGACAGTCCATACCGATTGAAACGAGCAGAGCAGTTGATGGAGAAGAACTACCCTATCAACTACAAAAAAGCGGTTGCCATCTTACGCGACACAAGAGGTCTGAACGATGCCAACATAGGCTTGGGAAACGAGAAGGCACTGAACCAACTCATCGGGCACCACTCGGTTGTTTTCCAACCCGAGAAAGGAATCATGTGGGTATCCACGTCACCTTGGCAGTTGGGTAAATTCGTAGCATATGACTTGAATAAGATATTTCAATCGGCAAATCCTAGCGCAGAAATCTATACCCGCGATCTAGAAGTTGCAGCAGACACGCTGATCAACACCCCAGAGTTTGCCAACTTCTTAGGATACAGGAATACGAAGAAAGTGATTCTAAAGAACATCAAAGATAAAGTCTTTATTCCGACCAAGTCCATTCAAAATTTCACCAAGATGAACCCCAACCTCTTCCAAACCTACGAAATAGCAGGCGACGCATTCCTTAGCAATGGCAAAGCAGACAGCGCTATTTGCTACTGGCAGAAAGCACTGAAGTTGGAGATCCCGAAGGTTGCAGAAAGAAAGAAGATTGAGGAGAAGGTTGAGAAAAACAAAAAAGAATAAACAAAAGACTGAGATGCAACTTGAAGCATAGAAAAATGAATCAGGAAGATTCCGAAAAAAAACAATTCAAAACAGATTTATAAGTTCATCCAAACCATTAAAGCGCATTCTTTATGAAGCACATACTGATAATAATTACGGCTTGCTTTTTATTTTTGGACTCCTTTGCACAAACAAGTGACCCGATTTTTGTTTTAATGTCGGGTTCAGGAGAGACGACCTATTCCCCTGCAAACGGATTTGATTACTCTCATCACACAAATTACACCATGAATATAAAAAGCATCACGGTGAAATGGGAATTAAATCTGTTGATGGGAGAACCAGTGGTCAATGGCGTTTTCAAATGGAGTGCAGGAAAAGACACTCCAAAAGATTACTTAGATTACAGAGATTATGTTTTGTTAGAATGTAGCCCCAAAAAAGGAACAGGCTATTTAGTCTACATAAAAATCAACCCCACAGTACCAAAGTCTGGCGAAGGTTATGGTTTTAACACACCTGGATCTCCTTCTTGGAAGTCCTTTTTTTGCACAAGAGACGGGAAAGACATGACCACAAAAGTACCCGAATTCACGGCAGAAAAAGCTAGAGAAATATGGAAGAACGGTTTTTATGTCACTGGAGTCGTCTTAGCAAGACAAGGCGGAAAAGACGGATTTCTGAATTCAGCAAATCAAACACAATTGGCAGAAACAAAAAAAGCAGAAGAGCTCACAAAATACTATAACGATAAGTATAATGCGCTTAAAAATCCATTTTCCTTATCTGTAAAAAACAATGACACGGTTTACAATAATGTTATCAGACCAGTTCAATCCATAAACCCATTTTTTGCAAGAGCTGTGGTTTTTCTCACCATTGAAAACAAGGAATTTACATCATCTAGTACATCTACAAACACCGACATGTACCTATCTCCAGGATGGAATAAAATCATCTATACGTTTATTGGCAAAGGAATTAACGTAAAAGATTCTCTAAATATCTTTTACAGCAAAAAAGAACCTTTTCTTTTAAAAGATAACTTTAATGATGGAGTCATTGACGGAAAATGGATTGTTAATAATAAATCTGAAAAAAATCGAATCTGTAAAGGAAGAAAATGGAGCTTTATTTATTAAAGGCAAAGGTGTTATTAATGGTCCGGTGCTCAAAGTGGATCCCAGCAAAAAACTGATTATTGAAGTCAAAAGTCTTAATAGAGGACAAACCTGCTATTATGCAGATAATGTTCTGATCAGAATCAATGACCATTTTGGTTTTCGTTGTCGGAAAAATTGTAATATGGAAGAGAATGCTAAAATCATTTGTGATCTAGTCAATGGTACAGTAGAATGCTTTGTTAACGGTGAATTGATAGAAACTTATTGGGGGGTTGATTTCAAGGCAGAAGAAGGTATTCAAGTCGGGTTTAGTTGTCGCTATCATGAAAGATGGGAAATTGATGATATTGTGGTTTATCAATAGCTTCAATGAAGATAACGAACCTATCTTTGTCTTCGGAAAGAAACCATACGAAAAAAGGAAGAACTGAAATCAGGAAAAACCGAACGGAAATAAGTGACAAAACACATATTTAAATGAACGACAATGGTTTGACCAGCCATATTTCTACTACAGAAAATGGTAATTTGAAGCCTTTCTATCAAAAAAGGCAAAAAAAAGAATTTTATCCTGACATGTTTTACTTTTTTGAGTAATTTTGTGTTTCCTTTTATAATAAAATAATTATGGCTATAAATTCACTTTTCTCTTTTTTAAAACCAAAAGAGAACAAGTTTTTTCCTTTAATCATTGAGGTAGGTAGTTGCCTTCACACGGCAGCATTGTTGTTAGTTGAATTTTCTCAGACAACGGACAAAAAAAAAGCAAAAGAGATTTTCTTGAAAATCAAAGAACAAGAGGTCAAGTGTGACGGTTTGACGAACAACATCTTCGAAGAATTGAACGACACATTCATCACCCCTTTTGACAGGGAAGACATCCACACCTTGTGCGAACGTTTAGATGATGTGTTGGATTACATCAACTCTTCTGCAAAGAGAGTTGTTCTTTTCCAACCAAAGAACATTCCAGAAAAGATGATCGAGATGTGCAAAATCATTCTTTCTTGCTGCGAAAGCATCGACATCATACTTCACGAGTTAAAGAACATCCCAAGAAGACCATATTTAGTATTGGAACACTGTTCGAAACTCCACGATTTAGAAAACAAAGGTGATGATGTTTACGAGCATTACGTTACGGATCTTTTCCAAAACGAGACAGATGCCATAGAGATCATCAAACTAAAAGAGATCATGCAATGCCTTGAGAACACAACAGACATTGCAAACATTGTCTCTAAATCGGTTAAAAAAATAGTCGTAAAATACGCATAAATCATGTTCATATTATTAGTTGGGATCATCATTCTTTGCGCCGTCTTTGATTTCATCAACGGATTTCATGATGCGGCAAATTCAATTGCAACGGTAGTGACCACGCGTGTTTTGACCCCTCTACAAGCTGTTATTTGGGCTGCTGGATTCAACTTTATAGCCTTCTTCATTGCCAAATACATCATCGGCGAGTTCGGTATTGCCGACACAGTATCAAAGATTGTTATACAAGACGACGGAGTAAACATCCTCCCCATCATCTTTGTGGCACTTATCGCTTCCATCACATGGAACCTCATTACTTGGTGGTTTGGCATCCCTTCGTCTTCATCACACACACTTATCGGAAGTTTGTCTGGAGCAGGCATCGCCGCAGCAGGTCTGGGTGCTGTACATTTAGAGACCGTTGGAATCATTGCAGCTTTCATCCTTGCAGCTCCGCTTGTCGGTATGTTAGGAGGAAATCTGATTACGATCATCACACTTCACCTTGCCAGATTCGTCAAACCTCAAAAGGCTGATGTTTGGTTCAAGAGATTCCAGTTACTCTCTTCTGCCACATTAAGTATCACTCACGGATTGAATGACTCTCAGAAGGAGATCGGTGTCATCGCCGCCGCATTGATTTCATACAATTCAACTCACGACGTCTCAACCATTCCTCATTGGATGCAGTTGACAGATATTCACGACATCCACGACTGGGTACCTGTTCTCTGCTTTACATCCATCGCTGTCGGAACCATGTCTGGAGGTTGGAAGATCATGAAGACCATGGGTAACAAAATCACCAAAATCACTCCTTTGGAAGGTTTCTGTACCCAGACAGCCGGTTCTCTTACCCTTTTCCTCACTGAGCTTTTGAAGATTCCGGTAAGTACAACCCACGTAATCACAGGTAGTATCATAGGTGTAGGATCCGTAAAAAGGCTTTCTGCCGTACGTTGGGGAGTTACCATTGAACTGCTTATAGCATGGATTCTCACCATCCCTATCAGTGGGGTTTTGTCCATGGGAATCTATTTTTTAATGCACTGGTTATTCCTTTAAAAAAAGATTTTACAATATTAAAATAGCATAAAATGAGGAGGCATCTTTTAGATACCTTCTCATTTTTTTTGTTCTAAATTCTTAACTTTCAATTAAAATACGTACCTTTGCGCCTCAAAATATAACTCGTAGATAGAGATGCAAAAAATTAGAAATGTAGCAATCATTGCTCACGTTGACCACGGAAAGACCACATTAGTTGACAAAATGTTAATGGCAGGTCAGTTATTCAAAGACCATGAGAAGCCTAATGAGCTTATACTCGATAACAACGACTTGGAAAGGGAAAGAGGAATAACAATCGTTTCAAAAAACGTTTCTATCCGATACAAAGATTACAAGATAAACATCATAGATACTCCAGGACACTCCGATTTCGGAGGTGAAGTAGAGCGTGTGCTTAACATGGCAGACGGTGTTCTTCTTCTTGTCGATGCATTCGAAGGTCCAATGCCTCAAACACGTTTCGTGCTTCAAAAAGCGTTGCAACTTGGTTTGAAGCCTATCGTAGTTATCAACAAGGTTGACAAGCCAAATTGCCGTCCTGACGAAGTGCAGGAAGAGGTGTTTGACCTAATGTGCAACTTGGATGCTAACGAAAGCCAATTGGATTTCCCAACCATCTATGGTTCAGCTAAGAACAATTGGATGTCTGACGACTGGAAACAACCTCGTGAAAACGACATCACTCCGGTTTTGGACGCCATCATCAAACACATTCCAGAGGCTCCATACTTGGATGGAACTCCTCAAATGTTGATCACTTCTCTTGATTACTCTTCGTACGTTGGTCGTATCGCCATAGGACGCATACACCGTGGAGAGTTGCGCGAGAATGCAGATGTTGCTTTGGTAAAGAGAGACGGAACCATCGTAAAGAATAGAATCCGCGAGCTCCGTGTATTCGAGGGATTCGGGCAGGCAAAGGTCGCTACAGCCCAATGCGGCGAGATCTGTGCTTTGGTCGGAATTGAGAACTTCGAGATCGGAGAATCAATCTGTAGCATAGAAAATCCAGAACCACTTCCTACAATCGCTATCGACGAGCCTACCATGAGTATGGTCTTCGCAGTTAACGATTCACCATTCTTCGGCAAGGAAGGCAAATTTGTTACCTCAAGACACATCAACGACCGTTTGGTAAAGGAGCTTGACAAGAACTTGGCTCTTCGTATTAAAAAGGAACCAAACGACGATAAATGGACAGTATTCGGACGTGGTGTGCTCCACTTGTCTGTTTTGATTGAGACGATGCGTCGTGAAGGTTATGAACTTCAGGTTGGTCAACCTCAGGTTATCATCAAGGAGATCGACGGAGTTAAATGCGAACCAGTTGAGCAACTTACTATCGACCTTCCAGAAGAGGTGTCAGGAAAAGTCATCGAGATGGTAGCTACGCGTAAGGGAGATATGGTATCTATGGAGAGAAAAGGTGACCGTGTTCACTTGGAATTCGTCATCCCTTCAAGAGGTATCATCGGATTACGTACAAACGTTCTTACCGCTACTGCAGGTGAGGCTGTTATGGCACACAGATTCTTAGAGTATCAACCATTTAGGGGCGACATTCCAAGACGTACAAACGGTTCACTTATCGCTATGGAGGGCGGAACAGCATTCGCATACGCAATTGATAAACTTCAGGATCGTGGCAAGTTCTTCATCTTCGCACAAGACGAGGTATATGCAGGACAGGTGGTTGGAGAGCACTCAAAGGAGATCGACCTTGTAGTTAACGTTACAAAGTCAAAACAGCTTACCAACATGCGTTCAAAGAGTTCTGATGACAAAGCAAGAATCATCCCTCCTATCGTCTTCTCTTTGGAAGAGGCATTGGAATACATAAAAGAGGATGAATACGTTGAGGTAACTCCTAAGAACATCCGTATCCGCAAGATCCTTCTTGACGAGAACGAGCGTAAACGAGCAAACAGATAATCATACAAATTTGTCAGTATACGAAAAGGGGCGGTGTCGATTACACGGCCCCTTTTTATTGGCAAAGCAGCGCCCCTTGCCCTCATAAACCAATTAGCTTAAGTAACCAATCAAAACTGCCTTGCTAGATGCCAAAACTCCCATTTTCATCTTATTACAAAAAACAACACTGCAAATTGATTATTGTATTATTTGGTATTAGTGCTTTTTATAATTAACTTCGCAGAAATTATTTTAGTGCAATAGACGCGTGATAGAAACATAATGAGAACTGTCTCAGCTATGGTTCCTTGTAAAAGCGCTGATTCCTTCTTACTTATTCAGCGTTAAATATATTGGCAAGATAAAATAAAACACTCGTCTGAGAATATTACCGAGTAGGAAATCTTCATTTTCTTATTCCGTTTACACGTGTATGTATTTGATATAACAAACAATATATTCTCAGTTTTTTTATTTTGTCAAACTAAGTCAAACAATTGAAATGAGTAAAACCACAAACGAAGAGATTATTCAAAAAGCAGCGATGTTGTTTCTAGTTAAAGGATATGACAGAACTTCTATTGCTGATATTGCTAATGCTGTTGGCGTCCAAAAACCAAGTTTATATTCTAGATTCAAATCTAAAGAGGACATTTTCAGGAATGCAATTGATTCTTACATCATAAAAATGCAGAAACCTGAGAATAAGTTTGGTAAAGTTCCTGACGTCTCCATGAAACAATTCATCGATTTCTACACTGGTCGCGTAGAGGGAGTCATGGAAAATTATGGCGCTGAATTTTCTCAAATGTCCTCTTTTGCCAACAGAGGTTTCGCCTTCTTCCTGGAAATAGGCCGATTCGACCCCAAATATGCCAAAATTTTCCCTCTCATCAACAATGAGGAGATTAATATGTGGACGAAAGTTATTGACATGGCCAAAGCAAAAGGTGAGGTAAGAGAAGATGTAGACAGCATTAACACAGCTAAAATAATCCGTTATGCATTTTTAGGGCTTGGGTTCAACCGTGCTATTGAAGCACAGGTAACAGGAGCCGAAATTAAGAAGCTTCTTTACAGCATTTACGATACGATAAAGAAATAAAGAGGGATGTTTTTTGATTTTTCGATGGGCTGTCAAAGACAGACCAATTCATCCATCAAGTCCAAATTGTCTAATTGACAACGGCTATGCTTTCAGCAGGTCGATTACATAAGACAGCATTCACTGGCTTAAAACCATCATTTTGATATCTCTACTTTGCATTTTTGAACTTTTTTCTACAAAAAATAAAGAATAAGTTGTAATTTTGCATACCCTTATTTTAGGGCACGCATTTTTTCATATCAAAAAATTTGCACATAGACGTTTTTCATTTAAATATATACAAGAAATTATGGCATTGAGATTTATGACCGCCGAAGAAGCAGCACAGTTTGTGAAGAACGGCGACCAAGTCGGATTTAGTGGTTTTACAGCAGCAGGAGTTCCTAAGGCCGTCCCTTCAGCTATCGCGAAGATTGCAGAAGAGGAACACGCTAAAGGCCGTTCATTTAAAATTAACGTTGTAACAGGAGCATCCTCAGGCGACCCACTTGATGGTGCTTTGTCAAGAGCAAAGGCCATTGGATTTAGAGCTCCATACCAAAACAATTTGGATATAAGAAATGCCATCAACGCACAAGAGGTGGATTATGTGGATATGCACCTTTCACAACTTGCGCAGGAGGTTCGTTATGGTTTCTACGGAGGCATTGACGTTGCCATTGTCGAAGCAGCAGACGTTACCGAGAACGGTGAGATTGTCCTTACCTCTGGTGTAGGAAACATCCAGACCTATACTCGTATGGCAAAGAAGATCATCGTTGAATTAAATCATAAGCATAAGAAAGAATTAAAAGGAATTCACGATATATGTGAACTGAAGGATCCTCCTCACAGAGAGGCTATCCCTGTATTCAAGGTAAACGACCGTTGCGGTTCTCCTGTGTTGAAGGTAGATCCAAACAAAATCGTCGCTGTTGTCGAGACAGAACTTGGAAACAGCATGAGCAAGTTCACTCCGATCGACGAGACCACAGCAAAGATTGGTCAGAACGTAGCAGACTTCCTGGTTTCTCAACTTCGTTTGGGAATCATTCCTAAGGAATTCCTTCCTCTACAGTCTGGTGTAGGAAACGTTGCCAACGCCGTTTTAGGTTGCTTGGGCGAGAATCCAGAGGTTCCAGCCTTCACCATGTACACAGAGGTGATTCAAAACTCTGTAGTGAAATTGATGAAAAATGGTCGTATCACCTTCGCCAGCGGTTGCTCTTTGACAGTAACAGACGAGGCCATGGCAGATATCTACCATAACCTTCCATTCTTCAAAGATAAGTTCGTGCTTCGTCCGGCTGAGATTTCAAATAGCCCTGAGGTTATCCGTCGTCTCGGTGTGATCTCCATCAACACCGCTTTGGAGGCAGATATCTTCGGAAACGTAAACTCAACTCACGTATTAGGAACAAAGATGATGAACGGTATCGGAGGTTCAGGCGACTTCACAAGAAACGCTTACATCTCTATCTTCACTTGTCCTTCAATCCAGAAGGATGGCAAGATCAGTCCTATCGTTCCAATGGTAAGCCACTTAGACCACAGCGAGCACTCTGTCAACATCATCATTACCGAACAAGGTATTGCCGATTTGAGAGGAAAGACTCCTATCCAACGTGCAAAGACCATCATCGAAAACTGTGTTCATCCAGATTTCAAAGAGCTTTTGTGGGATTACTTGAAGTTGGGAAAAAAAGCCCATACTCCTATCACATTGCAGGCTGCCTTGGGTATGCACATCGAATTTGCGAAGAGCGGCGATATGCGTAAAACAAACTGGGCAGACTACCTTAAATAATTGCAGACATAATTCTGATTATAGGAAAGAGGGTGTATCAAAATAAACGTTTGATGCACCCTCTCTTTTTTTTGATGTCTGAGGTTTCGATATATTTCAGACAACTTTTTTTGCGGATTTCCCCAAAATATTTCGCTCTCACAGTTCGTAATCTGACTTGAAACGAAAAAACGGCAATTTTTGACCTGT
>Ga0208197_1004468_pt1 | contig 10301 bp, 16 predicted proteins | sample AD_JPNNA4_MetaG_FD_184444 | JGI IMG/M metagenome (GOLD analysis project Ga0208197, IMG submission 184444) | Active sludge microbial communities of municipal wastewater-treating anaerobic digesters from Japan - AD_JPNNA4_MetaG (SPAdes) (version 2) | ecosystem: Engineered > Bioreactor > Anaerobic... | reverse complement strand
AATATGCAGAGGAAGGCAATTTGATTTTAGATACACATTTGGGCAGTGGTTCAAGTAGGATTGCCTGTTTTAAAGGCGGGTTCAACTTTGTTGGTTTTGAGATAGATGCTGAATATTATGAGAAACAAGAAAAGCGTTTTAAAAATTTCACGGCACAGCAGCGGCTCTTTTAGGGTTGCTGCTAACTATTGTATTGCCGTGTAAAAAACGTTACAAAAACAACATATGAAACTAAAAACAAAGCAAATACGATTATCAGAATCAGAATTGCATTATTGCGAGGTTTTGAAAAATGTTTACAAAATTAATCCATCACAATTTATCCGCCTCGCATTTCGGGAAAAGTTAAAAAGAGATATTCCAAAGATCAGGGAAAACAATAAAGTAAAATTGCCATTTTGAAAAAACAGCAATACCATAGGGAACAGAAGTTTACAGTCAACGGAAAAGCCATTGAGATTCTGAACTTCATCTGCGATAACAAAGGAAATACGGTCCAGGTTGAGATACTTTCCAACGGTAATTTTTTTACGGTAAGTATTGAAGAATTTGAAAAGGCGGTAAATGAAACACCTGTAAAAAAAGGTAAATTGATAATTTCCGAGTGCAAAAATGGCTATCAGGTAAGGAACTCCGCCGGTAAAATGTTCGCACTTGAATACAACGGCAAAGGGTACAGTGTCAAACAGATCAAGGAACAGCCGATGGTCGGGGCATTAGTTCACGGAATACCAGATAAAATAAAAAGTATTATTTTCAAATTACAGAAAAATGTGTGAAACAAAGGCGAAATACATAAGAAAAAACAGCATAGGCAAGACTTTTATTCCTGTGAAAAAATCGAAGTACCATAACGTGAAGACTGTTATTGACGGCATCACGTTTGATAGCAAAAAAGAAGCGGGATGGTATAATACACTTAAACTTCTTAAAAATGCGGGAGAAATCACGAAAATCGAAATACAGCCCGAATTTCCGTACAATATCTATTGCACCGTTCCGGGGGTTAACGATGGGAGCCGTGTATTCGCCAAGCAATACAAATACATTGCCGACTTCAGGGTAACGTATAAAGATGGGAGAGTTGAGATAATAGACGTGAAAGGCGTGAAAACCAGCATTTACAGGCAAAAAAAGAAAATAGTTGAAGCGATTTACAACGTAAAAATAATTGAAAAATGAAGCCGTACATACAAGTATATTACCGTTATTACGGTATGGTGCCCGGTGATTTTATCTCCTGTGAGTGCTGCGGATCGGCTGCCACAGAAATTCATCATATCATTTACAGGTCGCATTTCGGCAAAAAACAGCGTGAGCAGCGGGATAATATTGGCAACCTTATGGCACTATGCAGAGAATGCCATAACAAAGCACACGAAGAAGTTTATAGTCGGGAATACCTGCAAAAAATACATAACGAAAACTTATAAAAAACCTTGTTTATTTAAAAATAATTACTAAATTTGTAAAATTATGGCAGAATACGACAACACCAATAGAGGCATCATCTTCAAAAATGAAAAGAAAGCCAACGAAAAAGCACCTGAATACACCGGAAAAGGAAACTTCAAAGGAACTGATTTTGAAATGTCTTTGTGGGTAAAAAAAGATAAAAACGGCAAAAGTTATTTTTCTGTGAGTTTCAAAGAGCCGTACAAAAAAGAACAGCCAAAAGATGATTTTCCGGCCCAGAGTGATACTGGTGGGTTGCCTTATTAAAAAATAAAACCGTGCCAAAGTGTAAAAGTGTGAGATATATCACATTTATAAAATAATTATATTGAAAATCAGGCACATATAAAAATTAACATTTTTTAACACTTTTTTTCTTGCTTTTTGAAAAAAATGATATATCTTTGTATCATTATTAATCAATAAAAAACTTGCAAAATGAAAACAAAAGATTTAAAAAAACAAGTAATTAAAAAACTGATCAAGGGCGGCAACAACCCAGAAGACGTTAAAAAAATGGTTGATCTGCATTTTGAACAGGCCTCAAGACTTTACCCGACATTAACAACAATTTGCGAATGTATAAGAACAATTTATTAAAAAACTTGCACCATGAAAAACTTAACAACGATCACCGGTAAAAAAATTAGCATATCAGCTAACAAATCAGCCAGAACATTCACAATAAGAACAGATTGTGGAAAATACAGAACTAACAAATTAAGTAAAGAAGAGTTCAACTCATGTCTTAATAACACAGGGAATGACTGGAATGACTTTTTAAAATCAGATGATTACTACAAGGTAAAATAAAGACCCTGATCCTGTTTCATGCAAGTTCAGGACGGGATGCCGCCGGATAGGTCGAAAGACCCCGGCGGTTTTTTAAAAAAAAATTTGCATAACATAAAAAAATAAATTATATTTGCAAAATGGAAAATAAACAAGAAAATGCCGGAGCCGGATTTGTTCAGTTGATTCTGCTCATAATTTCGGTGGTGGCAATAATTTACGGACTGACGATATTATTTTAAAAGGCGTAAAGAACGGCTAAAAACGTCTAAAACTTACTGATAATGCCAAAAACAAGTGGTAGTTTCAAAAAGGGTACAAAAGTACACAGGCCAAAAGGTGTTCCAAACAAGGTCACAAGGGATATAAAACAGGCTTATCAAACTCTTATTGAGAATAACCTTGATAATCTTACAAGGTGGCTAAATCAAATTGCAAAAGATAATCCTGAAAAGGCTATCGGTATAATGATGGGTTTGTCCGAATACGTTATACCAAAATTGGGCCGTATTGATGCCGATATTACCACAAAAGGCAAAGAGTTAAACCAATCCCAATACGACCTATCAAAACTATCTGTAAAGGCTTTAAAAGAGCTTCAAAATGCAAAAACAGATTGAAAAGTTTAACCCCGACATTATAACCCGTTACATTTGCCAGAAATCATTTTGGGAGTTTGAAAAGTATTTAAATCCTGACTTTTTCAAAGAAGACAGGAGGTACTTAAAAACCATTGCAGATACCTTACAAGCATTATACGAGGGCAAGCTGTTAAAAGAAAACGGACTGCCTTATAAAAAGTTAATGCTTAATATGCCTCCCCGAAAGGGAAAAACTTTTACTTTGGCCAACTTTTGCCCTTGGTTACTTGGGGTTAATCCTGCTGAAAAGATTTTAGCTACATCTTACAATGAAACCCTTAGTATAAGATACTCAAAATTAGTAAGAGACACCATAGAACAAACCAGATTAGACGGTAACAAAGGCGTTTATTCAGATATATTTCCAGACAACAAAATAAAGTTTGGTGATGCTGCTGCTCAAATATGGTCATTAGAGGGGCAATTTTTTAGTTATTTGGGGTCATCTTTTAAAGGAACTCTAACTGGTTTTGGTGGTTCCATAGGAATTATTGATGACCCTATTAAGAATAGAGATGAAGCATATAACGAACGAGTTAAAGAAGAGCAGTATCTTTGGTATAAGGACACGTTTTTAAGCCGTTTAGAAGAGGGTTCTATTCAAATAGTTAATATGACACGATGGGCAACAAATGACCTTTGTGGTAGGATATTAGAAGACCAGCCTGGCGAATGGTATCAGCTCACTTTTGAAGAAATGGATAAAAATGGAAACATGCTGTGTGAAGAGTTGATGAGCCGTGAAACATACGAAGATAAACGCAAAAATACATCAAAAGAAATTTTCTTTGCCAATTACCATCAACAGCCAATGGATATTGAAGGTCGGTTGTATAAGACATTGAAAACATACAAAGAACTTCCATTTGGAACGGTTAAGAACTACACAGATACGGCAGATGAAGGTAATTGTTACCTTTGTTCAATATGCTACATAGAACACAATAAAGAGGCTTATATAGTTGATGTGCTTTACACAGGTGAAGGTATGGAGATAACCGAAGGTAAAACAGCCGAAATGCTATTGAAGACAGGTACTAATTTAGCAATGATAGAATCTAATAACGGGGGTAAGGGATTTGCAAGGGCTGTAAAAAGAGAATTGCAAGACCGTGGCGATAATAGAACAGTCATTAAATGGTTTTCACAGACAAAGAATAAAGACGCACGAATTTTAAGTAATTCCGCATGGGTGCAGGAACATATCTATTTCCCCCATGACTGGAATATACGCTGGCCTGAATTTTACAAAGACGTTTCTGGTTATACAAAAGACGGCAAAGGACAAAAACAAGACGCACCCGATGTTTTAACGGGTATTGCTGAACAATTTGGAGCGTACAGATTGAACTTTATTTGACCGCCGTTTTTTGTTTTATGCTTATTTTCGGATGTGAAGCTTGTAAAATATAGTTAAATTAACAAATGTTTTTTATAACAGGATTTTACAAATAAAAATAAATTTGCATTTTTATCAAAAAAAATAGTATATTTGTGAACTTATGAAATATTATCAAATATCGGAGGATGACCTGCAAGTTATTTTATACTTCGCTTTGATACTTGATTATTTCGCACACCCCGAAAACCTTAATTAATGGCAGAAAATATCGTAACACAAGAAGCGGCAATCCAATTACTTTATGAAATAATAGCAACCGGGAAAAGGCACGCACTATATGACAGGTGCTGTGAACTTTCACAGGAATACAAAGCCTATTCATTAGGCGATGGCATAGATGAGAAGTTACACCGATTTACAGCAACGGAAACAGAGGAAGCATTTGAACTTCGCAAAGAAATAACCGTAAACATTTGTAAGGCTATTGTTAATGGTTCAATGTCTGTATTTAATAGGGTGCCACGTACCGAAGCGGTAAAGGTTGAATGGGTTGCTAAAGATCCGGTTGAATTTCAAAAGGTACTTGATTATTTCGGGCGTTATGGTTACGATCAGTATTTAGCAAACAGGTTGCCGAAACTTTGTGAAATTGATCCTAATTCGTTCATAGTTTATGAGTTTAACGGAACAGACGGTAAGAAGTTAGCACAGCCATATCCATATGAAGTTTATTCAGAAAACGCAATAGACTATGAATATAAAAATGCTGATTTACTTTATTTAGTAGATTGGCAGTGTGTTGAAGTACCGGAGGAATTTAAAGAGCAAACCGATAAAGAGATACTTAATAAATATACCATTTACACCGCAGAAGGTGCTTGTACCTACATTGAACAGGCAATCAATAAAGAGGGTATTACAAATGTGTTCGATAATGAAAGCCTTGTAAACATAGGCGAAAACACGTATCAGTTACTTATTCCGCAGCCTTATAATTTAGAACAAACACCGGCGACACAGGTGGGGTACCTGACAGATGACGAAAATAACGGTAAATGCTTTGTAAATCAATACCATTATGGAATACCATTTCTTGAAAAGATTTTAAAGACAAATTCGGAGTTGGATATTACGATGGCAAGGCACGCACATATGCAAAAGATTCAGTATGTGAGAAAATGCACCGCTGATGGGTGTTCTATTGATACCGATGGGATTTATAAAGTAGATGGGCATTGTTGCTCAACTTGCGATGGTACTGGTATAATTGATGTAACACGTGGCGGTTTAGAATTTATTTATTTACCTTTGCCAGACAGCCCACAGGATATTGTTTCACTTGATAACATTGTAAAATACATTCAGATTCCTGTTGAGATTGCCAATTTACAAAGGGATTACATCAAAGAAATGACCGACTATTTCCGCAAAGCTATTTTCAACACCGATATTTTCACACGTTCAGAGATAGCTGATACGGCAACGGCAAAGATTTTGGAAACTGAAAACCTTTACGACACTTTATACCTTTATGCCGTGAATTATGCGATGGTTAAAGAGGAAGGTTTAATGATTATTGCAAATATAATCGACCGTGAAATTACTGTTATCACAAGGGTTGGAAAAGACTTTAAACTGCTCAATAAAACTGAATTACTTACTATGCTACAAACAGCACAGGCGGCTGGAGCAAACGATGAAGTGATTGGATTAATTAATAAAGAACTTGTCAGGGCAATGGGTGGCGATGAGATACTTTACGACCTGCAAAGACGGTTAATACCATTTTCAGGCAAGACCAAAGAAATGGTTATGCTTACTTTGTCGCAGTTAAAGACAAATGACCGTATGAGGTTAAAATATATGCTTGGTAACGATATTCTAAAAGAGTTGGCAGACAATGATCCTAAGTTTTTAGAACTGAATTTCAAAAAGCAAAAAGAATTGTTTGAGGCTGAAATTGACAAGTTTGTTGAAGCCTACAAACCAACGCCGACACAGCCATATTTAGTTGATACGGAAAACGCTGAATAATGCCAAAAGATTTAACAGTTGAAGAACTCCGCAAGCAATATCAAAAGAAAATTGATTTTGTAGATCATTCTTTGACGTTATTCGATACCGATATAGAGCGACTACAAAAAGAGTTGCTGAATTTCTTAATTACAGGCGTTATAGCAGAACTTCAAACAGAGAACGGTATAATACTCCAATCAGCAAAAAACATTCAGATTTTAGACAATTTCGGCAAGGAAATGGAGTTATTCAAAAAGAACTTTGCCGATAGTGTTTTTAAGCGGTTGGGCGAAAATATGATAAAAACAACTGGGTACACTTCGGATTACTTCAGGTTAATGTCAAGCAAGCAGACAATATCGAATATTGAAGACAAGATACAGAATATTGTAAGGATTGCCGGTGTTAATACTGATGGCACGTTGGTAAAAGAGGGGTTTCTGAATAAATTGGCCGTTAGTGAGGAAATGAAATCAGAATTATCAAACCTGATGCGCAAGGGTATAGAACAGCAAACAGATTATAAAACCTTTGTAAACGGAATGAAAGATGCGGTTACAGGAAAGGATGGCGTAAATGGAGCGTATGAGCGTTATGTTAAGGGCTTTGCTCACGATGCTTTTTTTGCACAGGCCCAGCAACAGGATAACTTTTTTGCCGATCAGTTAGGACTTAACTATTTTGTTTATGGAGGCACAAAGATAAAGACCTCAAGACCGTTTTGTGTTGGCGGACATGATAAGGGAGTGGATAAAGATTTTGAAAGCAAACTATCAAAAGTATTTAGCCGAAAAGATGCAGAACAGTTTGACAACATGGAATGGAGTGGAAAAATACCTGGCATAAAGTTCATAGTTCAAAAGGGCGGTTATCAATGCAGACACGAGTTAATGTGGATCACAAAAGAGGCTGCAAAAAGAAAAGGTTATCCGGTTGCTGATGGTGATGAGGGTACACAAATGCCAAAGATAAGCAAACAACAGGAGTTAAAGGATAAAAAGAAAATCTTAAAATCTGTATGAAGTTCACGGTAATAATGCAATCTTTAATTTCCGAATATCCTAATTCAGCACGGAATAAGGAAACAAAACTTTTGAGGGCTGTTAATTCTGTTTTATCACAAACATTTCAGGATTTTGAATTGATAATCATTGCGGATAACTGCCAGAAAACAGTAGATATTATTCAACAAAACTACGATTTATCCGAGCAGTTGAGATTGATAAACAACAAACGAGAACGGACAAAAGCGTGGAGTGCAGAATGTAGGAACGTAGGAATTGAAAAGGCAACAGGAAAATACATACTTTATCTCGATATTGACGATTACTACAATGCGGAATACTTACAGGAACTTGACGACATGATAACGAATAAAAACCTGTACTTTGTCGATGATATAGTTTTCAATAAAGACGTTCCAGTACAAAGGCGGTGCAATATTAAGCCGTTTATGTGCGGAACCTCAAACATCATTCATAAAAAAGGGCGTTCACGGTGGGCGAATGTAGCGAGATACGGGCATGAGGATTGGCAGTTCATACAGTCGCTGATTAACGAGTACAAAGATTACGAACAGTTAAACATTGCCGGGTATGTAGTTGCTCACATACCTGGGAAATACGACAGATAGATGATACATCAAAAGAATAATACAACGGAATACAACCGTTATCCCGACTACATTTTAACAGGCGATGGCATAGAAAAACAATATCAAAACAGGTTTAAATGATAATCAACATTTACACTTCCTTAAACGGTGTTGGATTAGAACAAGATGCTAATATTCTAAAGGGTGTATTGAGTAAACATACCTGTTATGTACTTGACTACATAAAACGCCAAAGGGCGCACACACAAGGAGATTATGCACTACATTTGGAGATTCCTCGTTACGATGAGATAGCGAAAAACCATATCAATATTTTGATTCCGAATGCGGAGTGGTTTGATGTGAAATGGATACAACAAATTAAAAAGTTTGATGCCGTATTTTGTAAGACACACCACGCTGTGGAGGTGTTTAAAAGATTCCACTATAACTGCATTTATACTGGATTTACAAGTAATGATTTATACGATGAGCAGATAACAAAGGATAAAAGATTATTACATATTGAAGGTAAGTCAATGCTGAAAAATACCGATGCTTTGATAACAGCATACCAGATGAATCCTGAACTTCAAAAGTGTTATGCCATAAGTTCGAGAAGCAAAGGAAAGTACAATGGTTTAAAGTTCTTTGAGCGGTTGCCATTTGACAAATTAAAAGTGCTGTTAAACGCCTGTTTGATTCATATCTGCCCATCAATGTACGAGGGTTTTGGGCATTACATTAACGAAGCACGAAGCACAGGAGCCGTAATAATAACAACTGACCGACCACCTATGAATGAATTTATCACAGACAAAAGATTTTTAGTTGAGGGGCAAAGGGCAAGGCTGCATAATTTAGTTCCGCTATTCAAAGTTAATCCTATTGATTTGGCAAACAAGATTCACGATGCTTGCAATATGGAATATTCAGAACTTATTGAGATAGGAAAACAGAACAGAGAAAAATATTTACAATTGGATATTGTATTTAAAGAAAATTTGCTTAAATTTGTAAAATAATTCTAAAACACGGCAAAAATGAAAACAATAGTAATTACAAAAAGCGACATTTTAAGCGCATTAGCATTTTGCGCAATAAAACAATCACCTTATAATTATCCGCATGATTTAACGGATGTATTAAATGATGTTAATAATTATATTGATAGTTCTAATTTTTTCAAAACGTCTGAAAAAAAACAAACATTATCATATAGACAAGTTGATATTGAACTTGTAAAAAATCTTATAAAAGATTGTATTTTCAAAACATCAGCATCAAAATGGAATATAACAAAAGTCGAATTGGATAACGGAATTGAAAAACATGACGACCCAAAACGTAGTGTGAAATTTGCATTTGTAGACAGATATGGTTCATATCAAAAAGCAGACAATGATTTTATAGACTTGGATGCACTTGAACAAAATGTAAAGTGTATGGTATTAAATGAAAATGCTGATTATATTGAAGAAAAAAACACAAATGAAAAAATTTAAAATATTCATATTCACATTGATTTCCTACTTGGTTCAATTTAAGAACTGGGTTGTCTTTAAAATGAGTTATTATTCAACGAAATAGATATGTACGCATTCTGGGCCTGTAAAGACATTGGTAATTTTGGCGATATGGTTACGCCGTATATTCTTGAAAAATTGGGGCAATCCGTAGAATTTAGTTGGATGCAGGGCATAGCATTAGACGGTTCCGTTTTGGGAGTTGTAAAGCCGGATATGTACGTTTACGGGGCTGGTTTTATGAATGTAACCGACAAGTGCGAAAGTGAGCATATAAAATACGTTAGGGGTTATTTGTCAAAGGAACTTTTGAGAATATCGGGTCATGATATATCGAATGTAAAAGTACATATTCCTGCATTTTGTTTAGCTGAATTTATACAGGATAAAAAACCGACAAAAGACAAAGACTATGTGTTTCACTACATTGATTATTCTGATTTTGGTATTGATGTCAGGCAGCCCGTGGAAAAAGTAGTTAACCAGATTTTAGACTGTAAAAATATAATCACATCATCATTACACGCTTATATCGTTGCCCGTATGTATGGCAGGGGTGCTGCGTTGATAAAAACAAAACAAACCATTGCGGGCGATGGAATGAAGTATGTGGATGCTTTTTCATGTTGGGGTGAAAAATCGTATATCCCGATGGATATTAAAAACGACACAGGAATTGAAAACGAATTAAAAAGAACTTACGGAAATCCAATAAAATTCAGTAATAAAGAGTATTTAAAAGACCTAAACGATTATATATGTCAGTTGTAGTAATTCCAGTTTTTAGTAGGCCTGATTTCCTTGAGGTTTGCCTTGACCACATTTGCAAAGCGGATGAGTTCGACAGGCATAAGTATTTATTCTGTTTAGATTATGGTTATGATCCTAAAGTGATAAAGATAATAAATAAATATCCGTTAATGGCAGCAGCAATG
>Ga0208197_1004462_pt1 | contig 10306 bp, 9 predicted proteins | sample AD_JPNNA4_MetaG_FD_184444 | JGI IMG/M metagenome (GOLD analysis project Ga0208197, IMG submission 184444) | Active sludge microbial communities of municipal wastewater-treating anaerobic digesters from Japan - AD_JPNNA4_MetaG (SPAdes) (version 2) | ecosystem: Engineered > Bioreactor > Anaerobic >... | reverse complement strand
GTAGCGGATCTTCAGCGAGCCGGCGTAGGGCTCGATGTGGATGTCGCTCGCGCGGTCCTTGATGGCCTGGGCCAGCACGAGGTTGACGAGCTTGATGATGGGCGCGTCACTCGTGTCGTCGAGCAGGTCGGCCGTCTCCTCGATCTCCGAGATGATGCTGTCGGCCGAGTCCCCGTTCATGATCTGGATGAACTCCTGCGCCGAGTCCCGGCCCAGGTCGTAGGCGGTGCCGATGGCCGAGAGGATCGCCCCCTCGGGGGCCAGCACGACCTCTGCGTCGCTTCGTCCCAGCAGGCGCATCAGGTCGTCGACGGCCTGGAAATTGGCGGGATCGTTCACCGCGATGAGGAAGGCGTCGGGCGTCTCCACGGGAACCATCTTCTGCTTCTTGAGGTAGTGGATGGGGACCTTCCGGGTGAACTCCACGCTCATGTGGTCCGTCGGGATCTCCGGCACCACGGGGATGCCGAACCGCAGGCTCAGCTCCCGGAGCTGGCCCGCCTCGTCGGCGGCCTTCTTGTGCGTGTAGATCTCGCCGATGGTCTTCCGCCGTGCCTCTGCGCCCTCGGGCACGGGGGCGAAGGCCTCGTCGAGAAGCTCGACGATGGGCTTGCCGTCCTTGTGGATGAGGCCCGGGATCTCGGCATGCCGGGGCTCTTGCTTGTTCTCGTCTGCTGCCATCCGCTGCACCGCCGGCCCGTTCACGGGACCCTGTTTCCCGTTGTGCCGGGCGTCTGGGGGCCGTACCGCCTGATCACCCCGCCCTCGAAGGTCTCGATCTCCTCGCGCTTGCTCTGCCGGATCGCATCGGCATCGGCCACGGTCTCGATGACGTGGGGCGTGATGAAGATGTAGAGGTTCGTCTTTTCGCGCCTCTGCCCCTTCGACTTGAAGAGCCAGCCCAGCAGGGGGATGTCGCCCAGCAGCGGCACCTGGTAGTTGCTCGACGTGGAGCTGTCGCCCATGAGTCCGCCGATGACGATCGTCTGCTTGTCCTTGATCATGATCGTCGTCTTGGCCGTCCGTTTGAGCGTCGTGGGCAGCCCCACCGTGGATTCCTCCTGGACGAGCGTGGAGACCTCCTGGTTGAGCTTCAGGCGGACGAACCGCTCCGTGTTGATGGAGGGGGTGATGGTCAGGATGACGCCCACGTCTCGGTACTCGTAGGTCGTGAAGTCCAGGTTGGTCTGCGAGCGCTCCGCACGCGTGATGTAGGGGATGTTCTTGCCGACGCTGATCATCGCCTCCTCGTTGTCGCTCGTCAAGAGCTGGGGGTTCGAGAGGATGTGCACCTGCGCGTCCTGCTGCACGGCGTTGATGACGGCGCCGATGTTCGGGAAGGTGACCCCGCCGATGGTGATCCCCGCGCCGATGACGCCCAGCGCGAAGCCGCCGGGGAAGGCCGGCTGGGTCGACGTGCCCGGGAAGAGCTGGTAGGAGCCGCCCTGCCCGGAGCCGCCGGAGCCGGCAATGGCGGCGGCCCGACCCGTGTCGAAGCCGCTGACCGCGCCGAGGTCCTTCACGGCACGCCACTCGACGCCGAGCTGGAAGTTCTTGTTCACGTCCACTTCCATGATGAGGGCCTCGATGTAGACCATCGACCGGCGCACGTCCACCTTCCGGATGACCTCCTCGAGGATGCGCCAGTCCTCCTTGTTGGCCGTGATGATGAGCGTGTTGGTCGCCTTGTCGGAGACGACCTGGACGTCGCTGGAGAGCATGGAGGTCCGGCTCCGGAGACCCGGGATCACCGGCTGGGCGGGCTGGCCCGGCGCCGCCGGGGCGGCCGGCCGGCCGTCCCTGGACGACAGGTTCGTGAGGACCTTGGCCAGGTCTTCCGAGTTGGCGTACTGCAGGCGGTAGACGTGCATCTTCGACTCGCCCTGCGGGATGTCCCGGTCCAGGATGTTCACGAAGTCGCGCACCCGCGCGGCGAAGACCTCGGAGGCGAGCACGATGAGGCTGTTGGTGCGCTCGTCGGCGATGATCCGCATCGTCGCCGCGGCCTGCGGCCGGCGGGCCGCCTGGTCGAGCTGGAAGATCGAGTTGAGCGACGCGGCCGTGTCGGCCGCCACGGCGTGGCGGAGCGGGATGATGTGGATCTGTTCGCCCACGCCCGCCACGTCCAGCGCCGAGATGATCTTCAGGAGCCTCTTGATGTTGGACTGCACGTCGGTGATGACGAGCGTCTGCGTGGGCGGGTAGGACAGGATGACGCTCGCCTTCGAGACCAGCGGGTCCAGGATCTTCTTCATGTCGTCGGGGCTGGCGTGGCTCAGTGGCACGATGTGGGTGACCACGCGGTCGTTGGGTCCGATCCCCTCGGCGCGAAGCCGGGTCGCCACGCTTTTCTCCTTCGCCTGCTGGCTCGGGACGATCTTGATCACGTCGCCCGAGGGCACCGTCGTCAGGCCGTGGATCTCGAGGACGGATTCGAAGACCTTGTATGCCTCCTCGGTGGAGATCTTCTGCGGCGAGAAGACGCTGACCTTCCCCTTGACCGACTCGTCGACGACGAAGTTCTTGCCCGTCAGCTCGCTCATGAACTTGATGAAGGCGAGGATGTCGACGTTGTCGAAATCGATGGTGACCTGCTTCCCGAGCTTCCCGTTCGAGGGGCCGGGCTTGGCCGGCGAGGCCTTCCCGGCGCCGTTGTCCACCGTGTCGCTGGATACGGTCCTCCAGGCGGGCGATGCCGCGGCCTTTTTCGGGGTCGGCTTCTGCGCCGTCTTCTTCTTCGCCGGGGCCTTTTTCTTCGGGGCCGGGGCCGGCGTGTCGTCCGCATCGGCGGCCTTCTGCAGGACGGCGCCCTCCTTCACCGGTTCCGCCGAGGTGGTGGAGACCGGCTGGGCGCCGCCGGCCAGGCGGGCGGCCGAAACGGTTCCCTGGAAGGCGAAGAGCAGGGCCAGCGCCGCGAGGGCCGCGGTGGAGGAGACCTGTTTGACGGAAAGGGTCGGCATGCGCATTCACCCTCTAGTTGACGATTTTGTCGTATTCCGGCCGGGAGCGCAGCGGCTCCAGGTCCGGGTCGCTTTTTGCCCAGCCCTTGAGTTCCCGGTTCATCCACAGGGCCACCTTGAGGTGCCACAGGCTCTTCGGGACATCCCCCTGGCGGCTGTAGAGGCAGGCAAGGTTGTAGTACGGGTCGGCCCAGTCGCCCTTGGCGTCGATGAGCCGGGTGAACAGGTCGATGGCCTCCCGGTCGCGCCCCTGGGCCATGCAGATCACCCCGAGGTTGTTCAGGGCGCTGAGGTTCTTCGGATCCGCCTCGACGGCCCTTCGGTACAGCGCCTCGGCCTCCGGCAGGCTCTCCGCCTGCTGCCGCCTGAGACCGGCCTGGAAGAGGATCTCGCTGGCGAGGGCCGGGCTGTCCTGCGCGAGGCGCTCCGGCTGGCGGCCGGCGAGGCCGACCCTGGCGCGGTGCGCCGCGGAGGCGGCGATCAGCCGGCTCTCCCCGCTCCCGGGGCTTTCCTGGCCGAGGTAGGCGATCAGCGAGAAGGCCGTCGAGGCGACAAGAACCAGCGAGGCAAGGCAGATGCCGGCGATGAGGCGCTTCTTCCCCCGCACCCTGCCCCGCGGCCGCGCCAGGATGATCTCCCGGTAGGGCTCATACTTCGCGTCGTTCGTCCTCTGTGCCCGTTTCAGCGCAGACGTGATGGTGCTCATGGGTCCTAGGCAAACAGCCCCTTTCTTCGTCTTGCAAAAAAGGTTCCCTTTTTCGTGTCGCTCGACTTCAGGTCCTGGATGGCCCGCTTGACGACCTTGCGGTCGATCTCGTGCCGGTTGCCGGCGTAGGCGATCAGCAGGGCCCTGTCGCAGAGGATGTTGATCCGTCTCGGGTTTCCCCTGCTGTAGTCGCAGATCTTCCCGAAGGCGTCGTCGGCGAATCGGACGGTTCCCCCGTCCCCCGCCACGGCCAGGCGGTGCCCGACGTAGTCGGGGACGTCGTCCTTCGACAGCTCGTCGAGATGGTAGCGCACGGCGATCCGTTCGTTCAGCTGCCGCAGCGAGGGCTGTTCCAGCAGCTCCCTCAGTTCCGGCTGCCCGACGAGGACGATCTGCAGCAGCTTCTCCGTCTCCGTCTCCAGGTTGGAGAGCATCCGGATCTGCTCCAGGACGTTCCGGGAGAGGTTCTGGGCCTCGTCGATGAGCACGACGGCGTTCTTGCCGGCCCGGTGATTCTCCAGCAAAAACGCGTTGAGGGCGTCGATGAAGCGCCTCTTCGTCCGCTCCACCCCGGTCAGGGGGACGCGAAACTCCTGGTTGATCACTTCCAGGAGCTCCATGTCCGAGAGGTACGAGTTGAAAATGAGCGCCGTTTCCACGGAACGGTCCATCCTGGAGAGCAGCGCCCTGGACAGGGTGGTCTTTCCCGTCCCGATCCCGCCCGTGATGACGATGAATCCCTTCCTCTCCTTGATCCCGTAGATCAGGTGGTTGAGGGCCTCCCGATGCTGGCGGCTCAGAAAGAGATACTTCGGGTCGGGCGTGAGGCTGAAGGGGTTCTCCCTCAGCTTGAAATGGGAACTGTACATGCCCCTCGGTATTCCTCTGTATTCCTTATTACAAGCGCCGCCAAATTGCCACAGCCAATTTGCACCCGGTCACTGCACCGTGTGGTTCAGGACGACCTGGCGGCCTGCTCGGCTGACCTTGACGGAGAGGTTCAGGCCGGGCTTGAGGTCCCGGTACATGGCCACGAGGTCCGCCACGCCGGTGACCGCCCTGCCGTTCACCTCCTGGATCACGTCCCCGTTGACGAGACCCACGTTCTCGAAGATGCTGCCGGGCTGGATCTCGTTGATCACGACCCCGTCGGGCTTGCCCGACGAGCCTGCCGTGACGTGCGGCGTCACGCGGGCCTGCGTCAGGAGACTCGCCAGGTCAGGCGGTGAGCCGGGCGGCGCCTGCGGGGGGCGGGCCTGCGGCCTCGGCGCGGCTCCCGGCGCCGGGCCCGGCGGCGCGGCTGCGGGCAGGCGGTTCGAGCCCCGCGCGACGGTCTCCTTCTTCTTCAGGACCTGGTCGTTTTCCCCCACGCGCAGGACGACGGCGTTCCGCAGGATCTTCACGATCGTGGCCCCGGCGACCCTGTCGCCGACCTTGTAGAGGCGCTGCTTCTTCTTGTCCCTCTCCTCGATGATCGCGTATCCCCGGCCGTCCTCGCCGGCGATCGTGCCGTACAGGTCGAGCGGCAGGGACGTGGCCTCGAGCATGCCGGGGTCCATCGCGTCCGCCACGATGGGCCGGTCCGTCGTCCGGAAGAGGTTGCGCTCGACGATCACGGCGTAGGCCTCGACGGGGTCCCTGGCCGCGTCCGCCGCCGCGGGGCCCGGCGCTTCCTGCTGCCGGGTCTCGGCAGGCGGCGCGCTGAGCTCGAGGATCAGGTAGGCGATGTCGACGGCCAGGTACAGCACGACGGCGATTGCCGCGAGGATGAGGATCGTGTTTCGCCTGTTCTTCATGAAGCCGAGCATGTCCATTCCCTGCGCCTCACAGAGGGGTCACCACGGGACTCGACACCGTGCCGCCCACCTCGACGGCGAACCGCTCCGGGCCGGCTGCCGGCAGGCGCACGTCGCCCCGCAGGGCGATCGGGCTTGCCGGGAGATCCCCGGCGAGGCGGATGCTCCCCCGGAAATCCCCCTCGAGCTGCTCCCCGGTCAGATGGAGGCGGTTCACCTTGACGATGCCGCTTGCCAGGTCCATGTCGCCTTCCATCTTCGTCACGGTCATCTCCTGCAGGCCGAACAGGGGCGCCCTGAAGGCGATCAGCCCGTCGGCCAGCGCGATCTCCAGCCGGCCCGAGCCGTCGGGCCATCGCTCCGGCAGCCCCTCGAAGCGCAGCCGGCCGTCCACCCGGCCGCGGAGCGAGCGCCCGAGCAGTTCGGCAAGCCATGCGCAGCCGGCGGCGTCGATCCCGGCGAATCGCAGGTCCGCCTGCACGGGCCCGCTCGCCGAGAAGCGGTTCCGCAGGGCGATGTCCCCGTCGATCCGGCCGCCCAGGGCCGCCGCCTCGACGCGGAAGGCCAGGCGTCCCGCCGCGAGCGCGGCGAGCGCCGGGCGGGCCGTCAGCCTGTCGGTCCGCATGCCGGGCCCCTTGCCGTCTTTCGGCCGGACGGAGAGCCCCGTGAGCGCGAGCCCGACGGGGAACGCCCACTCGGCCGCCTCGAGCTGCACCTGCAGCCCCGCCTTGTTCTTCGCCAGGGCCGACAGCACGAGCGAGCGCAGCGCGTCGGCGGGCATCTTCACCCAGGCGATCAGCAGAAGCGCCGCCACGGCGAAGGCCGCGTATCCCCCGTATGTCCGAAAGGCTCCCTTCATCGGCGACCCGTCTCACGCGCCCTGTCTTGCCGGGGCGGGGCCCGGCCGGGGTGCCGCCGCCGGCTGGTACGTGGCGAGCTGGACCGTGGCCGTGAGGTATTCGGGGCTCTCCAGGCTCTTGCGGACGGTGAGCTTGCGGATCCGCACGGCGTCGCGCGGCGAGTCCGCCTTGTGCAGGAACTGCACGAGCTGCCTCATCGTGATCCTCTCGAGGCTCACGTCGGCCAGAGCCTCCTCGTAGGCCCCGGCGCTCGCCCCCCGGGAGGGGTTGATGGCCCTGACGTTGGCGCGCACGCCCGCCTCCCGCGCCTTGCGGTCCACGAATCCGCTGAGGGTAAACCCGGGCGGCCTCGACGCCAGGGCCCGCTGGATGAGATCCATGTCCCGCTTGATGAGCCGGTAGTCGGCGAGCTGGGCGTGCATCTCGGCGAGGAGCTTCTCCTGGGCATCGAGCGCCTTGGCCACGCGCGTTTTCTCCTCCCAGAACGGCAGGATCACGAACTGGACGAGGAGGACCGCGACGGCGATGCCCGCCCCGCCCAGGACGATGAGCCGCTCCCGCGCCCCCAGCTTGTCCCAGTACTTCTTCATGGCCTCCTCGCCATCGTGGCTTTCAGCTCCAGCTCCGCCCGGCCTCCCTGCCCGGTCCCGGGGGAAGTCACGGAGACGCCGGCGTAGCGCCCCGTGGCCTCCAGCGCCTTGCGGATCGCCTCGGCGGCCTCCGGGGTCGAGGCCTCGGCACGGATCTCGACCCGGTCACCATCGAGAACCAGCGACGTGAGGGTGAGCTCGGCGGACTCGGGGACCTTTTCCGAGAGGTCCTTGAGCACCAGCAGGGCGGCGTCGCCCGGCGTCGCGCCGCGGGTGGCGGCGGCCAGGCGCTTCGCATCATCGATCTTGGCGCGGAACTGCCGGGCCGGGTCGACGACGCGCTGCACGTCCGGGAAGTTCTGCTGCAGAAGGGCCGCCGCCTCGGCCTTGAGCTGATCGAGCCGGGCCTTGTCCGCGTAGTGGGAAAGGGCGAGATCGGCGCCCGCCAGCAGGACAACCAGGGCGGTGACGGCGCCCGCCCACTTGAGGTCGACGCCCAGATCGAGCTTGAAGGACGGGGGCCTGCGGCGGCCGTTGCCCTGCCGGAAGTTGAAGCTCGGCCCCTTCGACACGGGCCGCAGGGCCAGGGCGAGGGCGCCGTTCATGATCATCGAATCCCAGCCCGCGTCGCTGCCCCCCACGGGCTTGATGCCGGCCAGCTGGGTCACGTTGACGCGCTCCACGGGAACCGCGAGGGCCCGCGAGAGATCCTCGCCGAGCTTGCGGTACAGGGCCCCGCCGCCGGTCAGCCAGACCGTGTCCGGCTCGTCGCGGACGATGCCGGCGATGCGCAGGGAGCCGATCGTGTTCTTCAGCGAGGCGAAGAATTTCCCGCAGGCCTCGGTGATCTCCGCCTCGGCCGGTCCCGTCTCGCCCCGCCGCTTGCGGCCCTCGGCGTCGCTGAAGGAGATCCCCAGGGCCCCCGAAAGGGCATGGGTGATGGCATCGCCGCCGAAGGGGAAGGAACGGACCTGCAGGACCCTGCCGTCCCTGAACAGCACGCCCGTCGTCTCCGATGCGCCCACGTCCAGGAGCAGGTTCAGGGAGTCGGCCGGCGCGGCGGTCATCAGCCGTGCCGCGACGGGAACCGCTTCGACGTCGATCGTCTCCGCGTCGAAGCCGTAATCGGACAGCAGCGAGAGGCGCTCCTCCACGTCGGCCCGGGGAATGGCCGCGGTGAACAGCTCGGAGCCCTGCTCCTGCCCGAGGACGGCGAAATCGATCAGCACGCTCTCGACGGGATGCGGGATCTGCCCGTCAAGCTCGAAGGGCAGGGTCTGGCCGATCTTCTTTCGGTCCCTGAAGGGGAGCTTCACGTTGCGGAAGGAGAAGTGCTTCGCCGCAAGCGCCGTGTGACAGTCCGGCACGGCGAAAATCGGGATCTCCTGGAGGCGGCGCAGGGCCTCCCGCAGGCCGCCTGGCCCGGCGATCTCGATCTTTTCCCAGGCGGCGATGCGCATGCCCCCCCTCAGGCCCGCCTCGAGGAGGACGGCCTTCAGGCTGCTCTTGCCGACATCGAGCCCCAGGATGTATTTCGCCATCAGCCCAGCCTCCAGGCGACAATGGAGAGTTTCCTGTCGCTGTCCCGTTTCACGAAGCCCCGGATGGTGCGCTTCATCGTTCCCAGGTGCCCCGTCGCGGCGAGATGGAAAAAGTCGCTCCGGGTGACGAGGGGCACGGCGTCGATGGACACGTTGTTCAGCCCCGCCACCCTCCTGTACCACGAGGGGTCGGCAAGGGTGTTTGCGGGGTTTCTCCGGTAGTCATCCATCCGGTTGGCCGCATCCTCGGTGATGGCCGGGGACAGGGCCCGGAGCACTTCCTTCGGGGCCGTGTTGATGTTGATGCCCCCCTCCCCGTAGACGGTGAGGAAACGGGCAAGCCCGGGCCTCTCCCGGGTCCCGTGGAAGAGCTCCCGCGTGACCCCCCGGACCAGCAGCAGCTCGTCAATGGATTCCATGGGTCCGTTGCGGACGGTGACGGATTTCCCAAGGCCTTGATAATATGCATTTTCTGCACCATTGCCCGTCACGACCGAATCCGCGTCGATCCAGTCCTTGACGGCGCACAGGATGTCCTCCACCTCCTGGGCCTGCAGCCCGAACTCGGGCTGCGAGAGAAGCCGCGTGAGAACCCCCTTCACGGCGGCGTTGAACTCGTTGCCCTGGACGAGCCTGTTGATGTTGATCTTGCCGGACTCGTCCTCGATGACGAGTTCGAGGTGGCCGCCGTCGAAGTAGTCCTTCGATTGCTCCCGGATCGCTTCCGTGCGGGCCCACGCCTCGTTGAGCGTGTCGGCGTCGCCCCGGTCCTCCGACAGCAGCCCCATCCCCGCAAAGACCCCGGACTTGGCGATGTAGAGGACCCGGATCCCGTCGCCGAGGTTCGCCGCCTCGTGCACCTGCGCCCTGGAAGACACGTTGAGCTGCAGGGTGATCGCCACGATGACGCTCACCGCGAGCAGGACCAGGATGAGGGCGATTCCCCTCTCGTTGCGCAGCGGGTTTCCCATCATATCACATCCTGGCGGAACCGGGCAGAAGCAATCGCGTCATGAATTTGTACGGCCTGGCGGCGTCGTCGGGGTTGATGAAGTCGAGCTCGATCAGGACGGCCGAGGGGATGCTGCTGCGCTGGGCCTCCGGCCCGGCGCGGCTGTCCCACTGGGTGTACTCGCGGCCGCTGCCGTCGTAGAAGCGAAGGTTGACGAACTGCAGCCGCCTGCACAGCAGGTGGCCTTCGCCGCCCTCCCGGCCCTGTCCCTGCCGCAGGACGTCGCGGCGGACGATGGAGAACCCGCCCGACTCGGGGTCTCCCTCGAGCTCGTAGCTGATCTGGGCCACGGCCATGGAGTCGCCGGGGCCGCTGAAGTCCAGGTGGGCCCGGGACAAAAACGAGACGCCCCTGAACGGGAGCCTTCCCGTCGAGTCCTTGATCGTCGAGAACTCGTAGGCGTCCTTTTCCTTGCAGGCCGACTGCAGGTCCAGGACCATGCGCTCCAGGGTGATGCGGGCCATGTAGTAGATCTCGTCCCCGTACTCGAGGCTCTTCACGATGCGCATCGTGGAGAGGTAGGAAACGTAGATCGTCGAGAGCACGACGGCGAGAATGGCGATGGCCACGAGGATCTCGACGAGGGTGAAGCCGCGGGGCGAAGAAGCGTGCAGCGTGCAGCGTGCAGCGTGTCGACATGCCGTTGGCGAGGGGCGAGGGGAGAGGAAAGGGGGTTCCTTCCCTGTCACCTGACACCTGTCACCCGTACCCTGAATCCCGTCTTCTCTCATGTTCCGAATTTCCCGGCGTGCGATCTTCCTAACTTCCCGTTTTCAACGTGGCCGGCCGGTACAGGATGACCTTGCAGGGCCGCTTCGGGTAGTAGTCGTGCACGACGGTG